>CAJDVA010000058.1_pt1 | contig 23003 bp, 21 predicted proteins | sample 7391241 | NCBI WGS metagenome assembly CAJDVA01 (sample SAMEA7055678, study PRJEB34461) | soil metagenome | biome: terrestrial ecosystem; feature: Peninsula; material: soil | place: Antarctica | collected 2016
TCGCTTCAGGCGGCTGCAGCGTTCGCCGCCGTGACCGGAGCCGGCGTGCGAATCAGGTAATCAAACGCGCTGAGTGCGGCGGTGGAGCCGGCGCCCATGGCGATGATGATCTGCTTGTATGGCACGGTGGTGGCATCGCCGGCGGCAAACACACCCGGCAGCGAGGTCTGACCGCGCTCGTCAATGATGATCTCGCCGCGCGGTGACAGCTCCAGCGTGCCTTTCAGCCACTCGGTATTTGGCAGCAGGCCGATCTGCACGAAGATGCCGTCCAGATCGACCTGATGCATGGCGTCACTCAGGCGATCCTTGTAGGCCAGCGCAGTGACTTTCTGGCCATCGCCCAGCACTTCCGTGCTCAGCGCGCTGAGGATGATGTCGACGTTTGACAGGCTGCGCAGCTTGCGTTGCAAGACTTCATCGGCGCGCAGCCTGCTGTCGAACTCGACCAGCGTGACATGCGCGACGATACCCGCCAGGTCAATGGCGGCCTCCACGCCGGAGTTGCCGCCGCCAATCACCGCCACGCGCTTGCCCTTGTACAACGGGCCGTCGCAATGCGGGCAGTACGCGACGCCCTTGTTGCGGTACTGATCCTCGCCGGGGACATTCATGTGCCGCCAGCGTGCGCCAGTGGACAGGACTAACGTTTTCGATTTCAACGTCGCACCGCTGGCCAGTTGCACTTCGATCAAGCCCCCCACGTCACTGGCGGGAATCAGTTTGTCAGCGCGTTGCAGATTCATGATGTCAACTTCGTATTCGTTGACGTGCTGTATCAAAGCCGTGCCCATGCTGGGGCCATCGGTGGCCATGACCGAAACAAAGTTCTCGATCGCCATCGTGTCCAGCACCTGACCGCCGAAACGCTCGGCCGCGATACCGGTGCGGATACCCTTGCGCGCGGCATAGATTGCTGCGGCAGCGCCGGCTGGGCCGCCGCCGACGATCAGCACTTCAAACGGTTCCTTGGTCTGCAGGTTTGCTGCTACGCGTTGTGCGGCACTCGTGTCGATCTTGGCCAGGATCTGGTCCAGGCTCATGCGGCCCTGATCAAACAGCTCGCCGTTGAGGAACACGCACGGCACCGACATCACCTGCCGCGCCTCGACTTCGTGCTGATACAGCGCGCCGTCGATCGCGGTGTGAGTGATGCGCGGATTCAGCACGCTCATCAAGTTAAGCGCCTGCACCACGTCGGGGCAGTTCTGGCAGGACAGGGAAAAATAGGTCTCGAAGTGGAACATGCCGTCAGGAGCGGTACCGTCAAGGTTCTTGATCTGCTCGATCACTGCTGCCTCGGTCTTGGGCGGGTACCCGCCGACATGCAGCAGGGCGAGTACGAGAGAGGTGAATTCGTGGCCCAGTGGAATGCCGGCAAAGCGCACGCCAATATCCGTGCCGACGCGGTTGATCGCAAACGACGGCTTGCGCTCGTTGTCGTCGCTCAGTTCCGCGGATTTGGCGCTGTCGTCCAGCGACGCAACCAACTCGATCGGTTGCGTGATCTTTTCCAGATGAATCTTCAGCTGGGTTTTGAGATTGGCATCCAACATGGTCGGCTCCGTAGCGGGAATTTTACGTAAGCGAGACGACCACCCGGGCGGGATCCGGGCGTCGCGTTGAGCTGTGTTTCGGTAAGGCGGACCCGGAAGAACTCCGGGCCCGTTGCGCATGGCGCGAGGGGATCAGATCTTGCCGACGAGGTCCAACGACGGCGCCAAAGTCTTCTCGCCTTCATGCCAGTGGGCCGGGCACACCTCGTTCGGGTGCGCGGCGACGTACTGTGCGGCCTTGACCTTGCGCAGCAACTCGCTGGCGTCGCGACCGATACCGCCGGCGTTGAGCTCGATGATCTGGATCTTGCCGGCCGGGTCAATCACGAACGTGCCGCGATCGGCGATGCCGTCCGCTTCAATCAGCACGTCGAAGTTGCGCGACAGGAGGTGGGTCGGGTCGCCGACCATCGTGTAGGTGATCTTCTTCACCGCGTCTGACGTGTCGTGCCACGCCTTGTGCGCAAAGTGGGTGTCGGTCGACACGCTGTAGATTTCAACGTCCAGCTTCTGGAACGCGGCGTAGTTGTCAGCCAGGTCCTCAAGCTCGGTCGGACAGACAAAGGTGAAGTCGGCCGGGTAGAAGAATACGACGGACCACTTGCCCTTCAGGTCGGCTTCGGAAACTTCAATGAACTTGCCGTTCTTCAGGGCCTGTGCCTTGAACGGCTTGATTTCGGTATTGATCAGAGACATTGCATTGTTCCCTTGGTGGTTGAAAGTGAAACTCAGGATAGGGCGGGATGAGCGATTTATCTAATTGATTGTCAGCATCGACGCGATTGGCTGGGCCTATCAGTGCATCGGCGCCATCGGCGCGGATGAAGCGGGCGCTGGTGCCAACCGGTCGTCCTGCTGAGCGGTACGCGTCCCACCCGTGGTTGCCGGCGGGGTTCTCAGCGGGCGGCGGTGGTCGGATGCAGCTGCACATCTACCACGGCGGCCGTGACAATATCGCTACCCACATTCACGGTGGTACGCATCATGTCCAGGATGCGGTCCACGCCAATGATGATACCGATACCTTCCGGTGGTATGCCGAACGTCGCCAGCAGCCCGGCGATCATCGGCAGCGATCCACCTGGAATACCGGCCACCGCGACAGCGCTCAGTACCGACAGCAGCATCAGCACGATCTGGTGGGTCAACGTCAACTCGATGCCGAAGGTTTGTGCCACAAACAGCACCACGCAACCTTCAAACAAAGCCGTGCCGCTCATGTTCATCGTGGCGCCCAGCGGCAAGACAAAACCGGCGGTGCTGGGCGAAATCTTCAACTCTTCATGCGCGACCGCCAGCGAAGCGGGCAGGCAGGCGCTGCTGGAACTGGTGGAAAACGCGGTGATCAGCAATGGGCGAATTTGCCGGAAAAACGTCAGTGGCGAACGTTTGGCCAGGAGCCGTATCCACAGTGACATGGTGCCAAACAAGTGCAGCGACAGCGCCACCGTGCAGCCGATGACGAACACGGATAGCGCCAGCAACACGTCCAGTCCGACCTTCACGATGACGCTGTAGATCATCGCCGGCACCGCATACGGCGCCAGTTCCAGCGCGAATCCGACGATGCGCGTCATCAACTCAGTCACGGTATCCAGCGCATCCTGTACCCGCTTGCGTTGCTTGCCACGTAGCTGGGTCGCGGCCGCGCCGACCAGAATCGCGAAGATGATCAGCGGCAGCACATCGCCCAATGCATCCCGGCTGGATCCGGCCACCGCGCCGAGCAGGTTGCGCGGCATGAACATCTCCACCAGCGTGGCGAAGCTCATGCTGGGTTGGGCCGCCTTCTTGTCGATGGTCTGCTGCGCCCTGCTGCCGTATTCCTGCATCAACTGGGTACGTGCGGTTTCGTCCAGATGATGGCCCGGCTGTACCGTGTTCATCATCACCAGGCCGATCATCACGGCGATCAGCATGTTGATCGCGAACAGGAAAAATGTGCGTCCGGCCAACGGGCCGAGTTTGTCCAGCTGACCCAGCTGCGCCACGCCGGAGGCCAGTGAGGTGAATACCAGCGGGATCACCACGAAAAACAGCATGCGCAGAAAGATTTGCCCAAGCGGATCGAATACCGCCGTCGAAACGCGTTGCATGACGCCCAGCGTGGCTGGGTGCAGCCAGCCCACACCCAGCGTGAGGACGGCTGCGACCACGCCGATCGCCAAGCCCCAGAGAATGCGTTTTGCCAGCCGGTTGGAGGTACTCATGGGGCGAATGTACGGAAGACGCTCAGTTTCGTCACGCAAGATTTTGTGTTTGAACCCAAGATGCACTGGATGCTGCTTGCGCTGCGGTTTGTCGGTTGAGCTGGGCGTGCACCGAAGGTGGTGGCCGTAATCGGTTAAAATGACCTTTTGCCCGGAGATGTCATGAGTTCTGCACTATCCGCAGGCGCTCGTTTTCGTTCAGCCGTCGCTGACGAGCCGCCGCTGCAGGTTGTCGGCGCCATTACCGCGTATGCCGCGCGCATGGCGCAACGCACGGGGTTCAAGGCTATCTATCTTTCCGGTGGCGGCGTTGCGGCCAATTCGCTGGGCATGCCGGATCTGGGCATCAGCACGATGGAAGACGTACTCACTGACATCCGCCGCATCACCGACGTGTGTGACTTGCCGCTGCTGGTGGATGTGGATACCGGCTGGGGCGGGGCATTCAACATCGCGCGGACGGTGCGTTCGCTGATCAAGGCCGGCGCGGGCGCGCTGCATATCGAGGACCAGGTGGCAGCGAAGCGCTGCGGCCATCGCCCGGGCAAGGCCATTGTGTCCAAGGCGGAGATGGTCGACCGGGTGAAGTCTGCAGTGGACGCCCGCACCGATGATCAATTCGTGATCATGGCACGCACCGATTCCATCGCGGTGGAAGGCTTGGAGCCGGCGATCGAGCGCGCGCAGGCCTGTGTGGAAGCCGGCGCCGACATGATTTTCCCCGAGGCGATCTACACCTTGGAGCAATATCGCCAGTTCAAGGCTGCGGTGAAGGTGCCGATTCTTGCCAACATCACCGAATTCGGCTTGACCCCGCTGTTTACCCGCGAGGAGCTGGCCAGCGCCAGCGTCGACATCATTCTGTACTGCTGCGGCGCGTATCGCGCGATGAACAAGGCGGCGTTGAATTTCTACGAGACCGTGCGCCGCGACGGCACGCAGAAAGCCGTGGTGCCGACCATGCAGACGCGCGAGGAGCTTTACGACTATCTCGGATACCACGCCTACGAGAGCAAGCTCGACGAACTGTTTGCGGACGGCAAATCCGATTGATTGACAGATTATTTCATTGCGACGCCGGCTGCCCGGCGCGCCACTAGACAGAGGTTGCATCCATGAGTGAAACCACGCAAACGCTACCCAAGCCGAAGAAATCCGTTGCCTTGTCCGGCGTCGCTGCAGGCAACACGGCGTTGTGCACGGTCGGGCGCAGTGGCAACGATCTGCACTATCGCGGCTACGACATTCACGATCTCGCCGCCAAAGGCACGTTCGAGGAAGTGGCGTATCTGCTGGTGCACGGCGTGCTGCCGAACTGGGCCGAACTCAAGCATTACCGTGCGCGCTTGAAGCGTCTGCGTGGACTGCCGGCACCGGTCAAGGCTGCGCTGGAACTGCTGCCCGCGGCCACGCATCCGATGGATGTGCTGCGCACGGGTTGTTCCATGCTGGGTACGGTACTGCCGGAAAAAGACGACCACAACGTCACCGGCGCGCGCGATATTGCCGATCGCCTGATGGCCAGCTTCGGCTCGATGCTGCTGTACTGGTATCACTTCAGTCACAACGGCAAACGCGTCGAGACCGAAACCGACGACGAATCCATCGCCGGACATTTCCTGCACCTGCTGCACGGCAAGGCGCCGAGCGAGTTGCACGCGCAGGCGTTGGACAAGTCGCTGGTACTGTACGCGGAGCATGAGTTCAACGCGTCCACCTTTGCCGCGCGCGTGATCGCTGGCACCGGCTCGGACATGTACTCGGCGATCACTGGTGCGATCGGCGCGTTGCGCGGCCCCAAGCATGGCGGTGCGAACGAAGTGGCGATGGAGATCATCTCGCGCTATCGCAGTGCCGATGCTGCGGAGGCGGACATCCGCGCCCGCGTCGAGCGCAAGGAGATCATCATCGGCTTTGGCCATCCCGTGTACACGGTGTCTGATCCGCGCAACGAGATCATCAAGGAACTCTCACGCAAACTGTGTACGGAAGGCGGCAACCCGATGCTGTTTGATGTGTCCGAGCGCATTGAAAAGGTGATGGCCGAGGTCAAGAAGATGTTTCCGAATCTCGACTGGTTCTCTGCCAGCACGTATCACATGCTGGGTGTGCCTACGGCAATGTTCACTCCACTGTTTGTGATCTCGCGCACCGCCGGCTGGAGCGCGCACGTGATCGAGCAGCGCGAAGATGGCAAGATCATCCGCCCCAGCGCCAACTACACCGGCCCGGAAGACCAGGCGTACGTTCCCATCGACCGTCGCTAGTCAGGGTCGTGGTGACGCAGAAGGGAGCCGAATGGCTCCCTTCTGCTTTCTGCGTGACGTGTTGTGCACAAACAGCCTGTCGTGGCGATGGACGTGGAAGCGGTTTGTGCCTCAGGCTTCGGCGCGCAGGGCAGCCTTGACCCCGGAATCAGCATCCATGTGCTGGAAAAAGCTCTCAATGTGCGTCAACCCGCTCAGGTCGATGGCTTTCGCCTTGGCCCAGCGCAGCAGTACGTACAGGTAGGGGTCGGCGATGGAGCGTTGCGCGCCGGCCAGCCAGGCGTGCTGTGCCAACGGCGTCTCGATCAGCGTAAACAAACCACGCAGCTTGTCCTTCGCACGTGCCGCCAGCTCTTCATGCTGCGCTTCGTCGGCAAGGAAACGCCCTGGGGCGAAGATGGGTTTGAATGACTGATGCATGTCCGAGTTGATGAACCCCAGCCAACGATTGACTTCCGCGTGGCTACGCGGTGTGCCGTCACCGTCGAGGTTCGCCTGCGGATGCAGTTCGGCGAGGTAATGCAGAATGGCCACGTTTTCGGTCAGCACCACGTCGCCGTCCACGAGCGCCGGTACCAAGCCGCCCGGGTTGAGCTTCAGGTACCCCGGGGATTTCAGTTGGTCGCGCTTGACCTCGACCGTCTCGTAAGGCGCGCCGATCCATTCCAGCACGATGTGCGCGGCCAGCGGGCAGGCGCCTGACATGTAATAGAGTTTCATGCTTGTTCCAATGCAGGGAAGGAGACAACTAGTGTCGCGCTGCGCGACGCGCGCCTCAAGGAGCACGTGGCGCTGGCCGCACCTGGCGGGTGTTGGTGGCCTGCCTCTTCTGCGGACAGGGCGCTGCTGCCAGCGCCCTTGGAGCTGACGCTTCCGACGTTTGTCCTGGCATCGCGTGACGGCATGCATAACGTGTCAGCGATGACAGTCCGAAGCACGCGGTTGTGCGACGAGCATCGGCCGCCGGGCTTCTCGAACCAGTGGGGCGTCAGACGGGACACTGGCGTTGTTTGCGTCGCTGCAGCAGCCAACCGCCGCCGCAGATGCCGATCACCAGCACCGCGTCCAGCAGATATTGCAGCCAGCCGTTTGCGTCAAACCATCCGCTGAGCCAATGATCGTGCGCAATCATGCGCCCGGCAGTGAATGCTATGGCTGCGGCGCCGATGTACATGATGATCGGGAAGCGGTCAATCAGTTTGAGGATGAGGGTCGAGCCCCACACCACCAATGGCACACTGATCAGCAAGCCGATGATGACCAGACCAAGGTGTCCTTTCGCCGCACCGGCGATGGCCAGCACGTTGTCCATGCCCATCAACGCGTCCGCAACAAGGATTGTGCGCAGTGCACTCCAGAAGGTGTTGGCGATCTTGATCTTGGGATCGTCACTGACGTCGTGACGCAGCAGGTTCCATGCGATCGGCAGCAGGAGCAAGCCACCGATCATCATCAGCCCCGGCAATTCGAGCAGATAGACCACCACGGCGGTCAATGCGAAGCGCACCGCTACGGCGCCGAACGTGCCCCAGAACACCGCCTTGCGCTGCAATGACTTGGGCAGACGACTGGCAGCCATGGCAATGACGATCGCATTGTCACCGGCGAGCACGAGGTCGAGCAGAATGATGGCCAGCAGGCCGGAGAAAAAATCAGTGGCAGCGAGTTCCATGAAGGATTCTTGGGTTCCGTGCGCGGCAGAGAATGCAGCAAGCACGGACGCGCGCGGTCCGTGCTCACCACAAAAGTCTCGTTCGCGGAACACTGCCGTGATGACCGGGGCGAAAGGTCGCCCGTGCTGACGATCACCACACCGGCGCGAGGTGCAACTTCGCGTCGGGAACTACTCCCTTTTGGGATATACGCAGTAATTGTCCCGACCGGCGGCACCGCGGTCAAGCGTTGTGCGCTGCGGTAGCAGGTGAAGGTCGGTTAAAATAGGCGTTTCCGATTGTGAGACTGGCCATGACTGCACTCGATATCCGTTCTGCCAAGCGTCCTGATCCTGACCAGCCACTGGTGGATATTGCCGAGTACGTCGCCGACTACCATATCGATTCGGCCGAGGCCTATGACACCGCCCGGTATGTCTTGCTGGACTCGCTGGGCACGGCGATGCTGGCAATGAAGTTTCCCGAATGCGTGAAGCATCTGGGTCCATTGGTACCCGGCGCGACGTTGCCCGGCGGTGCGCGTGTGCCCGGCACCAGCCACGAACTCGATCCGGCGCAGGCAGCATTTGCCATCGGTACGCAAATCCGCTGGCTGGACTTCAACGACACCTGGCTCGCGGCCGAGTGGGGCCATCCGTCGGACAATCTGGGCACCATTCTCGCCGTTGCCGATTACCTCAGTCGCAAGGCCGAGCGCGAGGGCGGACAGCCGTTGACCGTGCGCGACGTGCTGGGTTACGCGATCAAGGCGCATGAAATCCAGGGTTGCTACGCCCTGCTGAACAGCTTCAACCGGGTGGGTCAGGATCATGTGATCCTCGTGCGCCTGGCTTCCACGGCCGTGGCGACGGCGATGCTGGGTGGCAGCAAGGAACAGATCGTCACGGCGGTATCGCACAGCTGGATCGACAACGGTGCGCTGCGCACCTATCGCCACGCGCCAAACACTGGTCCACGCAAAAGCTGGGCCGCCGGTGATGCGTGTCGCCGTGCCGTGACGCACGCGATCAACGCGGTGTATCGCGGTGTCGCAGGTTACCCGTCGGCGCTGAGTGCCAAAACATGGGGCTTCTACGACGTCGCGTTCAAGGGCAAGCCGTTCGAGTTCGAGCGACCGTTCGGTAGCTACGTGATGGAAAACGTGTTGCTCAAGATCAGCTATCCAGCCGAGTTTCATGCCCAGACTGCGGTGGAATGCGCCATGCAGCTGCACGCGCAAGTTGCCGGCAGGCTGGATCAGGTCGAGCGGATTGTCATTGAAACGCAGGAGGCCGGCTGCCGCATCATCGACAAGACGGGCCCGCTGGCCAACTATGCCGACCGCGACCACTGTATTCAGTACATGGTTGCCGTACCGCTGATCTTCGGCCGGTTGGTAGCTGGCGACTACAACGATGCGGTGGCCGCTGATCCGCGCATTGACGCGCTGCGCGAGAAGATGACGGTGGCTGAGAATCCGCAGTTCACGCGTGACTATTTCGACCCAGGCAAACGCTACATCGGCAACTCGGTGCAGGTGTTCTTCACCGATGGCAGCCATACGGACAAGATATCAGTCGACTACCCGATTGGTCATCGCAAGCGTCGCGCAGAGGGCATCCCCGTTTTACTGCAGAAGTTCGAGGCGGCGATTCGCGGTCATTTGCCCGCGCATCAAGCCAATGCCATCCTCGCCGCAACGCGCAACCCGGGGCAACTCGATGTCATGTCGGTTCACCAGTTTCTGGCTCTCTTCACGTTGTAAAGACGGCGTGAGTGGAAGATTAAGCGCGTCCGGGGAACTGCATGGTGAATCAATCCACCCTTCCAGTTACACCCCGGGAATGGCCGAGGGCAGCGTCAACGCTGTCTGTGGCATGGAAGTCAACCGGTTCAGGGGGGCGTGATGGTTGGTAGTTTCCTGAACAGATTCTCACCAACTATCCGTCGTGAAGAACGCAAACCACCGAAAACTTAACGATTTTGCTACACTCCCCCCGCTTGCCGAAGAAAACGCCAAGCGGGGCTGCGAAAACTCTGCAATGACGTAAGTAAGTTCTGACGCGCGATTTCCGGTTGGGGTTAGAACGGACGCGAAAAAACCTAATAATTTGAGGAGACACCTGATGAAACGTAAGGGCTTGTATTTTCTGATTGCGCTGGCCCTGGGCGGCGTAGGTGCCGTTCATGCGCAGGACACCACTGCACCGGCCACCCCGGCTGACACCACTGTCAGCGACACGGCCATTTCCACCTATGATGGCCGCTGGTACATTGCGCCCACCGTGGGCGGCTACTACAACGACACCGACCGTAATACCAACAGCCGCCAGATTTATTACGGCTTGGGCTTCGGCAAGTTCATCAACCCGAACGTCTCTCTGGATGCTTTTTTTGATCGTACCAAGCGCAGGATGGACAACGGTCCGGCTGCGGGTGGCGGCCAGTCCGGCAACAGCTGGGCGAATAACAACGTCGGTGTCGCCGCTCGCTTCTATGTAGGCGACTGGAACTCCTGGCGCCCGTATGCGTTGGCTGGCGTAATGGGTAGCCATCACCAGTCGGTCGGCGACAGGGGTTGGTCACCGGCGGCCGAATTGGGTGGTGGTGTGTCCAAGACCGTCAGCGACAGCTCCGACATCCGTATGGAAGCCGGCTATCGCTATGATTGGGACAACAAGACCAACCCGGCCAAGAGCGGTTATGGCGATTGGTTCCTCGGCTTCAGCGTCGTCTCACGCTTTGGTGCGCCGGCTGCCGCTGCCGTCACCGAAGTGACCCAGACTGCCGCCGTGGCTGACTGCTCGACCATGGACACCGATGGTGACGGCGTCAACAACTGCGACGACAAGTGCCCGGATACCGCTTCCGGCACGATCGTGGGCCCGGACGGTTGCGCACAGTCACTGGCTACACCGACCGCTGATTCGCTTGCTGTCCTGAGTCAGGCTGTCGATACGCTGCAGCGTTACCCGCAGGTGCATGTCACCGTCGCCGGTTACACCGACTCCAAGGGCACGGATGCTTACAACCAGAGCCTGTCCGAGCGTCGTGCGTCGATCGTCTACAGCTACCTGACCGGACATGGCATTGATGCCAGCCGTCTGGAAGGGCCGATTGGCCACGGTGAGACCAACCCGATTGGCGACAACGCCACGGATGCGGGTCGCGCCCAGAACCGTCGTACCGAGTTGCAGGTCAAGCAGTAGTCCGACCTGTTCCACGCGAGATGAAAAACCCGGCTTCGGCCGGGTTTTTTTTGCCCGTTCACCTGGGTCTGTCGCTAACCGCGCCGCGCGGTCGCAGCGTGCTTCTTGGTGACACGGCACGATGACCTATACGCTACGCAGATGGCTCGATCACCTTTTCATTCAGCGCCCCCTGGCGCTGCGACAGTTCAGGCGTCGCGGCATGGCTTGGCGCGCGTGCTGTCCAAACTGGGCGTGTGTTCGCGCAGTCAGGCTGAGTCGTGGGTGCTTGCCGGCCGGGTCAGTGTGGACGGGCGCGTAGTGCGCGACCCGTATCAACCAACGCTGGTCGGCGAACAGCGGATTGCGGTGGATGGCGCGGCAGTCAAAGCCGCCGATTCCGTGCATGTGATGTTCAACAAACCGCGCGGGCTGATCGTCAGCGCTGCCGATGAGCAGGGCCGCGATACGGTCTACAACGCGCTCGCTGCAGCCGGCTTGCCGTGGTTGGGGCCGGTAGGGCGACTGGACAAGGCCAGCGAGGGCTTGTTGCTGCTGAGCAACGACACCCTGTGGGCGGCAGGCATCACCGACCCGGTAACCCATCTGGACAAGACCTATCACGTACAAATCGACTGCATTCCGAAAGCAACCCTGCTGGCGCGTTTGCTTGCCGGTGTCGACGATGACGGTGAGCGCCTGCGCGTCAAGCGCGCTGCACTACTGCGCAGCGGCGAGAAAAACGCCTGGCTGGAGATCGTGTTGGACGAAGGTCGCAATCGGCATATCCGCCGCTTGCTGGTTGCGCATGATATCCATGTGCTGCGCCTGATTCGCGTCGCGATCGGTTCGTTGCAATTGGGCACGCTGGCCAAGCGTCAGTGGCGGCACCTGGATGCACGCGAGGTACGCTCGCTCGCGCCAACGCTGCGTTAGACGAACTTTTTTTGCGTACCGACGGCTTGGCCACAACGCGAGCGCGGCGGGTCGCAGCGCATGCTCGCCAAGTCTCGTTCCACGCGAGGTGCCAAAGCGTGGCAAGCGGTGGCCACCCGGTACGACGCGGCAAATGACGTCCCGCGAGTGCAGGGCAGCAGCCTCAGTGGATGCCCGCCACGCCCAGTGCACGCCCTACCTTGATGAATGCGGCAATGGCGCGGTCGAGTTGCGCACGTGTGTGTGCCGCGCTCATCTGCGTGCGGATGCGCGCTTCGCCCTTGGGCACCACGGGGAAGAAGAAACCGCTGACGTAGATGCCTTCGTCGAGCAAGCTGGCGGCCATGGATTGAGCAAGCTGCGCGTCGTGGGTCATCACTGGCACAATCGGATGCACGCCGGGTCTGATCTCGAAGCCCGCAGCGGTCATCTGCGCACGAAAGTACTGGGTGTTTTCTTTCAACTTGTCGCGCAAGTCGCCGGCGCTGCTGAGCATGTCGAATACCTTGATCGCCGCTGCCACCACGTGCGGTGGCAGTGAGTTGGAGAACAGGTACGGGCGCGAGCGCTGGCGCAGCATCGCGATGATTTCCCTGTGCCCGGTAGTGAAGCCGCCCAGCGCGCCACCAAGCGCTTTGCCCAGCGTGCCGGTAAAGATGTCGATCTTGTCCATCACCCCGTGCACCTCGGCCGAGCCGCGTCCGGTGGCACCCAGAAAGCCTGTGCAGTGCGCCTCGTCGATATGCACCAAGGCGTGATATTTCTCTGCCAGCGCCGTGATCTGATCCAGCGGCGCGATATAACCGTCCATCGAGAACGTACCGTCGGTGGTGATCAGCTTGGTGCGTGCGCCAGCCACGTCTGCTGCCTTGAGCTGGGCCTCCAGATCGGTCATGTCGCGATTGGCGTAGCGGTAGCGCTGGGCTTTGCACATGCGCACGCCGTCGATGATGGATGCATGGTTGAGCGCGTCGGAAATTATCGCGTCCTGCTCGCCCAGCAGTGGCTCGAACAAACCGCCGTTGGCGTCGAAGCAAGCGGCGTACAGGATGGTGTCTTCGGTACCGAAGAAGGCGGAAATCTTCGCTTCCAGCTGCTTGTGCAGATCCTGCGTGCCGCAGATGAAACGCACGCTGGCCATGCCGAAACCGTGTGTGTCCAGCGCGTCCTTCGCTGCCTGAATCACTTGCGCATTGTCGGCCAGACCCAGATAGTTGTTGGCGCAGAAATTCAGCACCTTGCGCCCATCCTGCAAGGTAATTTCCGACGACTGTGGCGAGGTGATGATGCGCTCGCTCTTGAACAGGCCCTGCGTGCGGATTGCATCCAGTTCGGCGGCGTAACGCTGTTTGGCGCTGTAGCTCATGGTGTATTCCAGATATCAAGTGGGTGCGGGAGCGCACTGGTGGGACCATCGGCTCGCGCGGTTGTCGTCATTCGGGCCTTCGCTGCAGCAGCGACTGTGTCCGAGTGTTTCGCATCAGCTGCTGCGGCTCAACTCCAGTTGCAGACGACCTTGCCGCAGTTGCCCGTGTCCATCAAGTCAAAGCCCTTCTGGAAGTCGTCAATGGCGACCTGATGGGTCAAGACCTTTTGCAGCGGAAAGCCGCTGAGCACCATCTGTGTCATCTTGTACCAGGTCTCATACATGCGCCGGCCGTAGATGCCTTGCACGGTGAGACCCTTGAAGATCACCTTGTCCCAGTCGACGCTGGCGCCGTTTGGCTGGATGCCGAGCATCGCGATCTTGCCACCGTGGTACATGCAGCCGAGCATGTCGTTGAACGCCCGCGGGTTGCCACTCATCTCCAGACCGACATCGAACCCCTCCATGTGCAGATCCTTCATCACGTCATGCAGCGACTGATGAGCGACGTTGACCACTCGGGTGGCGCCCATTTCGGCGGCGAGTTTCAGGCGGTAGCCAGTTCGGACGGGATCTGATCGGGGATGGGCCACAAGTTGGAGGCCGGCATATTGATGTATTCGGCAAACGCGCCATTGCGGTTCACGCCGATGCCGACAGTTTTCGGACACAGGTGCTGGCGCCCGGCGCGGCAGTTGCGGCAATGGCCACAGACGATATGACCTTCTGCGGAGACGCGGTCGCCCACCTTGTAGCCGGTGACCCCAGGGCCGAGCTTGACGATGTGTCCGACAAACTCATGGCCGATGGTAAGACCAGGCTTGATCGTGCGTTGGCTCCATGCATCCCACTTGTAAATATGCAGGTCGGTGCCGCAGATGGCCGTCTTGCCGACCTTGATCAGCACTTCGTTCGGGCCGATTTCCGGAACCGGCACCTGTTCCATCCAGATGCCCGGTCCGGCGTTGCGCTTGACCAGGGCTTTCATCATTTGTGGCATGAGGTATCCATCAGCAGGCCCACAAAGTGGGCGGGAAGGCGTCAATTATAGAGCGCCGCTGCCAACGGTCGCGTTTGTTCGTGGCACGTTGTCGACACCGGCGCGACACACTATGAGTCGCAACTCACGCGCCGAGCTGAAGATGTGTACCCATACGATTGCAAAAAAATGCTGCTGTCCGCCCCCATGGCCGTTTCGCTGGCACCCGCGGCACACGCTGGCGAGGGCATGTGGATGCCTGCGCAACTGCCCATGATCGATCGCCTATCGCCAGCAACAGGGCCGCGCCGTGTATCCGGATGCAAACTCCACGCTGCGCGTGAGCTACGGCAAGGTGACCCCGTTGCAAGTGCGCGATGCTGGGCTTGCTCGCTGAGTTACTCACCCCCCACTTGATCGGCTCCAGTGTGGTGAAGCGATTCCGGCCTGCGCCGGAATGACGAACCCGGGGGGCGACTCGTTCAGAGGTTCATGGGCGCCAATCTTTCTCGATGTGGACGCCAGGAGGTGTCGTGCGTGGCTCCGTTTACACTAACCCCATGCCGACCGACACACGCCCCCTTGCCATTTTTCTGATGGGCCCGACAGCTTCCGGCAAGACTGCGCTGGCATGCAAGCTGAGCGAGCGCTTTGCGCTGGACCTGGTCAGCGTGGATTCGGCGCTGGTGTATCGCGGCATGGATATCGGCACGGCGAAGCCGGATGCGGCGACACTGGCACGCTATCCGCACGCGTTGATCGACATCCGTGACCCGGCGCAACCGTATTCGGCAGCGGATTTCTGCGTCGACGCGCGCGCCGAGATGCGGCAGATCAGCGCGCACGGCAGGGTAGCGTTGCTGGTCGGGGGCACCGGGTTGTATTTCCGCGCGCTGCATCACGGCCTCTCCGAGTTGCCCCCTGCGGACCCCGCGTTGCGTGCGCAACTTGCGGAAACTGCGGCGCGCGACGGGTGGCCAGCCATGTATGCGCGGCTGGCGCAGTGGGATCCGGCTGCGGCAGCGCGTATCGACGCGCACGATGCGCAGCGAATACAACGCGCGCTTGAAGTGATTGAACTGACCGGTCAGCCGTTGTCGGCGTTGCAAACTGGCGCTATTGCCGGCTGATCGCGGCGCGCTGCATGCGCGTATTGCCCGACGTTTTGACGCAATGCGGGCCGCAGGTTTCCTTGAAGAGGTAGCGGGGTTGCGCGCACGCGCCGACCTGCATGCTGATCTGCCGGCGATGCGCGCGGTGGGCTATCGGCAGGCGTGGACGCATCTGCAAGGTGAGACCGGCGCCCGTGAGTTTCGTGAGCGCGCCATCTTTGCCACGCGCCAGCTGGCAAAGCGGCAGATCACCTGGTTGCGCAGCGATCCGGCGCTGCGTGTATTCGACCCGGAGCGCGCCCATGTGGGTGATCAAGTCGCCGCGGCCGTTGCGTTGTTTCTCGCCGGGACTGCCATAGCGCGCCGTGTCGACCCGGCCGGTGCGCGATTGTCACATTCCACACTGTGACAGTCGTCTGCAACGACCTGAAATTCTCCTATCATCAAGCATTTGAAAGCAGTTACCATCCAGTCAGTTGTGCCGGAGCGCCAAGGGCGTTTTTTCTTCCGGCCGAGTTCGTGCAAGGGGAGAAGAAAAATGTCCAAAGGACAATCGTTGCAGGATCCGTTTCTCAATGCGTTGCGCCGTGAGCGGATTCCGGTGGCCATCAACCACGACGAGCCTGCTGCCGCAGACGGTTCCGATGCGGTGGCCGAGGTCGACGCTTGATACTGGGGGGTTTGGCCCGCATGAAGTGGGTTGGCTTTGTGAGGTACACCATTCCCCGTGTTTGATCGCAAGAAGAAAGGTGAGCGTGCGCTGTTGTTGCTGCCGCACACGCATGGCGATGGCGACCCCGCGCGGCGCACGCAGGAGTTTGCCGAGTTGGCAAGATCCGCCGGCGCCGAGGTCGTGAGTGTTATTGCCGCGCCGGTCAAGGACCCCGGCCCGCGTTATTACGTGGGCAGTGGCAAAGCCGATGAGGTGGCCCAGGCGGCGCTGGCGGTGGCGGCCGACGTAGTGCTGGTCGATCGCCTGCTTTCGCCGGTGCAGGAACGCAACCTGGAAAAATTGATCAACGTGCGCGTGATTGATCGTGCAGGTTTGATTCTGGACATCTTTGCCCAGCGCGCCCGCTCGGCCGAAGGCAAGCTGGAGGTGGAGCTGGCGCAACTCAAGCACCTGGCCACACGCCTGGTACGTGGCTGGACGCATCTGGACGCGCAGCGCGGCGGCGCCATCGGCAACCGTGGCCCGGGTGAAACGCAGTTGGAAACTGACCGCCGTCTGCTCGGTGAGCGGGTCAAGCTGCTCGGCAAGCGTCTGGAAAAAGTGCAAACCCAGCGCGGTCAGCAACGGCGCTCGCGTTTGCGCAACACGGTGCCGGCGCAAAGTCGAGGGACTCGCCTGCGGCCCGGCGGTGTTGGCCGACACTGTCGGCTTTATCCGCGAGTTGCCGCATGATCTGGTGGCGGCGTTTCGCGCCACGTTGGCCGAGGCCCGCGATGCGGATCTGTTGCTGCACGTCAGCGACGCCTCTGACGAGGATCGCGACCGCCTGCAGCATGTGGTGGATCAAGTCCTGGTCGAAATTGATTCGGGTGATGTACCGCAGTTGCTGATCATGAACAAGATTGATCTGGCAGGAATCGAGCCGCGTCTGGATCGTGACGCCGATGGGCGCCCGCACCGCGTGTGGTTGTCCGCTGCCACCGGTGCTGGTGTCGATTTGTTGCTGATCGGCTGCAGTCGACCTTGCAGTTGCCGCTGTCGGCAGGGCGCTTGCATGCGCGACTGAAAGCTGCCGGCGCAATCACTGGGGAAAGCGTGGACGAATATGGCTGGCGGTTGCAGATTGACGCGCCACGCGCTGTGATCGCGCCGCTCGCTGCCGGCGACCCCGTGGAAACGCAGCTGCTGCGCGGGCTGCTTGCGCCTGCGTCCTGACGCTCTGTGGCTGCCAAACCCGGTGCGTGCGTCTGCTAGAATCCAGTTGTTTGCGCGGGTGGTCGTGATGGCGTGGCTCCCTCGCTGCGATCGTGCAGCATCCGCATTGTGTGTTATCCCGCTTACCGTGTTGTTCCGGCGTTTGCTGCCGGCCTGCCGGCGGCCTCCAGGAGACTGACATTGGCTTGGAATGAACCCGGCAACGGGCAACGTGATCCGTGGTCGAAGAATCGCTCATCCGGCGGCATGCCGTCGCTGGACAAGCTGCTCAAGGATTTGCAGACCCGCTTCAACAAGCTTGGCCGCGGGCCGGGCAATATCGCGATTATTGTGCTGGTGCTGCTGGCGCTCGGGCTGCTGTTCAGCAGTTACACGATTGTCAACGCGCGCCAGGCGGGTGTGGTGCTGCGCTTCGGCCAGTATTCACGCACGCTGCCGCCGGGCTTCCACCTCAAGTTCCCGCAACCGATCGAATCGGTAACCAAAGTCGACGCCACGCGCGTGCGGTCGGTGACCGACAACGTGATTTTGCTGACGCGTGACGAAAACATTCTCGCCGTGGATTTCACCGTGCAGTATCAGGTGGACGACGCGCGCAAGTACCTGTTCTCGCTCAACGAGCCGGACGAGACCACGCATGCGGCGGCCGAAGCTGCGGTGCGCGCGGTGATCGGCAGCAGCGACATGGATCAGATCCTGTCCGGCGAGGGCGCCACCCTGGTCAGCCAGGCGCAACAGGTGCTGCAGAAAACGCTGGACGGTTACAACGCCGGTTTGCGCATCACCGAGGTCAGCTTCCAGAACGTATCGCCGCCAAAAGAGGTGAAGGACGCGTTCGACGACGTCAATAACGCGCGCGAGGACAAGCAGAGCATCGAGAATGCCGCACTGGCGTATGCCAACAAGGTGGTGCCGGTGGCGCGCGGCGAGTCGTCACGGATTGCCGCTGAAGCGGCCGGCTACCAGGCAGAGCGCATCGCGCGCGCCCAGGGCGACACCGCAAAGTTCAACCTGCTGCTGAAGGAATACAAGGCCGCGCCAGAAGTCACCCGCCGCCGCTTGTGGCTGGAAACGATGGAGCAGGTCATGGCCGACAACCCGAAGGTGATCGACAGCACCGGTGGCCGCAACATCATCAACCTGCCGTTTGGCCGGGCCGATGGGTCCACAGCGCCGGCCAATGGCAGCAACCAGGCGACTACCACCGCAATCGTGGCGCCACCAGGCAGCAGCGCGAATGACAAGGGGCAGCAGCCATGATCAAGACCGCTTCCGCCGTACTCGCCGTGATCCTGGTGTTGCTTGGCCTCAACAGCGTGTTCGTGGTCAACGAAGGCCAGAATGCGTTGCTGCTGCAGTTTGGCCGCATCGTGCGCACGGACTACAAGCCGGGCCTGCACTTCAAGATTCCTGTAGTGCAGCAGGTGATGCATTTCGACAACCGCATTCTCTCGCTGGATGCGCAGCCGGAGCGCTATTTCACCTCCGAGAAGAAAAGCGTCAACGTCGACTTTTACGTCAAGTGGCGCATTGCCGATAACGCGATGTACTACCGCGCGACGGGTGGCGATCAGCTGCAGGCGGCGCAGCGCCTCACGCCTATCGTCAAGGATGCGCTGCGCTTCGAGTTCAACGCACGCACCTTGCAGGATCTGATCGCCGGTGGACGCAACGACATCACAGATCGCGTACGCAATCTCACGGACGCATCCTCACGCAAGAACCTCGGCATCGCCGTGGTCGACGTGCGTATCAAGCGCATCGATCTGCCCGATGAAGTGAGTGAGTCGGTGTACAAGCGCATGCGTGCCGAGCGTCTGCAACTGGCCAACGAGTTGCGCTTTACCGGTCAGGAAGCCGGCGAAAAGATCCAGGCGGATGCCGATCGCCAGGGCCAGGTATTGCGCGCCAATGCTGCGCGTGACGCGGCCACTATCCGCGGCGAAGGTGATGCGCAGGCTGCGGCAGTCTACGCCGCAGCGTATGGTCAGGACACGGAGTTTTTCGCGTTCTACCGCAGCATGGCTGCGTACCGCAAATCGTTCGAGGATGGCAAGGGCGTGCTGGTGCTCAAGCCCGATTCGGAGTTCCTGAAGTACTTCAACGGCGCGGCGCCGAAGCAGTGATTGCCGCGCATGCTGCATGATCTTGCCGCCGCGCTGTGCCTGCTGCTGGTGATCGAGGGCTTGCTGTTGCTGGTGGCGCCGCGGCAGTGGCAGGACTTGGTGCGCGAAGCATTGAAGTTGCCGGCACGCACGTTGCGCATCTTCGGCGCAGTGGCGGTTGCGTTCGGCCTGCTGGTGTTGCAGCTGATGCGCTGACGGCGCTTGCAACAACGGCGACAGGCTCGTGCGCAATGGGTCGCTGGCGCGGCGCCTGCATCGTCTACAACGAAACAATACACAGTGAGCGAGCACATCATGGGCAAGTCAGTCGTAATCCTCGGCGCGCAGTGGGGCGATGAGGGCAAGGGCAAGATCGTCGATCTGCTGACCGAGCGCGTCAGCGCGGTGGCGCGGTTCCAGGGCGGGCACAACGCTGGTCACACACTGGTGATCAAGGGCAAGAAAACCGTCTTGCACCTGATCCCCTCAGGCATCCTGCGCGATGACGCGCTGTGCCTGATCGGCAACGGTGTGGTGCTGTCGCCGGCCGCGTTGATGACGGAGATTGCCGACCTTGAAGCGAATGGCGTGGAAGTGCGTTCGCGCGTCAAGATCAGCCCGGCTACGCCGCTGATCATGCCGTACCACATCGCGGTGGACAAAGCGCGCGAAATCGCCGCCGGTGGCAAGGCTATCGGTACCACCGGACGCGGTATCGGCCCGGCATATGAGGACAAGGTGGCGCGCCGCAGCGTGCGCGTGGCTGATCTGATGTATCCGCACGAATTGCCGACGTTGCTGCGCACGGCAGTGGATTACCACAACTTCATCCTCACGCAGTGGTTGAAGGCCGAGCCGGTCGATTACCAGCAAGTGCTGGACGATGCGCTGGCCTGGGGCGAGTACATCCGTCCGCTGGTCGATGACGTGGCCACAATCCTGCACGACGTGCGCGCCAACGGCGGCAGTATTTTGTACGAAGGCGCGCAAGGCGCATTGCTGGATATCGACCACGGCACCTATCCGTATGTCACCTCATCCAACACCACGATTGGCGGCGCGTTGGCCGGCACCGGCGTGGGCGTGGGCGACATCGATTACGTGCTGGGTATCTGCAAGGCCTACGCCACGCGCGTCGGCGGCGGTCCGTTCCCGACCGAGCTCAATGACGACATGGGCGAGTTGCTGCGCAAGCGCGGCATGGAGTTTGGCGCCAGCACCGGCCGGCCGCGCCGCTGCGGCTGGATCGATCTGGTTGCGCTCAAACGCGCGGTGCAGATCAACGGCATCAATGGTCTGGCCATCACCAAGCTGGATGTGCTCGATGAGCTGGCGTCGATCAAGGTCTGCGTCGCCTACGAATACCGGGGCAAGCGCCGCGAGCTGGCGCCGCTGGACGCCGATGGCTGGGCCGAGTGCAAGCCGGTGTATCTGGAATTCCCTGGCTGGCAGGAGTCCACCGCCGGCATCCGCGAATGGAGCAAGCTGCCGGCCGCCGCCCGCGCCTACCTGCGCTCCGTCGAGGAACTGTCTGGCTGCCGTCTGGCGATCGTCGCCACCGGCGCCGATCGCGATGACACGATTATCCTGGACGACCCGTTCGCGTAAGTGCTGTCGCCGCACGTTGTGAGGCAGCAAGCCGCACCGTGCGGGGTTCGCTGTTTTCATCCGTGCAGCGTCGATTGCGCTGTCTTCTCTTCGCGGGAGCGGCTTCAGCCGCGATGCTCTGCAGACGCGCCGGTCGTGGACGCTGCGGTGAGAGCCGTCTCTGCACAGTCTGGGTCGATGCGCACGCCTGTGTGGCGGCCCTGACTGCGCGAGGCAGTCACCCGCGTCGCGTCGGCTTGCCCGCCACTTTCGCGTGGTCCCCGATCGGCAAGCTGAGCGTCTCCTTGACCTCTTCCATCACGATGTAGCTTTTGGAATCGCGCACGTTCGGCATGGTCAGCAATGTGCTGCCGAGCAGTTTGCGATACGACGCCATTTCCGAAATGCGCGCCTTGATCAGGTAGTCGAAATCGCCGGATACCAGATGGCATTCCAGCACGTTGGGCAGGCGCAATGCGGCGCTGCGAAAGCCCTCGAAAATATCCCCGGATTTGTACGCCAGGCTGATCTCGACAAACACCAGCAGACCCGCGCCCACCTGCTGCGGATCGAGCCGTGCGTGGTAGCCGGTGATGACGCCATCGCGCTCCAGCCGGCGTACGCGTTCAGTACATGGCGTCGTGGACAAGCCCACACGCTCACCCAGTTCGGTAAACGAGATGCGGCCTTCCTCCTGCAGGATGCGCAGGATGTTCTGATCGATTTTGTCGAGTTCCCGCACGCGCCCAGCCATGGAAATTCCGTATTCAGCATACTTGGTAGTGATTTTACGCGACACACGCGGCAAATACAGAAAATAAAACTGATGAGTCGTTCCTATACTCGGCAGTTGACGTTCCTGTGCCGCGATGCACAGGGAAACCAATGGTGGGGAGGCGTGATGCGTATCTTGATCCTGGGTAGTGGCGTGATCGGCACGTGCAGCGCGTGGTACCTCGCGCGCGCGGGTCATGAGGTGACGGTCATCGACCGCCAGCCCATGCCGGCACAGGAAACCAGCTTTGCCAACGCCGGTCAGATTTCGCCGGGTTACGCCTCGCCGTGGGCCGCACCCGGGGTGCCACTGAAGGCGCTGAAGTGGTTGTTCATGAAGTACGCGCCGCTGTCGATTCGGCCCGGGCTGGACCCGCGCCAATATCGGTGGCTGTGGCAGATGTTGCGTAACTGCACCGCTGACCGCTACGCCGTCAACAAGGCGCGCATGGTGCGCCTGTCCGAATACAGTCGCGATTGTCTGGATGAACTGCGCAAGGAGACCGGGCTGGATTACGAAGGCCGCCAGCTTGGCACCACGCAGTTGTTTCGCACGCAGGCGCAACTGGACGATGCGGCGAAGGACATTACCGTGCTCAAGCAATACGGCGTGCCGTATGAACTGCTGGATCGCGCCGGCATTGTGCGCGTGGAGCCGGCACTGGCCGGCGTCGCCGATACGCTGGCTGGCGCGCTGCGCTTGCCGCACGATGAAACCGGTGACTGCGAATTGTTTACGCGGCGTCTGGCTGAATTGGCGCACGCCGCCGGGGTCGAGTTCCGCTTTGGCGCGACTGTGCAGCGGCTTGAGCACGATGGCGGCCAGATCACTGGCGTGCGTATAGACGGCCAGACGCAACATGCCGACCGTTACGTGCTGGCGCTGGGCAGTTACTCGTCAGCGATGCTCGCGCCGCTTGGCATCCGCCTGCCGGTGTATCCGTTGAAGGGCTATTCGTTAACGGTCCCCATCACCAACGCGGCGCTGGCGCCGACCTCGACGATCCTGGACGAAAGTTACAAAGTGGCCGTGACGCGCTTTGATCAGCGCATCCGCATCGGCGGCATGGCAGGTGTATCCGGCTTCGATCTGTCGCTGTCGCCGCGTGGTCGCGCCACGCTGGAAAAAGTGCTCACCGACCTGTACCCGCATGCCGGTGATCTCGCCCATGCCACGTTCTGGACCGGCCTGCGCCCGGCAACTCCGGATGGCACGCCGGTAGTTGGCGCCACACGCATGAGCAACCTCTATCTCAACACCGGCCACGGCACGCTGGGCTGGACCATGGCTTGTGGTTCCGGTCGTTACCTCGCCGATCTGCTGGCAGACAAGACGCCGCAAATCAGCAGCGAAGGTCTGGACATTTCGCGCTACAGCAAGGC
>CAJDVA010000034.1_pt1 | contig 22485 bp, 23 predicted proteins | sample 7391241 | NCBI WGS metagenome assembly CAJDVA01 (sample SAMEA7055678, study PRJEB34461) | soil metagenome | biome: terrestrial ecosystem; feature: Peninsula; material: soil | place: Antarctica | collected 2016
GCGGAGCCGTCGGCGGCAGCCTGCTTCACGTCCTTCAGGGTCACCACCCCGCCGGCACCACTGGGATGCACGCGGCTGAGGTCGACCTTGAGTTTCTTCGCCAGCGCGCGCACGGCCGGCACCGCCTTGACGCCGCCAATGCTGGCCGCCTGTTCGACGTGCACGACGTTGCTGCTGATCATCGCACCAACCACGGTGCCTTCGTCCGCGCGTTCGGTCTTGCCGGTTTCCTCGATGCTGCCGCCCTCGTCTGACGCAATGACGGTGTTGCGGGCATCGTCCGGGTTTGGCGTGGCGGCACCGGCACCTGCAACCGGTTTTTTCGGACCGTGCTGGTGGCCGCTGGGCGCGGCTTCGGCGCGCTGCTTGGCGTTCGGGTCCGGTTCGAAATCGACCAGTTCCGCGCCGGTCACGATGACGTCGCCGGGTGCGCCGTGCAGCTTGATGATCTTGCCGGTGTACGGCGAGGGTACGTCGACGACCGCCTTGGCGGTTTCCATCGCGCACAGCGGGGCGTCCAGCTTGATGTTATCGCCCACTTTCACGTGCCACTCGACGATGGTCGCGTCGGGCAACCCTTCGCCAAGGTCGGGTAGATAGAACGTTTTGATGTCAGCCATGAAATCGAATCCGTATGGTAGGGCGGGCACTGCCCGCCGGCTTTTGCTTGTGTCTTGCGCTGCCTGTAACAGTGCGGCGGGCAGTGCCCGCCCTACGCAGCGTTTGCTGCGCCGATTATGACGCCGCCAGCGTACGCTTCACCGCCGCGGTGATGCGCTCCACGCTGGGCAGGTATTTCATTTCCAGACGGAACAGCGGGATGTGCGTGTCGTAACCAGTGACGCGCTCGACCGGCGCCAGCAGATCGTAAATGCATTCCTCGGCCAGTCGCGCAGCAATCTCGGCGCCGAAGCCGGCAGTTTTCGGCGCCTCGTGCACGACCACGCAGCGGCCGGTTTTTTGCACCGACTCGGCGATGGTATCGAAATCCAGCGGCGTCAGCGTAGCGACGTCAATCACTTCCGCACTGATACCTTCGGCGGCCAGTTCGTTGGCCGCTTCGAGACATTCCTTCACTTGGGCGCCCCACGTCACCAAGGTGACGTCGGTGCCATCGCGCAGCACAAAGCACACGTCCAGCGGCAGCGCCTCACCGTCGTCCGGCACCTCTTCCTTGTACTGACGGTAGATGCGTTTCGGCTCGAAGAACATCACCGGATCGGGATCGCGAATCGCTGCCAGCAGCAGCCCGTAGGCGCGCGCCGGCGAGGACGGCAACACCACGCGCAGGCCGGGAATGTTGGTGAACAGGTGCTCGTTTGCCTCGGAGTGATGCTCTGGTGCGCGAATGCCGCCGCCCCACGGTGCGCGGAACACCGCCGGCACCGTGATGCGGCCGCGGGTGCGGTTGCGCATGCGTGCGGCGTGACAGGCGATCTGTTCCATCATCGGATAGATGAAACCTTCAAATTGCGCTTCGGCGATCGGCTTCATGCCTTGCGCGGCAAGACCGACGGTAACGCCGGCAATCGTGGTCTCGTCCAGCGGTGTGTCGATGACACGCCATTCGCCGAACTTTTCGCTCAGGCCTTGCGTGGCGCGAAACACGCCGCCGTTGACACCGACGTCTTCGCCGAGCACCACTACGCTGTCGTCGTGCGCCATTTCCCAAGCCAGCGCCTGGGTGACTGCTTCAATCAAAGTGATTTGTGCCATGACTCAATTCGCCTTGTTTTCGAGCGCAAGAACCGCATCGCGCTGTTTGGCCAGGTCAGCAGGGACCTCGGCAAAAATGTAATCGAACATCGCGCTGACGGGCTGGGTCCTGGTTTCAAGGTAAGCATCCACCTCCTTGTCCATCCACTCGTCACATTCGGCCTTCCAGGCTTCTTCCCTGGCGTCGTCCCACACGCCCTTGGCTTCCAGCCACTTGCGCGTACGGATCATCGGCTCGCGTGCCCAGGCGTCCTTCACTTCCTGCTCGCCGCGATAGCGACGCGCGTCGTCGGCCGTGGTGTGGTCGCCGAGGCGATAGGTGACCGCTTCGATCACGCTGCCGCCCTTGCCGCTGCGTGCGCGCTCCAGCGCATCTTCCATCGCCTTGCGCACCGCGATGATGTCGTTGCCGTCCACCTGGATGCAGAACAGGCCGGCGGCGATGCCTTTCTGTGCCAACGTCGGCGCGCCGGACTGGATCTGGCGCGGCACCGAGATCGCCCACTGGTTGTTGACGATGACGGCCACCAGCGGCAGGTTGCGCGCGCCGGCAATGTTGATCGCGCCGTAGAAGTCGCCCTTGGACGAGCCGCCGTCGCCGATGGTGCATACCGCCACGCGTTTTTCGCCGCGGATCTTGAATGCCAGCGCCGAGCCGGCTGCGTGCAGGCACTGCGTGCCGATCGGCACCGACCACGCAAAGTCGTGCCGCGCCGGTTCTTGCTGATAATCGTTGCCGCGCTCGTCGCCACCCCAGTACATGTAAACCTCGCGCGGCTGCACACCGCGATACAGCTGTGCGCCGTACTCGCGATAGCTCGGTGCGAGCACATCTTCGGGCCGCATGGCGCTGCCGATACCCACGTGCGCGGCTTCGTGACCGAGGCAACTGGCATAGGTACCGAGCTTGCCGGTGCGCTGCAGCGCGATCGACTTGGCGTCGAACACGCGCGTGGACATCATCAACTTGTACAGTTTGACCATGTACTCGAGGTCTTTGGCAAACTTGGGAAGGTCTTTGCGCACCTGCTTGCCTTCGGCGTCGAGGTATTGCAGGTACTCAATTTCAAACTTGGCGGCGATGGTCACGACTCGCTCCGGAGTTGGGGATGGGATTTTGTGTGCGCAATGAGTGGTCCCAAAGTGCGCAAAACAGTCGAACAAGACCGCGCTTGATAGCAGGCTGGCATGCTGCGCAGCAAGGTACAGTGCAGCATGTGCGGGCGCAGGCAAGGGCCACGTGCGGCGCCTGCAAGCCGTTTGTCGCGTTGAAACACGGCTTGCTGCAACGCCATTCGGTTCCGGCCTTTTTTACCCTGCGTGCGTCATGCTGGTCTTGTCACGTGTCAAGGATCGGTACGCATTGTGCCGTTACCATGCTCTTTTCTCAAAACGGCGTGTGGAAACCCATGAGCGAGAATCAGCGCGAGATCGAAGCTGGCGTGCAGACTGATCTGAAGGGGCAGATCACCTACGGCGGTTACCTGCATCTGGACGTCTTGCTGTCTGCACAGCAACCGCTGAGCCAGCATCACGATGAGATGCTGTTCATCGTGCAGCACCACGTCGCCGAGTTGTGGATGAAGCTGCTGTTGCATGAGCTGCGCGCAGCGGTGGTGCATCTGCAAGCCGATGACATCGACGCGTGTCTGAAGATTCTTGCGCGGGTGAAAAAGATCCAAAGTCAGTTGTTTGAGGAGTGGTCGGTGCTGGAGACGCTGACGCCCTCCGAGTATCTGGAGTTTCGCGGCGTGCTGGGTCCGTCATCCGGTTTCCAGTCGCTGCAATACCGCAAGATCGAGTTCACCCTGGGCAACAAGAACGCGGACATGCTCAAGGTGTTTGCGCACGATCCGGTGGCGCAAGCGGAGCTGGATGCCGTGCTGCACGCGCCCAGTTTGTACGACGAATTTCTGCGCTATCTGGCACGGCGCGGACATGCGCTGCCGGCGGAATTGCTGGATCGGGACTGGACCCGGCCGCACCGCCGCAATGAGGCTTTGTTGCCAGTGTTCAAGCGCATTTACGAAGATCGCGCCGAGTTCTGGCCCGAGTACCACATGTGCGAACAACTGGTGGACGTGGAGGAGAGTTTCCAGTTGTGGCGCTTCCGCCACATGAAGACGGTGGAGCGCATCATCGGCCACCGCCGCGGCACGGGCGGCTCGTCGGGCGTGGACTTTCTGAAGAAGGCGCTCGATCTGGAATTTTTCCCCGAGCTGCTGGACGTGCGCACGGTGCTGGGAACCTGAGCCGAAGCTCGTTCGTGCTGCGCCGCAGTTGACGTGGCCGCGCTCCTCCGTTACATCTGCCCGCTCGCAACTTTTTGCGATCAGCCGATAAACAGAGGAATGCATGGCCACCACCACCGTTTCTGGCGACGCCAAGCCGGTCCCCGACTACCCACAACTGCTCGGCCATCCACGTCCGTTGTGGATGCTGTTCATGGCCGAGTTCTGGGAACGCTTTGCGTTCTACGGCATGCGCTGGGCGCTCACGCTGTACATCGTGGCGCAGTTCTACGGCGGTGACGAAGGCGGGCAGGCGGCGGCCAGTCGTACGTACGGCGCGTATCTCGCGCTGGTATATGCCACGGCGGTATTTGGCGGCTACGTGGCCGACAAGATCATCGGTTATCAACGCTCGATCCTGCTCGGCGCCGTGGTGATGGCGGCCGGCCTGTTCATGGTGATGGTGCCGCAGCATGAGGTTTTCATGTTCGGGCTGGCGACGATCATTGTCGGCAACGGGTTGTTCAAGCCGAACATTTCCTCGATGGTGGGACAGCTTTACGCACCCGGCGATTCGCGTCGTGATCGCGGATTCACGTTGTTCTACATGGGCATCAATGCCGGCGCGCTGATTGCACCGATCGTCACCAGCTATCTGGCCGAACGCGTGTTCGGCACGCCGCAACACGACAATTACCACGTGGTGTTTGCCGCCTCCGGCGTCGGCATGCTGATCAGTCTGGTGTGGTTCTGGTTCGGCCGTCGGCAACTGGGGAACGTGGGTCGGCCGGCGCCGGAAATCGCCAACCCGATGCGCGTGGTGTACGTCGCAATGGGTGTGCTGGTGGCGATTCCGCTGGTGTATCTGCTGATGGATCGCGCCGGTGCGGTGGTGTTGCAGTGGCTCCTGACCGCGTTGTTCATCGGAGTCGGCGTGATGTTGGTGCTCGAGGCGATTCGCACCGGACGTGTGCAGATTCAGCGGGTGATCGCGATGCTGATCATCTTTGCGTTCAACGTGCTGTTCTGGATGTTTTTCGAGCAGGCCGGCAGCTCATTCAACTTCCTGGCGCAGCACATCGTGGATCGCAATCTGGGTGGCTGGGAGTTTCCGATTGGCTGGTTCCAGTCAGTCAACCCGATCGCCATCGTGGTGTTGGCACCCCTGGTGACGCTGGTGTGGGCGTGGCTGGACAAGCGCCGCATCGAGCCATCGATTCCGCGCAAGTTCGGCATGGGTTTGATTGGCAATGCGCTGGGTTTTGCGGTGCTGATGTACGCGTTGTCCAGTCTGGTCGGCAGCAACGGCATGATCCCGTTGTGGACGCTGGTGCTGTGCTACGTGCTGCAGACCTCCGGCGAGTTGTGCCTGTCGCCGATCGGCTTGTCGATGGTGACCAAGCTGGCGCCGGTGCGGTTGGTAGGGCTGGGCATGGGGGGCTGGTTCTTGTCCACCGCCATCGGCAACAACCTGGCCGGCCTGTTTGCTGCCGGGGTCAGCGGCGAGAGTGGCATGACCGTGGGATCGGCGCTGTCCGGCTACACCATGGGTTTCTGGATTCTGCTTGGTGGCGGCGTGCTGCTGTTCCTGATTGCGCCGTTGATCAACAAGCTGATGCATGGCGTGCGGTAAGCGACACATCCACGACGTTGTAGGGGCGCACCCCCGGACTTGATCCGGGGGTGCGCCCCTACAGGCGGGTGGGGATCACTTCTGAAGTTTGTCGAGAATCCGCTCCAGCCACGCGCGCTCGTCGGTATCGAGCCTTGCCAGTAATTCGCGCTCGCGTGCTCGCGCCATTGGCGCAACTTCGTCATGGATCAACCAGCCGGTTGCGCTCAGCCGCAGCACGGAGCGCCGTTTGTCATCGCTGTGGATGGTGCGGTCGACGCGGCCGGCGGCAACCAGTCGTGCCAGTGCGCGGCTCACCGCAACCTTGTCCATCGCGGTGCGCCCGGCCACTTCGCGCGCCGACAGTCGGTCGAAGCGCGCCAGCACCGCCATCACCCGCCATTCGGTGACGCTCAGATCGAAGCGCTGCTGGTAGTCGCCGGCGATGGCCTGACTGACGGTGTTGGACAGGATCGATAGCCGATACGGCAGAAAGTTTTCCAGCTGCAGGGGCGCCCGCTCACGTGCTGTCGATGGTGACAGGCGTGCGTGCGCCAGGGCACGTCCAGGCTTGTGGGTAGTGCGCATGTTGCACCGTTCCTTGCAAATAGTTTCATGTGTAACTATAACACCGAGTTCGTTAGACTGAATCGGTTCTTCTCACCCTTCGCGTTGTCAGGAGACAAGCCATGAGCGCCGCCCAACCCAACCTCGGCATGCAGGTCACCACGTTCGAGAACCCCATGGGTATCGATGGTTTCGAGTTTGTCGAATTTGCCGCGCCGCTCGGTCGCGCGGGTGAGCTGCGCACGTTGTTCAAGAAGATGGGTTTCAGTGCTGTGCTCAAACACAAGTCGCGACCGATCACCGTGTATCGCCAGAACGGCGTGAACTTCCTGCTCAACGAAGATCCTGATTCGTTCGCTGCAGATTTCGCGGCAAAACACGGCCCCAGCGCTTGCGGTTTTGCCATCCGCTTCGACAAGCCGGCAGCCGAAGTGTTGAAAGCGGTGCTGAGCAACGGCGGCGAAGCGGCAACCGACAAGGTCGCCACGAAGGCGGTCGCTGCGCCAGCGATCAAGGGCATCGGTGATTGCATGCTGTATCTGGTGGATCGCTACGGTGCCGCCGGCAGCATCTACGAAGGCGATTACGAGGCGATTGCCGGGGTCGATCAAAATCCTGCAGGCTTCGGTTTGACTTTCATCGACCACCTCACGCACAACCTGCATTTCGGCAACATGCAGAAGTGGTCGGAATACTACGAGAAGCTGTTCAACTTCCGCGAGATTCGCTACTTCGACATCAAGGGGTTGAAGACCGGCCTGGTCTCCAAGGCGATGACGGCGCCCGACGGCGTTGTGCGCATCCCGCTGAATGAGTCGGACAATCCGAAATCGCAGATCAACGAGTACCTCGACGCATATCACGGCGAGGGTATCCAGCACATTGCCTGTTTCACCGACGACATCTACGCGACGGTGGAAGGTATGCGCGCGGCCGGTGTCGAATTCCTCGACACGCCGGAAACCTATTTCGATGTGATCGACGTACGCGTGCCGAACCATGGCGAAGACGTGGCGCGGTTGCGCAAAAACAGCATCCTGATTGATGCTGATCCGGAAACCCATCAGCGCAAGCTGCTGCAGATTTTCACCTTGAACGTGATTGGACCGATCTTCTTCGAGATCATTCAGCGCAAGGGCAATGAAGGTTTTGGCGAAGGCAACTTCCAGGCGCTGTTCGAGAGCATCGAGCGCGATCAGATGAAACGCGGCGTGTTGTAAGGAGCCCGGCCATGAGCGTGTCGAACTACCAATCCGGTTTCGGCAACGAGTTTGCCAGCGAGGCGGTTCCCGGCGCGTTGCCGGTCGGGCAAAACTCGCCGCAGCGTGTGGCACATGGCCTATACGCTGAGCAGTTGTCCGGCACCGCATTCACGGCGCCGCGGCACATCGGCCGGCGCAGCTGGTTGTACCGGATTCGTCCGGCCGCCGTGCATCAGCCGTTTCAGCCGCGCACGCATGCCACGTTCCACAATCGTTTTGACGACGCTCCAGCGACGCCGAATCAGTTGCGCTGGGACCCGCCGCCGCTGACCAGCACGCCGACGGATTTCGTCGACGGCCTGGTGACGCTGGCCGGCAATGGCGGGCCGGCGGAGCAGGCGGGCATCGGTATCCACGTCTATACGGCTAATCGCTCGATGCAGGGGCGATTTTTCTACGACGCCGATGCCGAGCTGCTGATCGTGCCGCAGCAAGGCCGCCTGCGTCTGGCCACCGAGCTGGGTGTGCTGGATATCGAACCGCAGGAGATCGCGGTGATTCCGCGTGGCGTACGCTTTCGGGTGGAACTGCTTGACGACGCCGCTCGCGGTTACGTCTGCGAAAACTTTGGTGCGCTGCTGCGCTTGCCGGAGTTGGGACCGATCGGTTCCAACGGCTTGGCGAATGCGCGCGACTTCCTCACCCCGGTAGCAGCGTACGAAGATGTCGACGGTGCGTTTGAACTGATCGGCAAATTCCAGGGCGCGTTGTGGACGGCGCAGATGGATCATTCGCCGCTGGACGTGGTGGCGTGGCATGGCAACTACGCGCCGTACAAATACGATCTGCGTCGCTTCAGTCCGATTGGCTCGATCAGCCACGACCATCCTGATCCGTGCATCTTTACTTTGCTGACCTCGGCCAGTGACACGCCCGGAACGGCGAATATGGACTTTGCGATCTTCCCGCCACGCTGGCTGGTGGCGCAGCACACGTTCCGGCCGCCGTGGTTCCATCGCAATGTAGCCAGCGAATTCATGGGTCTGATTAGCGGTGTGTACGACGCCAAGGCTGAGGGCTTTCTGCCCGGCGGCGCGTCACTGCATAACTGCATGACCGCGCATGGGCCGGACGCGGCCACGTTCGAGAAAGCCTCTGCCGCCGATTTGACCAGGCCGGACGTGATCACCGCCACCATGGCCTTCATGTTCGAGACGCGCAAGGTGATCCGGCCGACCCAGCAGGCGTTGGAGTCACCGCAGTTGCAGCGCAATTATTACGAGTGCTGGCAGGGCATTGCCAGGCATTTCCATCCGTCGCAGGCGTAAGTCGCCGCATCCGTATTGTTGGGAGAAGCGCATGAAGTTGGGAAGTCTCAAGGAAGGCGGCCGCGACGGCACGCTGATCGTGGTCAGCCGCGATTTGGCGCGCGCGGTGAAAGCGGGCGCGATTGCGTCCACGTTGCAAGCAGCGCTGGATGATTGGTCGAACGCGGCACCGCGGCTGACTGCGCTGTATGGCGAACTCAATGACGGCAACGCCGCCGGCACATTTGCGCTGGACATGGCGGCGCTGGCCTCGCCGTTGCCGCGTGCTTATGAATTTGTCGATGGCAGCGCGTACCTGCCGCACGTCGAGCGCGTGCGCAAGGCGCGTGGTGCGACCGTGCCGGAAAGTTTCTACACTGACCCGTTGATGTACCAGGCGACCAGCGCCGGCTTTCTCGGCCCGCGCGATCCCGTGTTGGTGCCCAGCGAGGAATTCGGCATCGACCTGGAAGCCGAAGTGGTGGTCGTCACCGACGACGTGCCGATGGCAGCGACACCGGAGCAGGCGTCCGAGCACATTCAGCTGATCGGCCTGATCAACGACGTGAGCTTGCGCGGGTTGATCCCCGGCGAGCTGGCCAAGGGTTTTGGCTTTCTGCAATCCAAGCCGCGCTCCGCCTTGTCGCCGGTGCTGGTAACACCCGATGAGCTGGGCGATGCGTGGCGCGACGACAAGCTGCATCTGCCGATGCGTACCTGGTTGAACGGCAAATGGTTTGGCGCAGCCGAGTGCGGCGTCGACATGCAGTTCAGCTTTGCCCAGCTGGTCGCGCACGTGGCCAGGACGCGCCCGCTGACCGCCGGCACCATCATCGGCTCCGGCACCATCGCCAACCAGGACACCAGCAAGGGCGCGTCGTGTCTGGCCGAGCAGCGCACGGTGGAAAAGCTGCGCGACGGCCAGCCCAGCACCCCGTTCCTGAAGTTCGGGGATCGCCTGCGCATCGACATCACCGATGCCGCCGGCGCCTCCATCTTTGGTTCGATCGAACAGCAGATCGCGCACTACCAGCCGTGATCGGCGTCGTGGCTGTTGCGTGAAGCGCCTCTTGCCGCGCGGGTCGCTGCACGCAGTGCCTGCGCAGGCGCCATACCGCATGTGTCGCGCGCAGCTGGCGCTCACGATTGGATACCAGCCGCGCTGCTTGAACGCTGCTTGACGCGGATCAATGCGGCCGCCGTGGCGCGTGGACAGACTGCCAATATGGCCATTCCCCTCGTTGCACCCGAGTTTGATCCTGCGCTGATTGCGCGTTACGACGTGGCCGGGCCGCGCTACACCAGTTACCCGCCGGTGCCGCAATTTCGTGCCGATTTCGATGAACAAGCGCTGCGCAGCGTGATCCGTACCTCGAACGAGGAGCCGATCCCGCGACCGCTGTCGATCTATGTGCACGTGCCGTTCTGCACCAGCCCGTGTTTCTACTGCGGCTGCAATCGCGTGATCACCAGTGACCAGGCCCAGGCCGGGCGTTATCTGGAGCGCCTGTACCGCGAGATTGAAATGATCGCGCCGCTGTTCGATCGGGACCGGCCGGTGCGGCAGCTGCATCTGGGAGGCGGGACGCCGAATTTTTTCGACATCGCGAGCATGCGCGAACTGATCGAATCGCTGGCTCGCCATTTCAGTTTCAGTCGCAACCCCGAGCGTGAGTACGGCATTGAGGTGGATCCGCGTTTTGCCGATGCGGCGTACATCCAGGGGCTGGGTGAACTTGGCTTCAATCGCCTGTCGGTCGGCATCCAGGATTTCGATCCGGCAGTGCAACGCGCGGTCAATCGCCTGCAGAGTGTCGAGCAGACGCGCGCAGTGATTGATGCGGCGCGCGACGCACAGTTTCGCTCAGTCAGTGTCGACCTGATCTACGGCTTGCCATTGCAGAACCTGGAAGCGTTTTCGCGCACGCTCGACCAGGTCGTGGCGTTGAACCCTGATCGCGTCGCGGTGTACGGCTATGCGCATCTACCGCACGTGTTCAAGGCGCAGCGGCAGATCGACAAACACGAGATTCCGGACCCCGCTGCACGACTGGCGTTGTTCGGGTGCGCGCTTGAGCGCCTGACTGCAGCCGGCTACGTCTACATCGGCATGGACCACTTTGCGCGCGCCGATGACGAGCTGGCGCTGGCGCAACGCGCCGGCACGCTGCAGCGCAATTTCCAGGGCTATTCAACGCATGGGGAATGCGACATCGTTGGTCTGGGGGTCAGCGCCATTGGCCGCATCGGCGACAGCTACAGCCAGAATGCGCGGGATCTGATCGGCTACTACGCGGCGCTGGACAACGGCCGTCTGCCGGTGGCGTGTGGCCTGCAGCTGGATGAGGACGACCTGATCCGGCGCGAGTTGATCGGTGCGCTGATGTGTCACGGCGTCGTCGACAAGGCAACGTTTGGCGCGCGTCACCGGTTGCTGTTTGACGAGTACTTCGTGCGTGAGCGTCAGCGGTTGCAGCCGCTGGTGGCGGATGGATTGGTGGAAGAGGATACGCGCGCGCTGCGTGTCACCTCGCGGGGACGGCTGCTGTTGCGTATCATCGCCATGTGCTTCGACGCGTATCTGGGCGAAGAAGCGCAGGCGACGCGATATTCACGCGTGATCTGACCCGTCACCTACCGACACCGCACTCACCGACTATTATCTCCATCATGCAATCCAAGCACCCGGCAGGTCGCCTGCCCGAGCCGCCCAGCCCGATTGCCGACGACGGTGACGAAACCCGTTTCTGTGGGACTTGCGCATTCTCCAGCGCGTGCATTGCGGCGGGTTACGACAAACCGGAGCTGGCTGAATTGCAGTGTCTGGTGGAACACGTCGGACCGTTCCGCGCTGGCGAGCACATTTTCCGCACCGGTGATCCGTTCCGCGCCATCTTTGCCGTGCGCAGCGGCACGGTGAAAACGCGGATGGTGGACAAGGAAGGTCGCGAGCAGGTGCTCGGCTTCTATCTGCCCGGCGAAGTGGTCGGCCTCAACGCCATCTATCCCGAGCATTTTCCGTGCGACGCGGTGGCGCTGGACACGGCCTATTTCTGCCGCTTCTCGTTCCCGGCCATGAGCGCGCTGGCCTCGCGGATTCCCGCCGTGCAGCAGCATCTGTTCCGCATGCTCAGCAAGGAGCTGGGTACGGCATCCTTGCTGGCCGGCGACCACAGTGCGGATGAGCGTGTGGCGGCATTCCTGATGGATCTGGCCGCCCGCTACGCGGCGCGCGGATTCTCCGCCACGCGGTTCCGCCTGAGCATGTCGCGCGGCGACATTGCCAATTACCTGCGTCTGGCCGCGGAAACCGTCAGCCGCGTACTCAGCCGCTTCCGCAGCCAGGGCCTGATCCAGATCGAAGGTCGCGAACTGCACTTGCTCGACGCGGACAAGCTGGGTGGCATCGGCCACGCACTGTTGCCGGAGTGATCGAGCCGTTGCAGGACTGACGCGCGCGTCGCGGGTCGCACGAGGTTTGAGGGGCGCCAGTAGAACCTTAGCCACCCATGCAGACGTGGCGCCTTGCGTGCAAAGCAACGCGTTGTGATGGCGGACGGCTGCGTGTCTGCGTGAAGTGCGGCGCAGCCTGATGCAAGTCATGGGCGCGGATTTGGCTGACGTGGCATGATGGAGAATCATTCGCATTCAGGCTGCATGACATGGCTGCACCTTCCACCGGCGAGAAAAACCCCGCCACCTTTGCCGAGTTGCCCGCGTTGCTGGCGTCCGCACCGCATCGGGTGCTGTTTCTGGCCGGTGCTGTCGCCATCCTGCTGAGCATGGCGTGGTGGGCAGTCGAGTTGACCTGGATGTTTGGCATCCCGCTCAGCGCATGGCCGCAGCCGACGATCCCGCCGGCGTATGCGCACAGCATGTTGATTCAGTACGGCACCTTTCCGCTGTTCATGTTTGGTTTTTTGCTGACCGTATTTCCGCGCTGGATGAATCAGCCGGCGCTGACGCGCGCGCACTACGTGCCAGTGGCGAGCTGCATCTTCGGTGGCTATGTACTGGCCAACGTCGGCTTGCTGGATCTGCCGTGGTTGCTCAAGCTCGGCTTCGTTCTGATGCTGGTTGGCTATCTGTCAGGGTGCTGCAAGCGGCGACCAACCGGATTGATCACGCCAAATCGTGCCTGCTCGCGTTGAGTCTGGGTGCACTCGGTCTGATCGTGTTCCTCATCTACTTGTTTGGTGGCCCGGACGATTGCGCCCAGTTGGCGATACGTATCGGCACGTTCGGCTTGTTGCTGCCGATCTTCTTCACCGTGACGCATCGCATGATGCCGTTTTTCAGCGCCAATGTGGTGCCGGGTTACAAAGCGATCCGTCCGCGCTGGAGCCTGCCGGCAGTGTGGGTGTTGCTGCTCGCGCATCTGGCAACCATGGAAGGCCATGCGTCCAGGTGTGCTCGCGGTGCTGCATTTGGCGTTTGCCTGGTTGCCGGTAGCGTTTGTGTTGTATGCCGTACAGGATGTGATCTACGCAACCAGCGGTGAGCTGTTGTTTGTGCGCGCACCGCTGCATGCGCTGGCCATTGGTTACTTCGGCTCCATGCTGGTGGCGATGGTGACGCGCGTGACACAAGGCCACTCCGGTCGCCCGTTGCAGATGGGTGGCATAGCATGGCTGTGCTTCGGGCTGTTGCAGGTCGTCGTGCTGGTACGCCTGCGTGCCGAGTTTGGCGGCGGCGCGGATTACAACCCGTACCTGTGGCTGGTGATCGCGGCATATGGCTGGTTGCTGGCGTTTGCGCCGTGGGTGCTGCGCTCGGCATGGATTTACCTGACGCCGCGTGCCGACGGCAAGCCGGGCTGAGCATTCTGCGTGGGCCAGCCCTCGCCAACGCGGCGGATGGCTGTGCCTGACCGAGGTTTGACCTGCATCAGCGCGACGCCAGCGAGCGGCGCGCAGACTGCTGGAAAAGCATTGGGAGAACGTGCGTGGCTGCCTGGTATCCGTGGATTTTGCTGCTGCATCTTGCCTGCGCCATCATCTTTGTCGGCGCGGTGACGTTCGAGGTACTGGTGATTGAGTCGCTCAAGAAGCACTTCGACATCATCACGATGCAAAGCATCGAGCAGGCGGTGATGGCACGTGTGCGGCGCTTCATGCCGGTCGTGGTCGTTCTGCTGTTTTTGAGCGGCTTTGCGGTGTTTGATCTTCGTTGCGACGGCTTCCAGTGCGTTGGCTCGCGTTTTGGTAACTGGCTGGTGCTGAAGATCGTCCTGGCGTTCGGCGTGCTTGGCGTGTTCGCGAATGCGATGTGGGCGATGCGCCATGGCAAGATGGACGTCTGCCGGTTTCGTTACACGCATCGTGTCGTGCTTGGCTTGATGGTTGGTATCGTGTTTCTGGCCAAGACCATGTTCTACTTGTAGCCGTCCATTTACTTTCGAGGTGCATGATGTCCAATGTCACATTCAAGGGTCAGCCAGTCAGTGTCGATGGCCAGTTCCCGGCAGTCGGCGCGACAGTGCCGGCGTTTCATCTGGTGGGAGCCGATCTGGCCGACGTGGCGTTGACCGCGTATGCCGGCAAGCGCAAGGTGCTGAATATTTTCCCGAGCGTCGACACCGGCGTGTGTGCGGCCTCGGTACGCCGTTTCAATGAGCTGGCCGGCAAGTTGAACAACACGGTGGTGCTGTGCATCTCCGCCGATCTGCCGTTTGCGCAGGCCCGTTTCTGTGGCGCCGAAGGCCTGGACAAGGTGACCAACCTGTCACTGATGCGTGGCCGTCAGTTTCTCAATGACTACGGCGTGGCGCTGGCCAGTGGCCCGCTTGCCGGGCTGGCCGCGCGTGCGGTGCTGGTGCTCGATGAGCACGACAAGGTGTTGCACGCTGAGTTGGTCAGCGAGATCGGCCACGAGCCGAATTACGACGCCGCGTTGAAAGCGCTGGACTGATGGGCCTGGCAGCTGGAGTGTGAGCTGCGCTATACCAGACATTGGTTGCGTAGCGCCGTCGCTACTCGCATGTTGGTCAACATCCGCTGCTTCTCTTGTGGAAGCGACTTCAGTCGCGATGCATTTGAGTTGACAGCGAAGGTGGCAAGCATCGGGACTGAAGCCCCTCCCACAGAAGGCGTTGCGGTCGGGCCTTTTTCAGCTCTCTGTGGAAGTACGAGCATCGCGCGGCACAGATGAGCCTTTCGCCCACCGAGGCTGCCTTGGACTCGATCCACGGATGTGCTTGTGCCGACTCGAACGCCCGCGCGGAGTTTTCTCCGTGCCGCGTCGCGTCAAGGCTTCAGCCGTCCGTACCGATGATAGACACGCCGAGCGTGCGTCCTTGCGGATGGATACCCAGACCGTATTTGAGGCTGTGTCCAATGCGCTGCGCGTAATCGACCATCTGCGTGGCGTGCGTTGCGTCAAGTTCTTCAGTGCAGGTTTCCAGCCACAGCGCGATCCAGCGGTCGAAGTGTTCGGCGTGAATCGGCAGCGGTCGATGCGCGGCCATCGGGTTGCCGCGGTAGGTGCCGGCGCGCAGCGCGATCGACGACCAGAACGAGGTGAGCAGGCGCTTGTGTGCATCCCAATCGTGTACGGCCGCGTTGAACACCGGGCCGATCTGCGCATCGACGCGGACCTTCTCGTAGAAGTGATCGACCAGCGTGGCGATGGTCGGTGCGTCAAACGGGGGAACGGTAGCGATCACGGCGGCGATGGGTCATCCAGCAGGTTGAGACAAAAACACACCCGGCCGTTGCCGACCAGGTGTGGGTATGCAGCGCGGCGAGTTACTTGCCGAGGCTGAGCGTACCCTTCATCAATGACGCATGGCCCGGGAACGTGCAGAAGTAGGCGTAGGTTTCGCCAGCCTTGAGCTTGGACACATTGAACGTGGCGGTGTCGGACTCGCCGCCACCGATCAGCTTGGTGTGCGCAATGATGCGCGCGTCGCTCGGCTTCTCGTAGCTGTTGGCGGCCCCGGCCTTCATGCCGTCAGCCACCACGCCGGCCTCGTCGGCACTGTGGGCAAGTACCCAGTTGTGGCCCATCGCCGTCTTCGGCAACTTGCCGACGTGCTTCAACGTCACCGCAAAGGTCTTGCAGGTGCTTGGCACGGTGATGGTCTTCTTGTTGAACTGCATCGCGTCGCTGCCTTCGATGGTGGCCGTGCATTCGGCGGCCAGCAACGGGGTGGACAGCAGACCGAGCAGGGCAATGGCGATCAACTTGCGCATCATGGGGATAGTGCTCCTGTGGAACAGCGTGGGTAAGATACGCATGCATTCTGCGATGTGCGTGCGGTGGTATCCCTGACTTGCGTCAGGTGGGACTGTGGCGTGTTGACGCAGTTCAGACTGGTCTGGGTGGGTCTGGCTTGTCGTGGACCTGATTCACGCTGGTGTGGGCCGGACTGATGTGGATCAGCGCCGCGCGCATCTGCGTGATTGACACTGCATACATGTAACGGTCCGTGCCTGAAGGAGGCCTGATGACCCACGTCGTCACCGACAACTGCATCAATTGCAAACACACTGATTGCGTGGAAGTGTGCCCGGTCGATTGCTTTCACGCCGGCCCGAACTTTCTGGTGATCGATCCCGATGAGTGCATCGATTGCACGCTGTGTGTGGAGGAGTGTCCGGTGGGCGCGATCTTCCCCGAACTCGACGTGCCCGCCGGGCAGGAGATTTTCATGGCCATCAACGCGGAGCTGGCGCAGCAGTGGCCGGTGCTGACCAGCAAGATTCCGTCGATGGAAGATGCCGCCAAGTGGGATGGCGTGCCGAACAAGCTGCCACTGCTCAAACGCGAGCTGTAACGGGCGCTGTTGTGCGCCGTTGCTGGCGTCAGTATTCACCGCGCGGTGCGGCTTGGCAGAGCCGGCGGCCCGTGCCCGCCCTACGAGACCGGCGTGTGCAATATGGCTGCGGAACTTGCGTAGGGCGCTGCCCGCCGTAACCCTCCGCCAGCGTCCAACTGATTCGGGGTATCCGCGAGCGGCGCTGTATCACCATGGAAAAGCCGGGCGATGCCCGGCTTTTCCAAGAGGGACTTCAGCCGCGATGCCTTCGGCGATCGCGACTTGATTCAGTTCGGCACGACGGGCCCAAGCCTGCGCCAGCAGCTCTACTTCGCCGCCATCAACGCTACGGTCATGTCCAGCATGCGGTTGGAGAAACCCCACTCGTTGTCGTACCAGCTGAGCACCTTGACCAGCGTGCCGTCCATCACGCGCGTTTGCGTCGCATCGTAGGTGGAAGAAGCCGGGTCGTGGTTGAAGTCGATGGACACCAGGGGCTTGGTGTTGACGTTGAGGATGCCTTTCATGGCGCCCTGCGAGGCCTCGTTGACGATCGCGTCGATCTCTTCCTTCGTCGTGGCACGCTTGGCCACAAACGTCAGATCCACGACCGACACGTTGATGGTCGGCACGCGCATGGCGAAGCCGTCCAGCTTGCCGTTCAACTGTGGCAGCACCAAACCGACTGCGGAAGCCGCACCGGTCTTGGTCGGAATCTGGTTCATCGTGGCCGAGCGCGCGCGGCGTAGATCCGAGTGATACACGTCGGTGAGCACCTGGTCGTTGGTGTACGAGTGGATCGTCGTCATCAGACCGTGCACGATGCCAATCTTCGCATCCAGCACCTTGGCTAGCGGCGCCAGGCAGTTGGTCGTGCAGCTGGCGTTGGAAATCACCTGCAGCTTTGAACTGAGCTTGTCGGTGTTGACGCCGCATACGAAAGTGCCGTCAATATCGTCGGCACCGGGTGCAGAAAGGATCACCTTCTTCGCGCCGGCGGTGAGGTGCGCGCCGGCTTTCGCCTTGCTGCGGAACAACCCGGTGCATTCCAGCACCACGTCGACACCCAACTCGCTCCACGGCAACTTGGCGGGGTCACGCTCGGCGCATACCTTGATCTTGTCGCCATTGACGACGATGAAGCCGCCTTCGGCAGTCACGGTGCCGGGGAACTTGCCATGTGCGGTGTCGTACTGGGTCAGATGAGCGTTCGTCTCGGCGTCGCCGAGGTCGTTGATCGCGACGATCTGGATTTCGCTGGTACGGCCAGCTTCGTACAGCGCACGCAGAATATTGCGGCCAATCCGACCGTAACCGTTGATAGCGACCTTGATGGCCATGGGGCGACGTCCTCCAAGTGAGTGAAAAGAGCCGTGTCACACCTCGTTTGTCGTCGGCTTTTCAATCGCATCAAACGCTGGATGGTCGTCTGCTCGGCTCGGGTTGGCGTGTAGACGAACGTTGTCCGACCCGTGCTGTGCCAGACTCGCTGGTCTGCCCATCGGAGTTCGGCCGTGTCTGTTGTGCGCCGTTTTGCTGTCGCGTTGTTCGTCTGTTTGCTGGTTGGGCCGGTGCAGGCGTGGGGACCGCTGGGTCACGCCATCGTGGCCGAGTTGGCACAGCGGCATCTGAGTCCGGCCGCGCAAGCGGAAGTGCACCGTCTGCTGGCACCCGAGCACACCGGGTCGTTGGCTGCGGTTGCCAACTGGCCCGACCAGATTCAGAACGACCGCGCACAGGCTGCGCTGTGGAAGCAGACGCGCAGCCAGCACTATGTCAATTTTCATGGCGCCGATTGCGACTATGTGCCGCCGCGGGATTGCCGCGATGGACAATGCGTGATTGGCGCGCTCACGCACTATGTTGCCGTGCTCGGCGATCGCACGCAGGGCGATGCCGCACGGCAAGAGGCATTGGCGTTTGTCGTGCATTTTGTCGGTGACATCCATCAGCCGTTGCACGCCGGCTATCGCGATGACAAGGGCGGGAACACCTTTCAAGTGCAGTTCGACGGCATGGGCAGCAACCTGCATCGGGTGTGGGATTCGGGCTTGCTGTCTCGGCGCGGCCTGGACGCGCCAGCGTACGCGCAGATGCTCGATGCACGCCGTCCAGTCTCGCTGCCGGCGCCGATCGCGCCGCGGCAGGATGTTTACGCGCAATGGGCACGGGAGTCGTGCCTCCTCACCGCGCAGCCGGGCTTTTATCCAGCCGGACGCACGATCAACCAGGCTTACGTCGATGCCGAACTACCGGTGGCGGAGTTGCGTCTGCGCGAAGCCGGCCGACGTCTGGCGACAGTGCTGAATCTGGCGCTGACCGTCGGCAACGCAACTCCACGCGGCGACTAGCGGCGTCAGCGCAAACAGTTCTGCTAGGCTCAAACGATGATCACGCCAACGTTTCGCCGCACCAAGATCGTTGCCACGCTGGGCCCGGCCACGGACGTACCGGGCATGCTGGAGAAGTTGATCGTCGAAGGCGTTGACGTGGTGCGTCTGAATCTTTCGCACGGCGCGGCGGACGATCACCGGGCACGTGCGGCGGCGGTGCGCACGATCAGTGCGGCTCTCGGCCGCGAGGTTGGCGTGCTGGCTGACCTGCAGGGGCCAAAGATCCGCATAGAGACGTTTGCCGATGGCCCGGTGGAATTGGTCGACGGCGCGCCGTTTGTGCTCGATTGCCGCGATGGTGTGCCACCCGGTGACGTGCATCGCGTTGGCGTCAGTTATCACGCCTTGCCGCAGGACGTGCACGTCGGCGACGTGCTGATGCTCGATGACGGCTTGATCGCGCTGACCGTGTTGGCGGTGGTTGGCACCGAGGTGCGTTGTCAGGTGCTGATTGGCGGACGCTTGTCCAATCGCAAGGGGCTGAACCGGCAAGGCGGTGGTTTGTCGGTGACGGCGCTGTCGGACAAGGACAAGAACGACATTCGTCTGGCTGCCGAGATCGGTGCGGATTTCCTCGCCGTGTCGTTCGTGCGCTCGGCCGATGACATGCATCAGGCGCGGCGACTGTTGCACGAGGCGGGTGGCAATGCCGCGCTGGTGGCGAAGATCGAGCGCGCGGATGCGATCCCGGTATTGGGTGAAATCATCGACGCTTCCGATGTGGTGATGGTGGCGCGTGGTGACCTGGGTGTGGAAATCGGTTACGCGGAATTGCCCGGTCTGCAGAAAAAAATCATCCGTGAGGCGGTGCAACGCAACCGCGCGGTGATTACCGCCACGCAGATGTTGCAGTCGATGGTGCGCTCGCCGATTCCGACCCGCGCCGAGGTGCTGGATGTGGCCAACGCGGTGATTGACGGCACGGACGCGGTGATGCTCTCGGAGGAGTCCGCCGCCGGTGCGCATCCGGACAAGGCAGTGGCGGCACTGCGCAACATTTGCCTGGGCGCGGAGCGTCAGTTCGAACCGAAGGAAGATCTGACCACCGCCGGACACCGGCTTGACCGCACCGATCAGGCGATTGCGCTGGCCGCGATGATGCTGGCCGGTGAGCTTGGCGTGCGCGCGATCGTCGCCCTGACGGAGTCCGGTGGCACGGCGCAGTGGCTATCGCGGTATCGCACCGCGATCCCCATCTACGCGCTGTCGCCGTTTGCCGATGCACGCCGGCGCATGCTTCTGTTGCGCGACGTGCAGCCGGTGGCGTTTGTGCACGAGGGGCAGAACTCCTCAGCCACTGCGCGCGCCGCTGTGCAGCAGTTGTTTGTGCAGGGTCGCCTGTCCGAAGGCGATCGGGTGATCCTGACCCATGGCGATCGTGTGGGTCTGGGCGGTGGCACGAATACGCTGAAGCTGCTGGCAGTGGGCGCTGGCGGCATGGTCGAGAGTCTGCGCGATCTGTAGCGCCATGCACTGCCAGCTGGCTTCACGGCAATCGCATCCGCTGCGCTCTACACTTCGATTTGCCCGTCACCTGCTCCGGAGGTTCTCATGAAATCCCTGCTGCTTCCCCTGCGTCAGGCGTTGCTGCTCACCGCCGCACTGGGTTGCACGGCACCCGTGCTCGCGCAATCACGCAAGGTGGATCAGGAAAACCTCTATCACTACTGGATACTGCTTAACACCTCGGTGACGATGAAGGCGCCCAACAGTGGGCTCAACCTTGAGGCGCCCGGTTGCGCCGCGGTGACCTACACGATTGGCTCCGACGGTGTGCCGCGCGATGTCACGGTGGCAAAGCTGGTGCCCAAGAGTGATCTGGCAATGGTTGCGCGCAGTGCGGTGGGCCAGTTTCGCTATGGGCCGTCGCTGACCAACCGCGTGGGTCACCCGGTTTCCACCTATTACGTTGTGCCGTTCAACGCGCCCACCGATGCCGCGCAGCGCAAGCGGTTGCTGCAGTCGTGTGAACTTCCGGGTTTTGGTACCTGACCGCAGCGTCGTTCGGATGGAGCTGCCCAAAGTCCCGTACAATTGACGGTTTGAACCGTGCTGCCCTGTGGGGCGGCACCAACCATCGGGCCGGTTCACAAAGCCGCGCCAACGGAGTTGTCATGAGTATTGAAGATCTCGAGAGCATCGCCCTGGCCATGGTCGCGCCGGGTAAAGGCATCATCGCCGTCGACGAGTCCACCAACACCGTCACCAAGCGTCTGACCGCCGTGGGCTTGGAGAGCACTGAGGAGAACCGCCGCGCCTATCGCGAAATGTTGCTGACGACGCCGGGCCTGAGCGAGCACATCTCCGGGGCGATCCTGTACGACGAGACGATCCGTCAGTCCACCAAGGACGGCGTGCCATTCACTACCATCATGAAAAAGGCCGGCATCATCCCCGGCATCAAGGTCGACAAGGGCCCGCAGCCGCTGGCCGGATTTCCCGGTGATGTAGTGACCGAAGGTCTGGATGGTTTGCGTCCGCGCCTGCAGGAATACGCAAAGCTTGGCGCGCAGTTCGCCAAGTGGCGCGCGGTCATCAATATCAGTGAGGACAATCCCAGCTCCACCGCCATCGAGGCCAACTGTCATGTGCTGGCGCGCTACGCCGCGTTGTGTCAGGAAGCCGGCTTGGTGCCTATGGTTGAGCCCGAGGTGATCATGGAGGGGGATCACAGCATCGAGGTCAGCTACGAAGTGCACGAGGCGGTGCTGCGCAGCTTGTTCAACGCGCTGTACGAGCAGAACGTGATGCTGGAGGGCGTGATCCTGAAAATCAGCATGGTCATCCCGGGCAAGCAGTGCGAAGAGCAGGCAAGTGTCGAGGAGGTGGCCGAGGCCACTGTGCGCGTGCTCAAGACCACGGTGCCGGCATCGTTGCCGGGTATCGTGTTTCTGTCCGGCGGCCAAACCGACGAGCAGTCCACCGCGCATCTGAATGCGATGAACCAGCTTGGCCCGCATCCGTGGCCGCTGAGTTTCTCCTACGGTCGCGCCATGGTGAGTGCGGCGCTGCAGCTGTGGGCGAAGGACACGCACGCGAACGTCGTCGCAGCGCAGAAAGTTGTGCATGCCCGCGCACGCGAGAACGGCCTGGCCGCGCTCGGCCAGTGGAGCGGCAACAAGTAATCGCTGCCGGTTGGCCGGTTGTGCATCAGACGGACGCTGCGGCGTCCGTTTTGTTGCGTGTGGGGTGGTGAGTCATTGGCCGGGTCGTACACAGATGTCGAGGCCACGGCGCCCGCGGCGGGGGTGATTTGCTCGGTGCGGTCGCCGCGTTCCGGATTGACCAGCCATTCGGCTGTCCTGATGAGTGTCGAAGTTCAGCTCGTCATTCCCGCGGCTTTCAACAGCCGAATGACTGGTCAAGCGGGAGGCGCTTTTCAACAGCCGAAGGCCGGTCATCCAGTGCCTTTAGCTCGGCGATTCCGCGGCCCAGAATGAAAGCCGCTGGATGCCCGCTAAAAGCACGCGGGACTGACGAGCAAAGGCCGGCCGGGCCGATGGCGTGGCTGAACTTCGACACTAATCAGGTCGACTGTTGAAAGCCGCCGCAATGGCGGAGAGGCGATTCACCCTGACGTTGATGGACTTCGCGGCGGGGTGCGCCCAGGGTCCATCGCCGCGATCCGTCGCCGCGATCCGGCCAGGATGTTCGCCATGCAACAAAATGAAGGGCGCCGTGGGGCGCCCTTCGATTGA
>CAJDVA010000106.1_pt1 | contig 21063 bp, 13 predicted proteins | sample 7391241 | NCBI WGS metagenome assembly CAJDVA01 (sample SAMEA7055678, study PRJEB34461) | soil metagenome | biome: terrestrial ecosystem; feature: Peninsula; material: soil | place: Antarctica | collected 2016
GCTCGCCGCGCTGGCTGCCGTGCTGCTGATGCTGGCCACGCGACGCGCGCCGGCCAACCATGTCGCACCAACCCAGTACAGCCAGATGCTGTGGGCGGTACTGCTGGGCTATGTGCTGTTCCACGATCAGCTGGACTGGCCGATGGCGCTGGGTATCGCCATCATTCTCGGCGCCGGGCTGTTCACGTTTGCGCGGGAAAAGAGCGTCACGCCGTGGTGGCAGCGCACGCGGATCATCTGAGGCAGCGCGCAACGCCACCACCACCTCAGTGATTGCTTACGCCGCTGGGCACGTGCCCGGTAGCCACATGCTTGCGCGCGGACTCCACGTTTGCCGGGGAATCATCAAAGAAGATATCCGCACCAAACGCATCAAGAAACGGTCCCTTGTCGCGGCCGCCGAGAAACAGTGCCTCGTCAATGCGCACGCCCCAACGACGCAAGGTGAGAATCACGCGCTTGTGCGCAGGCGCCGAGCGCGCGGTGACCAGCGCCGTGCGGATCGGTGAGTGTTCGGCAGGGAACGCGGTTTGCAGGTGATGCAGCGCGGTGAGGAAGCCGCGGAACGGGCCGACGGACAGCGGCTCGGCGGCATGCTCCGTCTCACTGCGGTGGAACGCCTCGAGGCCTTCTTCGCGTGAAACCCGCTCGCCCTCATCGCCAAACAGTACGGCGTCGCCATCGAACGCAGGCTGATCTCCAAGCCATAGTACTGAATCGCATTGAAGATACGCAGGCCAGTGTCCCCGGAGTTGCGCGACAGCAGGATTACTTCGACCGGCGGCACCGCGCCGGCGAGTTTGTTCAAGCCGAGCAGCTTTTGCACCAGCGGAAACGCCACGCCGGGTTTGAGGATGTCTTCCTCGTGGGCGATCTGGAAGTTGCGGTAGGCGTCGAGGCCTTCGCGCTGGAACAGTGCGTGACTGTCAGCCAGATCAAACAACGCGCGCGAAGAAATCGCCACGACAAGGCGGTTGTCGCTGGCGGCGCTGGGATCGTGGATGTCGGTTGCTGACTGGGTCATTGCGTGGGTATCGTGCGGCGAACCATTTGAATTTAGCAAGGACGGACGGTGGTGGCGCGCGCGCCTCTTCTCCGGCATTGCCGACGGAGAGGGAGCACAGGCAGCGTTCGCTCCACTCTCCGCTACTCTCCGCTACTCTCCGCAAACTGCTCGTCGAGAATACGCTGTTCAAGGTTGTGCTCGGGGTCGAACAGCAGGCGCAAGCCGGGGCCGTCGGTCTGGTGAATATCGACGGTCTGCACGTCGCGCACTTCGAGGAAATCTGCGGTGGCGCTGACGGGGCGTTTGTCCGGATCAAGCACGCGAAAGGTAACCTGGGTGCGATGCGGCAGGATCGCACCGCGCCAGCGTCGCGGGCGGAACGGACTGATCGGCGTGAGCGCCAGCACGTTTGCGTCCAGCGGCAGGATCGGGCCGTGCGCCGACAGGTTGTACGCGGTGGAACCTGCCGGGGTGGATACCAGAATGCCATCACACACCAGCCCCGCCAGCTTGACCGTGGTATTGAGCTTCACTTCCAGATGCGCCGCTTGATTGCTCTGCCGCAGCAGCGACACTTCGTTGAACGCCAGCGCCACGTGCTCGGCGCCGGACGTATCGACGACGCGCATTTCCAGCGGATGCAGTTCGGCCACGTGGGCACTGGTGATACGCGCAGAAAGCTCATCCTGACGATACTTGTTCATCAGAAAACCGACCCGGCCCAGCTTCATGCCATACACCGGGGTGGCGCGCGCGCGGTGCGCGTGCAGCGTGCGCAACATGAAACCGTCGCCGCCCAAGGCCACGATCACCTCGGCATCGGTGACTGGTACGTCACCGTATCGATCCACCAGTTTGCGTCGCGCCTGCTGGGCAACGTCGGTATCACTGGCGACAAAGGCAAAACGCATGCGCGGGTCCATCGGCAACGAAGCACTTGAGATTACACAGCATGAAGGGCGCACCGCGACTGATGCAATCGGATAGTCCGCATTCTGCGTGAGGATTTCCGCCAGCATGCTGCGTGTGTACTGCAATGTCGGATCATCACGTTGCAGCCATGCCTGTACCGGCGACAGACCTTTGCGCTCGCCGGGCAACATCAGCACCTGCGATGCCAGCGCGCGGTGCTGGTGGTTGAGCTCGTCCAGCAGCGAACCGCGTGCCTGCGCATGCCAGTGGCCCTCCACCGGCAACGCCTCGATCTGACTGCGCAACCACTCCAGATCCAGCGCCTCACCCAGCTCGTAGAACACGCTGGCGACTTGCTCGACCGGCTGCCCGGTCTGGTTCGCCACATCCACGACATCCAGCGATGCGCGCAGCACCGGCAAGCGCGACAGGCGCAAGGCCAGCTCTGCGGGCAAGCCAAGGCCCTGCCACTTTTCCTGGCTGCAGCTGAAGTCACCCTTGCCGGTTGCCGTGAGCACGCCCGGGAGTGCCTTGCGCAGCGTGGACACGCCGGCGTGGTAGCGCTCGACGTTCGCCGCAATATCCAGCGAGCCGCCAGGGCGATTGAGCAACCAGCGCGTGAGATGGCGCAGCAGCGACCAGATCTGCTTGATCGCATCCATCTGCGTATCTTCGGCCACCTTGCTGTCCAGCGCTTCAATCTGTGCCCACAGGTCACGTGCATCGAGGATTTCGCGCGCAGCCGTATAGGCCTTGGCGATCGCCGCCGGACGTTGCCCGGTGTCTTCCTGCATGCGCATCATGAACGTGGCGCCCATGCGGTTGATCGTGGAGTTGGTAACCACGGTGGCGATGATTTCGCGCTTCAGCCGATGGCGCTGCATGTTCGCTGCGTATTTCTCGTGCAGCGGCAGCGGGAAGTAGCGCAGCAACTCCTTGGACAGGTACGGATCTTCCGGTACGTCGGAATCGAGCAGCTGCTGGTACAGGCGGATCTTGTCGTAGGACAACAGAATCGCCAGCTCCGGCCGGGTCAGACCCAGACCACGGCTCTTGCGCTCGGTCAGCTCGGCATCGGTCGGCAGATTTTCCACCTGACGATCCAGCGTGCCTTCGGCTTCCAGCGTACGAATGAAGTGCGCCATCGAACCCAGACGTGGCACCGACTGATGCTCCATCAAGGTGATGGCTTGGTTCTGCCGGTAGTTGTCCCACAGCACCAGTTCGCCGACCTCGTCACTCATCGCCGCCAGCTGGGTATTGCGCGCATCCACGCTGAGCTCACCGCGACGCACGGCATCGTTCAGCAGGATCTTGATGTTCACTTCGTGATCCGAAGTGTCCACGCCGGCGGAGTTGTCGATGAAGTCGGTGTTGAGCAACACGCCCTTCTGCGCCGCTTCAATACGGCCCTTCTGGGTCATGCCCAGATTGCCGCCCTCGCCAATGATCCTGGCGCGGACATCGGCACCGTTGATGCGCAAGCCGTTGTTGGCGCGATCGCGCACATCGGCATGCGTTTCGCTGGTGGCCTTGATGTAGGTACCAATTCCGCCGTTGAACAGCAGATCCACTGGCGCCTTCAACACCGCACTCAGCAGATCGTTCGGCGTCATGTGTTCCACGTCGGGCTTCAAGCCCAGTGCCACACGCACTTCCGGTGAAATCGGAATGGACTTCAGACTGCGCGCATACACGCCGCCACCGGTGGAGATCAGCGACTTGTCGTAATCGTCCCAACTGGAACGCGGCACCTTGAACATGCGCTGGCGCTCGACGAACGCGCGTGCTGCGTCGGGCGTCGGGTCGAGAAATACATGGCGGTGATCAAACGCGGCCAGCAGACAAGTGTGTTCGGACAGCATCATGCCGTTGCCAAACACGTCACCGGACATGTCGCCGATGCCGACGCAGGTGAAGTCCTGCGTCTGGCAGTCGCGGTTGAGCGAACGGAAGTGGCGCTTGACCGACTCCCACGCGCCACGCGCGGTGATGCCCATGCCCTTGTGGTCGTAACCGTGCGAGCCGCCGGACGCGTAGGCATCGCCGAGCCAGTAGTTGTGCCCGATGGAAATGGCGTTGGCAATATCGGAGAACTTCGCCGTGCCCTTGTCGGCGGCGACGACCAGATACGGATCGTCGTCGTCATGGCGCACCACGTTCAGCGGATGCACGATCTTGCCGTCAACCAGGTTGTCGGTCAGATCGAGCAAGCCGTTGTTGAGCATCTGGTAGCAGGCGATGCCCTCGGCCTGCTGCGCATCGCGATCACCGCCAACCGGCGGCTTCTTGACGAAGAATCCGCCCTTGGAACCGACCGGTACGATGACGGTGTTTTTCACCATCTGCGCCTTGACCAAGCCCAGCACCTCGGTGCGGAAATCCTCGCGCCGGTCGGACCAGCGCAAACCACCACGCGCCACCGGACCAAAGCGCAAGTGAATGCCCTCGACGCGCGGTGCACTGACCCATATTTCGCGGAACGGGACCGGCTTGGGCAGGTCAGGCACCTTGTGCGAATCGAGCTTGTAGCTGATGTACGGGCGCGGCGCGCCGTCCCACAACTGGAAGAAGCTGGTGCGCAGCGTGGCGCGGATCACCGCGACGAAACTGCGCAGGATGCGGTCTTCGTCCAGACTGCCGACGTTTTCCAGCAGCACGCCAATCGCCTGGCCGATGGTAGCCAGCTGCGCTTCGCGTGGCGTGCACAGTGCAGCGCCCAAACCGGCAATCAGCGTGGGCTGTGCGCTCTGCACGTTGGCCGGGATCAGCGCCTGCATCTCGGCGACCAGTGCTGCTGCAGCAGATGCGAGATCGGCCGCGGCGCGCGCTTCGCGCTGCGGATCAAACTTGGCCAGAAACAGTTCCACCAGCAAGCCGGTCACCGCCGGATAGTGGTTGAGCGCGTTCTCCATGTACGCCTGCGAGAACGTCACGCCGGTCTGCAACATGTACTTGCAGTAGCCGCGCAACATGGCCACCTGACGCCAACTCAGCTTGGCGCCGAGCACCAGACGGTTGAAACCGTCGTTCTCGGCGTTGCCGCGCCAGATGTGCTCGAACGCATCCTCGAACAATGCGCCCACTTGCTCAACGCTGAAGGTGAGCTTGCCCACCGGCTGCACTTCGAAATCCTGAATTGACAGCGGCGTGGCCGCGTCGGCGATCTCGTAGACATGCTCGGTGAGCACACGCAGGCCGAGGTTTTCCAGCTGCGGCAGCACTTCGGACAGCGCGATGTCGCCGCCGCTGCGGTACACCTTGAAGCGCAGCGTATCGGGATCGCCCGCCGGGTGGTAAAACGACATGCGCAGCGCGTTGTCGCCTTCCAGCAACGACAACTGACGAATGTCCTCGGCCGCCATTGCGGCACTGACGTCGGCGACATAACCGGGCGGCAGCGAGTGCGCATACTGATTGGCCAGCAATACCCCATCGTGATCACCCAGCAAGCGCACCAGTTCATCGCGTACATCGTCGGGCCATGCACGCACGATAGCGTCCACGCCACGCTCCAGCGCAGGCAAGTCGTAACTCGGTTGATCACCGATTTTCGGACGAATCACCAGCGTAACGCGCGCCAGCGTGGCCTCGCCCATCTGTACGGACGAATCAATCTGCTCAGCGCGCAGTGCGCCGCCGAGCAACGCTTCGATACGTTCACGCACCGAAGTGTTGAAGCGATCACGCGGCACAAACACCATGCAGCTGAAGAAGCGGCCATAGCGGTCACGGCGCATGAACAAGCGGGTACGTGCGCGCTGGCGCAATTCCAGAATGCCCATCGCGCTGGTGAACAACTCGTCTTCACTACTTTGCAGCAGCTCCTCGCGCGGCAGCGTTTCCATGACATGGCGCAGCGCCTTGCCGGAGTACGAATCGCGCTTGAGGCCGGAGCGTCGCAACACGGCAGCCACCTTGTGCCGCAGCAATGGCACATCCTGCGGGCGCGCCATGTCGGCATTGGAGGTGAACAGGCCCAGAAAACGCTGTTCGGCACTCGGCTTGCCGGCGGCATCGAATTTCAGTACGCCGACGTAGTCCATGTATCCAGGGCGATGCACGTTCGAGCGCGCGTTGGTCTTGGTCAGGATGATCGCGTCGGTCGCACCGGACTGTGGCAGGTCAGTTGCGGCCAGTGATTGCAGCGAGCGCGGCGCCATGGTGCGCGCACTGTTGCGCAAGATGCCCAGGCCCGAGGACGCGACAGCGCGCAGCACGCGCTCGCCATCCTCCTGCGCCACCTCATATTCGCGGTAGCCCAGGAACGTGAAATTGTCGGCGGTGAGCCAGCGCAGGAATTCGCTGGTCTCGCTTACTGCCGCCGTGTCCAGCGGCAGCTTGCGCTGTGGCAGCTCAGCGGCCACCGCCAGTGCCTTGTCGCGCATCGCGGCCCAGTCCGTCACGGCCGCACGCACATCCTCCAGCGCGGCTTCCACCGCTGCCTTCAGTGGCGCCTGCCCGGTGTCGGCAACACGGTCGATCTCGAAATGCATGACCGATTCCAGTTGACCCGCAGCGCCGTCATCCGCACCTGCAGTCAGCGTCGACAACTCGCCAGACGCGGCGCGCACAACATGCACCACCGGATGGATCACCGCATGGATGCGCAACTGGTGCGCCACGATCATGCTGACTGTGTCGACCAGAAACGGCATGTCGTCGGTGACGATCTGCAGCAAACTGCGGCCACCGTGCGCTTCCTTGGGATTGAGCACACGGACCAGCGCTTGCGCGCCCTGGCGTTGTTGCATGAAGTCCAGCAGGCTGGAAATCACTACCGCCCACTGAGCGGGCGTGTGCAGGCCAGTATCGCTGCTGGCGATGCGCGCGAAAAACGCCTCGCAAAACACCTGTGCCTCGCTCAGACGCTGGGGCGACAAGCCGATTTTTTTCAACTCGTCGAAGACGACAGATGAGGGGGAAAGATCGTTCGCCGCAGAGGTGGGATTCATGGCATCTACTGGTTGGTGGAAACAGCTTGGGGGAAGGCCTGAGAAATCCCTCAAAGGATACGCCGCACGTCAGGGCTAATCCACCGCTGTGCCCGCCTGCACCATGTCCATGCGCATGGACTCATGCCACTGAGCATGACCGGTGATCCGTCAACCGGCGCCTGCGATCGCCCACCGACGCTGCCGATCCATTTGCCCTGCAACTCATGGAACCTCGAACAAGCCGCTTGCTTTGCAGAGACGGCAGCAGCAGCAATAGCGACAGCCCGGCTTCACCACAGTCGCGAAAGGCTGACCACCCACGCATTGCGGCTGGACCGGTCGCCCACTGGGTAGCCAAACGTCTGGAGGCCGCCGCCACGCGTCGTCGTCCAGCCCAGCTGCAAGTTACCGGCCCGTAGCGTCATGCCGATACCCGCGCGTACGTCGAACCGATAGCGACCTGACTGGCTGTAGTCCGTTGCGTGGCCGTTGCGCCGAAGCATCCCCAGATGTCCGAACAGATACAGACGCTCCGATTGCATGCGCGCGCCGTTGAACTCCGCATAGACCGCGCCCGCGGATCCGAAATAACCGGGCGCGTAATACACCCTGCCGTTGCAGTGCTCGGCTGCAAGTCCGAGATAAATCTCTGGATAAGCGTAGTGCTCGTGACCAGTAAAACGGGTGTACTGCGCCCCAACCTCCCAACTCAGGTTGGAATGAAGACGCTGGACGAAGCCTGCGTAAGACAGCATTTGCGCGCCGGGCCGAGCCCTCTGCTCCAGCCGCACACTGGACACGAATGCCCCGGCATACCAGCCGTCAGCACGGTCGAGGGCAACCGCCAACTGCGCCGCCGGCCGGCCATCACTGAGGGAAACACCACGGAACCGGTAGTCGGAGAGCAGCGTAAGACTGCCCGAGACCTGGGCCTGGGCCTGGGCCTCAACGGTGAACAGCAGGACAGAGAGTGCAACCGCGGCTCGCAGCACGGGAAGGTCTCGCCGGCGCGGCACCCGAGGTGGCAGTGCTCGCCGCGCGGCAGTCACACGTGTCTGTCGTTCGCGACTTGGCATAGATGTTCGGACGGGAGAAGAGGCGACGCCTTCCCGGAGGGGCGTCGCCCTGCGTCGAGAGCCGGCATGGCGGGCAGACTTCCAAGGTCTGCGGATCAACCGGGCAAAGTCGGTTCCGCGCAGCACGGCGTACGACGATGGGTTGTCAGATCAGCATTCCCATGTCTATACGGTGCATGCCTGGACCCCAACCATGCTCGGTGCGCGTGACTTCACTGGCTCCGAAGCGAGCGAAAAATGGCGCGGATCGATGACTGGCGGCAATGTCGACGACGCGTGCCTTCGCGGCGTGTGCAACCACTGTGGTCTCGATCATGATGGCGCGGCCAAGGCCCGCTCCCTGATGCCGCGTCGGCAAGACATACGCGGTAGGCGCCATCCGCTTCATTGAGGAAACATTCGTAGTCTGCCCGCTCGTTGGGCGCAAAAAACTCCGGACAATTCGCATCGAAGAGAGCGAGACAAGCCCTTCGATAGCGCGGCTCGTAAAATACGAAATGCGGGATCATGCTCATCGCCGGACACTACAACTGCAACTGTCGTCTTGGCCCGTCATCCCTCGACGATCCGTCCAGCCACAGATCCGGCTGCACGCTGCTTTATCGCTTCGGTCAACGACCGTTCTTGATCGCGTTCGGAGCAGGTGACGACCACCACGATTTGGCCGCATGACGGCGGCCGAACGCCGCAACGAGGCGTGGCAATCCGCGCAGCAGTCAAACTGCGCCTCATGAAAAATACACGCCTTTTGAAATGTTGCTCCGCAAGGCGTAGACCTTTGCCGTGGGTAAATTGTATACTTGTCGGTATAGTTAACCCCGTACCCCCCAATCGACTGCCACCTTACTTCCTCATCGCACGGTTTCGTGCCCAATACCGCGAATCGCGCGGCTTGCCATTGGGCGTCTACCTCGCAACAGGGACGAATGGCACAAGACGCTGCGGTACAACATGGGTAAACCGTGATCCCCAATGTCTGGCGCGCTGGTTCTGCCGACCTCATCCCCATTGATCATGCAAGAACGGAGTCCCCATGAAGTCCTCGTCACTGCGCACAACGTTGTTGTGCCTCGGCCTGCTGGCGCTGGCTGCCTGCGGCAAAGGCCAGGAATCAGGTGCAGCCGCAAAACTCGCCATTGACGCAAGACCTGGTGGGCCGCCTGTCGCCGTACCGCAGCGCCGATGTGCGTGCGCGCGTGCCCGGCGTGCTGCTCAAGCGCACGTATGACGAAGGCACCGACGTCAAGCACGGCCAGCTGCTGTTCCAGATTGATCCGGCTCCGCTGAAAGCAGCATTGGGCGCAAGCTCAGCCGCATTGGCGCAAGCCGAGGCGACCTACACCAACAACAAGATCACCGCTCAGCGTGTACGCGAGCTGGCGCCGAAGGGCTACGTCTCCAAAGCCGATCTGGACAACGCACTGGCGGCCGAGCGCACTGCTGCTGCTGCCGTGCAAGCGGCGCGCGCCAACGTGCAAGCGGCGCGCATCAGTCTGGGCTACGCCAGCGTGGCCTCACCCATCGACGGTCGCGCCGGCCAGCAGCAAGTGACCGAAGGTGCACTGGTGGGCAGCGGTGAAGCGACCTTGCTGACGACGATCGACCAGATCGATCCGCTGTACATCAACTTCACCATGAGCGTGGCGCAGATGGAGAAGATGCGCCGCGCGCAGAGTGCGGGCAGCGTCACTCTGGCCGATCCAAATACCGCCAGCGTGCAGATCACGCTGCCTGATGGCGATACCTACGCACAACCCGGCGTACTGAATTTTTCCGATACCTCGGTCAATCCAGCCACGGGTTCCGTCAATCTGCGCGCCACCGTTCCGAACGCGAAACACAGCCTGCTGCCGGGCATGTACGTCACGCTGAAAGCCAACCTGGGTGAACAGCACAAGGTATTCCTGATCCCGCAGCAAGCGCTGCAGCGCGACACCGTTGGCGCCTACGTGATGACGGTGGCCAGCGACAACAAGGTGGTGCGCAAGGACGTCACCACCAGCGACATGCGTGGCGGTCAGTGGGTCGTCGACCAAGGCCTCAGCGCCGGCGACAGGATCGTGGTGTCCGGCGTGCAGAACATCAAAGCCGGTGCGCCCGCCAAGCCCACCCCGTGGCATCCCGCCAGCACAAGCTCCGCCGCCAACGCTCCGGGCCCTGCCCCGAGCGGCAAGTAACGGAGCGCAAGCATGCCAACCTTCTTTATTGACCGCCCGATTTTCGCGTGGGTGGTAGCCATCCTGATTTCGCTGGGCGGTGTGCTGGCGATACTCAACATGGGCGTGGAGTCCTACCCGTCGATCGCGCCGCCATCGGTGACGGTCAGCGCCACCTACCCTGGTGCCAGCGCCGACACCACCGAAAAAACCGTCACCCAGGTGATCGAGCAGCAGCTCACCGGCATCGATCACCTGCTGTACTTCAACTCGTCGTCCAGCGCGAGCGGACGCGCCAGCATCACCTTGACGTTTGAAAGCGGCACCGACGCAGACATTGCGCAGGTGCAGGTGCAAAACAAGGTCGCGCTGGCGACGCCGCGCCTGCCGTCCGAGGTGACCCAGCAGGGCGTGGTGGTGGCCAAGGCCAACGCCGGCTTCCTGATGGTAATCGCGTTGAAGTCGGACAATCCGAGCATCGATCGCAACCGGCTCAACGACATTGTCGGCTCGCAGGTGCTCGACCAGATCTCGCGTGTCCCCGGCGTCGGCAGCACCCAGCAGTTCGGCTCCGAATATGCCATGCGCATCTGGTTGAACCCGGACAAGCTGCAGGGCTACGGCCTTTCGGCGACGCAGGTGCTGGCCGCGATCAAAACGCAGAACGTGCAGTTCGCCGCCGGTTCGATCGGCGCTGATCCGGCGCTGCCGGGCCAGGGCTTCAACGCCACCGTGTCCACTGAAGGTCGCTTTACCACACCCGAGCAGTTTGCCGGCATCATCCTGCGCGCCAACCCGGACGGCACCACGGTGACCCTTGGTGATGTGGCGCGGATCAGCTTTGGTCCGAACGGCTACGGTTTCGACACCCAATACGACGGCAAGCCGATCGGCGCGTTCGCCATCCAGTTGCTGCCCGGCGCAAACGCGCTGGACGTGTCAACCGCGGTACGCGCCAAGATGGCCGAGCTCGCGCCGAGTTTTCCGCAAGGCGTGAGCTGGTTCAGTCCGTATGACAGCACCAGCTTTGTCACCATCTCGATCAACGAAGTGATGCACACGCTGATCGAGGCGATCATCCTGGTGTTTCTGGTGATGCTGCTGTTCCTGCAGAACATCCGCGCCACGATCATCCCGACCTTGGTGATCCCCGTCGCCCTGCTCGGCACGTTCCTTGGCATGCTGGTGCTCGGCTTCACCATCAACCAGCTGACGCTGTTTGCCATGGTGCTGGCGATCGGCATCGTGGTCGACGACGCGATCGTGGTGATCGAGAACGTCGAACGCATCATGACCGAAGAGGGCCTGTCGCCGAAGGCTGCAACGGGCAAGGCGATGGGCCAGATCACTGGCGCCGTGGTGGCGATCACCGTGGTGCTGGCAGCGGTGTTCGTGCCATCGGCGCTGCAGCCGGGTGCCTCGGGCATCATCTACAAGCAGTTTGCGCTGACCATCGCGATGTCGATGGGTTTCTCCGCGTTCCTCGCGCTGTCGTTCACCCCGGCGCTGTGCGCCAGCTTCCTGAAACCGGTGCACGAGGGAAAAAAGAATTTCGTCTATCGCAAGTTCAACAGCGTTTTTGAAAAAGTCACCCACACCTACACCGGCCACATCGGTGGCGCGATCCGTCATGCGCCACGCTGGATGCTGGTGTTCGTACTGATCTCGGTGCTCGGCGGCTTCCTGTTCACGCGCCTGCCCGGCAGCTTTCTGCCCGAGGAAGATCAAGGCTACGCGCTGGCGGTGATCCAGCTGCCACCGGGCGCCACCAAACAGCGCACAACCGAGGTCATGACCCAGATGCGCAACATCCTGAACAAGGATGATGCCGTGGAAGGGGTGATGCAGATCACTGGTTTCAGCTTCATCGGCAATGGCGAAAATGCCGGCATGGCCTTCATCAAGCTCAAGGATTGGGCCAAGCGCGATGTGGATGCCGCGCAGTTCATCCAGCGAGCCAATGGCGCGATACAGCAAGTCCATGATGCGCGCATCTTTTTTGCCAACATCCCCACCGTGCAGGGTCTGGGCCAGTTCGGCGGCTTCGACATGTACCTGCAAGATCGTGGCGGCGCTGGTCGCGACGCGCTCACCGCAGCGCGCAACACACTGCTCGGCAAGGCTGCGCAGAACAAGCTGCTGACCGGAGTGCGCCCCAACTCGCTGGAAGATGCGCCACAACTGCATCTGGATGTCGACCGCACCCAGGCGCAGTCGATGGGCCTGGCGGTGGGTGACATCTACAACGCGATCGGGTTGATGCTCGCCCCGATCTACGTCAACGATTTCACTTACGAAGGCCGCATCAAGCGCGTCATCATGCAGGCCGACGCGCCGTACCGCATGGGCCCCGAAGCGTTGCAGCACATCTTCACCCCAAGCGCGCGCGCGACCACTGCCAGCGGTAGCGCGGCGATGATTCCGCTGTCCAACGTGGTAAGCACGAAGTGGGATGTGTCGTCACCATCGTTGACCCGCTACAACGGGTATTCCGCGGTCGAGATCGTGGGCTCGCCAGCACCCGGACACTCCTCCGGTGAAGCCATGAATGCGATGCAGAAAATCGTCAACGACGATCTGCCGCAAGGCTTCGGTTTCGACTGGACCGGTCAGTCGTATCAGGAAATCCTTTCCGGCAATGCCGCCACGCTGCTGATGGTGCTGTCGCTGGTCATCGTGTTCCTGGCACTGGCAGCGTTGTACGAAAGCTGGTCGATTCCCGTCTCGGTGTTGTTGATCGTGCCGCTGGCGTTCCTCGGCACGGTGATGTTCACCTTGCTGCGCGATCTGCCCAACGACATCTACTTCAAGATCGGACTGATTACGGTCATCGGTCTGGCATGACCTCACTGGCCTTCATCCTCGGCGTGTTTCCGCTGTTCATTTCCAGCGGCGCCGGCGCCAACGCCCGGCACGCCATCGGCACCGGGGTGATCGGCGGCATGCTGTTTGCCACCTTCCTCGGCGTGCTGTTGATCCCCGTGTTTTATGTGGTGGTACGCCGCCTGCTGGGCGACAAGATGGACGGCGACGCGCCGGTAGTGGACAACGAGCCACCGGGCAACATGCAGATGTTCGATTCGGATCCACACCGCGGCGCGTGATCCAACCCCGGAAACCAGGAGCCCGGCACGCCCGGGCTCCTTTCGCACATCTCTACAAGCCAACAGATCTGCGGGAGCGACTTCCACAAAATTCGCCTCCCCCAGCGCAGGGGAGCGTGCCAATCAGCGCAAGCCGGTCTCCGCACGCGCGATCACCATGCGCTGAATCTCACTGGTGCCTTCGTAGATCTCGGTGATCTTGGCGTCGCGGAAATAACGCTCCAGCGGCATCTCCTTGGAATAGCCCATGCCGCCGTGAATCTGCACGGCCTGATGGGCGATCCACATCGCCGCCTCGGACGCCACCAGTTTGGCCACCGCCGCCTCGGTGCCGAAACGACCACCCGTTTTTTCCGCCTCGCCGCGCGCCCAAGCCGCACGCAAAGTCAGCAACGTAGCCGCATCGAGCTTGCATTTCATGTCGGCAATTTTCGACTGCGTCATCTGGAACGAGCCGATGGGCCGGCCAAACGCCTTGCGCTCACGCACCCAGGCCACGCTGGCCTCGTAGGCCGCACGCGCGATACCGACAGACTGCGAGGCAATCCCGATGCGACCAGCGTCAAGCACGCCCATCGCCATGGAAAAGCCTTTGCCCTCTTCGCCCAGCAGATCCGCCCTGGAGCAAACGTAATCGGTGAACTCGATTTCGCAGGTCGCCGAAGCGCGAATGCCCAGCTTCGGCTCGGTTTTCCCGGCATGGAAACCCGCTAGCTGTGTGTCGATGATGAACGCGGACACGCCCTTGGCACCGATACCCGGCGTAGACACTGCAAACAACACGATGTAACGCGCCACGGGACCTGAGGTGATCCAGCTTTTCTTGCCGTTGATCACCCAATCCCCGCTCGCATTCTTCGTGGCGCGCGTGTGCATGGCGGAGGCATCAGACCCTGACTGCGGCTCGGTCAGCGCATATGCGCCAATCGCCTCGCCGGTAGCAATGGCGCGCACGTATTTCTGCTTCTGCTGCTCATTGCCATGCTTGAGGATGCCGTTGCAAAACAGCGAATTGTTGACTGACATGATGGTGGCAGTAGCAGCATCGGCCGCAGCAATTTCAATCATCGCCAGAACATAGGCAATCGAGTCCATGCCCGCGCCGCCGTATGCTTCGGGCACCTCGATGCCCATCAAACCCAGCTGACCCATCTCGCGAATGTTTTGCAGCGGAAACTCGGCTTTGGCGTCCAGCTCGGCAGCCACCGGCAAGATGCGCTTTTGCGCAAAATCGCGGGCTATCGACTGAATCGACAACTGGTCTTCGGTAAAGTGAAAATCCATGCGTGGCTCCTGGCGTCGCGCTGCCCCGCAACGGTGATTGAGATGTGTGGCGGACGAGCAAGGGCGCACGTGTGCAGCGTTGCGCCAGTCCTGGGGATGGCCTGAAGAGATGACCGCGGTCAATGCAACAAGCTCACCACGAACGGAATCAACCACGTGCCGTCCGCCGTGAACCGGTCGAAGTACTTGCTCGGGTGGTCCGCAGGCGGTCGATTTTACTGGATTCACACCACGCGACGCGACTATGCGCGGCAACTGCGCGACCGATGACGAAGCCATGCCAGTGTTCCGTCCATGCCTGTGGGCAGCCGTCTGCCGGCAGCTTCACAACCAGTGGCGCAGAAAACACGCCGCTGCGCCGCGCGAAAGTCGCGCAACACACGCATGCATCAGGGGTGGCGAACCTGCCAGGCAGCGAACGCTAATTGATAACGTTCCAGAGCTTCGTCGTAGCGGTCGTACACACAGCGCACGCAACCCTCGCCGCAGCAATCGGTGGCATCGGGTTCGGGCGGACGTGTGGGTGGCGGGTCGGGGCGGGCATCGTTCTCGAGGCCAACCTTCGTCGGACAGGCGCCGGCGCCACCACCTGCCGAACGCTCGGGCGCCGACTGGATCGAGACAAACGCGAGCGGATCGTTGTCGTTCACGACACTCAGTCCGCCGTGGCGTTGCTACGCGCCGCATACGGGCAGCGCGGCACCACCACGTGCACCGGCACGCACGTCCGCACCCACGGCGGCAATGATCGGCGGCGCATCACATCACCTTTCATTGCGCAGGTTTGTGGAAGCGATAGATGAATTGATCGGTATGACCGCGAATCGATTTGTCGAACACCTTGGCCGTATGCGGGTCAGCCGGGTTGCGCAATGCATTGCTCTCTGCGTCGAACACGAAACCGGCCGCCTCCACCTGCTGTTTGACAATGACTGGATCGATGCGATGCAACGTGTCGGTATCGGTCATGCCGCTGCCAGCTGGTGCGACGTGATCAATCACCACAAACAGGCCACCGGGTTTGAGCGCCGCAAACACCTGACGATTCAGCACCAGCGGATCGACCTTGCCCATGAAGGCGTCCGGATAATCGTGATAATTCTGCGAGGTGAACACCAGATCCACCGGCTCCGGCGCGCTCAGAGAGGCCGCAGGCTGCTGCAGCAAACTGATGTTCGCGTAATGCGGCTGCGTTGCCAACGTGGTCAGCTTGGCGAAGTTTTCTGCCGAAAACTTCGCAGCTTCTTTTGGCCACACGGTGTACACATGTCCCTGCGGGCCGACCAGCGCACTGAACACACGCGTGAAGTAACCGCTGCCCGGAATCAGTTCCAGCACTTTCTGCCCGGACTTGACCTCGGCAAAGGTCATGATCAAGGCGGCCTTGCGCCGCGCATCTTCGGCCTGGTCCGCCTGTCGTGCCGGATCATTCACGGCGCTGGCGACGCTGGCGGGGATCACACCGCTGTGCAGGTTGGAACTTTGCGCCAGCCCCACCGGCGGCAACGATGCGCATGGCCTCCCGCTGCAGCACGCCACGTGCGTCGGATTTACAGCCCAAGCGGCCCTGTGCAGTGCCACCCTGCGCGGCAAGCGTGCGCACTGCGGGCCTGTTCAACTCCCTTGCAGACTGGTAAAACCATCCCGCTACTTCAGGCGACGGCGGAGGCAAGCATGTCAGTGCGCACAACCCTCGCATGTTTCGGTGCGCTGCTGCTGGCGAGCGCAGCGTTCGCCGCGCCACCACCACCACCATCGGCAGCGCAGTGGCGTGCGCAGCAACTGGAGGCGTCGCGCCAATCCGAGCAGATCATGCACGAGGCCAATACGCGCAAGGGCCTGCTCGCGCGCTATCAGGTGATGCGCTACGCATACGCGACAAACCAGGACCCCGCGTTTCGACTGATCTTTGGCCAGTACCTGAGCTGGTATCAAAGCTTCATCGGCGACTATCCCGACGCGGCAGCCAGCTTCTCGATCAAGGAAGTGCTGCAAACCGACGATCACCCCTCGCCGCTGGGTGCCGCTGGATACACCGCGCGCCCTGCACTGGCGGCCATCGCCGAGCTGGCAAAGAACTACCAGCTGGTTTTCCTCAACGAGGCGCACAACGTGCCGCTGACGCGCACGCTGACCGTGCAACTGCTGGCCAAACTGCGCGAACAAGGCTTCAACTATTTTGCAGTGGAGACGCTGTACCAGAGGGACAAGACGCTGGCCTCGCGGGGCTACCCGACGGAAGACAGCGGCTTCTATACGGCCGAGCCGATCAGCGCGGAAATGGTACGCACGGCGCTCAAGCTGGGCTTTCACGTGATCGGTTACGAGGCGTTGTCCAACGCCACCGGCGACGCGCGTGAAGCGGAACAGGCCCGCAACATCTACCGCGATGTATTCCAGCGCGATCCCCACGCGCGACTGGTGGTGGAAGCCGGTTACGCGCACATCCAGCAGTCGGGTGTATTCCTTGGCGGCATGTCGATGGCCGAACACCTGCACAAACTGTCGGGCATCGATAGCCTGGCAGTGGAGCAAACCATGCTGATCCCGCACCCGCACGAGGACGACAACCATCCGTGGTACAGCGCCATCGTGCAGCAGCTGCAACCGAGCGAGCCGATCGTGTTTGCGGACGGCACCGGCAAACCATGGACGCTGCGCGATGGCTACACCGTCAGCGTGATTTTTCCGCCGCAGGAATCGCGTCGCGGACGCCCCACCTGGCTCAGTCTGGGCGGTTTGCGCCAACCGTACGTCGTCAGTGGTGATCGCTGCGCCGAACACTTTCCCTGTCTGATTGAAGCGCGTTACGCCAGCGAAGGTGACGACGCCATTCCGGCGGACCGCATGGTGCTCGACCCGTTGCCCGCGATCGCCACGTTGAACGACCGCGTGCGCCAAGGCCAGGGCACGCCCTCCGGGGAGTTGTACCTGCGACCAGGCAAATACCGACTCAGCATCAGCGACGTCGACGCGCACGTGATCTTTCGCCGGGACATCAACGTCAATGCATCACCCGCCGCTGCGCCGACAACCCCAGCGCCGGCGACGCCCAGCTCCGCGCCACTGCCTCAGCGGTGATTGCCACCCGGCGCACACTGCACAGTTACTCCGGCAAAAGACACCGCGACTCGCGCGCAGCACGCCACCGCATCATCTGGCGGCATGCCGGATGGCCCTTGCCTGATGACGACGGAAACGCAGGCGCGTATAAAAGGGTGAATTCAGCCGCAGCATCTGACAAAAGGGGGTTGGCAGTGGGCGGGCGGCGTTCGGGGCGCTGTACGACGCAAACATCACGGCTCGCGCACAGCGACCGTACGGGCGCGGCACGAGGCGAGCAACACCACGCAAGGCGCTGCTGACGGCGATATCCATGCGACAACACGCACAGGGGAGAAGCACCGCATGACCGAATTCAAGATCCGTCCGTTGCTGGCAGCCATCGCTTTGCTGGTGACATTCGCCAGCAGTGCTGCCGTTACACCTGCAGCGCACGAAACCAGCGCGATGTTTGGCTTCAGTCCCGGTGCGGCAACCGCGCAGCAAAATCTGGAGCAACGCTTCGACGCCCAGCTTGACCCCGCCGAGCAGCGCCGCTGGCTACAGCAGATGTCGGCGCAACCCAACCAGGTCGGCGCGCCGCACAACAAGGCAAATGCCGAGTTCATGCTGGCAAAGTTTCGCGAATGGGGCTGGGACGCGCACATTGAAACGTTCAACGTGTTGTACCCCACGCCCACCAAAGTGGCGTTGCAATTGCTCGGCGCGCACCCCTATACCGCGGTACTGAGTGAACCGGCGGTGGCGGGCGACGCCACGTCGTCCATCCGCGCCGACGCGCTGCCGCCATACAACGTTTACGGCGGCGATGGCGACGTCACCGCGCCACTGGTCTACGTCAACGAGGGCATGCCCGATGACTACAAGGAACTGGCCCGACGCGGCATCGACGTGCGCGGCAAGATCGTCATCACTCGTTACGGCGGCGGCTGGCGCGGACTCAAGCCCAAGCTGGCGCAGGAACACGGTGCCGTCGGTTGCCTGATCTATTCCGACCCGCATGACGATGGCTACGCCAAGGGCAATGCCTGGCCGCAAGGTGGCTGGCGCCCGGAGCAAGGCGTGCAGCGCGGTTCGGTCGCTGATATGCAATTGTATCCGGGCGACCCGTTGACCCCCAGCATCGGCTCCACTGCAGACGCCAAACGCCTGGCGATCGAGGACGCGAAAACGATCCTGAAGATTCCGGTGTTGCCGATCTCCTGGGGGGACGCCATGCCCTTGCTGCGGGCGTTGACCGGCCCACTCGCCCCGGCCCATTGGCGCGGCGCGTTGCCGTTGACCTATCGCATCGGCCCGAGCACCGCCAATGCGCGCCTGATCGTGAAGTCGGACTGGAGCCAGAAGCCGCTTTACGACGTGATCGCCACACTCAAAGGCTCTACCGAGCCGGATCGCTGGATCGTGCGTGGCAACCACCACGACGGCTGGATGTTTGGCGCGTGGGATCCGCTGGCCGGCAACGTCGCACTGATGGCCGAGGCCAAGGCGATCGGCGCGCTGGTCAAGCAGGGCTGGCGCCCGCAACGCACGATCATCTACGCCAGCTGGGACGGCGAGGAGCCAGGCCTGCTCGGCTCCACCGAGTGGGCGGAAACGCACGCGGCCGAGCTGCAAGCCAAGGCCGTGCTGTACCTCAACTCCGACACCAACGGTCGCGGCTTTCTCGGCGCCGCTGGCAGTCATTCGCTGCAACACCTGGTCAACCAGGTGGCTGACGGCGTGACCGATCCGGAAACGCACGGCAGCGTACGCGAACGTCTGCGCGCACATCAGCTCGTCGACGGCAGTGCCAAGGATGCCAAACCCGAAGCCAAGGCCATCGCCGCGCTCGCGGCCAAAGGTGGTGACGTGCCCATCGGCGCACTCGGCTCCGGTTCCGACTACAGCGCGTTTCTCGAACACCTCGGCGTCGCCTCGCTGGACGTGGGCTTTGGCGGCGAGGACGACAACGCCGGCATCTACCACTCGCGCTACGACTCGTTCGATCACTACGCGCGCTTCGGTGATCCAACGTTTGCCTACGGCGTGGCGCTGGCCAAGGTTGCCGGCCACATCATGCTGCGCAGCGCCGATGCCAACCTGCTGCCGCTGCGCTTCGGCGACTTCAGCGCCACGCTGAACCGCTACGTCGGCGAGCTGCACAAGCTGGTCGACAGCACGCGCAAGGCCACCACGCAGCAGCAGCAATTGCTCGATCAACACGCCTTCGCACTCAACGCCGACCCGACCCGCCCGGTCGCTCCACCGGCGCGTGACTCGGATATGCCCGACATCGACCTTGCCCCACTCGATCACGCCACCCGGCAACTCGATGGCAGCGTCAAGGCGTATCAGAACGCCTACGCCACGCGCGCGGCCGCCGGCTTCACCATGCCCGCGGCACAACGCCAGCAAATCAACGCGCTGATGGGGCGCATGGAACAAGCCCTCACTGACCCTGCCGGCCTGCCTGCCCGTCCATGGTTCAAACACATGATCTATGCCCCGGGCATGCTCACCGGCTACGATGTCAAGACCGTCCCCGGCGTACGCGAAGCCATCGAAGGGCGCCGCTGGGACGAGGCCGATCAGTACGCAGAGGTCACGGCGAAGGTGATCGATCGTTATCGCGCACAGCTGGATGCATTGACGACGCTGCTCGGTGGACCACAGTGAGCCTGCATCCGTCATGCTTCATGGGTCGACCTCGACGCTGCGTCGGGCCGGCCCGAGCGCCGGCGGCATTGGCCTGACCGGCACCCTGCAGACCAACAAGTGACGAGTGAATACGCCAGCCATCCGCCTTTGCTTTTCGAATGTCACGGCGGCCGAACGAGGTCCGCCTGTCGTCCGCGCCACGTGAGCTGCATCCTGCTATAACAGCGAAGTGAAGCAGCCGGAGCGACTGCCGCGCAGATCAATCAGGGGACACATGCAATGAACGTACGTCGCTGGATCGTCGCGGGGTTGTTGCTGCTGTGCGCGGCGACTGTGCAGGCACAGAGTGTGTCGATGACCGACCTGGCGCGACATGACCAGTACCGTGACGTGAAGATTTCCCCGGACGGCGCGTATCTGGCGGCAACCGCCGTGGTTCGCGGACAGACGGTGCTTGCACTGATTCACCTTGGCGCAAGCGACAAGAAAGGTAACGTCCTCAGCCCGCGCGAGGGCGACGACGTCACCGATTTTTGGTGGGTATCCCCCACGCGCGTGGTCTATGCCGTTGGGACCCACCAGGGTGGCTACGACGCGCCACTTGCAACCGGCGAACTATTTGCCGTCAACGCCGATGGCGGCAGTCCGACCACGCTCTACAGCTACCGCAAGGTCGGAATGAGCACCGGCTCGCTGGTGCAAAAAGCCGTCGCCGAGCGTGGCAACGCGCAGTTCATTGCCTCCATTCCAGATGATCCGGCGCACATGCTGGTCGCGATCAGCCTGTGGGATGCAACCGGCTATGAGCGCGAGCTGCCCGTCGCATGGCGCATGGATGTGCGCACTGGCAACAAGGTCAAGCTGCTTACCGCGCCGATGCGCGGC
>CAJDVA010000035.1_pt1 | contig 20977 bp, 18 predicted proteins | sample 7391241 | NCBI WGS metagenome assembly CAJDVA01 (sample SAMEA7055678, study PRJEB34461) | soil metagenome | biome: terrestrial ecosystem; feature: Peninsula; material: soil | place: Antarctica | collected 2016
GGGTCATATGGGCGAGCCGGACGATATTGCCTGGGGTGTGGTTTATCTTGCGTCCGATGAGGCGAAATTCGTGACCGGCAGCGAGCTGGTCATCGATGGTGGCTACACCTGCCGCTGAATAATCAATCACTCGAGGAGATGGTCATGTTCAAACACATCCTGCTTCCGATCGATGGTTCCGATTTGTCACTACGCGCGGCCAAGCTCGGTATCGAGCTGGCGCAGACCTGTCATGCGCGGGTCTACGCGTTACATGTGGTTCCACCGTACCAAACGCTCACCTACATGGCTGAAATGCTCGCCACCACCGAGGTGATTTATACGCAAGAGGCGGTCGGGCGTGCTGAGGAATACCTGACGCAAGTGCAGCGCCTCGCCGAAGATGCCGGCATCAAATACAGCGGCGGCCATATCATCGGCGAGCGGCCACACGAGATCATCATCTCCACGGCCACCGCCCAGCATTGCGACCTGATCGTGATGGCCTCGCACGGTTGGCGTGGCGTGACCCGGCTGCTGCTGGGCAGCGAGACGCAAAAGGTGCTGCTGAAAGGCGACGTGCCCGTGCTGGTCTGTCACTGAACGACGCCTCGCAGCTGCTCGACGCACTCGGCACTTGTTTGATGCCGCCGGCATCTTTGCCACCCTTGCGGCGATGAACATGAAGGGCGATCGCCTTGTGCGAAGATTGTCCGCACCAGGCTGAAGGAGGTGGCATGAATGCGCCGAGACCACCGCAACCTGCCAGCCTGTCCGGACTGGATCCAGCCGAGGCGGTACGCCGGCTGGCTGCGCACGGCCCCAATCTGTTGCCAAGCAGCACGCCCAAGACCCTGTGGGCGATTGTCGGCGGCGTGCTGATCGAACCGATGTTTCTGATGCTGCTGGTGGCCGGCGGCCTGTATCTGGCGCTGGGCGATCACGCCGAGGCGGCGTTCCTGCTCTCGTTCGTGTTTGTCGTCATTGGTATCACGCTGGCGCAGGAGCGCAAGACGCAACGTGCGCTGGAGTCACTGCGCGAGTTGTCCGCGCCGCGCGCGCTGGTGATTCGCGGCGGGGAGGAAGTTCGCATACCCGGTCGTGATGTCGTCGTCGGCGATCTGCTGGTGCTGCATGAGGGTGACCGCATCGCCGCCGATGCCACCCTTCTGGGCGGCCATCTGGATGTCAACGAATCGCTGCTGACTGGCGAAGCCGTGCCGGTGACCAAGTTGCCGGGTGACGCCAGCAGCCAGTTGTTTGCCAGCACGGTGGTGACCAAGGGTGTGGGCACGGCCGAGGTATCTGCCATTGCTGGCGCCACCGCCGTCGGCCGCATCGGTCAGGCGCTGGCCTCCACCGTCGAGCCGGTGTCCGACCTGCAACAAGCCTCGCGCAAGCTGATCCGCAATCTGACCATCGGCGCACTGCTGCTGGCCACCACCTATGCGCTGCTGGGCTGGCTGTGGGACAACCACAGTTTGCTGGAAAGCATGCTCGCTGGCATCGCGTTGACCATGGCGATTCTGCCCGAAGAGATTCCGGTGATTCTCACCGTGTTCCTGGCGCTGGGTGCGTGGCGCATTTCCCGACACAAGGTGCTGACCCGCCGCGTGCCCGCTGTGGAAGCGCTCGGCGCGATCTCCGTACTGACGGTGGACAAGACCGGCACGCTGACGCAAAACCGTATGCAGGTGGCCGAGCTGACGCTGGCCGATGCCGCGTTTCGCGACGCCGGTGCGCACGATTTGCCCGAGCCGTTCCACGAGCTGGTCGAGTTCGCCATGCTGGCCACGCCCGCCGATCCGTTCGACCCGATGGAGAAGGCGATCCAGCAGTTCGGCCTGCACTGGCTCACCGACACCGAGCATGTGCACGCGGAGTGGTCACCGGAATTCGAGTACGGCTTGTCACCCGACATTCTGGCGATGACCCGAGTGTTCCGTGGTGACACGCGCACGCAACAACTGCTCGCGACCAAGGGTGCGCCGGAAGCCGTGATTGACCTGTGCCATCTGCCGCAAGCCGCTGGTGCGGTGATCCTGCGCCAGGTCGAGGCGATGGCCGAGCGCGGCCTGCGAGTGCTCGGCGTGGCGCGTGGCGAATGGCAGGGCAGCGAGTGGCCGCGAAGCCAGCACGATTTCACGTTCCGCTTCCTGGGTCTGGTCGGCTTCTTCGATCCGCCGCGCCCGGAGGTGCCCGCCGCCATCGCCGAATGCCGCAGCGCGGGCGTGCGCCTCATCATGCTGACCGGCGACCACCCGGCCACCGCACGCGCGATCGCCCTACAGGTCGGCCTGAGCGAACGCGCCGAGGTAATCACCGGGCCGGAGATGGCGGCGCTCGACGATGACACGCTGCGCCTGCGACTGCATCAGGTCGATTTGTGCGCGCGCCTGAAGCCGGAGCAGAAGCTGCGGCTGGTGCAGTTGTTGCGTGATGGTGGCGAGGTGGTCGCGATGACCGGCGATGGCGTCAACGACGCGCCCGCGCTGAAGGCCGCCGACGTCGGCATCGCCATGGGCGAGCGCGGCACCGACGTGGCACGCGAGGCCGCCGCGCTGGTGCTGCTGGACGACAGCTTCGCCAGCATCGTGGCGGCGATCCGCCAAGGCCGGCGTATCTACGACAACATCACCAAGGCCACCCGCTTCGTGTTCGCGGTGCACATGCCGATCATTGCGCTGGCGCTGGTGCCGACCCTGCTGCACTGGCCGGTGCTGCTGATGCCGGTGCACATCGTGCTGCTGGAGCTGCTGATCGATCCGGCCTGTTCGATCGTGTTCGAGGCGGAGCCCGAAGCCGACGACATCATGAGTCGGCCGCCACGCGCATCGGGCTCATCGCCGTTCGCCCTCGCAAACCTTGAGCATGGCGTGATCCAGGGGTTGGGTTTTGCCGCCATCCTGCTCGGCGGTTACGGCTGGATGCTTGGCCTGGGCATGCACACCGCACTGGCGCGCAGCGCCGTGTTCATCGCGCTGGTGATCGGCCTGTTCCTGCTGACCCTGGCCAACCGCGACCTGTCGCGTTCCCTGCTGACCAGCATGCGCGCGAGAAACCCGTGGTTGCCACGCATGTTTGGCGGCGTGGCCGTGATGCTTGCGCTGGTGATCGGCGTGCCGTTTTTTCGCGGCGTGATGGGGCTGGCGCTGCCGGACGGCCCGGCGCTGCTTGGGGCCGCCGGCATGTTGTTGATCGCCTTGGCATGGCTGGAAGGTTGGCGACGGGTCGCCCGGCGTATCGGCACATGGAACATGTTGACGCGCTGAGACACGCTGTCAACAGCGCGCCGCAACTACGCCGACAACAGCCAGTGACCCGCGGCAAAATGCTGCTGCAGAATTCACGACGGGTGTTGTACATAGTGTGCAGAGCGGAACCCCCCGCGCATTGGGACAAGCTGATCATGCCGACCGATCTGCTGGAGCGTCAGCCGCTGGATTCCGGGCAACTGCATGGCATCGATGCCTGGTGGCGCGCAGCGAATTATCTTTCGGTCGGGCAAATCTACCTGCGCGCGAATCCGTTGTTGCGCGAGCCGCTGGTGCTGGCGCACGTCAAGCGCATGTTGCTTGGCCACTGGGGCACCACGCCGGGGCAGAACTTTATCTATGCGCATCTGAACCGGGTGATCAGGCAGCACGAGCTGGACATGCTGTACATCTCCGGTCCTGGCCATGGCGGCCCCGCGGTGGTGGCCAATGCGTATCTCGACGGCACCAGCGGTTGTTCAAGCAGTTCTCGTTTCCGGGTGGGATTCCCAGTCACGCCTCGCCGGAATGCCCCGGCTCGCTGCATGAAGGCGGTGAGCTTGGGTACTCGCTGAGTCACGCGTTTGGCGCCGTATTCGACAACCCCGGTTTGATTGCCGCCTGCGTCATCGGCGATGGCGAGGCGGAAACCGGGCCGCTGGCCACAGCGTGGCACTCCAACAAGTTTCTGAACCCGATCGACGACGGCGCGGTGTTGCCGATCCTGCATCTGAATGGTTACAAGATCGCCAACCCGACCCTGCTGGCGCGGATCAGCCGTGAGGAACTGGAGCAACTGCTGTGCGGGTATGGCTGGACGCCGTATTTTGTCGCGGGCAGCGATCCCGCACCGATGCACCAGGCCATGGCCGCGACGATGGATGCGGTGGTGGCACACATTCAGCAGATCCAGCGTGATGCACGCGAACATGGTGTGAGCACGCGACCACGCTGGCCGATGATTGTGCTCGATTCACCCAAGGGCTGGACCGGGCCGGCGGTGGTCGACGGCAAGCCGAACACCGGCACGTTTCGCGCGCATCAGGTGCCGCTGTCGATTTCGTCGAGCAGTCCGCCCGAACACCTGGCCGAACTTGAAGCATGGCTGCGCAGTTACCGGCCAGAGGAATTATTCGACGACCACGGTCGCTTCCGCGCTGAGCTGGCTGCACTTGCGCCGGTCGGTGCGCGGCGCATGAGCGCCAACCCGCACAGCAACGGCGGCTTGTTGCTGCGCGATCTATGCATGCCCGACTTTCGTGATTACGCCGTCGATGTGACGACGCCTGGCATTCGCGGCATCGGCGATACGCGTGCGCTCGGCCCGTTCCTGCGCGACGTGATCCGGCTGAATGAAGAGCAGCGCAACTTCCGCATCTTCGGCCCGGACGAGACGCTGTCGAACGGCCTGGGCGCGGTGTTCGAGGCCACCAACCGTCAGTGGGAAGCGGCGACCGCGCCGAATGACGAGTTTCTCGCGCAACACGGGCGTGTCGTCGAGATGCTCAGCGAGCACCAGTGCGAAGGATGGCTGGAAGGCTATTTGCTGACGGGGCGGCACGGCGTATTCAACTGCTATGAAGCGTTCATCCATATCGTCGATTCCATGTTCAACCAGCACGCGAAGTGGTTGAAGATGGCGGCCGCGATTCCGTGGCGGCGCAAGCTCGCCTCGCTGAACTACCTGTTGGCGTCACACGTGTGGCGCCAGGACCATAACGGTTTTACGCATCAGGACCCGGGCTTCATTGATCACGTCGTCAACAAGAAAGCCAGCATCGTGCGCGTGTACCTGCCACCGGATGCCAACTGCCTGTTGTCGGTGATGGATCATTGCTTGCGCAGCCGGCATTATGTCAACGTGGTGATCGCCGGCAAACATCCGGCACCCCAGTGGCTGACGATGGACGCGGCTGTGCGCCATTGCACCCAAGGCATCGGCATCTGGCCATGGGCAAGCAATGATCAGCATGGCACGCCCGATGTGGTGATGGCTTGTGCGGGCGACGTGCCCACGCTGGAAACGCTGGCGGCGGTGTCGATCCTGCGTCGCTACTTGCCGGCGCTGAAGGTACGCGTGGTCAACGTGGTCGACTTGATGAAATTGCAGTCGGCCAGCGAGCATCCGCACGGGTTGCACGATACCGACTTCGATCAGTTGTTCACGCGCGACAAGCCGGTGATCTTTGCATTCCACGGCTACCCCACCCTGATCCACCGCTTGACTTATCGCCGCGCCAATCACGACAACCTGCACGTGCACGGATACAAGGAAGAGGGCACGATCACCACCGCGTTCGACATGACGGTGCTGAACGAGCTGGACCGCTTCCATCTGGTCATCGACGTGATCAACCGCGTGCCGCAGGCGGGCGAACGCGGCGTCTATCTCAAGCAGCACTTGCTGGACAAGCTGGTCGAACACAAGCAGTACATTGACGAGAACGGCGAGGATTTACCCGAGGTCCGGAACTGGACGTGGGGCGCGCAGGATGCGGCGGCCAAGTAGCGGTCCTCGCCACAACGCCCTGTAGGAGCGACTTCAGTCGCGATGCTCTTGCTGGCGACCGCGACCGAGGCAGAAGCATCGCGGCTGAAGCCGCTCCTACAAGAGCAACCTCGCTCGCATGGCCCGCCGTTGTAGCGATGGCGGCGGCTTGCGCGGCGCACGGGTTCAAGCGAGAAACGCAGCGGCCGCAGTCGCGGCGATCCATTCCTCATTGGTTGGCTCCACGACCACGCGCACCTTGCTCGATGCAGTGGAGATGACGGCCGCGTTGGCGGCGTTCGCGTTCGGGTCGATGGCGATGCCGAGGAAGCCCAGCCCGGCGCACACCCGTTCGCGGATCGCTGCATTGTGCTCGCCAATGCCGGCGGTGAACGCGAGCATGTCCAGACCATTCAGTGCCGCCGTCAGCGCGCCGATCTGGCGCACGATGCTGCGCACATATAGTGCCAGCGCTTCCTGCACCGGTTCTTCGTCCTCGTGCTGCAGCAGCACGCGCGGGTCGGAAGACACGCCCGATACGCCGAGCAGTCCGGACTCGTGGTACAGCATGCGGCCAACGTGGTCGAGGGACAGCTTGCGGATTTCCATCAGATAGATCAGCGCGCCAGGATCCAGCGCGCCGCAACGCGTGCCCATCATCAGACCATCCAGCGCGGAAAAGCCCATGGAGGTGGCAACACTGTGCAAGTCCCGCATTGCACACAGGCTGGCGCCGCTGCCCAGATGCGCGACGATGGTGCGACCGCGCGCGACGTCGGCATGGCGCTCGCCCAGCACATGCGCCAGGTAGGCATAGGACAGGCCGTGGAAACCGTAGCGGCGCAGCCCTTCGTCCCATGCCGAGCGCGGCAGTGGCAGCATCTTTTCCACGGTGGGCATGGTCTGATGAAACGCGGTGTCGAAGCAGGCAATTTGCGGAAGCTTCGGCTGCGCGGTCAGCAGCGCAGCAATCGCCTCCAACGCAAACGGCTGGTGCAGCGGCGCCAAAGGGATGTAGCTTTTCAGATCCGCCAGCACTGCGGCATCGACCCGCACCGGCTCGAAGTACTTGCTGCCGCCGTGCACGACGCGATGGGCAATCGCCACGATCCGTCGGCCGTCCAGACGGCTGAGGATGCGCTGCTGCAAGTACGTGAGCGCGGCGGCATACGGGCGTTCCGGTTCCAGCGTCAGCGGTGTAGGCGCCGCGGCGTCAGCACTGAACACTGGCGTGGCGCTGGTGATGCCTTCGACCTTGCCGCTCCACGTCGGGGTACGTGACAGTGGCGTCTCGCCCGCAGCGAACAGCGCGAACTTGATGCTGGACGAGCCGCAGTTGAGGACGAGGATGAGTTCAGCGTGGGTCGCGTGCGTCATGGCGGGCAACGACGATAATGGTGAGCAATCAGCGAGGCCAGCGCGCAAGAGGCGATGCGCGATTCGCGGGAGTCGGCGCGGCTGGTCAGCACTACCGGTACGCGCGCGCCCAGCACCACGGCGGCGCTCGACGCGCCACCGAGGTATTCCAGTTGCTTGGCCAGCATGTTGCCGCTTTCCAGATCCGGCACCAGCAGGATATCGGCGCTGCCGGCCACTTCCGAAGCGATACCCTTGATGCGTGCGGCCGCCGCGGAAATTGCATTGTCGAAGGCCAACGGCCCGTCCAGCACCGCGCCGACAATCTGTCCGCGCTCGGCCATCTTGCATAGCGCGGCTGCGTCCAGCGTGGTTTGCATGCGCGGATTGACGGTCTCCACGGCAGCGAGAATCGCCACGCGCGGCAACGCCACCCCGACAATGTGCGCCAGGTCGATCGCGTTGCGCACGATATCGGCCTTGTCCTCCAGCGTGGGCGCGATGTTGATCGCGCCATCGGTGATGATGAAGGGCCTTGGGTAAGCCGGGGTGTGCATCAGATAGCAATGGGAGATACGCCGCGCGGTGCGCAGATTGGACGCGACGGCGACCACAGCCGCCATCAGTTCGTCGGTATGCAGGCTGCCTTTCATCAGTGCGTCGACGTGGCCACTGGCGGCCAACTCGACCGCTCGGGCCGCTGCGGCGTGACTATGCGGCACGTCCACGATATCAATGCCGGTCAGGTCCAGTGCGGCGCTGCGCGCAATGTCCTCGAGTTTTGCGTGCGGCGCCACCAGCACCGGTTCGATCAGCCCGGCGCGGCGGGCGTCCAGCGCGGCGCCAAGGCTGGTGGCGTCGCAGGGATGCACCACGGCGATGCGGATGACACCCAGCGATCGCGCGCGTTCCAGCAGCGATTGCCCGTTGTTGTCGAGCAACCGCACTTCCGGCAGGCTGGTGCGCGGATATTCGATGCGCTGCGGTGGCGCCAGCACTTCGACGTTGCCGTCGATCACCGTGGCGCCGCGCTGGTTCACGCCAGCGCAGGCGAAACGCAGATGTTGTGTGGCCGCGTCCCGTGCGATCACCTGGACACGAACCGTCAGCGTGTCGCCAATGGCCACCGGCGCGAGAAAGCGGCGGCAATGTGCGCTGGATCGCGTGGTTGCCCGTGGTTGGCGTACAGCGCCGCCAGCAATTGCGCATCTTCGCGGTTCAGCATGCGCTCGATGACGGCGCTGTCGCCGAGCGCGATCTCCGCAAACGTGCGATTGCGCGTGAGCAGCGGGTCGATGCCTGAGGGCGACGGTAGTGCGAGGTCAGCAGGAGTGTTGCTCATGCTCTGCTTCCAGTGAGGTGAGGCGGCGATGACGGGCCACTCCCCGATAGAGCCGGGGGGCTCTCCAGGTTGGTCCATGAGCCTCTCGGACTTGAGTGGTCGAGGCGAAAAGCCGGCTGCGTGAGGACAGATTTTCGACGATTTGCCGGCCCATGGTGGTTCTATAGGCCAAGAAGCGGCGGAAATATGGACCGCGCAGCCGGCTTTGCAGCCCCGCCAACTCAGGTCTGACAGGCTCCTAGAGTAATGGATGACCGGCTTGCCGAAGCCGCAGCCAGCGTCGGCCCCTCCGGCCCGGGCAAAAGGCACCTTGCTCAAATGCCTCGGCGCCATCATTGAACCACCATCGGGCGCATGACGCCGGGCGGCCCGGCGATCTACGCCAACAGCTGGAAAATCTCCGCCCTGCGCGCATTGCACCGCGACAAGATCGGCTTCGTGAGTTTCAACCGCGACACGCACGGCATATCGCGCGCTCACACATGGCCAGGCGAATGCCGCGCTGTGGTGTCCACGAGCGGCAGGCTCAGGGTCACGCGCGCGCCACCCAGCGGGGAGCGCGCGAATTCCAGTTGACCGTGATGCAGGCGGGCAATCGCCTGAGCAATCGACAGGCCCAGGCCACTGCCCTCGCCTACACTGCCTGCGGGGCGATGGAAACGTTCACCGAGGCGTGCGATGTCGGTCGCGGCAAAGCCGGCGCCATCATCGTCGACTTCCAGCGTCACGCTGTCCGCATGGCCACCGACGCGCACGTTGACTTGTCCCTGCGTCGGCGCATGGCGCAGCGCATTGTCGAGCAGGTTGTGCATCAGGATATCGAGCAAGCCGCGGCTGCCACGCACGAAATCGTTGCCGTTGTGCTCCAGCGCCAGCGTGATGGAGCGCGCCGCGGCAGTTTCGCTCACGTCACGCAACGTGGCCTCGGCCACCGCCACCAGACGCAATGGGCCAGCATCATCCAGTTCGGTCAGTTCCTCGACGCGCGCCAGCAACAGCAACTGGGTTACCAGCCGCTGCATGCGATCGAGTGCCGCCCGTGAACGTCGCAGGTGCAATGCGCGGTCGCTGGCGGCAGCGTCATGCCCGGCCAGATCCAGCTCCAGCCGCAACGCCGCCAGTGGGTGGCGCAGCTCGTGCGCGGCGTCGGCGGTAAAGCGGCGTTCGTGTTCCAGGCTGGCGTTGAGTCGAGCCACCAGTTGATCGATGGCTTGCGTGAACGGCGCCAGCTCGATCGGTACGTGTTCGTCGGTCAGTGCAGGGATCAACGGCGTGGTGCCGCCGGACAAGCGGTGCGTCAGTCGGCGCAACGGTTTCAAGCCGCTGCGCAAGCCGGTAAACACGATTGGCGGAACCAGCACCAGCAGGCTCAACAACGCCAGCAGCGCGGGTGCAAGCATCTTGTGCATCAGCTCGTCGCGTTCGTCCAGCGGTGCCGCCACCTGGATCCAGTAGCGCTGACTTGCATCCCAGCGCTGAAACACACGCCAGCGCCGGTGCGCATGGGTGATCGAATGAAAGTGCGCGTCACCCGGATCGAAGGTCAGCGCGGGAATTTCCGTGCTCTGGATCAGCAACTCGCCATGCGCATCGCGCAAGCTGATGGCCGGGCGTTGCGCGCTGCGGTCCGAGCCGATGATCTTGCGACCCGGCAGGCGCGCCGTCATGCTGGCCGCCGGCCCTGCAGGCATCACCGCAAATACGCTGGCCGCGGTACGCACCAGCGTCTGATCAAAAATTTCATCCACTTCATGCAGCGTGCGCCAGGCCATCCAGCCGCTGGCCAGCAGCCACACCAGCGCAATGCCGGCCAGCAACCGCCATACCAGACGTCGATTCAATGACGGGCGACTCACGCGCCGGCCGCCTTTGCGGGATTGAGCGCGTAGCCGATGCCACGCAGGGTCTGGATCCAGCCCGGTCCGAGCTTGTGGCGCAAATGGTGGATGTGCACCTCCACCGCATTGCTCGCCACTTCCTGATCCCAGCCGTACAGCGCCTCTTCCAGTTGATCGCGCGAGTACGCGCGACCGGGATGGCGTATCAGTGTTTCCAGCAACGCGTACTCGCGTGCCGTCAGTTCGAGCGGAGTGCCAGCCAGCGCGGCGCTGCGTGCCGCCGGCACCACTTCCAGCGCGCCGACGTGAATGGCCGGCTCGATCTGCCCATCGGCTCGCCGCAACAACGCGCGCAAACGCGCCGCCAATTCATCCAGATGCACGGGTTTGACCACGTAATCATCGGCGCCGGCATCCAGCCCGGCCACGCGATCGGACAAGCCGTCACGTGCGGTCAGCAACAACACCGGCGTGGCATCCTGGCGTCGGCGCATGCCGGCAATGATCGCCGGGCCGCTACTACGTGGAAGGTTCCAGTCCAGCACCGCGGCGGCATACGTCGTGTCGGCCAGTGCGACGGCTGCATGGGCACCGTCGGTGATCCAGTCCACGACATAGCCGAGCAGGCGGAGGCCATCGGCCAACGCCTGCCCCAGTGCCAAGTCGTCTTCGGCGAGCAGAATGCGCATGCGTCCACTGTACCGATCGTCGCTGCCAAGGCATTGATCAAACGCAACTCCCGGCGACTCAATCGTGGCCGACATCGCGCTCGTCCAGCGGGCGCTTGCGACCGTGGATCATGGAGGCAATCAGGTTCTCGCCGTAGTGAAAACTCTCACCCACCGCCGCCAGCACGTGCCCGCCCACCAGCACCAGCACGCCCCAGGCCAGCACCTCGTGCAAATCCTCTATCCACATGACACCAAAGAAGCGGTCGGTAGTTTGCAACCATCCGGTGATACCGGTGGCCAGCACCCCGGTGAGCAGCGCCAGAATCATGAGGGCGGCGCCGGGATTGTGGCCAAACTGTCGGCGCGAACGGCCAGCCAGGCGCGCACGCAGATAAGCACGCGTGGCGCGCGGGCCACGCACCCAATCGCTGAAGCGTGCGTGGCGCGTACCGATCCAGCCCCAGACAAAACGGACCGTGAGCAGCGCCAGGATGGTGTAGCCAAACCAGACATGCAGCATCTCGCCGCCCTCGGTGAAAAAGTTGGCGAAGAACAAGCCAGCCAACGACCAGTGAAACACGCGGACCAGCGGATCCCAAACCTTGATCGTGGTGGACATGACTTGTTCCTCGCCCAAGTGAGAAAAGCTTGAAGAATCAGCCGCCCTTTTTCTTCACGATGTGGCCACCGGTCGGGTCAAAGTAGATCTCGACGTTCTTGCCGGCCTTGTCCTTGCCGTAGATCTCGTAGCAATTGCCGGTGACCTGGAACACTTTGATGGTGTAACCCTGGTCAAGGACCTTCTGCTTCATTGCCGCTTCGGTCATCCATTGCGCGCGTGGTGCGGTAGTGCACTGCGGGGCGGCGAGGGCGGACGCCGACAGCAGCGCGGCAACCAGGAACAACGGTGCGGTAACGAGGTGTTTCATGATGCTTCTCCGGTCTCGGCATGATTGCCTTGGGGGCCATTGCAACCGGGGCTGCTTATGTGAGTCTTAAGATCGCGCGGACGTGTCCGGCGTGCGTCAATGTGCCGCAAGGTCAGCCTTGCCACGGCCGCACGTCGGTCTGCAGCCGCTCCGCGGATTGACGGCGAGCAGTCCGCTACCCGTCCCGCCATGTCACAGTTCAACCACGCGATTACTCACCAACGAATACAGACGCGGGAAACGCATGATCATCTACAGCTGCCACGGCGCCGCCAAACAAGTCACCGGTTCGTGCCACCTCGTCACCTGCAACGACCGCCGCGTATTGATCGACTGCGGCATGTTCCAGGGCAGTCGCGAGACCGAACTGGCGAACGCCGCGCCGTTTGGCTTCGATCCGGCCGACATCGATGTGCTGTTGCTGACCCACGCACATCTGGATCACTGTGGCAGGATCCCGCTGCTGGTGCGCCAGGGCTTCCGTGGTCGCATCCTCACCACCGCCGCCACGCGCGAACTGGCGCGGGTGGTGATGCTCGACTCGGCCGGCATCCAGGAAGAGGACACGCGACGCGCGCAACGCAACAACCGCCGCGGCGAGGTGATCGTGCCACCGCTGTACACCATGGACGATGCGCTGCACGCGCTGGACTTCTTCGACGCGGATGCCACTTACGACGAAAAGGTCGCGGTCACCGACGGCATCAGCGCCTGCTTTCTGGACGCCGGTCATATCCTCGGCTCGGCCTCGATCCTGCTGCAACTGGATGACGGCAAACAACAGCGCAGCATGCTGTTCTCGGGTGACCTGGGCAATCCGGGCCGGCCGATCCTGTGCGACCCGACGCCCGCGCCAGCCGCCGACTATGTGGTGATGGAGAGTACCTACGGCGATCGCCCGCACCGCTCGGTGCCCGATTCGATCGAGGAGATGTACCAGGCCATTCGCGACACGGTGACGCGGCGCGGCAACGTGGTGATTCCCACCTTTGCGCTGGAGCGCACGCAGGAGATCCTCTACTACCTGCATCGTGGCATCCGCGACGGCGCGATCCCGGCGCACGTGCGGGTGTTCCTGGATTCGCCGATGGCAATTTCTGCCACCGAGATTTTCCGGCGTCATCCGGAGTGTTTCGACGAGGGTTTCCTGGACGAGCTGCAGCACGGCGACCCGTTCGCCATGCCCGGCCTGTACTTCACCCGCGAAACCAGCGAGTCGATGGCCATCAACAACATCGACGGCGGTGCGATCATCCTGGCCGGCTCGGGCATGTGCAACGGCGGCCGCGTGCGCCATCACCTGAAACACAACCTGTGGCGCGAGCGGGCCAGCGTGGTGTTTGTCGGTTACGCCGCCGAAGGCACGCTGGCGCGGCGGATCGTCGATGGCGCTGCCAGCGTACGTGTGTTCAACGAGGAGATCCCGGTGCGCGCACAGGTGTGGACGATCAACGGTTTCTCCGCACACGCCGACCAGCCGTCGCTGCTGGCCTGGCTCGGCGATGCACCACAGCGCAAGGTGTTCCTCGTGCACGGCGAATACGACCGCGGCATGCGCGCACTGCAGGACGTGCTCACCGGACGCGGCTTCACCTGCCAGCTGCCTGGCCTGCACGAGCCAATCAAGCTCGACTGATCGGCATTACGCTAAGCGGCCCCGTGACCACGCAACCGAGCGTGCACGCCAGCCCGCGGCCGGACCCAAGCGTCACTCGACGCCCCTTTGCCGGCCATCTGCAACCGCAGCAGCACTTGACTTGCGTCAGGTGCGCCGACTGCCGGCGTCCGTATATTCCATCTCACTGATCCGCGAATCCTTGGCAGGGGATTCGGCGATCTTCAGCAAGGCTCGGCCGCAACACAGACCAACCTCAGGGGTAAGCACTGCATGCAACGGATCATCGATCTCACGCTTTCGGTGCTGGCCAGCATGGCCGCATTCTTGTTGTCGTGGCCGTTCTGGCGTGATTTTGAATACTGGCCCGAGTCGCACATGGCGTGGTGGATTTACTTCGTGCTTGGCTTCGTGCTGGCGGTCTACGTGTTCTACGTTTTCATTGGCAGCTTGCACATCCTGTTTCTGCATGGCGCAGACGAAGCTGCCGCACCTGCAGTGGCGAACGGGGAAACAGCTGCCGACAAAGGTCAACGCTCATGAGCTGCGGAGTGGGTGGCAGCAGCTGCGAGACGCCACGCCGGCGCGGCGCGTTGTTCATGCTGGCGCTGATGACCGCGATCTTCATCGTCCTGTCGATTTTTTCGTTTCTGAAATCACGTGGCCAGACGACACCGGACACGATTACTTACGGCAAATACACCGCCGACCAGGGCAAGCGGGTGTTTCAGGCCTACAACTGCATGGGTTGCCACACCATGGTCGGCAATGGTGCCTACCTGGGCCCGGATCTGACCGGTGAATACAAGCGCGTGGGGCCCACATGGCTTGCGGCGTTCTTGCCGTCGGCCGGCGGTTGGCCGACCGCGGGTGCCGTCCGCGTCCAGTTGCTGGATCCCGATCAGCAGGCCGATACCGGCACCGATTCAATCGATGCCTACCTGAAGAAATTCCCCGATGCGGCGGCGCAAATCGAGCGTCGCGGTGGCAAGACCACCATGATGCCGAACCTGCCCTTCAGCAAGGACGAGGTCGGCCAGCTGATCGCCTATCTCAAGTACACCTCGGCCATGAACACCGAGGGCTGGCCACCGAAAGTCGAGGTGGAGGGACTGGACCATCGCTTGCAGCTTGCACACGGCATTACTGCTGTGGCCGCGGCAGCTCCTGCGGCGGCAACGGCGAAGCCGGCCAACGCTGCGCCCGATCCCGCGGCACAAGGTGCGCAACTGGTGAAAGACAACGGTTGCATCGCGTGTCATGCGACCGATGACAAACGCCTGGTTGGTCCCGGCTGGGGCGGCCTGTACAACTCGAAGGTCGGCCTTGCCGACGGCAGCACGGTCATCGCTGCCGATGCCTACCTGCGGGAATCGATTCTTCAACCCAATGCAAAGATCGTGGCAGGTTATCCGAGCGCCGTCATGCCTGCTTACGACACCTTGCTCAAGGCCGATGAAGTCAACGCCATCGTGGCCTACCTCCACACCTTGGAGAAGCAGTGATGCAGATTGAATACCAGACCCAACGGTTGAGCCTGCGCTTCTTCATGCTGATGCTGGTGCTGTTCGCGGTCCAGGTCGTGTACGGCATGATCCTCGCAGCGCAGCAAGTTGACCCGACGCTGCTCGTCGGCGTGCTGAATTTCAACGTCGCCCGCGCCGAGCACCTCAACCTCGGCATCATGTGGATCGTGTGCGGGTTCATCGGTGCAATCCTGTTCGTCGGGCCGTTGCTGTCCAGACGTGACATGGTGGCACCGCGGCTGATCAAGCTTCTGTTCTACGCGGTGATCGTCATCGTGGTGTGGAACTTCTTCACCCAGTTCCTGGCGGAACGCGGTATCGCCGGCTGGTGGCTGGGACAGCCGTGGCTGCAGCAGGGGCTGGAGTATCTGGAGGCCGGGCGGATCGCCGGCATACTGATTCTCGTCGGCTTCGCCATTGTCGCCTATGTGGTATTGCGTACGTTCCCACCAGTAGGCGAGTGGAACGAGATCCATTGGGGGCTTGGTCTCGGCGTCAGTGCCCTGATGCTGGTGTGGGTATTCGGCCTGTTCTACGTGGCGCGACTGGACCTGCAGGAGTACTTCCGCTGGTTCGTCGTGCATTACTGGGTGGAAGGCGTGTGGGAGGTCATCCACATCAGCCTGGTCGGCATGTTCCTGGTACTCATGTTCAAGGCCGACATCAAGTCCGTGGGCTTTGCGGTGTTCTGGGGCATCACGCTGGTGTGGCTGTCCGGGCTGATCGGCAACGCGCATCATTACTTCTGGATCGGCACGCCGGAGTTCTGGCAGTTCTGGGGCTCGCTGTTCAGTGCGCTGGAGCCGCTGCCGCTGGTGTTCTGCTTCTGGCATATCTACCTGGACGCACACACCAACAAGCGTCCGCTGGAAAACGCACCGGCGTTCTATTTCATCCTTGGCTCGACGGTACTGGAACTGGTCGGCGCGGGTATCCTCGGTTTCGTCATGACCTTCGCGCTCACCAACGTGTGGTCGCATGGCACCTGGGTCACGGCGGGGCACGCCCATCTGGCGCTATTTGGCACCTTCGGCATGCTCGGCATCGCCGCCGCCTATTACGCCATACCAATCATGCGCAAGGTTCCGAACTACGACCAGCGCCTGGGCAAACTCGCATTTTGGCTGGTGTTCACCGGCATACTCGGCATGGCGTTCGCCTTTTCAATTGGCGGCACCGTGCAAGTTTATGTCTATCGCATCCTGGGGTTGGACTGGTTTGGCGGCGATGTCTACCGCGCGATGGGTGTCTACAAACTGATGCTGCCGCTATTCGGCCTGGTGTTCACCGCAGGCACCATTGCCCTGGTCTACGACCTGCTTACCTTGGGTCAACGTGTGCAGTTGCCAGCCAGCGCCGATGCACGCAACGCGGCCTCGATGGCGACTGTGCGCGCTACCGGCTGGCACCGACCGCTCACCGGTTTCGAGGCAGGCATCTGGCTGCTGACGATGTGTGTGTTCGGGTTCATCATTACCCTCGGCCTGCTCAGCTTCAACCTGCCGCGGGTGCGCGTGGATGGCGACCCGACCCTGCCATATCTGCTGGCCGGCGTGGGTTATCCGGGACTGTTGCTGGTGACGCTGGGGTTCGTGTGGCGCTTCCTCGCCTCACTCGGCGCACGCACCGCAAGGGCAGAGGAACTTCCCGCAACTGTCGTGGCGCCTGCGCAAGCCTGAGCCGCAAGGGCTCGCTGCCTCAGCGCGAGTTGCATGCAGAAAAAGCGCCGCCGGGGAAACCTGGCGGCGCTGCTTTTTTCAGGCCCATCGGATCCGACGTACTCAAGGCGATGACAGCGCGTTCACGCTGGATGGCGACTGTCGTGCAGCATGGCTCCGGCGGCATCACGCACCGTGACATCAACCGGCACGCCTGAGCGCACGCTTTCAGTCACCACGCAAAAGTTCTCGAACTGCTGCAGCAGGCGCTCAGTCTGGGCGTAATCGGCGGCAGCATCCGGCAACTGGATGGCCACGTCGATATGCGCAACGCGCAGGCGCTTCTGCTCGTTGCGTTCCAGCCGCGCGGTGGCGCGGGTGACGATGGTGCCCGGGCTGTTCTTGTACTTGCGCAGCGAGAACAGCAGGCTGGCACTGAGACAATTCGCCACGGCAGCGACCAGCAGACGCGACGGATTGGGGCCGCTGTCGCCGCCCAGCGGCGCGGACTCATCGGTGTGCAGCGCGGGGATCGCGGTGTCGTCGAATTCGATGCGGAAGACGTAGTCCGATTCCTGGGTCAGGGTGAGGGTGAATTGCTGGGTCTCGCTCATGCGCAAGCTCCTTCGGCAGAGGGTGTTTCAGGCAACGGATGGCGCTGCAACCATGCGTAATACAGCAGCGGAATCATCAGCAGCGTCAACACGGTGGAGACCAGGATGCCGAAGATCAGCGACACCGCCAGGCCCTGGAAGATCGGATCGTCGATGATGAAGAAGCCACCGATCATCGCGGCCAATCCGGTCAGCACGATCGGTTTGGCACGCACCGCGGCGGCGTTGATCACCGCCTCGCGCAACGGCTGCCCCGCCGCCAGCGCATGGTTGATGAAGTCGATCAACAGGATCGAATTGCGCACGATGATGCCGGCCAGCGCGATCATGCCGATCATTGAGGTGGCGGTGTACTGCGCACCGAACAACGCATGCCCCGGCATCACGCCGATCACGGTAAGCGGAATCGGCGCCATGATGATCAGCGGCACGATGTAGCTCTTGAACTGGCCGACCACCAGCAGATAGATCAGCAGCAGGCCGACGGAATACGCCAGGCCCATGTCGCGGAACGTCTCGTAGGTGATCTGCCATTCGCCGTCCCACTTCACCGCCGCACGGGTGGTGTCGGTGGGCTGCGCGATGAAATGCTGTTGCAGCCATTGCCCGACCACCTTGTCGTGACCGAGTTTGCTCACCAGCGAAAACATGCCGTACAGCGGGCTGTCGGTGCGACCGGCATCGTCGCCGGTAACCATCGCGTACGGCAGCAGATCCTTGTGATAAATCGCCTTTTCCCAGTTGGCGTGCTGCACGCTGACCACTTCAGACAGCGGCACCAGCGCGCCGCCCTGTGCACGCACGCGCAGTGCCAGCAACTGATTCATCGCCGCCTGATCGCCGGCACTCAGGCGCAAGCGGATCGGCACGGCGTACTTCGCATGGCCGTCCATCAGGTAGGTAGCGTCAGCGCCGGACAGCGCCGTGCGCAGCGCCTGCGCGATGGACGCCTGATCCAGCCCGAGCCGTGCCGCCCGCGCACGATCGACCACCAGCACCTCGCGCGGCGCATCCGCTTCCACGCTGGTGTCGATATCAACGAGGTCGGGGTTCGCCTTGAAATCCTGCTCCAGCCCGAGCACAACCTTGCGCACCGTCGTGTAGTCCGGGCCGTAGACCTCGGCCACGATCGGCGCGATCACCGGCGGGCCTGGCGGCACCTCGACCACTTTCACCGAGGCACCATAGCTCGCACCAAGCCTGGCCAGCGCGGGACGTATCGCCAGCGCGATGGCGTGGCTCTGGCGTGAACGTTCGTGCTTGTCCACCAGGTTCACCTGCAGGTCGCCCACGATCGGGCCGCTGCGCAGGTAATACTGGCGCACCAGCCCGTTGAAGGTGATCGGCGCGGCGGTGCCGGCGTAGCCCTGCCAGTCTTTCACCTCCGGCACTTTGGCCACGGTATGCGCGAGTTCGCCGAGCAGCCGGTTGGTACGCTCCAGCGTGCTGCCCTCGGGCATGTCCACCACGATCTGGAACTCGGACTTGTTGTCGAACGGCAGCATTTTCAGCACCACCGCCTTGACCACCACCAGCCCGACCGCCGCCAGCACCAGCATACCCGTCGCGGCAAACAGCCAGTGGCGCCGCCGCGGTGCACGCACGCCATCGAGGAACGGCAGCATCAGCCGATGGAACAGGTGGTGCAGCCAGCCACCACCTGCTTCGTGCGTATTCGTCGGCGCGGCTGCGCCTGGCGAGTGATGGCCAATCAACTTGAGCGCCAGCCACGGCGTGACGATCAACGCCACCGCGAGCGACAGCAACATGCCGACCGAGGCGTTGATCGGGATTGGCCGCATATACGGCCCCATCAAACCGGACACGAACGCCATCGGCAGCAACGCGGCAATCACGGTGAAGGTGGCCAGGATGGTCGGGCCGCCGACTTCGCTGACCGCTTCCGGGATCGCTTCGCGCAGCGTACGTCCGCCCAGCGCCATGTGCCGGTGAATGTTCTCCACCACCACGATCGCATCATCGACCAGAATGCCGATGGAGAAAATCAGCGCGAACAGCGACACCCGGTTGATGGTGAAGCCCATCGCCCACGACGCAAACAAGGTCAGCGCCAGGGTAATGATCACCGCGCTGCCCACCACGACAGCCTCGCGCCAACCCAGCGCCAGCAGCACCAGCAGCACCACCGACAAGGTCGCGAAGATCAGCTTGTGGATCAGTTTGTCGGCCTTGTCGGTTGCGGTCTGGCCATAGTCACGGGTGACAGCGACATGCACGCCGGCGGGAATCACCACGCCTTCCAGTGCGTGCACTTGCGCGGCAATCGCGGTGGTGATGTCGGCCGCATTGGTGCCGGGCTTTTTCGCCACGGCAAGCGTCACCGCCGGCGCGTTGCCGGTGGCCGGGCCGCCCGTGCCGGCGGGCGCGCCGAACCACACGTAGCGGCTGGCGAGGTCGGCGCCTTGATGGATGCTGGCCACATCGGAGAGCAACACCGGCTGGCCGTTTTTCAAGCCGATCACCAGCGACGAGACGTCCGCTGCCTCGGCCAGGAAACGCCCGGCGGTCACCGGCACGTTGCGATCGTCGCCCACCCGATCGCCCGCCTGCGTCACCACGTTGGCGGCTTTCAGCGCGTTCGCCAGATCGCCGATCGCCATGCCGTAGGCAGCCAGTTTCGCCGCATCCAGTTCCACCACCACCGCGCGTTCGGGCGCGCCAATGGTGTAGACGTCGCGGGTGCCAGGCACGCGCTTCAATTCGGTTTCCAGCGTATGCGCCACCTCGGCCAGCTGGGTCGGGCCCTGCGCCGGGTTGTCGCTCCACAGCGTGAGCGCCAGCACCGGTACATCGTCAATACCCATCGGCCGCACCAGCGGCTGGCCGACGCCGAGATTCGGCGGCACGAAACCCTGGTTCTGGAACACCTGGTTGTACAGCCGCACGATCGCGGTCTGCCGCGGTACGCCAACCTGGAATTCCACCGTCATCACCGCCATGCCGGGGCGGCTGACCGAATAAACGTGCTTGACGCCCTCGATCTCCGACAGCTTCTGCTCCAGCGGGAACACCACCAGATTCTCGACGTCATGCACGTCGGCGCCGGGGAACGGCACCATCACGTTGGCCATGGTCACATCGATCTGCGGCTCTTCCTCGCGCGGCGTGATCATCACCGCCGTCAGCCCCAGCAGCAGCGCCGCGATGGCGAAAATCGGCGTCAGCGGGGACAGCTGGAAGACGCGGGCGATGCGCCCGGAGAAACCGAGCTGCGGCTCGCTCATGGCTTGCTTCCGCGCTGATGCTCGATCAGCCAGCGCGCTGCGGCAGCCGGATCGATGGCAATGCGTTCACCATCGGTCAGCCCGGCCAGCACTACATACACGCCGAGCAGTTCACCGCGTTGCACAAGGGCGGTCGTCGGCACCAGCAGGCGCTGTGACGCACCGGTGGCGAACGCGACCTTCACGGTCATGCCCGGGTACAAACCGGTGCCGTCTCCTGGCAGTTCCAGCCGCACGTTGATGCTGTGTGTGCCCGGATCGGCGTAGGGAAATATCGTCACCTTGCCAGCCACCACACGGCGGCCACCATCGAGCAATACGGCAGCCGTGTGAAACTCGCGGATCGCCGCGACCGCACTCTGTGGCACCTGCACGGTGACGCGCAAATCCTGCAGCGACGCCAGCGCGATCAGTGGCTGCGGCGTCGGCGGCCCGGCCTGCACGGCCTCTCCCACCTGCACG
>CAJDVA010000025.1_pt1 | contig 20755 bp, 16 predicted proteins | sample 7391241 | NCBI WGS metagenome assembly CAJDVA01 (sample SAMEA7055678, study PRJEB34461) | soil metagenome | biome: terrestrial ecosystem; feature: Peninsula; material: soil | place: Antarctica | collected 2016
CCGTTCCGCAAGGATTTCCCGCTGATCGGCAACGTCGAGGTGCGCTACGACCCCGAGCAGAAGCGCGTGATCTACGAGCCTGTGTCCATCGAGCCGCGCATCGGCGTGCCGCGCGTGATTCGCGACGACGTCGACCTGATGCAAGCCCGGGCTGAGGCAGCCGACAACTGGCGCGACAACTGAGGTCGGGAACAGTCATGCAGGAAATCCGCAATTACACGATGAACTTCGGCCCGCAGCATCCGGCCGCACACGGCGTGCTGCGCCTGGTGCTGGAGATGGATGGCGAGACGATCGTACGCGCCGATCCGCACATCGGCTTGCTGCATCGCGGTACCGAGAAGCTTGCCGAGTCCAAGCCGTTCAACCAGTCCATCGGTTACATGGATCGGCTCGACTACGTGTCGATGATGTGCAACGAGCACGCCTATGTGCGCGCCATCGAGACCCTGCTGGGGATTGAGGCACCCGAGCGCGCGCAGTACATCCGCACCATGTTCGACGAGATCACGCGCATCCTCAATCACCTGATGTGGCTGGGCTCCAATGGCCTGGATCTGGGTGCGATGGCGTTGTTCCTGTATGCGTTTCGCGAGCGCGAGGAACTCATGGACGTGTACGAGGCGGTGTCCGGTGCACGCTTGCACGCCACGTATTACCGCCCGGGCGGCGTGTATCGCGACCTGCCGGCGCAGATGACGAAGTACCGTGAGTCACCGTGGCACAAAGGCAAGGACCTCAAGCGCATCAACAGTTGGCGCGAAGGTTCGTTGCTGGATTATCTGGACGCGTTCACCACCGACTTTCCGACCAAGGTCGATGAGTACGAGGAACTGCTCACGCCCAACCGCATCTGGAAGCAGCGCACCGTCGGCATCGGTGTCATCAGCCCGGAGCTGGCCCAGCAGTGGAGCATGACTGGCGTAATGCTGCGCGGTTCGGGCATTGCGTGGGATCTGCGCAAGAAGCAGCCGTATGCAAAATATGCCGAAATGGATTTCGACATACCCGTCGGTACCAACGGCGATTGCTACGACCGCTATCTGGTGCGCATCGCCGAGATGCGTCAATCGAACCGGATCATTCGCCAGTGTGTGGCGTGGCTGCGTGCCAATCCCGGTCCGGTGATCGTGAAAAATTTCAAGGTTGCGCCGCCGACGCGGATGGAAATGAAGGAGGACATGGAAGCCATGATCCATCACTTCAAACTGTTCACCGAAGGCTATTGCGTGCCGGCCGGTGAGACCTACGCCGCAGTCGAGGCGCCGAAGGGCGAGTTTGGCTGCTATCTGATTTCCGATGGTGCGAACAAGCCGTTCCGCGTGCATCTGCGCGCGCCGGGCTTCGCCCATCTTTCCTCCATGGACACGGTAGTGCGCGGGCACATGCTCGCCGACGTGGTGGCCATGATCGGTACTTATGACCTCGTGTTTGGCGAAGTGGATCGCTGAGCCGGCACGACGGGAGAAACGCATGAAATCCACCGGACATTTTGAACAGGTCAAGAACGTCGACCCGCTCGTCGTTCTCGCTGCGCCCACGCGCGAGCACATTGATCACTGGGTTGCCAAATTTCCGCCGGAGCGCAAGCGCTCGGCGCTGATTCAGGCGTTGTTTGTCACGCAGGAGCAGAACCATGGCTTCCTTACCGACGAACTGATCACGGCGGTGGCGAAGTATCTGGAAGTGCACCCGATCTGGGCGTACGAAGTGGCCAGCTTCTACTCGATGCTGGAAACCAGGCCAGTCGGGCGCAACAACGTGGCGATCTGCACCAACATCTCGTGCTGGTTGAATGGCGCCGAGGATCTGGTGCGTCACTGTGAGGCGAAGCTCGGCGTCAAGCTGGGGGAGAGCACGCCCGACGGCCGCGTGTACCTGAAGCGCGAGGAAGAATGTGTCGCCGCGTGCGCGTGCGCGCCGGTGATGACTGTCAACGGTCACTATCACGAGCGTCTGACGATCGAGTCGGTGGACAAAATTCTGGACGGGTTGGAGTAATGGAGAGCCTACCCATGATTTCCCAGCAGCCCGCGTTGCTGCGCAACCCTCCGGGCCGGGTCGGTTTGCGCGCAGGCCAGCGTCATCACTCAGTCGTGTATCGACATACACTTCTTCGTTCTTCCTTGTCCTGCGCGCAAACAGCTCCCGGCGCGGGCTACTGCGAAATCACAGGCAGGCTCTAATGGCAGTCGGACCCGCACCCAGGGAACATCAGGTCGTCTACACCACACTGCATTTTGACAAGCCGTGGGCGATGGACAGCTACCTGCAGGTTGGCGGCTACGTGGCGTGGAAAAAAATCCTCGCCGAAAAGCCCGACCCCAAGACGCTGATTGACGAGCTCAAGAAGAGCAACCTGCGCGGACGCGGGGGCGCCGGTTTCCCGACCGGCTTGAAGTGGTCGTTCATGCCGCAAGGCACGATGCAGAAGTACATTCTGTGCAACTCGGACGAATCCGAACCGGGCACCTGCAAGGATCGCGACATCCTGCGTTACAACCCGCACGCGGTGATCGAAGGCATGGCGATTGCGTGCTACTGCACCGGTTCCACCGTGGCTTACAACTACCTGCGCGGCGAGTTTCATCACGAGCCGTTCGAGCATTGCGAAGAAGCGCTGGCCGAGGCCTACGCCGCCGGTTTGCTCGGCAAGAATATCCAGGGCAGCGGCGTGGATGTGGATATCCACAATGCGCTCGGTGCCGGCGCGTACATCTGCGGCGAAGAGACTGCGTTGATGGAATCACTGGAAGGCAAGAAGGGCATGCCGCGCTTCAAGCCGCCATTCCCCGCCGGCTTTGGGTTGTATGGCAAGCCGACCACGATCAACAACACCGAGACCTATGCGTCCGTACCGTCGATCTTGCGCAATGGCGCGGATTGGTTCCTCGCACAAAGCAAGACCAAGAATGGCGGCCCGAAAGTGTTTTCGGTCTCCGGCTGCGTGCAGCATGGCGGCAACTTTGAGGTGCCCCTTGGCACCACGTTTGACGAGTTGCTGGCCATGGCCGGTGGCCTGCGCCCGGGACGCACGCTCAAGGGTGCGATCCCCGGCGGTGCGTCGATGCCGGTGCTCAACGCCGAGCAGCTCAAGGGGCTGCCGATGGATTACGACACGTTGAAGGCATTGCATACCGGCCTCGGTTCGGGCGCGATCATGGTGCTGGATGACAGCGTGTGCACAGTCAAGTTGACGTGCCGCATTTCGCGTTTCTACCACAAGGAATCCTGTGGTCAGTGCACGCCGTGCCGGGAAGGTACCGGCTGGATGCATCGCGTGCTGGAGCGCATCGTGGCTGGCGCTGGCACCGTGGAAGATTTGCATCGGCTGAAGACGGTGGCAGGTCAGATCGAGGGCCATACCATTTGCGCGTTTGGTGAGGCAGCCGCGTGGCCGGTGCAGGGATTCCTGCGCCAGTTCTGGAATGAATTCGAGTATTACGTGACCAACGGACGCTCGCTGGCAGAAGACCACATGGCGGAAGTCAACCGTGGAGTCGTTGCATGAGCACGCAACCCACGTCCACTGCGCCAGACCTGGTCCACATCGAGATTGACGGCAAGCCTACGGCGATCCGCAAGGGCGCCATGATCATCGAAGCCGCGGATGCGATCGGAATCAATATCCCGCGCTTCTGCTATCACCGCAAACTGCCAATTGCCGCGAACTGCCGCATGTGCATGGTCGAGGTGGAGATGGGCGGTCGCCCGGCGATGAAGGGTTCGCCCGCCTGCGCCACGCCCGTGGCGGAAGGCATGAAAGTGCTGACGCGCTCGAAGATGGCGCTGCAGTTTCAACGTGACGTGATGGAATTTCTGCTGATCAATCACCCGCTGGATTGCCCGGTGTGCGATCAGGGTGGCGAGTGCGAACTGCAGGATCTGGCACTTGGTTACGGACGCAGTGTGTCGCGCTTTACCGAGGGCAAACGGGCGGTGGCCGATGAAAATATCGGGCCGTTGGTAGCCACCAAGATGACGCGCTGCATTCACTGCACGCGTTGTGTGCGCTTCACCAGTGAAATTGCCGGCAGTTACGAGCTCGGTGGCATGAGCCGCAACGACGACATGCAGATCGGCACCTATATCGGCAAGACGGTGGAAACCGAGCTGTCCGGCAACATCATCGACGTCTGCCCGGTGGGTGCACTGACGGACAAGGTGTTTCAGTTCAAGGCCCGCGCCTGGGAGTTGATCGCCAAGCCGTCCATTGGTTATCACGATGCGCTTGGCTCCAACCTGTGGCTGCATACCCGCCGCGGTGAAGTGCTGCGCGTGGTGCCGCGCGACAACGAATCCATCAACGAGTGCTGGTTGGCCGATCGCGATCGCTACAGCCACCAAGGCATGTATGCGCCGGATCGCATCACTGCGCCGGAGGTGAAGCATGACGGTCAGTGGCAGGTGGTCAGTTGGGACGACGCACTGGCGTTTGCCGGGCGAGCATTGAAACAGGTACCTGGCAGCGAGCTGGGTATGTTGGTGCATCCGGCGACATCCAACGAAGAGGGTGACTTGCTGTTGCGTCTGGCACGCGGCTTGGGCTGTGCGCATATCGATCATCGTCTGCACCAGCTGGATTTCACCGATCATGCGCTGGCACGGCCATTCACCATGCCGGTGGCCGCCGTGCAGCAAGTGACTGCCGCGTTGCTGGTGGGGTCCGATCTGCGTTACGAGATGCCGCTGCTCAATCATCGCGTGCATCAGGCCAGCAAGCACGACGCACGAATCTACGCGGTCAATCCGGCGCACTTCAACTTCAATTACAAACTTGCCGGCGAAGCCGTGGTCGCGCCGCTGGCGATGGTCGATGCCTTGCTGGCATTGGCCAAGGCGGCGGTGGCGGCCGGTGTCGCTGCGCCATCGAACTTGGCTGCGGCGATCGCTGGCGCGAGCTGTGACGAAGGCGATAGCGATGCGATTGCAGCGCTGAAGCAGGCCGCCAGCGGTGAGGGCAGTGCTGTCGTCATCGTTGGCGAGGCAGCCGTCACCCACCCGCAAGCCGCGTGGTTGCGCGCACTGGCACGCTTCATTGCTGATGCCACTGGTGCGGGTTATGACGAGTTGCCGGTGGGCGCGAATGCGCTCGGTCTGGCCCAGCTTGGCGTCGTGCCGAGCCATGGCGGACTGGGCGTGCAAGCGATGCTGGCGCAGCCGCGCAAGAGTTACCTGCTGTATGGCGTGGAACCGCCGTACGACTTTGCTGACGGTGGCGCGGCGCTGGCCGCACTGCGCGGCGCACAGCATGTCGTGGCGTTCAGCGCATTCGCCAGCGCCGCGTTGCGCGAGGTTGCCGACGTGATCCTGCCGATTGGCTTGCTGCCGGAAATCGATGCCACCTTGGTGAATGTCGATGGCTTGGCGCAGGGCGTGATTGCCGGAGCCAAGGCGCCGGGTCAGGCGCGTGCGGGTTGGAAGGTGCTGCGCGCGCTTGGCGGTGCACTCCAGCTTGACGGCTTTGCGTTTGACGACATCGCCGGCCTGCGCGAAGGCATTGCCGAGCGCAAACCCGCCACGCCTGCAGATGCCCCGATCGGTCTCGCGCCGCTTCCAAAGCGCACACCTGATTTCCTTCCCCTGCAAGCGGGGAGCACGCCTGATTTCCTTCCCCCGCAAGCGGGGCGCACGCCTGATTTCCTTCCCCCGCAAGCGGGGGAAGGTGCCCGAAGGGCGGAAGGGGGTGGCTCTTCGGTGGACGAATCGCAAACCACCACGCTCACGCGCTTCGCCAGCTGGCCGATCTACCGTGGCGACGCTGTACTGCGCCGAGCCACGGCGCTCAACGCCCACCCGCTGAACCGCGCGCCCGCTGCGCGTGTCAACGCGGCCGAGGCACGACGCCTGGGTCTGGACGATGGTTGTCAGGTGCACATTGCCGACGGCGTGTTGCCGCTGGTGGTGGATGACACCGTCGCCGACGGCACAGTCTGGATCGAAGCGGCCAACGACCTCACCGCCACGCTGCCACCGTATGGTGCAGCGCTCACCTTGCGCAGGGTTTGACACCCATGGTCGATTTACTTACCCAGCAGCTGTTGTTGCCGATTGCCTACATTCTGGCGATTGCCGTGCCACTCATTGTGGCGGTGGCAATGTTCGTGTACTGGGAGCGCAAGGTCATCGGCTGGATGCATGTGCGCCTGGGGCCGAACAAGATCGGCCCGTTCGGTGTGCTCCAGGCATTTGCCGACGTGTTCAAGCTGCTGTTCAAGGAAGTGATCCTGCCGACCAAGGCAAACCGTTTCCTGTATTTCATGGCGCCGTTGGTGGCGTTGATTCCGGCGCTGGCCGCGTGGGCGGTGGTGCCGTTCAGCGCAAAAATGGTGCTGTCCAATGCGAACGCCGGCATCTTGTATTTGCTGGCGATGACCTCGATGGGCGTGTACGGCATCATCATTGCTGGCTGGGCGTCCAACTCGCGGTATGCGCTGCTTGGTGCCATGCGTTCCGCAGCGCAGGTGATTTCCTACGAGCTGGCGATGGGGCTGTGCCTGGTCTGTGTGTTGGTGCTGGCGGGCAGCTTGAATCTCACCGACATCGTCAATGCGCAGGCGGGCGGCAAGGGCTTCTTCGACTGGTTCTGGTTGCCGTTGCTGCCGGTATTCGTGATTTACTTCATCTCTGGCGTGGCGGAGACGAACCGCGCACCGTTTGACATGGCCGAAGGCGAATCGGAAATCGTCGCCGGCTTCCACGTGGAGTATTCCGGCTCGGCGTTCGCGATCTTCTTCCTCGCCGAATACGCGAACATGATCCTGGTCAGCTTTCTGGCGGCGATCTTCTTTCTCGGCGGCTGGCTCAGCCCGCTGCAAGGCTGGGTGCAGATGGATGCGCCGGCCTGGATCAACTGGATGTGGACCGGCAGCTGGGCGTGGCTGTTCCTCAAGGCGTTTCTGGTGTCGTTTCTGTTCCTTTGGTTTCGCGCCACGTTCCCGCGTTACCGCTATGACCAGATCATGCGTCTGGGCTGGAAAATCCTCATTCCGATTGCCATTGCCTGGGTGATGGTTGCCGGCTGCCTGCGGTACTTCGGCTGGGTCAGCATTGGCACGGGGGCGTAAGGACAACTGATGAATCGCATAACGGGTTACTTCAAGAGTCTGCTGCTGATTGAACTGTTTCAGGGCATGGGCCTGACCCTGCGCTACATGTTCAAACCCAAATACACGATGCGCTATCCGATGGAGCACATTCCCAAGTCGAACCGTTTTCGCGGCTTGCTGGCATTGCGCCGTTACGAGAATGGCGAGGAGCGCTGCATTGCCTGCAAACTGTGCGAGGCGGTGTGTCCGGCGCTGGCGATCACCATCGATTCGGCGCCGCGTGAGAGCGACGGCCAACGGCGTACGACGCGGTATGACATAGATCTGTTCAAGTGCATTTTCTGTGGTTTCTGCGAGGAGAGCTGCCCGGTCGACTCGATTGTGCTGACCTCGATCCACGAGTATCACTTTGAGCATCGCGGCGAAAATGTCGTGGACAAGCAGAAGTTGCTGGCCATTGGTGATCGTTTTGAAAAGCAGATTGCCGCCGACCGCGCGCAAGACGCACCGTACCGCTAGGGCTGCCGATGGATACTCAACTGTTCCAACTGATCTGCTTCTATGGCTTCGCCACCGTCACCGTGGCTGCCGCGCTGGCGGTGATCACGCTGAAGAACACCGTGCACGCGGTACTCGCGCTGGTACTCACGTTTTTCAGCGCGGCCTGCCTGTGGATGCTGGCCGATGCAGAGTTTCTTGCGCTGGCGCTGATTGTGGTCTATGTCGGCGCGGTCATGGTGTTGTTCCTGTTCGTGGTGATGATGCTCGACGTCGATGTGGAGAAAATGCGCAAGGGCTTCGTCAAGTTCTTGCCGGTCGGGTTGATTGTGGCGGTGATCATGCTGGTGGAAATGCTCGGCGTGATCGGTGTGCGCGCCATGCATGCGCGGTTGGTGGGCGGCGACCCGGCATTGGCGGCAGGCATGTCCAACACCGAGTGGCTTGGGTACGCTTTGTATACGCGCTACCTTTTGCCGTTTGAAATTGCCGCGTTGATCCTGACCGTGGGCATCGTTGCCGCTGTGGCGCTCACGTTGCGCGAGCGGCACGACACGCGCTACGAAAATGCCAACCAGCAAGTACGGGCTGACCCGCGCAAACGCTTGCGCATGGTCAAGATGGACGCCGACCACGGCGACGAATCCACCGCATCACAGGAGCCGCGTTCATGATCACGCTTGCGCATTTCATCGTGCTCGGCGCCGTGCTGTTCTGCATCGCGGTGGCCGGGCTGTTCATCAACCGCAAGAATGTGATCGTGCTGTTGATGTCGCTGGAGCTGATCCTGCTCGCCGTCAACACGAATTTTGTGGCGTTCTCGCGTTATCTCGGTGACGTATCCGGACAAGTGTTCGTGTTCTTCATTCTTACCGTAGCCGCGGCGGAAGCTGCCATCGGCCTGGCGATACTGGTGTTGCTGTTCCGTACGCGCAGCACGATCAATATCGCCGACATTGACAGCATGAAGGGTTGACCTGATGCAACTGTCTACTTCCATTCTGCTGGTCATCGCGCTGGCACCGCTGATCGGTTGTCTGCTGGCGGGGTTTCTCAGCCACTTCATCGGTCGCGTCGGTGCGCACAGCGTCACCATCATCGGCATGGTCATTTCCTGCGCGCTGTCGTTTTATGTCCTGTATCAGCTGACGCTCGGCGGGGCGGACAGCTACAACCAGAATATCTACACGTGGTTCCAGATCGGCGAATTCAACGCCAGCGTCGGCTTCATGGTTGACCGCTTGACCGCGATGATGCTGGTGGTAGTGGGCTTCGTGTCACTCGTGGTGCACGTGTACACCATTGGCTACATGCGCGACGACCCGGGCTACACGCGCTTCTTCAGCTACATCTCGCTGTTCACGTTCTCGATGTTCATGCTGGTGATGGCGAACAACTTCATGCAGTTGTTCTTCGGCTGGGAAGCGGTGGGTCTGGTGTCGTATCTGCTGATCGGCTTCTGGTACAACAAGCCGAGTGCGATCTTCGCCAACCTCAAGGCGTTCATGGTCAATCGCGTCGGCGACTTTGGGTTCCTGCTGGGCATCGCCGCCGTGCTGGCGTTCACGCACACGCTCGACTATCAGACCGCCTTTGACGCGGCGCCAAGCCTGGTCGGCAAGACCTTGCAGATCACCGCGAACACGCAATGGGACGCGGCAAGCGTCATCTGCATCCTGTTGTTCATCGGCGCGATGGGCAAATCGGCGCAGGTACCGTTGCATGTGTGGCTGCCTGACTCAATGGAAGGCCCCACACCCATTTCGGCGTTGATCCATGCCGCGACCATGGTCACAGCCGGCATCTTCATGGTGGCGCGCATGTCGCCGCTGTTCGAACTGTCGTCGACGGCCTTGAGTTTTGTCTTGGTGATTGGCGCTACCACGGCGCTGTTCACCGGCATGATCGGCATCGTGCAAAACGACATCAAGCGCGTCATCGCGTATTCCACGCTGTCGCAGCTGGGCTACATGACCGTGGCGCTAGGCGTGTCGATGTACAGCGGCGCGGTGTTCCACCTGATGACGCACGCGTTCTTCAAGGCGTTGCTGTTCCTTGCCGCCGGCTCCGTGATCATTGCGATGCATCACGAGCAGGACATGCGCTACATGGGCGGTCTGCGCAAGTACATGCCGATCACCTGGTTGACGATGTGGGCCGGTTCAGTCGCGTTGGTCGCGGTGCCGTTTACCTCCGGTTTCTATTCCAAGGACGCGATCATCGAGGCGGTGGGCGAGTCGCATCGCTGGGGTGCGAATTACGCGTACTTCTGCGTGATGGCAGGTGTACTGGTGACCGGCCTGTACACGTTCCGCCAGATGTATCTGACCTTCCATGGCGAAGAGCGCTTCAAGGTGGTCGAGCAGCATGGCCACGGACATGCCGACAATGATCACGATCTTCCGCCCGGCGTGTTGGCACATGCGCCCAAGGAGTCGTCGTGGGTGGTGACGGTGCCGTTGATCGCGCTGGCCATTCCGTCGCTGCTGATCGGTTATTTCACGATCGGACCGGTGTTGTATGGCCAGTGGTTTGGCGGGTCCATTCAAGTGGACGGGGCGAACGATGTGTTGGCCGCGCTCGCGCCTGATTTCCACGGCGCGTTGGTGATGGGTCTGCATGGCTTCACGCAGTTGCCATTCTGGCTGATGTTTGCGGCGTTCCTGATCTGCACTTACGTGTACCTGATCAATCCGGCCATGGCGGGCAAGATCAAGGGCGCACTGAAGCCGCTGTGGACGGTGCTGGATCGCAAGTACTGGTTTGATGACGTGGAATACGCGCTGTTCGCCAGCGGTGGCGTGAAGATGGGTCGACTGTTCTGGAAGGTGAGTGACGCAGGACTGATCGACGGCGCTGCGGTCAACGGCTCGGTGCGCATGATTCATCGCGGGGCGGCTCTGCTGCGCCGGCTGCAGACGGGGTATCTCTATCACTACGCGTTCGTCATGATCGTCGGCCTGATCCTGATGCTGGGCGGGTATCGGCTGTTCGGGAACTAAGGGAAGCAGGCTCCATGTTCAATCATTTTCTCAGTCTGCTGATCTGGCTCCCCATCGTCGGTGCCATTCCTGTGCTGTTGGCGGGTTCAGCGCGTCCCATGCTGGCGCGCGTGCTGGCGCTGCTGGTCACGATAGTGACCTTCATTGCCAGCCTCGGCCTGCTGCTGCGCTACGACCCGAACGGCGCGGTCATGCAATTGCAGGAGACGCACGCGTGGATCGCCACGTGGGGTGTGCATTACAGCCTTGCAGTTGACGGCATTTCGGTCGCCTTGATTCTGATGACGACGTTTGTCGGCATCCTTGTCGTTGGCGGTGCATGGAAGGTCATTCAGAACCGGCCGCATCAGTACATGGCGTGCATGCTGGTGCTGGAAGGTTTGCTGATCGGCGTGTTTTGCGCCACCGATGCGCTGCTGTTCTACGCGCTGTTCGAGGCGGTGCTGATCCCGATGTTCGTCCTGATCGGAATGTGGGGCGGTCCGCGGCGTGTGTATGCAACGTTGAAGTTGTTCATCTACACGTTTTTCGGCTCGGTGTTCATGCTGATAGCGCTGTTGTATCTGTATCAGCAGGCGCATACGTTTGACCTCGCCACACTGGCGGCGCTGCCGCTGACAATGCAGCAGCAAACTTGGGTGTTCTTTGCGTTTCTGATTGCGTTTGCGATCAAGGTGCCGATGGTGCCGGTGCACACGTGGCTGCCTGATGCGCACGTCGAGGCGCCAACCGGCGGCTCCGTGTGGCTGGCGGCAGTGATGCTGAAAATCGGTACCTACGGCATGTTGCGTTTCATCCTGCCGATCACGCCGGATGCCGGCGCGCATTTTGCGTGGATCATCATCGTGCTCAGCCTCGTCGCCATCGTCTACATTGGTTACGTCGCGCTGGTGCAGGAGGACATGAAAAAACTGGTGGCGTATTCGTCCGTGGCGCATATGGGGTTCGTTACGCTGGGCATCTTCATGGCATTCATGCTGGTGCGTGAGAGCGGTGATCTGGACATGGCGGCGCTGGGCATGCAGGGCGCGATGGTGCAGATGATTTCGCACGGGTTTGTGTCCGGCGCGATGTTCACCTGCATCGGTGTGATGTACGACCGCACGCATACGCGCCTGATCAAGGATTACGGCGGCGTGATCAACATGATGCCGTGGTTTGGCTTCTTCTATGTGTTGTTCGCGATGGCCAATTGTGGCTTGCCGGGCACCAGTGGTTTCGTCGGCGAGTTCATGGTGATCCTGGCCAGCTTCACCGCCAGCCCGTGGATTGCGTTGTTTGCCACGTTCACCTTGATCATTGGCGCGGGTTACACGCTGTGGCTGGTCAAGCGCGTGCTGTGGGGTCCGGTAACCACCGAACACGTCAAGCACATGCAGCCGCTGAATTTGCGCGAGACGCTGGTGCTGACTGGATTTGCCGTTGCCGTGCTGGCCATCGGCGTGTGGCCGCAGCCGTTGGTGCATTTGATGGATAGCTCCGTGACGCAGCTGGTGGCGCAGCTCGCCGTGCACAAGATTTGATGTCGGTGATGCGCATGGCGTCGTGTACGAAATGCGCTGCGTGCCCGGATGGTGCGTGGTGCACGGCAAATCGGCAGTCGCTCTCCCGGTTTTTCTGGTGCTGCGTGCGGACAACCTTCGACGCCACCCGCCTTGAATATGTGGATAACCTCTGATGCCGACCCTCAATGACGTTCTGATCATGCTGCCGGAGTTCTATCTGGTGGCGGCAACGTGTCTGCTGCTGTTGCTGGACGCGTTCATGAAGCCGGCGCAACGACCGCTGCTGCATTGGCTGGCCATCGGCGTGCTGTTGATTACGCTGTACATGGTGGTTGCCGGGCAACCGGAGCAAGCGGTGACCGCGTTCGGCGGCATGTTTGTGCGCGATGGCGTGGCGGAGATCATCAAGGTGTTTGCACTGGGCACCACGGCGATGGTGTTTGTCTACGCGCGGCCGTACCTGATTGACCGCGGCCTGCTCAGTGGCGAGTTCTACACGCTGATGCTGTTTGCGCTGACGGGCATCATGGTGCTGGTTTCCGCCGGCAGCCTGGTCACCGTGTATCTGGGCCTGGAGCTGTTGTCGTTGTCGTCGTACGCATTGGTGGCTTTGCATCGCGACGCGCCGTTGCCCGCCGAGGCGGCGATCAAATACTTTGTGCTTGGCGCGCTGGCGTCCGGCACCTTGCTGTACGGCATGTCCATGGTCTATGGCGCGTCAGGCATGGGTGGCACACCCACACTCGATCTGGCGCAACTGCACAATGTGATGGCGTACACCACCTCACCGAAGCTGCTGATGTTCGGCCTGATCTTCATGATCATGGGCATTGGCTTCAAGCTCGGCGTGGCACCGTTTCACATGTGGCTGCCGGACGTGTATCACGGCGCGCCGACCCCAGTGACCACGTTCATTTCGGCGGCCTCGAAACTGGCGGCGTTTGGCATGGCATTCCGTTTGCTGGACACCGGCATGGGCGATATGGCGCAGCACTGGCAGCTGATCCTGGTGGTGCTGGCGACCGCATCGCTGGCTATCGGCAACCTCGTTGCCATCGTGCAGACCAACTTCAAGCGGATGATGGCGTACTCGACCATCTCGCATATGGGCTATCTGTTACTGGGGCTCTCGGCGGCTGGCCCGGAAGGCTATGCGGCGGCGATGTTCTACGCGATTTGCTATGCGTTGATGGCGGTTGCCGCATTCGGCGTGACGATGGCGTTGTCACGCGCAGGCTTCGAGTGCGAGGAAATTTCTGACCTGAAGGGCCTCAACCAGAAGGCGCCGTGGATGGCGTTCTTGATGATGCTGGCCATGTTCTCCCTGGCTGGCGTGCCACCGCTGTTTGGTTTCTGGGCCAAGGTACTGGTGCTGGAAGCCGCCATTCATGCGGACATGTTGTGGCTCGCCATCGTCGGTATCGTCGCTGCGTTTGTCGGTCTGTACTACTACCTGTATGTGATCAAGGTGATGTACTTCGACAAGGCCGAAGAAGGCAGTTTGCTGGCGGCCAAACCGGATCGTCCGTTGCGTCTGGTGTTGTCGTTGAACGGACTGTCGCTGCTGGTGTTGGGCGTGTACTGGGGACCGTTGCTGGGTTGGTGTCAGCGCGCGTTTGGTGTTTGAGAGAGTGCTGCATACGCGCTTTGCTTCAGACGCTCGTGATAGATGACCGCGAAGCTTGCAAGAAACCGGCCACCCCGTTAAACTCCTCAAACTCTGATGCGGGGTGGAGCAGTCTGGCAGCTCGTCGGGCTCATAACCCGAAGGTCGCAGGTTCGAATCCTGCCCCCGCTACCTTGTGAGGCTTTTTTGTTGGGCGCAGACGTCGGTGTTGCTTGATGCGACTGGCAGTGCAGACCACAGGATGCGTCCGGGACGACGGGTGATGAGGTAAGGGAATGGGCCGTTGGAGCCCATTTTTTGTTTCTGGCAACACAAGGACGCGGATCGATGGATACGCAGGCACTGGCACTACGCTTCAGCGGCGCGCTGACCGAGCTCGGTCTGTGCTGCCTCGGCGTGGAGTTTTTGCCGGGACAAGGGCAGAGCACGCTGCGTGTGTATGTGGATGTGCTCGACCCCGCCGCGTCTGACCTGCCGCGTGACAACGCTGACGATGGTGATGTGACGCTGCGTGCCGTGAGTATCGATCAGTGCGAAAGCGCGAGTCGCGAGTTGTCGGCGTTGCTCGATGTGGACGATCCGATCCCCGGTCACTATGTGCTGGAGGTGTCCTCGCCAGGCATGGATCGGCCACTGTTCACCGCCGCGCAATTTGCACGTGCAATCGGCAGTGAAGTGAAATTGCTGTTCAACGCACCACTGGAAGGGCGTCGCCGTTTGCGCGGCAAGTTGTTGAGCGTGGAAGGCGAACAGATTTCGCTGCGCGCTGGTGGAAACGGCGCGTGTGGTGCCCGACTGGTTGGCGCTCGGCTATGCGCCGCAACCCAGGCGGGGCGGGAAACCGGCGGCGCGCAAGGCCGTGAAATGAATCCATCAGAACGATTTGGACGCCGCGAGGCGCCTGTGGAGTTGCTGCAATGAGCAAAGAACTTTTGCTGGTCGTCGACGCGGTCGCCAACGAGAAGGGCGTGCCGCTGGAAGTCATTTTCGAGGCGATGGAAGCCGCGTTGGCGTCCGCCGCAAAGAAGCGTTATCCGGAAGAGGAGCCCGATATTCGTGTGTCCATCGACCATGACACGGGCGAGTACGAGACGTTTCGTCGCTGGGAAATCATCGCCGATGATGGCGAGATGGAGTCGCCGTTTTTCCAGCTGCGCCTGATGGATGCGCTGGACGAACGTGCCGACGCGCAGGTCGGCGAATACATCGAGCAGCAGGTCGAGAACGCCGAATTCGGCCGCATCGCTGCGCAGGCTGCCAAGCAGGTGATCGTGCAGCGCGTGCGTGAAGCCGAGCGTCAGCAGGTGGTGGATGCATTTGCCGGTCGCGTTGGTGAACTGGTCACGGGTATCGTCAAACGCGTCGAGCGCGGCAATCTTTACCTCGACCTGGGCAGCAATGCCGAGGCGTTCATTCCGCGCGACAAGACCATTCCGCGTGAGTCGGCGCGCGTCGGCGATCGCGTGCGTGGTTATCTCTACGAGGTGCGCTCGGAGCCGCGCGGACCGCAGTTGTTCGTGTCGCGCGCGGCGCCGGAGTTCATGATTGAACTGTTCAAGCTCGAAGTGCCCGAGGTGGGTCAGGGTCTGGTCGAGATCAAGGGTTGCGCGCGTGATCCAGGTGATCGCGCGAAGATCGCAGTGATCGCGCACGACAGCCGCACCGATCCCATTGGCGCGTGCATCGGCATGCGCGGTTCGCGCGTGCAGGCAGTGTCCAACGACCTCAACGGCGAGCGTGTGGACATCATCCTGTGGCACGAGAATCAGGCACAGTATGTAATCAACGCCATGGCGCCGGCAGAAGTGCAGTCCATCATCATGGACGAAGAAAAGCATTCGATGGACATCGCGGTAGCCGAGGACAAATTGTCCCAGGCGATTGGTCGCGGTGGCCAAAACGTGCGCCTGGCCAGCAAGCTCACCGGCTGGCAGCTCAACGTGATGACCCAGGATCAGGTCACCGCCAAGAGCGAGTCCGAACAGGAGGCTGCACGTCAGCTGTTCATGGACAAGCTTGAGGTAGACCACGAGATTGCCATTATCCTTGTGCAGGAAGGTTTCTCCAGCATCGAGGAAATTGCCTACGTACCCAGCGCCGAGTTGCTGGCGGTGGAGGGCTTCGACGAAGACATCGTCGAGGAATTGCGCGCACGCGCTCGCGATGCGTTGCTGGTCGAGGCGCTGGCTGAAGAAGAAGGCGCCTCCGGGCAGCATCCGTCTGCCGAGTTGCTGGCGCTGGAAGGGATGGACGAGGCAACTGCGCAGACGCTGGCCGCGCGCGAGGTGTGCACGGTGGACGATCTGGCCGATCTGGCGGTGGACGACCTGATTGATATCGAGGGCATGGATGAAGAGCGTGCGGCAGCGCTGATCATGGCGGCACGTGCGCCCATGATCGAGCGTCTGGAGCACGGTGGCTGACTGCAGGCGGCGGCGCCCCGTATGGGTGCGCCGGGAAAGGTTTGCAGCCTTTCACGATGAATGGAGATGGCGGCGCTGATACTGGGCCGCACACGCAAGACAAGCGCGGGAACGGCGGAGCAGAGAACACGATGTCGGACGTCACGATCAAACAACTCGCCCTGAAAATGGGCATGCCCAGCGACAAGTTGCTCACGCAGCTTGACGCTGCGGGCATGAAATTCTCCGATCCGGAGCAAGTGATCAGCAGCACCGAAAAGGTGAAGCTGCTCGGCTTCCTGCGCCGCAGCAATGCCAAGGACGATGCCGCCCCGGCGGACGACAGCGCGCCGCGTCAGGTCACCCTCAGGCGACGCACGGTTGGCGAGCTGAAGGTTGCCACTCCAGGCCCACGCGGCGCGGCCGGCACGGCCAAGACGGTCAACGTCGAAGTGCGTGCCAAGCGTACATACGTCAAGCGCAGCGTCATTGTCGAAGAAGCCAACGCCGAGCCCGAGCGCGAGGACGCCGTGCGCAAGCTGGAGGAATCCCGGCTGCGGCGCGAGCGCGAAGAGCAGGACCGTGTGCAGGGCGAGCAGCGCCGCAAGCATGAAGCGCAACAGCACGAAGCGGAGCAGCCGCAAGGCGCGCCGCAAGCTGACGCGAAGACGCATGGCGCGCCTGTTGCGGCCGCCGATATGGCGCCGGCAGCAGTTGCTGTGCCGGAGGTGGAGCCGGTGTTGGCGGTTGAAGCGCCCACCCCGCACAAATCAGAACCTGCGAGCGTGGTGCGTGAGAGCTCCGATCCGCACGGCGTGGTGCAACGCATGGACCCGCGCGATCTGGGCATGATCATTCCGCGCATCCAGGCCCCGCACAAACGTGAAAAGCTGGTCAAGCCGGTTGTCAAGCCAGCTGCCGCGTCGCCAGCGGCGGCAGCGGCGGCGACGGCAAAAACTGCAGGCGCCAGCACGACTGCGCCAGCCTCCACGACGGACGCAAACCACAGCAAGGCCAAACATGGTGGCCGCGAGCGCGAGCACAACGAGGGTGGCGCGGGCAGCAGGGATGGACGTGGCAACGCCGGCAAGCGTTTTGGTGGTGGTCAGATGCATCTGAGCGAAGCCGATCGCGCGCGTCGTTCATCTGGCAACAAGCGGGGTAGAACCGTACGTGGCGGCCGCGAGCCGTCGCGCGGCAGCAGCAGTGCGTTGACGGGTCCGCATGCGTTCTCACGGCCGACTGCTCCAGTGGTCCGTGAGGTCGTGGTGACCGATACCAACACCGTGTCCGAATTGGCGCAGAAGATGGCGGTCAAGGGCTCTGAGGTGGTGAAAGCGCTGTTCAAGATGGGCGTGATGGCCACGATCAACCAGAGTATCGACCACGACACTGCCGTGCTGGTGGTCGAGGAGCTCGGCCATACGCCGGTGGCAGACAGTCAAAACGATGCCGAGCAGACCCTGGCCGAGCACACGCACACCGCGGAACTGGAGGGTGAAAAATCCACGCGGCCGCCAGTAGTGACCATCATGGGCCACGTCGATCACGGCAAGACCTCCTTGCTGGATTACATCCGGCGCACCAAGGTTGCCTCCAGTGAAGCGGGTGGCATCACCCAGCACATTGGCGCGTACCACGTGCACACGTCCAAGGGCGTCATCACGTTCATCGACACGCCGGGTCACGCCGCGTTTACCTCGATGCGCGCACGCGGCGCGCAGAGCACGGACATCGTGGTGCTGGTGGTGGCCGCCGATGATGGCGTGATGCCGCAAACGGTCGAGGCGGTCAATCACGCGCGTGCCGCCAAGGTGCCGCTGATCGTGGCCGTAAACAAGATGGACAAGGACGGCGCCAATCCGGACAACGTCAAGCAGGGCCTGGTGCAGCACGAGGTCGTGCCCGAGGACTGGGGCGGCGATGTGCAGTTCGTGCCGGTGTCGGCGAAAACCGGTATGGGCATCGAGGACCTGCTCGACGCGATTTCCGTGCAGGCCGAGGTGATGGAGCTGAAGGCTGTCGTTGACGGCCATGCGACGGGTGTGGTGATTGAATCCAGCCTGGATCGTGGCCGCGGCCCGGTGGCCACGGTGCTGGTGCAGCAAGGTACCTTGAAGAAGGGCGACTTCGTCGTCTGCGGCATTGAATACGGTCGCATGCGCGCGCTGATTGATGCCAGTGGCAAGCAAGTGGCGTCGGCGGGTCCGTCGATTCCGGTGCAGGTGCTGGGCTTGTCCGGCGTACCGGAGACGGGCGACGACTTTGTGTGTGTCGAGGACGAACACCTTGCGCGGCAGGTTGCCGAGGAGCGCCAGCAGAAACGGCGCGAGACGCGCATGGTTAGCAAGAGCAATCGGCTTGAGGACATCATCGCCAAGATGGGTCAGGGTGTGGAGCAGCAGACGCTCAACATCCTGGTCAAGGGCGATGTGCAGGGCTCGGTGGAGGCGTTGCGCGAATCGTTGACGCAGATCGGCAACGAGCGCGTGCGCGTGAATGTGGTGGCTTCCGGTGTGGGCGGCATCAGTGAGTCTGACGCCACGCTTGCGGCAGCATCCAAGGCGCTGCTGATTGGTTTCAATGTGCGCGCTGATGCATCGGCACGCAAGGTGATCGAGACTTCCGGTGTCGATGTGCGCTACTTCTCGATCATCTACGACGTGATCGATCAGGTAACGCAGGCAGCGACGGGTCTGCTCGGCATGGAAGTGCGCGAGGAGATCATCGGCACGGCCGAGGTACGCGAGGTGTTCCGCAGTTCCAAGTTTGGCGCGGTCGCCGGTTGCCGCGTGACGGAAGGTGTCGTCAAGCGCAGCAAGCCGATACGTGTGTTGCGCGAGCAGGTAGTCATCTTCGAAGGTGAACTGGAATCGCTGCGCCGCTTCAAGGACCTCGTCGACGAAGTGGGTAATGGTGTGGATTGCGGCATCGCGGTCAAGCAGTACAACGACGTCAAGCCAGGCGACCAGATCGAGTGCTTCGAGCGCACCGAAGTGGCACGTACGCTGTGATTGCGAGCCCCTCTCCGTGCGGAAGAGGGGCTGAGGTTGAGGGCTCACGGCGCGCGTGGCAGTTTCATCCAGGATCATGAACCCTCATCCGCCCCTTCGGGGCACCTTCTCCCGGTGGGAGAAGGGAATTTGTCCTTCGGAGTTTTTCCATGCCCTCCCGCGATTTCAAACGTACTGACCGCATTGGTGCCGAGCTGCGTCGTGAGCTCGGCTTGCTGGTGCATGCGGCCGTGCGCGATCACGGGCTGCCTTCGGTCAGCGTGTCGGATGTGGAAATCACGCGGGATCTGGATTGGGCGACGGTGTGGGTGACTGCGTTGTTGCCCGAGGAAGGTTTGCCGACAGTCAAGGCCTTGAATGCCGTTGCCTACGAAATCCGCCGTTCGCTGGCGCACAGTGGCATGCGCATGCGCCGCGTGCCGGAGCTGAAGTTCAAGTACGACGATTCCGTGGACAAGGGCGAGCGCATTGAATCGCTGCTGCGTGGGCAAGCGCGGGATCTGACCCCACCGACCGATGACGCGCAGAGCTGAAGCCCGCGCGCGGCAGGCGTTGAAGCGCGCGGCACGTGCCCGACTGCGAGATTTGCACGGGATCATCCTGCTCGACAAACCGCTGGGGTTGAGTTCGAACCAGGCGCTGCAGTCCGTGCGGCGTTTGCTGCGCGCAGCCAAGGGCGGGCATACCGGTGCACTTGACCCGCAGGCGAGCGGACTGTTGCCGTTGTGTTTCGGCGAGGCGACCAAGCTTGCCGGCAACCTGCTTGGTGCGCGCAAGGCGTATGTGGCCGAATGTCAGTTGGGTGTGACCACGGACAGCGGGGACAGCGGCGACGGCGAAGGCGAAGTGTTGCAGCGGCGCCCCGTACCTGTGCTGGATGCGCTCACGCTGGAGGCCGCCCTGAGCAAATTGCGCGGCCACGTTGTTCAGATACCACCGCTGTATTCGGCGTTGAAGCAGGGCGGTGAGCGTCTGTATGTGAAGGCGCGGCGTGGCGAGAAAGTGGATGTCCCCGCGCGCGAGGTCGATGTGTATCGCCTCGATCTGCTTGCGCATGCTGGTGACACCCTGCAATTGCATATTGAGTGCGGGTCGGGTACCTATGTGCGCTCGCTGGTGGCAGATTTGGGTACGGACCTCGGATGTGGCGCGCATGTCACTGCGCTGCGTCGGTTGTGGCTGGAACCGTTCCGCGATCCGCGCATGGTGACACTGGAGCAATTGCAGCAAGCTGCAGCAGATAGTGACGAGGCGCTGCTACGCTGGCTCTTGCCGGTCGCTGCGGGGCTGGTGGACCGGCCGGTGGTGCATCTGGATCTGGCACAAAGTGCGGCGATTTCACGCGGCCAGCAGATCACGTTGGCGCCGCCGTACGGCGTCGGGCGCTGTGCCGCATTTGCCAGCGATGGTGCGTTGTTGGCGGTGCTTGAGGTCGACGCCGAGGGGCACACGCAGATCGTGCGCGGCTTCAATCTGCCGCCAGATACAGACTTTGCCATGCCGGCAGCCGCTGCCCTTGTTGAAACACCACCCGGCTCAGTAGAATAGGCAGGTTATTCCAACGCTTTCACTCGTTCAGCACCCCTCCAGACGAAGCTTGCGCTTGCCTCATTGCGAGGACGCAAGCGCAAGCTTCGCGTCGTCTTTCAAGGAAACAC
>CAJDVA010000030.1_pt1 | contig 20607 bp, 16 predicted proteins | sample 7391241 | NCBI WGS metagenome assembly CAJDVA01 (sample SAMEA7055678, study PRJEB34461) | soil metagenome | biome: terrestrial ecosystem; feature: Peninsula; material: soil | place: Antarctica | collected 2016
TTTCTCTGGTTCAACACCTATCCGGCGCAGGTGTTCATGGGTGATGTCGGTGCGCTGGCAATGGGTGCGGCGCTGGGTTGCGTGGCGGTGATCGTGCGCCAGGAGATCGTGCTGCTGGTGATGGGCGGCTTGTTCGTGATGGAAACCGTGTCGGTCATGTTGCAGGTGGGCAGTTTCAAGCTGACCGGCAAGCGCATCTTCCGCATGGCGCCGATCCATCACCACTATGAGTTGAAGGGCTGGCCGGAACCGCGCGTGATCGTGCGCTTCTGGATCATCTCCGTGGTGTTGGTGCTGGTGGGTCTTGCCACGTTGAAGGTGCGCTGAGATGTTCTTCGACACCAACCAGGCTACCCGTCGCGAAGGCCCGCGCGGTCGCGTCGACCTGTGGCTGCTGGTGGCGGTGATCGGGCTGGCCAGCGTGGGCGTGGTGATGGTCACCTCCAGCTCCATTGCGGTGGCTGACAGTCAGCACATGGGTGCGTTTTATTTTCTCAAGCGCCATCTGGTGTTTCTTGCGCTGGGCGTCGCCGGTGCGGCGATTGTGCTGCGCACCGAGCTGAAGCTGTTCGAGACCTATGCGCTGCCGTTGTTGCTGCTCGGGCTTGTGCTGCTGCTGGCGGTGTTTGTGCCGCATCTGGGTTTGCGCATCAACGGCGCGCGCCGCTGGCTCAACCTGTTGTTCACCACGTTTCAGCCGGTGGAGGCCGTGAAGCTGATTCTCGTGGTGTACGTGGCCAGTTATCTGGTGAGGCATCGCGATAACGTGGAGACGACATTCTTCGGCTTGCTCAAGCCCATCGCGGTGGCCGGCATCGTCGTCGTGTTGCTGTTGTTGCAGCCGGATTTCGGCTCGGCCACGCTGGTGATTGCGGTCACCATCGCCATGGTCTGGCTGGGCGGAGCGCGGCCGGTTTTTCTGTTCGGCATGGGCTTGCCGCTGATGCCGCTGCTGTACATCGCCGCCACCGGCGAAAGCTATCGCATGAAGCGTCTGACCTCGTTCATGGATCCGTGGAAGGATCCGTTCAACGATGGTTTTCAGCTGACGCAGTCGCTGATGGCGATCGGTCGCGGTCAGTGGGACGGCGTGGGCCTGGGTTCCAGCGTGCTCAAGCTGTCGTATCTGCCCGAGGCACACACCGATTTCATCTTTGCCGTGATCGGCGAGGAGCTCGGTCTGGCCGGCGTGATCCTGGTGATGGGCTTGTTTGCGCTGGTGGTCGGGCGCGGACTGACCATGGGTTTGCGCGGGGTCGAGGTCAACCGGGCGTTTGCCGGTTATGTCGCGTTCGGCATCTCGCTGATGCTGGCGATGCAGGCGATCGTCTCCGTCGGGGTAAACCTCGGTGCACTGCCGACCAAGGGTCTGACCCTGCCGCTGATCAGTTATGGCGGTTCGTCGATGGTGCTGACTTGCGTGATGGCTGGCGTGTTGCTGCGCGCCACGTTCGAGATCAACCGCGCGCTCGACACGCGCGAGGCTCGCGAACACCTGCCCACGGCAGTTGCCGCAGTCGATGTCAACGCCAGCCTAGCGGCGCGTGAAGCGGTGAGCGCATGAACACGCCCGCGCCCGTGTTGATCATGGCCGGCGGTACTGGCGGGCACATCTTCCCAGGCATCGCTGTAGCCGAATGTCTGCGCGCACAAGGCGTGCCGGTGGTGTGGCTGGGCGCGCGCGGCGGCATGGAAACGCGCGTGGTGCCTGAGCACCAGATTCCCCTGCAGACCATTGCGGTCGGCGGCTTGCGCGGCAAGCGCTGGAGCACGCGGGTAGGCGCGCCATGGATGTTGCTGCGTGCGCTGCTTGCGTCGCTGCGCGTCTTGCGCACGGTCCGGCCGCGCAGCGTGTTGTCGATGGGCGGCTATGTGGCTGGCCCCGGCGGGCTGGCGGCGTGGTTGCTGCGCACACCGCTACTGGTGCATGAACAGAACCGTGTTGCCGGGTTCACCAATCGCCTGCTTGCGCATGGCGCACGTCGCGTGCTGGCGGGTTTTGCCGACGTGTTGCCGCATGCGCAATGGGTGGGCAACCCGGTGCGTGCGTCGATCGGGCAATTGGCCGAGCCTGCGCAGCGCTTTGCCACGCGCAGTGGACGGCCGCGTTTGCTCGTGCTGGGCGGCAGCCTCGGCGCGCGCGCGCTGAACCTTGCGCTACCGCGCGCGTTGGCAGCGATGCCCGCAGCGCAGCGCCCGGACGTGGTGCATCAGTGCGGTCAGCGTGGATTGGATGAAGCACGTGCGGCGTATGCGGCCGCCGGTGTCGACGCGCAGGTCGTCGCCTTCATCGACGACATGGCTGCGCGTTATGCCTGGGCCGATCTGGCCGTGTGTCGCGCTGGTGCGCTGACCTTGGCCGAGCTGACCGCCGCTGGACTGGGCGCGCTGCTGGTGCCGTTTCCGCATGCAGTGGATGACCACCAGACGCGCAACGCGCAGGTGCTGGTGGCTGCTGGTGCCGCGCAAATGATGAGCGAAAACCCCCATGAGGATTTCCCGCTGGACGTGAAGATTTTGAGCGAACGCCTGGAGTCGCTGCTGGACAGTCGCTCGCAGTTGCTGGCCATGGCCGAGGCTGCGCGTGCGCTGGCCAAGCCCGATGCGGCGCAAGTGATCGCCCGCGCCTGCCTGGAGGTGGTCGCATGAACACGCGTCGTCTGCTCGCGCACGAAGACTTGATGAACACGTTTCGCCGCGTGCACTTCATCGGCATCGGTGGTGTCGGCATGAGTGGCATTGCCGAGGTGCTGCACAACCTTGGTTACGCGGTGTCCGGTTCGGATCGCGCCAATTCGCCGAACGTGCAGCATCTGCAAAAGCTCGGCATCGTCGTCTACGTCGGACATCTGGCCGCCCACGTGGCCGAGGTCGACGTGGTGGTGACCTCCAGCGCAATCAAGCAGGACAACCCGGAGTTGCTGGCTGCGCGCGAGGCGCGCATCCCGGTGATCGCGCGCGCGGAAATGCTGGGCGAACTGATGCGCTTCCGCCGTGGCGTGGCGATTGCCGGCACGCACGGCAAGACCACCACCACCAGCCTCACCGCCAGCGTGCTGGCCGAGGCCGGGTTGGATCCCACGTTCGTGATTGGCGGCCAGCTCAACGCGGCCGGGGCCAACGCACGCCTGGGCAGTGGCCAGTATCTGGTGGCCGAGGCCGACGAATCCGACGGATCGTTCCTGCTGCTGTCGCCGGTGATCGCCGCGATCACCAATATCGATGCGGACCACCTGGAAAATTACGGTGGCGATTTTGCGCGGGTGAAAACCGCGTTTGCCGATTTCCTGCATCGGCTGCCGTTCTACGGGCTGGCCGTGTTGTGCGTGGACGATGCGGAAGTTGCCGCGTTGGCCAGGACCATCGCGCGCCGCGTGATGACTTACGGCATCGCCACCGCCGATGCTGACGTGCGCGCGTTGAATGTGACCCAGCACGGTTTCGAGATGCATTTCGATCTGCTGCTGCCCGGGCGCAGCGAGCCGCTGCCAGTGCACCTCAATCTGCCGGGACGGCACAACGTGCTGAACGCCTTGGCTGCTGCCGCCATTGGCTGGCAACTCGGCATCGACGCGGAGACGATCGGCCGCGCGTTGCAGTCGTTCCAGGGTGTGGGTCGCCGCTTCCACCGTCGCGGCGAGATTGCCATCGACCACGGCAGCGTGTTGTTGGTGGATGACTACGGTCATCACCCGCGCGAGCTCGCCGCCGTGTTCGCGGCGGCACGCGGTGGCTGGCCGGAACGCCGACTGGTCGTCGCCTTTCAGCCGCATCGCTACACGCGCACGCGCGACTTGCTGGACGACTTTGCGAACGTGCTGGCCGAGGTCGACGTCCTGGTTTTGACCGATGTGTATCCCGCCGGTGAGGCGCCGATCCCGGACGCCGACGGCCATGCGCTCGCGCGTGCCATCCGCGGCCGGCACAAGGTGGACCCAGTGCTGATCGATCACCCGCGCGAATTGCGCGACACGCTGCCAGCGCTGCTGCGCGATGGTGATCTGTTGTTGCTGCTGGGTGCCGGCGACATTGGCGCGGCTGCGGTGGAGATCGCCCAGGCCGGCCAGCTGCGTAGCAAGGGAGCCGAATGATGGCTATGCAACCGACCCCGAACAATCTTCAGGACCATGCGCCGCGCGCGACTCCCGGGGCCATCCACATCACCGATCCGGCGCAGTTTGGCCGCGTCGCCGTGGTGATGGGCGGCACGTCAGCCGAGCGTGAGGTGTCGCTCAATTCCGGACACAACGTGCTGGTCGCGCTGCAGGCTCGCGGCGTCGACGCGCACGCGGTCGACGGCATTCCCGCCTTGCTGGATGCACTGCGCGCAGGTCACTTTGCGCGGGTGTTCAACATCCTGCATGGCCAGCGTGGCGGTGGCGAAGACGGCGTGCTGCAAGGTGCGCTGGACGCGCTCGGCATGCCGTACACCGGCTCCGGCGTGCTCGGCTCGGCGCTGTCGATGGACAAGACACGCTCCAAGCACGTGTGGCAGTCACTGGATTTGCCGACCCCAAAGTTTGTCGCCTTGCCGCGCGGTGCCGATGTGCATGCGGCCGCTGCGCAGATTGGCTTCCCGCTGATCGTCAAGCCGGCATGCGAAGGTTCCAGCGTTGGCGTCACCCGCGTGTTTGCAGCATCGCAGCTTGATCAGGCGGTGGCACTGGCTTCGCGCTATCCCGGCGACTTGTTGATGGAAACGCTGATCGAAGGCGCCGAGCTGACCGTGGGCATCCTCGGCCGACAAGTGCTGCCAAGCATCCACATCGTGCCGAAAGCCACGTTCTACGACTACAACGCAAAGTATGTCGCCGAGGACACGCAGTATCTGTGTCCGGGGCTGGATGGTGCGCCTGAGGCTGCGCTGCGTACGCTCGCGCTGGCGGCGTTTGATGCGCTCGGTTGTGCCGGCTGGGGACGCGTCGATGTGATGCGCGATCACGCCGGCAACAACTGGCTGCTGGAAGTGAATACCGCCCCGGGCATGACCTCGCATTCGCTGGTGCCGAAGGCGGCAGGCGTGGCCGGCATCGACTATCAGGAGCTGTGCTGGCGTGTGCTGCAGACGAGCTTCGAGCGGGAGCAGGGAATTCCGCAAGGGGACTCGCTTGCGGTCGCAGGAAACGGGGAACGAGGAACAAACCCGGGCTCTTCCGCTTCCCTCGACTCCGCAGGAGGTGCCGCGTGAAAGGCGCCTTTCGCCCCATCGCCTGGTGTCTGGCCATCGCGCTGGTCGTGCTGCCCATCGTTGGCGTATTGCGCGGCTGGTTTGCGGCGCACAGCTGGCCGGTGACGCAGCTGACCGTGCAGGCTGACTTCAAGCATGTGGATGCGGCGCAGATTCGCGCCACGGTCGCGCCACGCCTGGACAAGGGTTTTTTTGCCCTGGACCTGGATGCAGTGCAAAAGGCTGTCGCCGCATTGCCGTGGGTGGAATCGGTGGAGGCGCGCAAGCGCTGGCCGGACACGCTGGTGCTGCGCATCTACGAACGTCAGCCGTTTGCGCGCTGGAACGAAAAGCAGCTGGTCAGCCGTCAAGGCATGGTGTTCAACGCCAGCGAGACCGCGACCGATGCCGCGCTGCCGGATCTGCGTGGTCCGGACGCGCGCCTGGCCGAGGTGGTGAGCTTTTACGCCGAGACGCGCAAGGCGTTTGCGCGCACGCACTTGCAGATCAACGGTGTAGCCCTGAGCGAACGCGGCAGCTGGAGCGTGAGCACCGCGGATGGCGCGCAGATCGTCATCGGCGATCGTGATCAGGCCGGCCGTCGCTTGCGCCGGTTCCTGGATGTGTTTCCGCAATTGATGGCTGGCCACAGTGACGGTTTTGTTTACGCCGACCTGCGTTACACCAATGGATTTGCCGTGCGCTGGCCGCAAGCGGCGCCCGCTACCGTGGGAGGTTCGCCCCGCATATGAAAACGCGCAACGACAAGCAGCTCGTCGTCGGTCTGGATATTGGCACCTCGAAAGTGGTGGCCATCGTGGGTGAATACGAGATCGATCAACCGATCACCATCATCGGCATCGGCACGCACGTTTCGCGCGGCATGAAGCGCGGTTCGGTGGTGGATATCGAGTCGACGGTGCATTCCATCCAGCACGCGGTGGAGGAAGCCGAGCTGATGGCCGGCTGCGATATCCGTTCGGTGTTCGCGTCCATTTCCGGCAGCCATCTGGAAACGCGCAACTCGCACGGCAGCGCGGCGATCCGCGACCGCGAGGTCACTCCGGGTGATCTCGACCAGGTGCTGGAAGCGGCCAGCGCGGTGGCCATTCCGGCCGATCGCAAGGTGCTTTACAAGGAGTCGCAGGAATATCGCATCGACGGTCAGGACGGTATCCGCAATCCCGTGGGCATGAGTGGTGTGCGTCTGGAGGCCAGCGTGCATCTGGTGACCGGTGCGGCCGCCGCCGTGCAGAACATCACCAAATGCATCCAGCGCTGCGGCTTGACCGTGGACGGACTGGTGCCTTCGGCGCTGGCCAGTGCCAGGGCCGTGTTGACCGACGACGAGCGCGAACTGGGCGTGTGTCTGGTCGACATTGGCGCCGGCACGACCGACATCGCGATCTACACGCAGGGCGCGATCCGCTTCACCGCCTCGCTGCCGGTTGGCGGCGATCAGGTGACCAACGACATCGCCTACGGCGTACATACGCCGACCGCGCACGCGGAGGAAATCAAGATCAAGTACGCGTGCGCGCAGACCGGGCTGGCGCATGCCGAGGAAACCATCCAGGTGCCGAGTGTCGGTGATCGCCCGCCGCGTCGGCTTGCCCGGCAGTCGCTGGCGCAGAGCGTGCAGGCGCGCTACGAGGAAATCTTCGAGATGGTGCAGGACCAGTTGCGCCGCTCCGGCTACGAAAGTCTGGTTGCCGCGGGCGTGGTGCTGACTGGTGGCGCTTCCAAGATGGAAGGCGCGCTGGAACTGGCCGAGGAGATCTTCCACAAGATGGTGCGCATAGGCGTCCCGCAACAGATCGAAGGCCTGGGTGATGTCGTGGCCAGTCCGTTGCATGCCACGGGCGTCGGCCTGCTGCTGCATGGCGCGCGCGCCGGTGGCCTGCGCGCCAGTAGCGCGTCGGGCGGCAGCGCTGGCGACCTGGTTGGCAAGTTGCGCGGTTGGCTTACGCGGAATTTTTGAGACACGGACACTTTCAAGGTGACGCAGGACGCGTCACCTGGGCACCCAGGGAAATAGCCCAGCACCTGTGATCGATCCACGTCGACGCGGGTTACAACGACAACAACGGAGGACGGGAAATGTTTGAATTGATTGAGAAGCTCACACCCAATGCAGTCATCAAGGTGATCGGCGTCGGTGGTGGTGGCGGCAATGCCGTCGCGCACATGCTGAATGCCAACATCGAAGGCGTCGAGTTCATCGTCGCCAACACCGACGCCCAGGCCATGACCACCTGCGGTTCGCGCACCCACCTGCAATTGGGCGGCAACGTGACCAAGGGCCTTGGCGCTGGTGCCAATCCCGAAGTTGGCCGCCAGGCCGCACTGGAGGATCGCGAACGCATCGAAGCGATGCTGGAAGGCGCGGACATGGTGTTCATCACCGCCGGCATGGGCGGTGGCACCGGTACGGGCGCGGCGCCGGTGGTAGCGCAGCTGGCCAAGGAAAAGGGCATCCTGACCGTCGCGGTGGTGACCAAGCCGTTCCCGTTCGAGGGCCGGCGGCGCATGCAGGTGGCGTTGAAGGGCATCGAGGATCTGTCCCAGCACGTCGACTCGCTGATCACCGTGCCGAACGAGAAGCTGCTCAGCGTGCTCGGTCGCGATGTGACCTTGTTGAACGCGTTCAAGGCCGCCAACGATGTACTGCAAGGTGCCGTGCAGGGCATCGCCGACCTGATCACCGCTCCTGGCCTGATCAACGTCGACTTTGCCGACGTGCGCACGGTGATGTCGGAAATGGGCCTGGCGATGATGGGCTCGGGCACTGCCCGCGGTGACGACCGCGCGCAGGCAGCGGCCGAAGCGGCGATCAAGAACCCGTTGCTGGAAGACGTCAACCTCAACGGCGCCTGCGGTATCCTGGTCAATGTGACCGCTGGTCCGAACCTCACCATGCGCGAGTTCGACGAGATCGGCCGGATCATCCACGACTTTGCCAGTGAAGATGCCACGGTGGTCATCGGCACCTCGCTGGACATGGAAATGAAGGACGACGTGCGCGTTACCGTGGTGGCCACCGGCCTCAACCGGGCCAATGCGTCGCGTGCGCAGCCGGCGATTCACATGGTCGAGCCGCCGGTGCTGGTGCGCCCGCGTCCGGTCGTGCTGCGTACCGGCACGGGTAATGAAGTGGTCGATTACGCCCAGCGTGACAGCGTAGTCAACGCCGGCCATCGGGCCGAACCCGCCGTGGCTGTGGGCAAGAGCGAACCGAGCTTTGACTATCTGGACATCCCTGCGTTCCTGCGCCGCCAGGCCGATTGAATGAATTTGCGTGAAGGAAGCGCGAAGATGTGAACCAGCACTTTGACCGCCGAATGGTCTGCACCGATACGCAGAGCGCGTTGGCTTTGTCATTGCGCGTGGACATCGGCGGCATGCCTGGTTGAGGTCAAGTGCAGCTGCCGTCGTCGCCACTGGATGATGGTGGTCGGCGTCGATCGTGTGCCAGCAGCGCAGGCGCGCTAACCCGTGTCGGACTCCCGTCCGCGACACGGGTCGGCGTCGCCGTCGTGTTGCCGCTGGTCAAACCGCTGCGAACAGGTCGCTTGCAAACATGAAAGGCGCATGAAGATTAATCAGACTGTACCGTGTGGTTTGCTATTGTCGTAGGTTAAAACTGTGTTAGTATCCGCCCCTAATCGGTGCTGCCACCACGAGTACAACAACCAATGATCAAGCAGCGTACGCTCAGAAATGTCATACGGGCCACCGGCGTCGGTTTGCATACCGGCGACAAGGTGTACATGACGCTGCGTCCGGCTGCGCCCAATACCGGCATCGTGTTTCGCCGCACGGACCTTGATCCGCCGGTGGATATCCGTGCGCGTCAGGACAATGTAGGTGATACCCGCTTGTCGACCACGCTGGTCAATGGCGATGCCCGAGTCTCCACGGTCGAGCATCTGCTCTCGGCGATGGCCGGCCTCGGTATCGACAATGCCTATGTCGACCTGTCCGCGCCGGAAGTGCCGATCATGGATGGCAGTGCGGGTCCGTTTGTGTTCCTGCTGCAGTCCGCCGGCATCGAGGAACAAAACGCCGCCAAGCGTTTCATCCGCATCCGCAAACCGGTGAAGGTGCAGGATGGCGACAAGTGGGCCAGCTTTGACCCGTTTGAGGGCTTCAAGGTCGGCTTTTCCATCGACTTCAATCACCCGATCATTTCCAAGCGCACATCGCGCGCCGAGATTGATTTCTCCACCACGTCCTATGTCAAGGAAGTCAGCCGTGCCCGCACGTTTGGCTTCATGCGTGACATAGAAGTGTTGCGTGAGCACAACCTGGCGCTGGGCGGCTCGATGGACAACGCCGTGGTGCTGGACGACTACCGCGTATTGAACGAAGACGGCCTGCGCTACGAGGACGAGTTCGTCAAGCACAAGATTCTCGACGCGATTGGCGACCTGTACCTGCTGGGGCACAGCTTGATTGGCGCCTATCACGCGCACAAATCCGGTCATGAGCTCAACAACAAGTTGTTGCGTGCGCTGGTTGCCGACACCTCGGCCTGGGAAGAAGTCAGCTATCAGGAAGATCCGGCGGTCTCGCCGATCTCCTACGCGCATCCGGCGCAAGCCATCTGACCATCGCGCCGATCAGCACTCGTGCTGATCCGTGAAAACGGCCGCACCTTTGGGTGGGGCCGTTTTGTCATGTGAAATCCGTCACTTGTTCCGATGCCGCTTCACGTTACGCAGACGTCGGGTAGCGTTCGCGCGTTCGTGCGTGCTATAAACCCGAACTCGGCGCGTGGGGAAGGCGGATTTCCGACCGTGTCACCTGCCCGCGGGCGCGCCCATCTACTGCTGCGCGTCACCCGTCGCGGGTGTGGCAGTTTCGGCAGCGGATGCCAGGGCGAGAAACAGGGCTCGTAGTTCGGGGTCCGGAAATGACGCCGCAGCGGCCCGAAGGTGGGTGGCGGTGGCGGGTGAAAGTGCTTTCAACTGATCTGGCTGCGGCGCAGTGGGGTCGGGCGCAACCACTTTCACCTTCACAGCACCGGCACACACGCCGATCGCGTGTGCGGAGGCAAGGATCTGGGTCTGCAACAAACGCAGACGCGATGCCCACGCCGGTGAGGATGCCAGGAAGACGAGGCGGTCGTGGCGCAGGTCGGCAAATCGCACCTGTTCGCGCAACGGCGATGGCAACGTCTGGCGCAACGCGCGGTCCAGCGCTTCCAGCGTGCCGGCCTTTTTGGCCAGCGTCGCGAAAGAGCCGCAGTCAGCAAGGGGTTTCGGCCCGTTGTGTCTGCGGCGGAAGGTGGCTGACGCTGGGGGTTGCATGCTGCCGATTTCGATGCGGAGTGTTATGCAAATCATACTTGTTTCGCGCACGGGCCGATTGCCGCGCACGTTTGACTTGAGCAATCGACGCATGCGCTGGAAATTGCTGGTGGCGACCGTGCTGGCGATATCGGGTTGCGTGGCGGTCGGCGTCGCGTTGGCGCTCACCGTTGCCAGCCCGCAGGATCGAGCGCTGGCCGAAGTAGGTCGGTTGCAGCAACAGCTGCACCAGCACGATGCGCAATTGCATGCCGTGCGCGCCGATGCGCAGCGCGACCTGGACGCGTTGGCGGTCAAACTTGGCCAACTGCAGGCGCAATCGACGCGGTTGAATGCGCTGGGTGAACGTCTGGCGCAGGTCGGCAAGCTGGATGCCAAAGAGTTCAACTTCGATCAGGCGCCGGCGCTGGGCGGACTGGAAGACACGGCGGCCAGCAATTACGCGCTGCCGCCGACACTGGACCGCAGCATTGGCGACCTGGCGCGCCAGTTTGACAGTCAGCAGACTCAGCTCACGGCGCTGCAAAGCTTGTTGCTGGATGCGCGCATCGATGCCGATCTGAAGCCGGCCGGGATGCCGGTTCAAGGTTACATTTCATCCTATTTCGGCACACGTCCGGACCCGTTTGACGGTCGCAGCGCGCGCCACACGGGGATCGACATTGCGGCCCCGTTCGGCACATCAGTGCACACGGTGGCCGAGGGCATGGTGACGTTTGCCGACCTGCGCAGCGGCTATGGCAAGGTGGTGGAGGTCGATCATGGCAACGGCTACATGACGCGCTACGCGCATAACAGCGCGCTGGACGTCCACGCCGGACAGCACGTGCAGGCGGGCGACGTGGTCGCGCAGGCCGGGTCCACGGGTCGCTCGACTGGCTCACACGTGCATTTCGAGGTCTGGCACGATGGCCGGGTGTTGAATCCGTTGGCGTTTGTGCGCAGCCAGCGCTGAGATTGCCTGGGTGCAGGCCTTGAAACAACCGTCGCCGATCATCATGCACTGATCCGGTAGCACGACGCGTAGTAACGCGCTGTCGTGTGCACGGCAGCGGCGGCACGGCTGATAGTGCGGATCGCTGGCCGGTCGGCGCGGTGCGTCTTTCGCGTCGCCTGTGGCGCTGCATCGATAGAGCCGCGCCCGGAACAGGAAAGCGCAGACCGTGGTTGGAAAGCGCCAAACTGCCGTGACTGGAAACCCCGTGTAGTAACATGTCCGATTGGCTCGCGTCAGTTGCGGGCGTTCTGTTCCCCATCCGGAAGATCGATGTTCAATCGCCCCCTGAAGACCTTTTTCGGCAGTCGCAACGAGCGGGTCATGCGTCAGCTGTATCGCACCGCCGCGCGCATCAATACGCTGGAGCCGGCCTGTGCGAAGTTGAGTGACGAGGGTCTGCGCGGCAAGACCGACGAGTTCAAGACACGCTTCGCGGCGGGTGAGTCACTGGACAAATTGCTGCCCGAAGCGTTTGCGGTGGTGCGTGAGGCGTCCAAGCGCAAGCTTGGTCTGCGCCATTACGACGTGCAGATGGTGGGTGGCATGGTGCTGCACCAGGGCAAGATTGCCGAGATGCGCACGGGCGAGGGCAAGACCCTGGTGGCGACGTTGCCGGTGTATCTCAATGCGATTGCCGGCAAGGGCGTGCATCTGGTCACCGTCAACGACTATCTGGCGCGCCGCGACGCGGCGCAGCTGGGTGTGCTGTACAACTTCCTCGGGCTGAGTGTTGGTGTCGTGTATCCAGGTATGGATCACGCCGACAAGGCTGCCGCATACAACGCCGATATCACTTACGGCACCAACAACGAGTTCGGTTTCGACTACCTGCGCGACAACATGGCGTTGAGCAAGGAGCAGCGTTATCAGCGCGGCTTGAATTTCGCGATCGTTGACGAGGTGGACTCCATCCTGATTGACGAGGCGCGCACGCCGTTGATCATTTCCGGTCCGGCCGAGGATTCGGTCCAACTGTATGTGGCGGTCAACAAGATCGTGCCGCACATGGTGCGCCAGACCGAAGAGGAAGGTTCCGGCGATTTCTGGGTCGACGAGAAACAGAAACAGGTGCACCTGTCCGAGGAGGGCATGCAGCACGCCGAAGAGCTGCTGCACGCCAATGGCGTGCTGGCCGCGGACAGTGCGCTGTACGACTCCAAGAACCTGGCCGTCGTGCATCACCTCAACGCGGCCCTGCGCGCCAACGGCATTTATCAGCGCGACGTGGATTACATCGTGCGTGATGGCGAGGTCATCATCGTTGATGAGTTCACGGGGCGCACGCTGGCCGGCCGGCGCTGGTCGGACGGTCTGCATCAGGCGGTCGAGGCGAAGGAGGGCGTGCCGATCCAGCGCGAGAACCAGACGATGGCGACGGTCACCTTCCAGAATCTGTTCCGCATGTACAAGAAGCTCTCGGGCATGACCGGCACGGCGGACACCGAAGCGTTCGAGTTCGAGAGCATTTACGGCCTGGAGGTGGTGGTCATTCCCACCCACAAGCCGATGATCCGTACTGACAATCAGGACATGATCTTTCTTTCGACCGCGCCCAAGTACCGCGCTGTCATTGAGGAGCCCAGGCTGGCGCGCTCAATCAGGTGACGATTGCCACCAACATGGCCGGCCGCGGTACCGACATCGTGCTTGGCGGCAGTCTGGACGCGGCGCTGGCCGCGTTGCCGACGGAGGCGACGGACGCAGATCGTCAGGCAGTGCGTGCCAAGTGGCAGGCAGAGCACGACAAGGTGCTCGCTGTCGGCGGCCTGCACATCGTCGGTACCGAACGCCACGAATCGCGGCGCATCGACAACCAGTTGCGCGGTCGTTCCGGACGCCAGGGTGACCCGGGTTCCTCGCGCTTCTACCTGTCGCTGGACGACAACCTGCTGCGCATCTTTGGCGGCGAGGGGCTGGTGCGCTGGATGAAGCGCTTTGGCATGAAGGACGACGACGCGCTGGAAGACCGCATGGTCAGCCGGCAGATCGAGAAAGCCCAGCGCAAGGTCGAGCAGCACAACTTCGACATCCGCAAGCACCTGCTGGAATTCGACGACGTCGCCAACGACCAGCGCAAGGTGATCTACACCCAGCGTGATGAATTGCTTGAGGGTGAAGAGGTGGCGGCGACCGTCGCCGACATTCGCGAGGACGTCGTGCGTTCGATGGTGCACGCACATGTGCCGGCCGACAGTATCGACGAGCAGTGGGACATTCCCGGTCTGGACAGCGAGCTGGAAACCGAGTTTGGGCTGTCGCTGGGGCTGGTGCACTGGTTCGAGCAACAGTCGGAAGTGGACGCCGAAAGGATCCTCGCGCACGTGCTCGAAGGCATGAACGACATGTTCCATGCCAAGGAAGACCAGATCGGCGCCGACACCATGCGCCAGCTGGAAAAGCACGTCATGCTGACGGTCGTGGACAACGCCTGGAAAGACCACCTGTCCAACATGGATTATCTGCGCCAGGGCATTTATCTGGTGGGTTATGCGCAGCAGGACCCGAAGCAGGCGTTCAAGCGCGAGGCGTTCCGCTTGTTCTCCGAGATGCTGGATCGCATCAAGGCCGAGGTGGTGCAGATGCTCGCGCGCATTCGTGTGCGCAGCGAGGAAGAAGTCGCCGAGATGGAGGCTGAGCAGCAGCGTATCGCCGCGCGCCTGCAGCAGCAGATGCTCGCCAGTGGTGGTGGCGCTCCGGTCGGTGGCGCGTTCGGTGGTACGCCAGAAGAATCCGCGGCGAATGTGACTGGTGTGGCGCAGAAGTCAGTCCAACTGGCCGGGCCCAAGGTAGGTCGCAACGATCCGTGTCCATGTGGTTCGGGCAAGAAATACAAGCATTGCCATGGGCAGCTCAGCTGAGTGCACCCGTCTACCCGTCCACAGATCTAGCCATCTACAGAAAGAGTCCGCCATGGCGGATTCCTTTTTAGCCTCGATCAGTCTTTGCCGCCGGGTTGACGCTGCCGGTCCGGCTGCGCGTCGACGCTGATGTAGTGTGGCTCCACAGTATCCAGTTGCAGCGCGGTGAGCTGACCGCCCCACACGCAGCCCGTATCGATGGCATGCACGCCGCAGCCGACGAAGCGGCCCAGCGTCGACCAGTGGCCGCAGACGATGCGCAGGTTGCGTTGGCGTACGCCAGGCACCGAGAACCACGGATACAAGCCGGGTTTTTGCGTACCCGGCGTGCCTTTGGCATCGAAATCAATGCGCCCGTTGACGTCGCAATAGCGCATGCGCGTGAGCGTGTTGATCGTCGCACGCTGCCGATCAAGGCCCTGCAGACGACTGGACCACACGGCGGGACGATTGCCGAACAGGTTGCGCAACAACTTCGGGTGGCGTGGGCTGGACAGCTCGCGCTCCACCTCCTGCGCAGCCTCCTGCGCTTGCTGCAGCGTCCACGATGGCGCCAGACCCGCGTGGATCATGGTCCAGTTCAGCGCCGCGTCGTGGTGCAACAATTTTTGCGAACGCAGCCACTCGAACAGCACCGGCGCGTCGTCGGCAAACAACACCTCGCGCAATTCCGGGTTTACTCGGGCCTGCGCGTCGGGGCGACGTTGCGCGATCGACAGCAGGCTGAGGTCGTGGTTGCCCAAGGTGATGATGCAGTGCTCACGCAGGCTGTGGATCAGGCGCAGCGTCAGCAGCGACTGGCCACCCCGGTTCACCAGGTCGCCGCAAAACCACAGATGATCGCGGGCTGGATCAAAGCGCAGCTTTTCCAGCAGGCGCTGCAGCTCCGGGTAACAACCCTGTACGTCGCCAATCGCGTACGTGGCCATGTCAGTGCACTGCCATCAGTGCAGCGTGCGCGGGATGGACAGAGTGAACGTTGGAATCGGCGCCTCGAAGCGGGTGCCGTCGTCGGCCAGCATCTGATAGCTGCCGCCCATGGTGCCGACCGAGGTCTCCAGCACTGCGCCGGAGGTGTACTCGAAATCATCGCCCGGACGCATCCACGGCTGTTCGCCGATGACGCCGTCGCCGCGCACTTCCTGCACCTTGCCGTTGGCGTCGGTGATCATCCAGTGGCGGGTGAGCAAGCGCGCCGGCATCTGCCCGGCGTTGCGCAAGGTGACGGTGTAGGCGAACACGAAACGGTTGGCATGCGGTTTCGATTGATCAGGCACAAAACGGGATTGAACCTGCACTTCAATTGTGTAGGTGGATTTTTCAGTCATGCCCGAATTGTACGGCTTGTGCTGGTCGATCGCGCGCGGTCATCGCTGGCGCGTGCCGGTCATGCCGCTGGCGTCACACGCCGGCGCGCGGCGAAGACCTTGGCCAGGCGCACGAACGCGGCCGGTGCGAGGGTTTCCGCGCGTGCGCGCGGGTCGACGTCGGCGCTGCGAATCGCGTCGCTGTCGAGCAGCTGGCTGAGCGCGTTGGACAGTGTCTTGCGGCGCTGGCCAAACGCCGCCTTGACCACGGCGTAGACGTCCTCGGGTTGCGCGTCATGGCGTTCGTGCGCGCGCAACGGCAGCAGCCGCACCACGGAGGAATCCACCTTGGGTGGTGGTCGAAACGCCCGAGCCGGCACCTCAAACAGCGGCTCGACGTGGCACGCCAGCTGCAGCATCACCGACAGTCGACCGTAAATTTTGCTGCCCGGAGCTGCGGCCATACGTTCCACCACTTCCTTCTGCAGCATGAAGTGCATGTCCTCGATCACGGCCAGGTGTTTGGCGCAGTGAAACAGGATCGGACTGGAGATGTAGTACGGCAGGTTGCCGGCAATGCGCAGACGATCGACGCCGTGGCTGCGTGCCAGCGCGGTGAAGTCAACGTGCAATACGTCGGCATGGATGATCTCCAGTTCGCCCACGCTGGCAGCGCGTGCGCGCAGCGCGGGGATCAGATCCGTATCCAGTTCAATCGCCGTGAGCTTGCCGGCGACAGTCAGCAGTGGCAGTGTGAGTGCACCTTCGCCGGGGCCGATTTCCAGCACGAAGTCTTGCGTGCGTGGTGCCATCGCGCGGACGATGCGATCGATATAGGTGTGGTCATGCAGAAAGTGCTGACCGAAGCTTTTCTTCGGTGCGGTCATCGCCTGGAGTTCTGCCCGCGGGGCTGCTTGTTGTCCGCTTCGTCCATGTGACCGAGGGTGTCGCTTGGCAGCAACCCGGCACCGGCGCTAACGGCGTTGCTGCGTGCGACCAGATTCATGGCCATGCGCGTGGCGGCGATCAGACTGGCCGGGTTGGCGGTGCCGCTGCCCGCCAGGTCCAGCGCCGTACCGTGATCCACTGAGGTACGGATAAATGGCAGGCCGAGGGTGAGGTTGACCGTGCAATCAAACGCCTCGCTCTTCAACACCGGCAACGCCTGATCGTGGTACATCGCCAGCACGGCGTCGTAACGTTCGCGTTGCGCGGGCACAAACGCGGTATCTGCCGGCAGCGGACCCAGCAGCTGCATACCTGCGGCGCGCAACGCATTGAGCGTGGGGATGATGGTGTCAATCTCTTCGCGGCCGATGTGACCGCCTTCCCCCGCATGCGGGTTGAGACCGAGCACGGCGATGCGTGGCGCGGCGAAACCAAACTTCTGGCGCAGCTCTGCGTGCATGATGCGCAGCACGCGAGTGAGCGTATTTGCGGTGATGGCTGCTGGCACCGCAGCCAGCGGCAGATGCGTGGTGGCCAACGCCACGCGCAGCGTTGGGCTGGCCAGCATCATCACCACGTCAGCGTGCGCGCGCGCGGCGAAGAACTCGGTGTGGCCGCTGAATGGCACACCGGCGTCATTGATCGTTGCTTTTTGCAGCGGCGCGGTGACCACGGCGGCGTAACGGCCGTCCATGCAACCATCAGCCGCGCCGGCAAGCGTGGCCAGCACATGCTGCGCGTTGCGCGAGTCGGGCTGGCCGGGGATTTCGACAGTCGCCAGAGGAATGTGGCGTACGCGCAGCGTCCCTGGGGTACGTTGCTTGCTGGTGCTGGCGTCGTCATCAACCAATGTCACGCTGACGCCACAGCGCGCTGCGGCACGCCCCAGCAACGTGCGATCAGTGATGGCGATCAGATCAGCCTGCACCGATGTGCACGCCAGCCGGATCAGCAGCTCGGGACCGACGCCGGCAGGTTCGCCGGCAGTAATCGCCAGTCGCGGCAGCGGCGTGTCGTTCAATCCGTTTGCGGCGCGCTGGTGCTTGCAGGTTGACTGCTCGTGTCCTGCAGCTCCGGCGCCAGAACCTTGATGTAGGCGTTGGCGCGCATTTCGCGCAGGTAGTCGTCGTAGGCTTGCTCGGCTTTGCGGTTGCCTATGGATTGCCGTGCCTGACCGCGCGCGATCTCGTCGGTGAGATCGCTCTGGCGGGTGCCAAGGCGTTGCAGCAGGTGCCAGCCAGCCTCACTCTGGAATGGCTGCGACACCTCGTTGTCCTTGAGCGCATCCAGCTGCTTGGCAATGGTGGCACCCCATGCCTGCTGCTGGAACCAGCCCATGTCTCCGCCAACGTTTGCGGTGGTGTCGTCCTTGGAGTTTTCCTTCGCCAACTTGGCGAAATCTTCGTGCTTGCTGACGATCTGGGTGTACAGGTCCCTGGTTTTCTGCTCGGCTTGCGCCGGCGTGACCAGCTCGCTGGGCTTGATCAGGATCTGCCGCACATGGAACTCGGTGACCATCTGCCGGCTGGGTTGGCGTTGTTCAAACAGCTTGAGGATGTGGAAACCGGTGGGGCCGCGCAGTGGCGGACTGACGTCGCCGGCTTTCATGCTGGTGACCGCATCGGCAAATGCTGGCGGTACCTCGTCCAGACGACGCCAGCCAAGATCGCCGCCCTCAAGCGCGTTGGGCGCATCGGAATAGCGGATCGCCGCAGCGTTGAAATCCATGCCGCCCTTGATGGCGGCCTCGGCCTGCCCGGCCTTGGCTTGACTGGCCTGGATAGCCGCCGCGTCCGCGCCGCCGGGGATGCCGATCTGGATATGTCCGAGGTGGACTTCGCCAGCTTTGTAGGTGGGGCTTTGCAGCAGGTTGTCGATCTCGCTGTCGGTCACTGACACCGAGTCGTGCACGACGCTTTCGTGCAGACGCTGTACGGTGATCTGGTCGGCCAGCTGCTGGCGGAATTGCGCAAAGCTGCCAGTGCGTTCCACTTCGGCACGCAATTGTTCTGCGCTGATCTTGTTTTGTTCGGCCACGCCGTTGACCGCCTGGTCGACGTCGGCATCGGCGACGTGAATGCCTTGATCCTGGGCTTTTTGTATCTGCAGACGCATCAACAGCAGACGGTCGAGTACCTGCTTTTGCAACACGTCGGCCGGCGGCAATTGCTCCGGATGTGCGGCGTACTGTTGCTGCACGGAACGCACGGCGGTGGTCAGCTCGCTTTGCAGGATGACGTCGTCGTTGGCGACTGCGACGATGCGGTCCAGCGGCTGGTTGGCCGCGTTCGCAGGAGTCAGCAGCTGCGCGTGCGCGGAGCAGGTGATCGCGCCAGCGATCAGGAAAAGTGCGATGGATCGCTTCATCAAGGGAAAGCCTGTATCGCCGGAGCGAGTGCGGTTATTGATAGCCGAGAATATCACGGTGCAAAAGCGGCTCGACCTGGCCGCCGGTGGAGCCCAGCCCCTTGAACACGATCTCGAACATGATGGCGTTGTCGCGTTTGTTGAGGTTGGCCTGGTTCGATGCCGGGCCGAAGCCGTAGTAGCCCTGGTTGACGTAGCTGCGCTCGACCAGCCGCAGTGAAATGCAGCAGCTGTCAAACTGCACGCCGGCCAGCGCCTCGACCACGCGCCGATCCGGCACCGACCAAGCCGCCGAACCGACCAGACGCCAACGGTCAGACAGCGGGTAGACCGCCGAAGCGCTGTATTGTTCCAGCAAGCCCCGGCGATAGCGGTAAGCAAAGTTGACGATGCCGTCGTCGCCGATGCGGCGCTGCAGCTCCAGCGTGCCCATGTCGGTCTTGCGCGTGTTCGGGCTCCACTGATAGGCGGTGTTCAAACGCCATTGATCGTTGAGCTGCATGCCGAGCTGCGCGACGTAGGCAGAGCCCGACCAGTCCGTGCCCAGCACGCGTTGCGGCGTGAAGTAGCGAATCTGGCCGATGCTGGCCGACAGGCGCTCGACGCCGTTTTCATCGAGCAGGCGCGAGGTGAGCGCGGCGGTGAGATTGTTTGCATCCATTTGCCGGTCAGCGCCCGAAAACCGGTTGGGTGAAAACAACTGCCAGTAATCGAACGACATCAGGTTGGTGTTGAATACCGGCAGGTTGTCCTGATTGCGGTACGGCACGTACAGGTAGTACAGCCGTGGCTCCAGCGTTTGCGTGTAGTCATGGCCAAACAGCGATGTGCTGCGGTCAAACACCAGCCCGCTGTCGACGCTGACGATCGGCAGCGAACGGCTCGGAGACTTTTCGGTGAACGGCGAGGTGGCGCCGCTGCCGAGCCGTCCCTGGTAGCCATACTGCGCAAAATTGCCGGCCAGCTGATAGGCGGTGTAGCGATACGCCAGCTTGGGGCGCACAAACCACGCGGAGGTACCGAAACTGGCGCTCAGGTAGGGATACAGATCCTCGCGCTGGCCTTCGACATAGCCGGGTTTGCGAAACGCGACCGCTTCAGTGTCCATGCCCACTTCCAGCCAGCGCGACAGCGGTACGTCCATGTTGAACGTCGCGTAGGGCAGCTGCCGGTAAGGCAGCACGTTGTCGGTGAGGAACGGGTTGGTGTTCTGATAGGCGACGCCACCGAACGCAGCGTTCCACCATGTGCCGCCGCCGACCACGGCTGCGGACGAGGCGAGCGAGTAGACCGTCGTGTTCAGGCCGCCGTTGGCAAAGTCGTACAGATAGCTGCTGTCGGACGTGCGATTGATCGAGGTGACGAGTCGCCAGCTGTCCCACAGATGCGTGGTGTCGGAAAAGTTGACCAGGTAGCGGTGGGTGTCGGTGGTGTCGGCCAGCGCGCTGGGTGTGCCGTGGTCGCGTGGCACGTATTCCACATTCAGCTGACCGCTGCTGCCGGGCAGCAGATAGCGAAACTCGCCGCCCAGCATCGGGCCGCGCAGGCTGTACAGGCGCGGATCGAGCGTGGCGTCGTAGTTCGGCGCCAGGTTGAGGTAGTACGGCGTGCTGATCTGGAAGCCGGAGCGGCTGGTGCGACCGATGGTCGG
>CAJDVA010000038.1_pt1 | contig 20024 bp, 21 predicted proteins | sample 7391241 | NCBI WGS metagenome assembly CAJDVA01 (sample SAMEA7055678, study PRJEB34461) | soil metagenome | biome: terrestrial ecosystem; feature: Peninsula; material: soil | place: Antarctica | collected 2016
TTAACTTGCCTTGCGCTTGAACGGTATCACTTCGCCGCCCGCGCGCAGGCCGTCCAGGTAGTCGGCCCATGCCTGCATCATGCGAGTGCGTTCGTCCAGATACTGCGCAGCGTGCGTGTAGGCGTCGCGTACCTTGTTGCTTTCGGCGTGAGCGAGTTGGCGCTCGATAGCATCAGCGTTCCAGCCCATTTCGTTTAGCCGGGTCGCTGCCATGCTACGGAAGCCGTGCCCGGTCATTTCGTCGCCGGTATAGCCCAGCCGTCGCAATGCGGCGTTGATCGTGTTTTCTGACATGGGGCGGGTTGCCGTGCGCAGTCCAGGAAATACAAAGCGCGCGACGCCCGTTAGCGGGTACAGTTCGCGCAGGATCGCCACGGCTTGCGCAGACAATGGCACAAGGTGCGCGGCCTTCATCTTCATGCGCTCGCCCGGTATACGCCAGATAGCGCCGCCCAGATCAAACTCCGCCCACTCTGCCTGCCGCAGTTCACCCGGTCGCACGAATACCAGCGGTGCCAGCTTCAACGCTGCCAGCGTGACGTATTGTCCGCTGAAGCCGTCGATTGCCCGCAATAGCTCGCCCATCTTGGCGGGGTCGGTGATGGCCGCGTGGTGCTTGCCCTTGGGTGACTTCAACGCCTTGCGTAGCGTCGCCGTGGGGTCACTGCCTGCCTTGCCTTCCAGTACGGCATAGCGGAACACCTGTCCCGCCTTGATCTTGGCGCGCTTGGCCGTTTCCAGCTTGCCGGTTTCCTCCACCTTGCGCAGCGCGTCCAGTAGCTCGCGCGCCGTAATCCCGGAAATGGGGCGGTTGCCAATTTCAGGAAACAAGACGGTTTCCAGAATCCAGCGGCTTTTGTTGGCGGTCACTTCGGCCACTTCCTGTCGTGCCATCCATTCGCGCGCCACCGCCTCAAACGTGTCAGCCGCCACGGCCTCGGCTTCCACTGCCGCTTGCTTGGCTTGCTTGCGCACGGCTCCGGGGTCAGTGCCTTGCGCCAGCGTTGCACGCGCTGCATCGCGCGCCCGTCGCGCTTGGGCGAGCGAGACGGCGGGATAGGTGCCTAGGCTCAACATCTTGGGCTTGCCCGCGAACCTGTAGCGGTAGCGCCAGCGCAAAGCGCCAGCGGTAGGCACTTCCACCGCTAGGCCGTTGCCATCTGCCACCCGGTAAAGCGCGTCACGCGAACGCAGGGAACGCAGGCCGGTTTGAGTCAGCATTGTGAGTAACCCCCAGAGTGAGTAAGCCGCGCAATCAGGTGTTACTCACGAAGTTACTCACACTTTGGGGCGGATGCAATAGGACGGCGCTGGACGGCTCTAGACGCTAAAGGCACAAAAAACCCCGCTATTACACGGGGTTAGGTGTGTTTTTCGGACTTCGCTGGACGTCCTGAAACAGTCAAATGGTGCCCAAGAGGGGACTCGAACCCCTACGACTTGCGTCGCTACCACCTCAAGGTAGTGCGTCTACCAGTTCCGCCACCTGGGCAGGTGTGTTGCTCAGTGCTTGACGTTCGGCTCTCCGGCCGGTACCTCATTTTGATTGGCGCGTGTGGGCGCTGTCGGCGCGGCGGGTACGGCGTTCTGCACGGCGCGCGTCGCGGCGGGAACCTCGGAGCCCACTGGCACCGCTGGCGCCGCCGGTACGGGCGTTTTCGCAGCTGGCTTCTCGGCCAGCGCACCCATCACACCCAGATCGTTGGCCTTGTTGTGCGGCTGATCACCGCCGTGCAGGTAGATGCCCATGGCGATGCTGAGGATGAAAAACAGTGCGGCGAGAACGCTGGTGGCGCGGGTAAGAAATGTACCTGAACCGCGCGCGCCGAAAACCGTTGCCGACGCGCCGCCGCCAAAACCAGAGCCGGCATCGGCGCCTGCGCCGTTCTGCAGCAGGATCAGCACGATCATCGCCGCAGCGATCAGGATGTAAAACACGCTGAAAATGACGAACATGATTTGTTGTGTGCCTGTTGCGCTACTGCGCCGCGGCGCAGATTCCAAGGAAGTCGGACGCAGCCAGTGAAGCGCCGCCGATCAGTCCTCCGTCCACATCCGCCTGAGCGAACAATTCTGCGGCGTTCGCCGCTTTGACGCTGCCGCCGTAAAGCAGTCGGGTCAGACGGGCAATCATAACATCTTCTTTTTCCAGTTGGCTACGAATGAACGCGTGCACTTGCTGGGCGAGTTCCGGCGTGGCGGTGCGGCCGCTGCCGATGGCCCAGATGGGCTCGTAGGCAATCACTGCAGTGTCGAAACTGGCGATGCCATTGAGTGCCAACACCGCCTGCAACTGGCGGGCTACCACTGACTGGGTTTCGCCAGCATCACGCTGCGCAAGCGTTTCGCCGACGCAGAGGATGGGCGTCAGGCCGCCTGCGCGCGCCGCCGCAAATTTGCGCGCCACCAGATCGTCACTTTCGCCGTGGTACTGGCGCCGCTCGGAATGCCCGACCAGCACCCACCCGGCACCAATGTCGGCGAGCATCGCCGCTGACACTTCACCGGTGTAAGCGCCCTGCCCGGCATGTTCGCTGACATCTTGTGCGCCCACGCCAAGGCCCGCATCGCGATGGCGCGCGGCCAGCTCGGCGATATAGGGAAACGGCGGAAAGACCACGACGTCGATGGAATCCGACTTGCCTGCCACCACATCGTCCACCAGCGACGCAGCCATGGAACGGCTGCCATGCATCTTCCAGTTGCCGGCGACAAGTTTCTTGCGCATGGTTGGTTTTCGCTGTGATCAAAACCCGAGCTTACCGATGGGCCGCCGCTGCGGCAAACCGTGAAACGGCTGACGCAAGCACGCTCCCCCGGCCGAGAATGGCGCAATGACCAGCACACGCGCCATGCCACCTCTCCACCCACGCAGTTTGATCACCGGCGCCTCATCAGGCATCGGCGCTGAATTCGCGCGGCAACTTGCAGTACGCGGACAACATTTGGTGCTGACCGCGCGACGGAATTGGTGTGGCGGTTGCCGGCGCTCGGCTCAGCCACAACTGTGGGCAGGTGGTCAGTTCAACCGAAGGCGCGGTCAAACCCCACACCGATTCCTCGAACCTGTGCCGGTACGCGGCGGTGCTGTATCTCAACCCGGATGTGCCCGACCACAGCGGCACCAGCTTTTCCCGTCAACGCATGACTGGCGGTGCACTGGGCGGCAACATCGTGGCATCACAACCTGGTCGAGGCGCCGGGTAACCGGTTTGTGCCGCCGAACGCGTTCGTCGTCGACGTGTCGAGCGCGCATCGCTTCAATCGGTTGCTGTTGTACACGACCAATCTGATCCACAGTGCCAGCGCGTATTGGGGGTCCTGATTAGTGTCGAAGTTCAGCCACGCCATCGGCCAGGCTGGCCTTTGCTCGTCATTCCCGCGTGCTTTTAGCGGGCATCCAGCGGCTTTCATTCTGGGCCGCGGAATCGCCGAGCTAAGGAGGTCTGAGCAAGTTGGTTCCGTCCATGGTTCGACAGGCTCACCACGAACGGGATCAACTACCTGCCGTGTGTCCGGAGCTTGTCGAAGGACTTGTTCAGAGTTTCCCTAAAGGCACTGGATGACCAGCCTGCGGCTGTTGAAAAGCGCCTCCCGCTTGACCAGCCATTCGGCTGTTGAAAGCCGCGGGAATGACGAGCTGAACTTCGACACTCATCAGGGTGGGGGTTGGGAGACGCCGCGTCCAAACGCAGGACGGCAGTGTTTTTCTGGATGGCTTGGAGCGCCCCCTTCCGACCTGTCGGCCACCTTCCCCACCTGCGAGGGAAGGAAAACTGCGGACTCAGATCAGCTTGATCTCACGCAGGCGTTGCAACCCAGTGCCAAACGGCCAATGCGCTGCACCGTCTCGACTCAGATCAGCTTGATCTCACGCAGGCGTTCCAACAGGTATTCGTGCGAGGTGATGGACGCGGTGTAGCGCCGCGGATTGTCCGGGGTAATGCAGGACTCGAGCGGATCAAGCACCACATCGGGGTTGGGGTGCAGGAAGAACGGCACCGAGTAACGTGGTTTGCGTGCGTTGGTGTTTTTCGGATTGACCACGCGGTGCGTTGTCGACGGGTACACGTGGTTGCTCAGGCGTTGCAGCATGTCGCCAATATTGACCACGATGGCATCGCCGGTGGTGGTGATCGGCAACCACTCGCCGTCGCTGAGCACCTCAAGCCCTTCGGCGCTGGCACCAACCAGCAAGGTGATGAAGTTGATGTCCTCATGGGCGCCGGCACGCACGTTGGGCACGTTGTCCTGGGTGATCGGCGGATAGTGCAGCGGGCGCAGGATCGAGTTGCCGACGTTGGTCTTGTTCTCGAAGAAGTTCTCCGGCTGCTGGATATGCAGCGCCAGCGCACGCAGCACGCGTGTGCCCAGTTGATCCAGCGCTTCATACAGGCCGTAGCCGTAGTGCTTGAACTCCGGGACTTCAGCAGGCCACAGGTTTGCCGGCATCAACTGGGCAAACGCCGAGTCGCGCGGAATCTCGCGGCCGATATGCCAGAATTCTTTCAGATCTGCGTACTGGCTGTCCTTGGCGGTTTCCACCTTGAACGGCGTGTAGCCGCGCGCACCGCCACCACCAGGAATGTGGTACTGCATCTTGGTGTCGGTTGGCAACGCAAAAAAGCGCTGGAACGCGGCGTACGCGCCATCAATCAACTCGCGCGCAATGCCGTGCCCGCTGATGCAGCAAAAACCAAACTCGCGATACGCCGCACCAAGCTCCGCAACAAGCGCCACGCGGTCGCTCTGGTAGCGACGGATATCCAGCGTGGGAACCTGTTTCATGATGCTTCAGCCATGTGCTCGCCGGCCGCCACCTTCACCACGGCGGCCAACTGCGCGGCCAACTGCTGCACCTCGTCGGCATTCGCGCCCTCGATGGTAACGCGTACCACCGGCTCGGTGCCGGATGCGCGCAACACCACACGCCCACGCCCACGCAGGGTTTCCTCAGCCGCGGCCAACGCGCCTTGCACCTTCGTATCGTGCAACGCTTCACGCGCGCCATTGGCGCGCACATTGAGCATGACCTGTGGCAGTTTTTTCAAACCTGCACGTGCCTGACCGAGATCCTCGCCGGAGCGCGCCAGCGCCTGCAACACGGCAAGTGCCGCGACAATGCCATCGCCGGTGGTGGCGCGATCCAGACACAAAATGTGGCCCGATGTTTCACCGCCCAACATGCCACCGTGCTGCTTGAGTTGCTGCAATACATAGCGGTCACCGACGTCGGCGCGGATAAACGGCACATCCAGCTGCTGCAGCGCCTGCTGCAATCCGAAGTTGCTCATCAGTGTACCGACCACCGGGCCCTTGAGCTGACCTTGCGCATGCAGGCTGCGCGCCAGTACATAGAGAATGTCGTCACCATCGGCCAACGCGCCGTTGCGGTCCACCAGAATCAAGCGGTCGCCGTCGCCATCAAACGCCATACCCAGATCAGCGTGATGCTCCAGCACGGCCTGCTGCAACGCCTGCGGATGGGTAGAGCCGACATCGCGATTGATATTGAAGCCATCCGGGCGATCGCCGATCACCACCACGTCGGCACCCATCTCGGCAAACACGCGCGGCGCTACTTGATAGGTGGCGCCGTGCGCGCAATCGAGCACCAGCTTGACCCCGCGCAGGCTGAAGTCCTCCGGCACGGTGGCCTTGCAGTACTCGGTGTAACGCGCCACGGAGTCCCGCACACGAGTGGCCTTGCCCAGTTGCTCCGAGGAGACGGTGACAAAGCCGGCGTCCACTTCCCGCTCAATCGCCAGTTCCACGGCGTCCGACAATTTTTCACCGTCGGCGGAAAAAAACTTGATGCCGTTGTCGTGATGCGGATTGTGCGAAGCGCTGATGACAATGCCGGTCTGCGCCCGCAATGAGCGCGTGAGAAACGCCACGGCTGGCGTGGGGATGGGACCGAGCAGACCGACATCCACACCGGCAGCAACCAGACCGGCTTCCAACGCAGACTCGAACATGTAACCGGACACGCGCGTGTCCTTGCCAATCAACACCAGCGGACGACTGGAACTGCCCTGACGCAACACCGTGCCCACTGCGCGACCAAGACTCAGCACAAAATCCGCACTGATCGGCCACTGACCAACGAGTCCGCGAATGCCATCGGTGCCGAAATACTTCTGCTTGTTCATGCGTTTGCGCGTCCTGAAAAGTACTGCATAAAGCCGGGGCCGAACGAAACGTGACCGTCGCTTGCCAGCTCAGTCGTCATCCGGCCATCGCGGCGTGGTGAGCCGATCCACGCGCTGCGGCACACCGTCTTGCTCATGCACCGCCTGCCACACTGCCAGCGCATCCACGGTCGCCGCCACGTCGTGCACGCGGATCATGCGCGCACCGCGCCCAGCGGCAGTCACCGCTGCGGCCACCGAGCCGGCAACGCGCTCCGCCGGCACTTTGCGCCCGGTCAACGCGCCAATCATCGACTTGCGCGACAGGCCGACATACAGGCCGCCACCAAGGCTGGCAAAGCGCTCCAGTGCAGACAACAAAGCCACGTTGTGCTCCAGCGTCTTGCCGAAACCAAAACCCGGGTCAACCAGCACGCGGCGACGGTCGATGCCGGCCAGCTCGCAGGCAAACACGCGGTCGGTGAGGAACCGATGAACCTCACCCACGACGTCGTCGTAGTGTGGCTGCGTCTGCATGCGGCGCGGCTCGCCCTGCATGTGCATCAAGCACACCGGCACGCCGAGCTCGGCGGCCGCCTCCAGCGCACCGTCACGCCGCAGCGCATACACGTCGTTGATCATGCCCGCGCCGGCAGCCACGGCCGCGCGCATCACTTGCGGCTTGGAGGTGTCCACGGCGATGGGGAGTTTGGTGCGCGCGATCAACTGTTCGATTACCGGCAACACGCGCTGCAACTCTTCCTCAAGCGGCACTTCGTCTGCACCCGGGCGAGTCGACTCACCGCCGACATCCAGCATGTCGGCGCCCTCGTCGACCATGCGCAACGCATGCGCCACCGCCGCAGCCACATCGTTGCCGTGGCCATCGGCGGAGAACGAATCCGGACTGAGGTTGAGAATGCCGACCACGCGGGGCCGATCCAGACACAGCGACCGTCCGGCGCAATCCAGCACGGGCGCGAACGGATCGCTCAGCATGGCCGGCAACGCCTGGCGTGGGTGCGCACGTTACGCACCAGCCGTCCCGGCAAACGCGCCCATGTACGTGCGGTAATGCCGCAGCTCGGCGATGGAATCACGGATGTCCGACAGCGCGGTGTGTGCCGCCTCCTTGCCGAAACTTTGCGCAATCTCCGGCGACCAGCGCCGCGCCAGTTCCTTGAGCGTGGAGACGTCGAGGTTGCGATAGTGAAAGTAGTGTTCCAGGCGTGGCATCTGTCGATGCATGAAGCGCCGATCCTGGCAGATCGAGTTGCCGCACATCGGTGACTTGCCCGGCCCGACCCACGCGCGCAGAAAGTCGATGGTCGCGTGTTCGGCCATGGCGTGATCGGTCTCGGAGTCGAGCACCTGGCGCCACAGACCCGATTTGTGATGCTGGTTGCAGTTCCAGCTGTCCATCGATTCAAGGCGGTCAACCTCGTGGCGGATGGCAAACACCGGGCCATCGGCCAGCACATTCAGATCCTTGTCGGTAACGACCGTGGCAATCTCGATAATCGAATCGCTATCGGTGTCGAGGCCGGTCATCTCCAGATCAATCCAGATCAGGTTGTCATCGTTGACTTGGCTCATGAGCTCTCCTTGGGTCAGCGCAGTTTACCAGCGTTACCGCCGGTACTTTCCGCGCGTGCGATGATTCCGGCCCATGCAGACTTTCTTCTGGCACGACTACGAAACCTCCGGCGCCGACTCACGCCGCGACCGCCCGCTGCAATTTGCCGGCATCCGCACCACCCTGGAGCTGGACATCATCGGTGCGCCGGTCATGTTCTACGCCAAGCCGGCACTGGACGCGCCGCCGCATCCCGACGCGTGCATGATCACCGGCATCACGCCGCAAGACGCCGAACGCGAGGGATTGCCCGAGGCGGAATTCGCCGCCCGCGTGCATGAGCAGCTGGCCGTCCCCGGCACCTGCACGGTGGGCTACAACTCGCTGCGTTTCGACGACGAATTCACCCGGCAAATGTTGTACCGCAACTTCTACGATCCGTATGCGCGCGAGTGGGAAAACGGCAACTCACGCTGGGACCTGATCGATCTGGCGCGCATGTGTCACGCGCTGCGGCCCGAAGGCATCGTCTGGCCCACTCGCGACGACGGCACGCCGAGCTTTCGCCTGGAGCATCTGGCCAGCGCGAATCATCTCAACCAGGAGCACGCGCACGACGCATTGTCGGACGTGCACGCCCTGATCGACCTCGCACGCCTGATCCGCGTGCGCCAACCGCGTTTGTGGAACTGGTACTACGGGCTGCGCCGCGGCCAGCCGCGGTTGTCTGACCGTGATCGCGCCGCTGGCCCAGCATCCCAGCCGCACTGGCGAGGTCATTGTCTACGATCTGACGAGCGATCCGGCCGAGTGGCTGGCGCTGGACGACGACGCGATTGCCGATCGCATCTTCACTACTCGTGCTGATCTGCCGGAAGGTGTCGCGCGCGTCCCACTGCGCACGGTGCGCGCGAATCATGTCCCCGCACTTGCGCCGCTGTCGGTGCTGCAGGGCGTCGATACGCAGCGCCTGCAACTGGATCTGGATACCTGCCTGCGCCATCTCGAGACGTTGCGCGCTGCGGATGGCCTCGTGGGAAAAGTGTGTCGCGTCTTCCAGCATGCGTCCGCGTTGCCACCTGCCGAAGATCCCGAACTGGCGTTGTACGGCGGCGGTTTCCTGTCCACCGCTGAGCGCAAACTGCTCGCGCTGGTGCGCGCCACGCCGCCCGCGCAACTGCACCAACACGCTGCGGCATTTCACGATCCACGCTACGCCGAGCTGCTGTTTCGCTACCGCGCGCGCAACTGGCCGGAGACGCTGGACGCCGACGAACACGCACGTTGGCATGCGTTCCGCCAAGCGCGCCTGACCCGCCACACGGCGCTCACCAGTTTGACTCTGGACGACTATTTCACCCGCATCACCGAGCTGCGCAGCGACCCTGCCGCGCAAGGCAAATTGCCGCTGCTGGATCAGTTGCAGGCGTGGGGCGAGCAGCTATCCATGGACGTTGCAGACGACTCCGCTGCTTAGGGCGCTGACCGCCGGCCTTACTTGGCCGAGCTTCAACGCCAATAAAAAAATGCACAAACAGCTGCAAGAGCAGACCTCGCATAGTTCCGGCTGGCTCAGCCCACGTCGAGCGAAAACGCGTCGGCATCCATCCACGCAGGGAAACGCGCACGATGGGCCAGCAGTGGTGTCGGATCGAGCATGACGGTCACCACTTGCTCCTGCGCGCCACACTCGACCAGCGGCTCACCCAGCGGATCGACAACCACGCTATCGCCTGCGTACGGCAAATCATTGCCATCCACCCCAACCCGATTGACGCCAATCACGTAGCTCAGATTTTCAATCGCGCGCGCGCGCAGCAAGGTGCGCCACGCACCCCGTCGCGGGGATGGCCAGTTGGCGACGAACAATGCAAGGTCGTAGTCCATGCCGGCATTGGCCGAGGCCAGTCGGCGGTTGCGCAGCCATACCGGAAAACGCAGGTCATAGCAGACCTGCGGCAGGATGCGCCAACCCTTCAGCTCGACAATGAGCCGCTCGTCGCCACCGCCATACCGCGTGTGCTCGCCGGCCATGCGAAACAAGTGACGCTTGTCGTACTGGGCAAAGCTGCCGTTCGGCTGCATCCACAGCAAACGGTTGTATACGATGTCATCTTCACGGATTGCCAGGCTGCCGCAAACCACCGCGCCAACTTCGATCGCCAGCGCGCGCAGCCATGCCACGCCGTCCCCGTCCATCGGTTCTGCGCTGGCACGCGTGTCATTGCTGAAACCGGACAGGAAAGTCTCGGGCAACACGACGAGGTCACTACCGCGCGCCTGGCGCACCAAGGCACCGTAGTAGTCGCGATTCGCCGGTGCGTCGTGCCAGCGGGTAGCGCCTTGCACCAACGCGACGCGCAACGCCTGCATGCTTGCCACTGTCGTGTTCATAGCCGGCACAACCGTTCGGCCGCAGCGTCCATCGTGGCGTCGCTCTTGGCAAAGCACAATCGCAACAGCCGCGTCGCCGGCGTGCTCGCGCAAAACGGACTGATCGGGATCGCCGCCACGCCGCCCTCGCTGACCAGCCAGCGACTGAACGCCAGATCGTCTTCGTCACGGATGGCCGAATAATCGACCAGCTGAAAATAACCGGCGGGGACATCCAGCAGCTTGAAACGCGACGGCTTCAGCAATGCACGAAACCGATCGCGCTTGGCCTGGTAAAACGCCGGCAACTCCAGATAATGGTCCGGATGCGCGGCCAGAAACCCGGCAAACGCAACCTGTGCCGGATGAAAGGTGCAGAACGTGAGGTACTGATGCACCTTGCGGAATTCTGCCGACAACGGCGCTGGCGCCACCGCGTAACCAACCTTCCATCCGGTGCAGTGAAATGTCTTGCCGAACGAGGAAATCACGATGCTGCGCTCGGCGAGTTCCGGATGACGCAGCACGCTTTCGTGCTCCGCACCGTCGTAGACAATATGCTCGTAGACCTCGTCGGACAGCACCACGATATTCGTGTCGCGCACGATGGTCGTCAGCGCATCGAGGTCACCCGCAGACAACACCGCGCCGGAAGGATTGTGCGGGCTGTTGATCAGGATCATCCGCGTCTTTGGCGTGAGCGCATCGCGCACGCGCTGCCAGTCAACCGCGAAGCTCGGCACGGTCAGCGGAATGTGCACCGCGCGTGCGCCCTGCAATTCAATTGCCGGCTCATAACAATCGTAGGCCGGGTCAAACACGATCACCTCTTCGCCCGCACGCACGATCGCCGCAATCGCGGCAAAGATCGCCTCGGTGGCGCCGGAGGTGACGGTGATATCGGTATCCACGTTGAGTTTGCGGCCATACAGCTGCTGCGTCTTCAGCACGATTTGTTCGCGCAATGCGGCGGTGCCGTGCATCGGCGCGTATTGATTGCGACCCTCGTTCATCGCACGGGTCAGTGCGTCACGCAACGGCCGTGGTGGCTCGAAATCAGGAAAACCCTGACCCAGGTTCACCGCCTTGTGTTCCAGCGCCAACTGGCTCATCACAGTGAAAATGGTGGTGCCGACTTTCGGCAACTTGGTTTGGATGTTCATCATTCAGCCGTCTGGATGCCCGAAAAGGTGCTCAGCGTTTCAGCGTAGCGCATCGGCCGCGCGGCGCAAGAGTGTCGCTGAATGAGCACCTTGCCGGCGACAACCCAGGTCCGGACAGCGATCACGAACGCTCACCCACCAGGCAGCTGCGCCAGCGGGCGCGTGCGGCATTGCTCATGCTTCAGCGCGGTGGTGGCAGGCAAGCGCTCGGCCAGAAAATCGACCAGGGCACGCACGCCAGGCAGCATGCCGCGTCGGCTCGGATAGACAAAGTGCATGGTGCCTTCGGGCACACTCCAGTCCGGCAGCACCACTTCCAGCTCACCACTCGTGACGGCCGGCGCGCACACGAACTCAGGCAGCAGTGCCACGCCCAAACCGCGGCGGGCCGACTCCAGCAGCACCGCAAAGTCGCCGCAGATCAGACGCGCCTGAACCTCCACGTTGACGTGTTCGGCGTTTGCACCGTTCAACTCCCACACTTGCGCGCCTTCATGCTCGCGCATCGACAACGCCGGCAGCTTCGCCAGATCATCGGGTACGAGCGGCCGGCCGAGCGCATCGAGCAAGCCCGGGCTGGCCACGAGCAAGGTGCGCGACTGGCCAAAGCCGCGAATCACCAAGTTGGCGTCGGTGTCAAGCCGGCTGCGCACGCGAATGGCCAGATCGACGCCCTCGCTGATGACGTCGACGCGGCGGTTGCTGGACAGCACGCGCACCTGCATCTTCGGGTACTGCGCGAGGAAATCCGGCAGCAGATGCGCCAACACAGTCTGCGCCAACGACACCGGACAGCTCAAGCGCACCACGCCGCGCGGCTCGGCGCGCAATTCGTCGACGGCGTCCTGCGCCGCCTGCGCTTCTTCCAGTACAGCGCGGCAATGCGCGTAGAAGCGCTCGCCGACATCAGTCACCACAAAGCGGCGTGTGGTCCGCTGCAGCAAACGCACACCGAGGCGTTCTTCCAGTTGTGCAACACGTTTGCTCAGACGCGATTTGGGCACACCCAGCGCGCGCCCCGCCGCAGAGAAGCCGCCATGCTCGACTACCGCAGCAAAGAAATACAGATCATTGAGGTCCTGCAAAGCACCACCCAATGCCACCATGATTGTTTCCAATGGAGAACGACGAGTTCGAGTATTGCCATCTTATCGCGGGGTTGTTCCAAAACTATCCTGCTTGCATCGCCGGTGACATCGGCTCAAGCAGGAACTTCAACATGAAACTTTTGCACATTGATTCCAGCGCGTTGGGCAGCCACTCGGTATCCCGTCAGCTCAGCGCAAGCGTGGTCGCGCAACTGCAGCAGCGAGCGCCCGACATGGAAATGCTCTATCGCGACCTGGCCGCGCAGCCGTTGCCGCACTGGACGCCGGTAACGGCTGCAAGCGACCCTGCCGCCGCCCTGGGCAATCAGGTACTGGAAGAGTTCCTGGCCGCCGAGATCGTGGTGCTGGGTGCACCGATGTACAACTTCGCCATCTCCAGCCAGCTCAAGGCGTGGATTGATCGCATTGCCATCGCGGGGAAGACCTTCCGCTACACCGAACGTGGTGCCGAAGGTCTGGCCGGCGACAAGCGCGTGATCATCGCGTCCAGCCGCGGTGGCGTTTACGGCGATGGACCGGGCGCCGCGATGGATTTTCAGGAGACGTATCTGCGCTCCATCTTTGCATTCATGGGCGTGACGAACCTGGAGGTTGTCCGCGCCGAAGGCTTGAACCTCAGCGCCGAACACAAGGCCGCCGCGCTGACCTCGGCACAGGCCATGATCGACTTGCTCGCCACGCCGCTGGCCAAAGCCGCCTGACGCAGCTCGCCCAGCGCCGCAAACGCACAGGCTGCCGACAAACCTCCCCGCTGGAAAAAGGCGCGGCAAATGGACACACTGCCCGTTCGCTCCGTCTCCGAGGTTGTCCCGCATGAATCGTTCCCTGCGCGCTGCACTGCTTGGCCTGTTACTGGCTGCGCTACCCGCTGCACAAGCGGCCGATCTACTGGTCAGTAACGTCAACGGTTACACCCTGGACAGCCACGGCAAGCTGCAGCACTTTCAGGCACTACTGGTCGACCACGGCAAGGTGATTGCAACCGGCGACACCGCGTCGCTCACCAAGCGCGCGCGCAACGCGAAGGTGATCGATGGTCAGGGTCACACCCTGGTGCCGGGTCTGATCGACGCGCACGGCCACGTGCTGGAACTGGGCTACGCGCGCAACCAAGCGGACCTTGCTGGCACGCAGTCACTGGATGCGGCGCTGGCAAAGGTGAAGGCGTACGCCGCAGCGCATCCAGACGCCAAGTGGATCACCGGTGGCGGCTGGAACCAGGAAATCTGGAAGCTGGGCCGCTTCCCCACTGCGAAGGAGCTGGATGCAGTGGTATCCGACCGCCCGGTGTGGTTAAGCCGCGTCGACGGTCACGCCGCCTGGGCCAACAGCGCGGCAATAAAGTTGGCCGGCATCACCAAGGCGACGAAGGACCCCAGTGGCGGGCGCATCGAGCGGGATGCCAAGGGCAACCCCACGGGCGTCTTTGTGGATGGCGCCACCGACCTGATCGGCGCCAGGATGCCCGCACCGACGGCGAAGGAGCAAGCCGCTGCGCTGGATACCGCGCTCGCGGAAATGGCCAGCGTAGGCATGACGGGCGTCGGCGATGCCGGCATCGATCTGGCCAATTACCAGCTGTATCGGCAGTACGCCGACGCGCACAAACTCACCGCGCGCATTTACGCGATGATCCGCGGCACCGGCGCTGATTTCGACACCATCAGCAAAAACGGCCCGCTGCTCGGCTACGGCAACGACTTCCTCACCGTGCGCGCGGTCAAGCTGTTTGCGGATGGCGCACTCGGTAGTCGTGGCGCCGCCATGCTGGCGCCCTACGCCGACTATCCGAAAAACAGCGGCTTGCTGTTCCTGCCACCGGGCGAGTTGACCGCAAAGGTCAACAAGGCATTCGCGCGCGGCTATCAGGTCGCCATCCATGCCATCGGCGACCGCGCCAACGACGAGGTGTTGAACAGCTACGCGGCCGCGTACAAGACACACCCGCAAGCCGTGGCCTTGCGCAACCGCGTCGAGCATGCGCAGATCGTGTCGCCGCAGGACATCCCGCGCTTCGTGTCGTTGCACCTGATCGCCTCGATGCAACCGACGCACGCCACCTCCGACATGAACATGGCCGAGGAGCGCATCGGCCACGAGCGCATCAAGGGCGCGTATGCGTGGCAACATTTCCTGAAGCAGGGCACGGTGGTCGCCGGTGGTTCCGATTTCCCGGTCGAATCTCCCAACCCGTTCTATGGCCTGTACTCGGCGGTCACGCGTGAAGACCAGCAAGGCAATCCACCAGGCGGCTGGTATCCCGATCAGGATATGACCTTCATCGAAGCACTACGCGCATTCACGCTCGACGCAGCGTACGCCGAGCACGCCGAGAAAACCCTGGGCACACTGGAGCCGGGCAAATGGGCGGACTTCATCCTGATCGACCACGACGTGATCAAGGATCCGCCCGGCAAAATCTGGAACACCAAGGTGCTGCAGACCTGGGTCGGCGGCAAGCAGGTCTACGCCGCACCCGAGTAATTGCCCGGTATCAACCGGCAAAAAGCCCACCTTGCAGGCGGCCGCCGCTGAGACGAGCTTGTTGAAATCCGTTGTTGCGCTGTGTCGTCCGCCAGCACGATGCCCCACGGTGACGGTGACGCTGGTGCTGGCGCTGGCGTTGGTTGGCGTTGGTTGGCCTTGGCATTGGCATGCCCACTTCACATTCGTCATGCCGGCGCAGGCCGGCATCGCTGCTGCGAGTGACGCTACACGAACGGAGACCTACACTTGCCCTCGATAACCAGTCCAGGCACCGCCAAGAGCGATGCCGGCCTGCGCCGGCATGACGCAGTGGGAGCGCAATCGGCCAAGACTTATCGCGGACACGCCGGAGCCACAGTGCTACCCGACGGTCGCCCCCTGCATTGGCGCGGGCCGGCATCGCTGTTGCGCCAAGCTCAGGCGCACGGCAATACGCTCACTCCCGGTAACTTTTCCAGGTACCGACAGAGCAATTCCGGCCTGCGCCGGCATGACGATGGCGAGAACACGAGCGGCGCGGGATTCGTTGCGTGCATGCCGGGGCTGTAGAACCCTGCGCGCCGGCGAATCAGCAAAGTTTTGCCCGGACGGGCGGAGCTTCGCCGCAGCCCACAAAGTCCGACGGGCACCCGCGCCATAGGCCATCAGTCATGCCACGAAATTGCACTTTGCCTGTTGACGACTCGAAAGTCGGTGTTATAGTTAACTACAACACCACTCAACGACATCACTAGAGAGGCCCGTCATGAAAGCGTACCAACTGATAGCCAACGTCGCCGCCGCCATGCTCACCTTTGCCAGCGTCAGCGCCATCAACTACAACCTCGTGCGTCAACCCGGTGTGGCACCTGGCACCCCACTCACCCGGATCACCAACCTCGCACCGATACAGGTTCACCCCAGCGCTGATGAACGTCGCGCGGCAGCGCTGCTGAGCGGGGTGAGCGGGTCCGAAACCATCACTACTGCGGCACCGCGTGCGACGCAGAGCAACGCCACCGCATCATTCAAGCTGCTGGAGTCGGAAACGGCCATGCCGTATTACTCGTTTGGCAAGAAATTTGGCCGTGTCAGCAAGGAATAAACGATGACCATCACCTGGAATGACAGCGTCCCGATCTATCGCCAACTGCACCAGCGTGTAGTGGCGATGATTCTGGATGGTGACCTGAACGAGGGAGATCCACTGCCATCGGTGCGCCAGGTGGCGGCGGATTTTCAGATCAACCCGTTGACCGTGTCCAAGGCGTATCAGGAATTGGTTGACGGGCAACTGGTGGAAAAACGGAGGGGCCTGGGCATGTTTGTCATCGAAGGCGCGCGCGAAGCGCTGTTGAAATCCGAACGCGAGCGGTTTTTGCGCGAAGACTGGCCACCGCTGTTCGCACGGTTGCAACGGCTCGGGCTGGATCTGAAAACGCTGCTGCGCGAAGCCAAATCCGAACCCGCAGCCAAACCCGAAAAAGACCAGGCCAACAAGGAAGCCCAACCATGAGTGCTGTCATCACCGCCAGCGGTTTGAGCAAACGCTACAAGCAGTCAATCGCGCTGGACAACGTGAATTTCCAGATCCAGTCCGGTCGTATCGTCGGTCTGATCGGCCCCAACGGTGCTGGCAAGACCACCGCGCTGAAGGCGATCCTCGGCCTCACCGATTTCACCGGCGAACTGAGCGTGCTCGGCTTCGACCCACGCAAGCAGCGCGACAAGCTGATGGGCGAAGTCTGCTTCATCGCCGATGTCGCTGTGCTGCCGCGCTGGATCAAGGTCCACGAGGCCGTGGATTTTGTCGCCAACGTGCACCCGCGCTTCGATCGCGCCAAGTGCGAGGCGTTTCTGGCGCGCACCAAACTCACTCCCAACCAGCGCGTGCGCCAGATGTCCAAGGGCATGATCGTGCAACTGCATCTGGCGCTGGTCATGGCGATCGACGCCAAGCTGCTGATTCTGGACGAGCCGACTCTTGGCCTGGACATCCTCTACCGCAAACAGTTCTACCAGAACCTGCTGGAGGACTACTTCGACGAGAACAAGACGATCGTCGTCACCACCCACCAGGTGGAGGAAGTCGAGCACATCCTCACCGACCTGATGTTCATTCGCGACGGCAAGATCGTGCTGGATGCCGACATGGATGCGGTAGGCGAGCGCTTTATCGAAGTGATGGTGGGTTCGGACAAGGCCGACGCGGCGCGGGCATTGAATCCACTCGACGAACGCCAGGTCTTCGGCAAGAGCATTTTTCTGTTTGACAGTGTCGGACGCGCACAGCTGGAGGCCCTGGGCGAAACCCGCCGGCCATCCATCAGCGACCTGTTCGTCGCCACCATGAAGGGAACCTACGCATGAAAACCCAGACTTGGAAAAATGTGTACTGGCTGGTAAAGCGCGAATTCTGGGAGCACCGGGGCGGCTTCTTCTGGGCCCCGATCATCACCGGCGGCATCTTCCTGCTGCTGAACATCATGGGCATCATCACCGCCGAAGTGCTCGGCGCCCGCCACGGTATCAACTTCGGTGCCAGCGGTGGACTGCGCAAGGTCATCGAAGGCATGGATGCCGGTGACATGAGCCAGGTGGGATTCGCTCTGGACATCGCAATGTACTCGGCCATGGGCCTGCTGGTCGTGGTGCTCGGCTTCGTGGTGTTCTTCTACTGTCTCGGTGCGCTGTACGACGATCGTCGCGACCGCAGCATCCTGTTCTGGAAATCGCTGCCGATCTCCGACACCAGTACCGTGCTGTCCAAGGTTGTCAGTGCCACCGTCGTAGCGCCGATCATCGCCGTGCTCGTGGGAATTATCGTGGGCATGCTGCAATTGCTGATCGTGGCGGTCACGCTGTCCTTCCATGGCGTCAATGTGTGGCAGTTGCTGACGCTGGCTCACCCGTTCAAGGTGATGTTCAATCTGATCGGTTACATCCCGCTGTACGTGTTGTGGGCCACCCCGGCGGTGGGCTGGTTGCTGCTCTGTTCGGCATGGGCCCGCAGCAAGCCTTTCCTGTGGGCGGTGGCACTGCCGGTCGGAACCGGTCTGCTGGTGAGCTGGTTCGGCATCATGGGGCTGTTCAACCTGCCGACCACCTGGTTCTGGAAAAACGTCGTGCAGCGTGCCCTGTTGAGCGTGTTCCCAGGCACCGGCAGCATCTTCAGCGCAGACGGCGACAACCTGGTCCGCCACGTCACCGGCACCGGAACGGACGTCCTGGATCTGGCGAACACCTGGCAGTTGATGGCCTCACCCAACCTGTGGATCGGTGTAGTCGTCGGTGCGGCCCTGCTGGCCGGTGCCACCTGGTTCCGTCGCTGGCGCGACGACAGTTGAGCGCTGTGACGGACGGGCAGTTCAGCCCGTCCGTCAACCCGAACCACTCGCCATCCCCGCTCAGGGCCATGGCAAACAGTAAAGCTTGATCATCATTGCTACGGATTCGCATCCCGGATCCGTCGGCCCACTGCGCCCAAGGATTACCATGAAACTTCTGTCTGCTTCCCTGTTCACGCTGATCTTGCTCGCCGTGGCCCCGCCTGCATCGTCTGCGCATACCCCAAAAACTCCGGCCCAGCTCCCGCATACCGTCGTGCTGGTTGGCGACAGCCTGAGTTCCGCCCATCGCATTCCAGCCGAAGCGGGCTGGGTCAACCTGCTGCAGCAACGCGTCAACGCCGCCAGCACCACGGCGCCAGAAATCATCAACGCCAGCCGTGGCGGCAAGACGCTGACCGATGCCTTGAAGGAATTGCCGCCGCTGATTGCCGCCCATCACCCGCAGCTGGTTATTCTTGAGCTGGGTGCCAACGACGCCATCCTCGGCGCCAGCCGGCAAGACCTGGAAAAGAACATGGCGCGCCTGATTGACATGGCGCAGGCTTCAGGAGCGAAGGTCGCGGTACTCGGTTTCCGGATCCCGCCCAAGCTGGACAAGGATCACTGCGCCGACATGCTGGGTGAAGTCTATGCTCGCATTCAGCACGACAAGCATGTGGTGCTGCTGCCGTCGCTGATGGCCGGCATCTCGAACCAACCTGCCCTGCTGCTGGATGACGGTGTGCATCCCACTGCCGATGCCCAGAAGTTGATGCTCGACAATGCCTGGCCCACGCTGCGGCCACTGCTGATCAACTGATTCCACGTCGATCGAACTCGAAAAGGAGAACACCCATGAAGCCCATCACATTCAGTGCACTTGCCCTGGCTCTGCTACTCCCGCTGAGCGCCTGCGGACAAGCTCCGCAGACGGGCGCCCAGTCCGACACGGCGCAGACGACCAAAGACGCCGGGAAAACCACTTCCCATTCGATGATCGCTGGAGAAATCCAGAAGGCGATGGAGGCAGCAAAGCAGGAACTCGCCACCAAGAACATCGACGTGAACCATGTTCATGTCGGCAATGGCCACAGTGACAAGAGCTCGCAGCCCAAGGCCGAGATCACGCCACAAGGCGAGCTATTGGTCGCCGGCAAGAAGGTGGCGGCTACACCCGCGCAGCATGCCCTGTTGCTGGACTATCGCCAGCAGATCGTCGGCATCGCCGAAGCAGGCATGGACATCGGCACGCAGGGCGCCGACCTCGGCATTCAGGCCAGCAAAGCTGCGCTATGGGGCGCACTCGCCGGCAAGAGCGACAAGGACATCGAGGCGGCCATCAAGCCACAAACCGACAAGATCCAGGCCACCGCCTTCAAGCTCTGCCAGCGGTTGCCGGACCTGCTGTCCAACCAGCAGAAACTGGCTGCGGCGATGCCTGAGTTCAGGCCTTACGCGACCATGCAGCAAAAGGACGTCGATGATTGCGGCAAGGACGTGACGGACAAGGAGGGCAAGAAAGGTTCTATCGTGTTCTCCGATTGATCCGGACAACCACGTTGCTTACGCGCAGCGCAGCGAGAGGTTCGAGGTACAAGGGCACCTCGCCTCTCGCAGCGCGGCTTCGCAAGGAGGGCCATCACTTCTCGTGAATGCCGCCTTTGGTCAGCGTCAACGGATCGAGCAATTTCTTCAACTCGGCTTTCGACAGGCCGGTGGTTTCCAGCGCCACATCCAGGATCGGGCGGTGCTCCTTGTACGCCTTCTTTGCCGTCGCCGCGCCCTTCTCGTAACCGATCACCGGGTTCAGCGCGGTGACCAGAATCGGGTTCATCGCCAAGGCCTGGTTGACCCGCGCAGTGTTGACCGTGAAGCCG
>CAJDVA010000104.1_pt1 | contig 19727 bp, 19 predicted proteins | sample 7391241 | NCBI WGS metagenome assembly CAJDVA01 (sample SAMEA7055678, study PRJEB34461) | soil metagenome | biome: terrestrial ecosystem; feature: Peninsula; material: soil | place: Antarctica | collected 2016
ACGTACTGGGCAAAATGCTGGGTCAGAAACCGGCTGACCGCGCGGCCGACATCGCTGGGTTTGAAGCGACGGCTGTCGAGAAAAACATACTCACGGTGTTGCAACACCTGGATGATGCTGGCGTAGGTCGAGGGCCGGCCAATGCCGTGTTCCTCCAGCGCCTTGACCAGACTGGCTTCCGAGAAACGCGGCGGCGGCTCGGTGAAATGCTGGTCGGCGGCGATGTCGCGCAGCGCGACCTGTTCACCCACCGTCAGCCGTGGCAAGCGCCGCCCTTCGTCATCATCGTCCGCGCCCTTCTGGTCACGGCCTTCCTCGTACACCGCGAGAAAGCCCGGATCGATCACGGTGGTGCCGCTGGAACGGAACGAGGCGTCGCCGCCGGTTGCTGCGGCCGCCCCGGGCACGGGATAGCCCTCCACATCACGCACGGCAAACTCCACCGACACGGTGTTCAACGTGGCATGGATCATCTGACAAGCCACCGCGCGCTTCCAGATCAACTCGTACAACTTGCGCTGGTCGTCGTTGAGCACCGCGGCGATCGAATGCGGCGTGCGCAGCGCGGATGTCGGCCGCACCGCCTCATGGGCCTCCTGGGCGTTCTTGGATTTGGTCTTGTACACCTGCGGCGCATCCGGTAACGCCTTGGCGCCGAAATCACGTGCGATCAACTCGCGGATTTCGGTTACCGCGTCGACGCCGAGCATGGTCGAGTCGGTACGCATGTAGGTAATCAAGCCGACGTTACCCTCCGCGCCCAGCGCCACACCCTCGTACAAACCCTGGGCGACCTTCATCGTGCGACTGGTGGTGAAGCCGAGTTTGCGCGCGGCCTCCTGCTGCAAGGTGGAAGTGGTGAACGGCGCGGCGGGACGGCGTTTGCGTTCCTTGGACGATACGTCACTGACCGTGAGGCGACCATGCGTGGCCTGCCGCAACGCCTCGCGGGCAGCGTGCGCAGCGGCTTCACTGGTGAGATCAAACTGCTCGAACTTCTTGCCGTTGAGTTTGCTCAAACGGGCGATTGCACCCGGCCAGCGGACAACCCGCGCTGCACCTTGCGCCACAATACCGGCGACAGGTTGAAGCCCACCAGATAATCCAGCGCGCGACGCGCCTGCTGCGCATCGACCAGGTCGTAGGACAAGCCACGCGGATTGGCCACGGCGGCCTTGATCGCCTTCGGCGTGATCTCGGAAAACACCACCCGATACACGTGCTTGCCGTCCAGCAAGCCGCGCTCTTTCAATATCTCGTTGATGTGCCAGCTGATCGCCTCACCCTCGCGATCCAAGTCGGTAGCCAGATAGATATTCTCCGCTACCTTTGCAGCCTTGGCGATCGCATCAACGTGTTTTTCGTTGCGCTCGATGAGCTGGTAGGCCATGGCGAAATCGTGCTCGGTATCGACCGCGCCCTCCTTCGGCTTCAGGTCGCGCACGTGGCCATACGAGGCAAGCACGTAAAAATCGCTGCCCAGATATTTATTGATCGTCTTCGCCTTGGCCGGCGACTCGACGATAAGCAGATTTTTTGCCATGAAGCTGGATTTCCACAAAACGGACTTGACGGCGCGTCACCAGCGCCGGACATATATATAGTTGAAACCATGCCGCCCCCCATGCTGTCAAGCACAAGCGTCGCAACTGGCCACGACCCGCAGCGCTTGACCGTGGCGTCAATCGGCTCCTGCAGCAGGCAACCGCTGGTAGCGATTGCCCGGCAAACTCTCGACCTTGGCCTCCAGTTCAAGCATCAACAACTGCGAACCCAGCGCCGCCGGTGACTGTCCGGTACGCGTCACAAGTTCGTCTAACGTCACCGGATCGTGCCCAAGTTCGCATAAAAGCCGATTGAAAGTCGGGTCATTCTGGCCACCCTCAAGAGTTGCAGCGACCGTTTGCATCACCGCCATGGAAGACGGTGCGGGAGCCTCGTCAGGCGCCTGTGCGGCAAGGCGCGCCGCCAATTCACCGCCAAGCATGCGCGCAGCCGGCGCCAATGTCTCGACAATTTCCGCAGCATTCTCCACCAGTCGTGCGCCGTCACGAATCAAGCGGTGGCATCCCCGTGCCAGCGGATTGTGGATGGACCCGGGCAACGCAAACACTTCGCGGCCCTGTTCAGCAGCCAGGCGCGCGGTGATCAACGAACCGGAACGCAATCCGGCCTCGACCACCAAGGTGCCCAGCGACAACCCGGCAATCAGGCGATTGCGCCGCGGAAAATGGTCCGCGCGCGCAGCGGTGCCCGGCGGAAATTCGCTGATCAACGCACCGTGTGCGGCGATGCGTTGCGCCAGCGCCTGATGCTTGCGCGGGTACACCAGATCCGGACCGGTGCCCATGACCGCCAAGGTCAAACCACCCACCTCCAGTGCCGCCGCGTGGGCGGCCGCATCAATGCCGTCGGCTAGGCCACTGGCGATCGCAAACCCGGCGTCCACCAGCGCACGAGCAAACACCCCGGCGTGCGCCAGACCGCTCGCACTGGCCGCGCGCGCGCCGACGATCGCCACTTGCGGGTAGAGCAGCGCGCTGGCATCGCCGACCACAAACAGCGCTGCAGGTGGCTGCGGAATATTCTCCAGTTGCGGCGGAAAATCCGCGTCGATGCAGCACAACAGCCGATGCCCAGGGGCAGCCAGCCACGCCAGGTCGGCGGCGAGGCGGCTTTCGTCCGGTTGCCGCAACCAGGCCTGCGCGCCCTCGCCCAGCGCCGCGCGATGTCTCCACAACTGCGCGAGCACCGCGTGGATATTGTTGTCGGCGCTCTGCAGCCGCTCGCGCAGGCCACCGGCTCCAAGCCCCGGCGTGCGCAATGCCGTCAACCACGCCCGCCATTCACTCGTCTCGTCCATGCGCAAAGTGTACGGGTCAGGCACCAACAGAAACGGCGCGGTGAAGGCCGCGCCGTGCTGTAGGCTTGCAACGATACTGGCGGGTCGACCTACTCGGGCACGCGCAACTTGGCATTGACATGTACCGGGCGCAGGCCGTCCATGATCAAGCCGTAGCTGACCCGGTCAAACGTGCGAAACACCATCACGTGGCCGACAAATTCATCGGGCAGCGTCACCTTCTTGCCGGTGCCGCGGCGCCAACTGTTGCTGGCTACGTCGTCGTTGATGGTCTGGCCCGGCTCGTAGATCGCGTAGGTCTGGCCGTTGTCCACGCCATTGCGCGCACCGATGGAAAGCATCACCACCTGGCGCGAACCAACCGCATCCAGCGCATCGGCAAAGCCGATGACGCGCGCCGTGTCGGCCACGTTCTTGGGCGCATGCGGATAGAAGTATGGGTCGTACGGCGTGTCATCGATCGGCATGATGCGGTCGCCACTGCGAACTTCCTGCGTGGAGTCGAGCAGCAGCAAGGTGGACGGGTCGCCCATGCGCAAGGTCTCGGCCGTGCCGATCACGCTGACCTCCACGCCCATGTCGGTGCCATGTCCCCAGTGGCCGTCATTGCGCGTGTCCTCGCTCCATGGCGCGTTGACCATCGCTGCATTGCTGTCCAGAGGATGCGCGACGATGCCACTTTCCGGTAGACGCGACACGTCCCGTGGATACGCGCGAAACACGTGGCTCGGCCGCACCACCACCCAACGCTGGCCCGGCGCACCCTGCAAGCCGCGCACATACAGGTTCTGGCCGACTGCGCCGCGCAAGCGTGCCTCTTCCAGCCCCACCACATACGGCGCCGAGCTGACTGCGTTGGAATCCATCACGCGCATGTCCTTGAGGAACATGCGCAAATCCGCCAGCGGAATGGCCGGTACCGCGTCGCTCTCGCGGTGCACGCCAGGCTGCAACGCCAGGCGCGGGCCGTTGATGAACGACAGATTGAGCACATCACCGGGATAAATCAGATGCGGGTTGCGCACCTGGGGATTGGCCTGCCAGATCTCCGGCCACAGCCACGGCTTGGCCAGAAACTTGGCGGAGATATCCCACAGCGTGTCACCGTGGCGCACGGTGTAGGTATCCGGGTGGCCGCTGCGCAACTGCGCACTCGCGGCATATACCGCCACGGTGACCAGCATGCCAGCCAGCAACACGAGAATTTTCTTGATCATTGGTGGGAATCCCCCTTCCCCAGATGCTCGGGCGAGTGTAACCGAACCGTTAACGCGCGCAACAGAGCGGGCGTCCGGCAAAACCGCTGCCAGACGGGCGGCCAAACACGTACAATGGGCGGCAGTGTAAGGTGCCACAGGGCTTGGTTTTCGCCGATTTGCCCGCAGTTTCGGCACTTGAGGTGAGACCATGAGCATCCTTTCCATCCTCGAATTTCCCGACCCGCGTCTGCGCCTGCACGCCGCGCCCGTGAGTGTGTTTGATGCCAAGCTCAAGCAGCTCGGCGCGGACATGCTGCAAACCATGTACGCCGCCAACGGCGTGGGGCTGGCCGCGATCCAGGTCAACGTGCAGCAACGCATTCTGGTCGCCGACATGAGTGACGAACGCACGCAACCGCTGGTGCTGGTCAACGCACAAGTGGTGGAGAAGTCCGGCTCGCAGGTCTATCAGGAAGGCTGCCTGTCGTTCCCCGGAATGTTTGCCGACGTCACCCGTGCACTCAGCGTCACGATCAAGGCGCAGGACACCGACGGCAAGGAAACCATTCTGGAGGTTGAAGGTCCGCTGGCGGTGTGCATCCAGCACGAGATTGACCATCTGGATGGCAAGATGTTTGTCGACTATCTGTCGTCACTGAAACGCACGCTGCTGCTCAAACGACTGGACAAGCAACGCAAGCAGGCGGCGAGTGCTTGAGTAATCCAGACGCCGGCGCACTCCCGCTGCGGCTGATCTTTGCAGGCACCCCGGAGTTTGCCGTGCCATGTCTGGCGGCCTGTGGTGCCAGCGGCGCCGAGGTGATTGCGGTCTACACGCAGCCAGATCGCCCCGCCGGTCGCGGGCGCAAACTCACGCCGAGCCCGGTCAAGCAGGCAGCGCTGGCAGCTGGCATGGCGATCGAGCAGCCTGAATCGCTGAAGTCAGCGGCGGCACAACACACGCTGGCGAGCTATCGGCCTGACTTGCTGGTCGTGGTTGCGTACGGACTGATCCTGCCGCGCGCCACACTCGACATCCCGACCCACGGCTGCTGGAACGTACACGCCAGCCTGTTGCCGCGCTGGCGCGGCGCGGCGCCCATTCAGCGCGCGATCCTCGCTGGTGACAGTGCAACTGGCGTCGGGCTGATGCAGATGGAAGCGGGTCTGGACACGGGACCGGTCATGCTGGAACGGAGCACGCCCATCAGCGCACAAGACACCGGTGGTAGTTTGCACGACCGTTTGTCGCTGCTGGGCGCGCACCTGCTGGCCGATGGCCTGGCGCAACTGCGCGCTGGTCACGCGCCGGTCGCGCACGCGCAAGCCGAGAATGGGGTCACTTACGCACACAAGCTCGACAAGACCCAGGCGCAGCTCGACTTCAGCCGCACTGCAGCGGAACTGGAGCGTCAGGTACGTGCGTTTGATCCATGGCCGATCGCCACGGCGCAGATCGCCGGCGAAACCCTGCGCATCCGGGCCGCGCAGGTGCTGGCGCTCGACCACCACGCAGCACCCGGCAGCGTGCTCGCGACGGGCCGCGCCGGCATCGACGTGGCGTGCGCTGGCGGGGCGCTGCGTATCACCGCCGTGCAGCGAGCCGGCGGCAAGCACATCACGGCGGCCGACTATCTCAACGCGCGTCCCGACCTGCGTCTGTCGCGATGAAAATCGACACGCGTGCACTTGCCGCCAAGGGGCTGGCCGAGATTGCCATGCGCGGTGCATCGCTGCGCGAGGTGATGGAGCGCCAGGCGCCCAAGTTGCCCGACCCGCGCGATCGCGCGCTGCTGATGGCGTTGTTGAGCGATGGCGCGCGCTGGTGGTTGCGCTTCGATGCGGCCATCGACGGCCTGCTGGAAAAGCCCCTGCGGCACAAGGACCCGGCCATCCATGCGCTGCTCGTACTCGGTCTGGTGCAGTTGGAAATTTTGCACATGCGCGACTACGCGGCCGTGGCTGCCACGGTGGAAGCCACACGCACGCTGAAACGCCCACAACTGGCTGGATTGGTCAACGCCGTGCTGCGCCGTTGGCAGCGCGAGCGCGAAAGCCGCAGCGCCCAGCTCGATGCGAACCCGCAGACCCGTCACGCGCACCCGGCGTGGCTGGCCGCGGCGCTGGCGCAAGACTGGCCGCAGCAGGCCGAATCGATCATGGCGGCAAACAACACCGAGCCACCGCTGATGTTGCGCGCCAACCGTCGTCACGGCACACGCGACACGCTACTCGCGCAATTGCAAACAGCCGGCTATACGGCCAGCGCACATCCCTGGTTGCCCGACGCAGTGATCCTTCCACACAGTACCGACGTCACCCGCCTGCCTGGTTTTTCCGACGGCGCGTTTGCGGTACAGGATGGCGCGGCGCAAGTCGCCGCCGATCTTGCGCAAGTCAGCGACGGGCTGCGCGTGCTGGATGCCTGCGCCGCGCCGGGGCAGGCCATTCGACCGCATTCTGATTGACGCGCCGTGTTCGGCCACTGGCGTCCTGCGCCGGCGTCCGGATGTGCGCCTGCACCGACGCGCCAGCGACCTCGCTGCGCTGTGTGCACAACAGCAACGCATCGTGACTGCGCTGTGGCCGCTGCTGGCGCCAGGCGGGTTGCTGGTGTACATCACCTGCTCGCTGCTGCGCGCGGAAAACGAAGCGGTCATCGGCGAACTGCTGAGCGCGCAGCCCGATGCGCAAGCCCTGGCATTTACGCTGCCAGTTGGCCGGCTTGCGGCCATCGGCTGGCAGGTCTTGCCGGGCGATGGCGACCTTGACGGCATGTATTACGCGGTCGTGCAAAAGCTGCCCGGCGTCCCGACTGGCGCGCACTGACCGGCACGTCGACACGATTCCCGCGCGTCCGGCGACGCGCAGCGGATGTCCGCGGACGGTCACTGCACATGCGCTGTCCGCGTCTGCTCCCCGCCACAGGGAGTTTCAACGCCATCCGGTCGGCTGGCACAGCGCTTGCTGCTCATGATCTGCGGGCTTCCCGCGACCGTCAGGAGACAGCCATGAAACTCGAAGCATTGATGCTGCGCAGTCTGTGCGCCGCCGGCATGCTGGTGTGCGCGCTGGTGCTCGGCGCCATGTTGAGTGCCACGCCCACGACGTCGCCAGCCGGCGGCAAGACGCTTGCCAACGCAGCGCAACCGTGGCTGCCGCGTGCAAGCTGCCGCCCGACGCCGTGGCCTGTCCGCACGTGCGTGGCTGCGTGGCAAGCGCCAGCCACCACGCGCACGCCATAATGGCGGCATGCTGCACGTCATCCTGTTCCACCCCGAGATTCCGCCGAACACCGGCAACGTGATTCGCCTGTGTGCGAACACCGGCGCCGGGTTGCATCTGATCCGGCCGCTGGGCTTCACGCTGGACGACGCGCGTCTGCGTCGCGCCGGGCTGGATTATCACGAGTACGCGCGCGTCGTCGTGCACGACGATCTGACGCAATGCCTCGCGGCCATCGGCACGCCACGCGTATTTGCGTTCAGCACGCGCAGTCGCGTGCGCTACACCGACGCACGCTTTGGCGACGGTGATGCACTGCTGTTCGGCTGCGAAACCGCGGGCTTGCCGCAGGACGTGCTCGACGCAGTCCCAACGGCACAACGCTTGCGTCTGCCGATGTGCCCACACAGTCGCAGCCTGAACTTGTCCAACAGCGTTGCCATCGCCGTGTACGAAGCGTGGCGTCAGCTCGATTTCAGCGGCGCAGTTACAATCCCCGCATGACTGCCACTACGCCAAACTCCTGGTTGCCGCCAGCGCTGCGCAAGCTCGCCGGACGCGCACTGCAAACCGCGCTTAATCACGCGCTGGCGCTGGACCCCGGCACGCAACAACAGCTGGTCGCACTGAACGGGCGCAGCGTGCAGTTGCATTTGCGCGGGCCGGAGCTGGCGTTCGCCGTGTCGGTGGCCGAGGGTCGCCTGCAGGTTGGCCCAACGCAAGCAAACGAAAGCCTGCGTGTCGCGGCCACGCCGGGCAGTCTGCTCGGCATGCTGCTCAAGGGCGACAACGACAGCGTCGCGCCGGGCAAGGTGGAGATTGCCGGTGATGCCGATCTGGCGCGCCGGCTGGAAAAACTCGCCAGCACCTTCGCGCCGGATTTCGAGGAAGCGTTTGCGCGCACATTTGGCGACGTGCTCGGCGTACCGCTGGCGCGAGCCGTGCGCGAAGGCCTGAGCCACGCATGGGAAACCGCAGCACATCTGCGCGAGGACGGCGCCGATTGGTTGCGCGACGAAGCACGGCTGGCGGTGGCGCCGGGCGAAGTCGAAGGTTTTCTGGACGGCGTCGACACCCTGCGCGAGCGCAGCGAACGCCTGCAAGCGCGCGTGTCGCGACTCACTGCGCGCGTGCGCGGCAACGCCGCGTGACGCCGCTCACGATCATCCCGCGCCTGCTGCGCGTGGCGTCGGTGCTGCTGGCGTATCGGCTCGACGAGCTGATCGACGCCACGCACCTGTATCGTCCACTGAAACTGCTGCGCCCGTTGCTCGCGCGGCCCCGCGCGAACGTCGCGACACTGTCGCGTGGTACGCGTCTGCGCTTGGCGCTGACCGAGCTGGGACCGATCTTCGTCAAGGCCGGACAGGTGCTGTCCACGCGCCGCGATCTGGTGCCGGCTGACATTGCCGACGAGCTCTCGCTGCTGCAGGACCAAGTCGCGCCATTTCCCGGCGCTGCGGCACGCGCCATCGTCGAGCTCGAACTAGGCGCATCAATTGGCCATCTATACGCCCAATTCGATGAAGCGCCATTAGCCTCGGCCTCCATTGCGCAAGTGCATGCGGCGACCCTGCATGACGGCAGCGAGGTGGTGGTCAAGGTGTTGCGTCCGGGTATCGATGCCCAAATTGCGCGCGACGTGCGCCTGCTGCATGCGCTGGGCGAGCTGGCGCAGCGCTGGCATCCGAACGCCGACAAGATCCGTCCGCTGGATGTGGTGGCCGAAGTCGAGAAGATGCTGGACAACGAGCTGGACCTGCAACGCGAAGGCGCCAGCGCAAGCCTGCTCAAGCGCAACTTCGCCAGCGGTGTCGATCTGTACGTGCCGGCGGTGCACTGGGAACTGACGACCACCCGCGTGCTGACGCTGGAGCGCGTGCACGGTGTCAGCTGCGACGACATTACTGCCATCGACGCAGCCGGCATCGATCGCAAGCTGCTCGCGGTAAAGGGCGTCCGCGTGTTTTACGAGCAGGTGTTTCGCGACAACTTCTTCCACGCCGACGCGCATCCGGGCAACATCTGGGTGGACACCACACGCACCACCGAACCGCGCTTCATCGCGCTGGATTTCGGCATCATGGGCTCGCTGCCACAAGCCGACCAGTACTGGCTGGCGCAAAACTTCATTGCGCTGTTCGAGCGCGACTACGCGCGCATCGCGCACCTGCACGTTGCCGCCGGCTGGATGCCGGCAGACGTGCGTCTGGATGAATTGGAAGCGGCCGTGCGCACGGTGTGCGAGCCGTACTTCACCCGCCCGCTGGCGCAGATTTCCCTCGCCGAGTTGGTGGTCAAGTTGTTCCAGACGGCGCGCCGCTTCGAGCTGACAGTGCAGCCGCAACTGATCCTGCTGCAAAAGACGCTGCTGAACATCGAAGGCGTCGGTCGCATGCTCGACCCGCAGATTGACATCTGGGCGGTCGCGCATCCGGTACTTAAACGCATCTTGCATGAGCGCTACAGCCCACTGCGCACGCTGCGCGACATGCGCAAACGGCTGCCCGAGTGGCTGCACCATGCGCCCGAGGTTCCCGAGCTGGTGCGCGACGCGTTGCGCCAGATCGCGCGTGGCGAGCAACCCGCAGTGAGCGACCCGCGCCTGCTCGCACAGCTGCGCGCCGAGGCGCGCCGCCAGCACACGGCGCTGCTGTGCAGTGTGCTTGGCGCGTCACTGCTGCTCGGTGCCACGCTGCTGTGGGCTCTGGCGCCAGAGCGCGGACCATGGCCACCGTTGCTCGCGATAGTTGGTGCCGCGCTCGCCTTCATCAGCGGCTGGCGTCAGCGCTGACGCGTTGCCGCACGCCGGCAACGAGTGCACAGAGGCGCGGGCTATCGGCACGCGTCAAGGTGCCGGTTAAACTGCCCGCATGTTGATTGTCAGCCACAACATCTCGTTGCCCGAGTCCGAGCTGGTCGAGCGCTTCCTGCGCGCCGACGGCCCGGGCGGCCAGCATGTGAACCGTACCGAGAGCGCGGTGGAGCTGCGTTTTGACGCGCGCAACTCGCCGTCGCTGCCGGTGGATATTCGCGTGCGACTGCTGGCCCGCCGTGACCGCCGCCTGACCAGCGACGGCGTACTGGTGATCCAGGGCCGGCGTTTTCGCGATCAGGCGCGCAATCGCGACGATGTGCGTGAACGCCTGGTCGCGATCATTCGCGGTGTGCTCGTGCCGGTAAAAAAGCGCGTCGCGACCAAGCCCACGCGCGCGTCGAAGGAGCGCCGCCTGCAAGGCAAACTGCAGCGCGGCAAGATCAAGCAGACGCGCGCGCGCCATCCGGACGCGGAATGAGCCCACGCGTACCGAACCCTGCCGAACTGCCAGCGCACATGCCGACTTTGCGCGATGGGACGCGCCGCGCGCTGTGTCGCCTGGCCTTGCGCGTGGCGGGCTGGGGGCTCGGCGGAGAGTTTCCCGATGTCGCCCGGCTGGTGTTGATCGTGGCGCCACACTCGTCGTGGTGGGACGGCTTCTGGGGTCTGCTGGTGAAGGTCGCCATCGGCGCCGACGTACGCTTCATGGCCAAACAGGAACTGTTCCACGCGCCACTGGGCAGCACCTTGCGCGCACTCGGTGGCATGCCGATCGACCGTGGCGCCACCAAAGGCGTGGTCGAGCAGATGGTCGATGAATTCGCCCGCCGCGATGCGCTGTGGCTGGGGGTGGCCCCGGAGGGTACGCGCAAGCCCGTGGCGCGCTGGAAATCCGGCTTCTGGAATATTGCGCACGGCGCCGGCGTACCGATTCTGCCGGTGGCGTTTCACTACCCGACCAGGACCATCGTCGTCGGCTCGCCACTGGTCACCAGCGCCGACATGGACGCAGACATGGCGCGCCTGCGCGCGTTCTACGCGCCGTTCAAGGGCAAGCATCGCAACGTCTGATCTGACGTTTCTCTCCCGACGCATTTCGCAGCGGGCACCGATGCTCGGCATCCGGCACTACCAAGCCTTTCTGCTCGTCTGCATCGCGCCGAACTCTCACGCCGGGCCGGACACGTTCTACATCCTTGCGCGCAGCGGCCGCGAAGGTCACACCGTTGGCCTTGGCGCGGCGCTCGGCATCCATGCCAGCTGCGCGGTGCATACGCTGGCGGCGGTGCCGGGCTTGTCAGCCATCGTGATGCCCTCGGCCACCGCATTCACGGCGCTGAAATACATCGGCGCCGCTTATCTGGTCTGGATTGGCCTGCGCATACTGCTGCGCCAACGGAACACGCATGCTGCCGAGGTGGGCGCAAGCGCCATCCGCGCGCTGTTCAAGCCGTACCACGGCAAGCACCGCAATATCGGGCAGCAGTGACACCGTCGGCCGTCCGTCTTGCCTTGCTGCTGCACCTGGGCGGTGACGGCCATGCGCGCGGCCCAATCCGCCGTCCCTACCGGAGACGCGAATCCACGCGGTGGCAGTATTCGTGGTAACCGCCGCTGGCGTCGACACGGCCAAGCACGGCGCAGTGATGCCGACCCGCCGCGGGCACGGCGGCCGCGATCGGATGGCCATAATCATCGCGTCTGGGCTGACCCTCGGCGCCGGTTTCCTGCGGCCAGTCGAGCGTGCCGCCGCCGGTGACGCGAGCAGGGATCATCCAGTAGTCGCCATGGGCGTAGAGACCGCCTGGCTCGAAGGTGACATCGATGCCTGCCTCCAGTGTGATCGGGCACCCTTCGACGACATCCAGCACATCGGCGGCATCGGTGGCGCCGCGCTGATCCCAGCGGCGCAGCAACGGGTACCGTTGTGGATCCACATTCGGCAAATACGGCATCGCTGCTGTCCGGCGCGCCGGTCGAGAGTGCGACCACCTGTAACAGCGGAAACGTATCGCGCTGTGCCAGCGTGTAGTCATCGTCAAGCAACTCGACCCGGTAGCTCACCGCAAGACCGAGCCGTGCTTCGCGGCCGGGGTTGGCCACAGTCACGGTCACCTGCACGCAGTCATCCGTCGTTGGCGCACCGCAAGCGACGACCGTGAACAGGGCAGAGCCGTTGTCGCGCGACCACTTGAACGTGGCGCCCTGCATTCCGTCGCTGGCGGCGGGTCCGCCACGGTGGATCTCCACCCGATAAAGCCGATTCTCCCGGCCGCGATAACCGGCATCGGCGGCAATCACGCGAGGGACCGTGCCGGTGGCGCCCATCTGCAGCGTGGCGCGCAGGCACGGCAACGCGCAGCTTGCGCGCATCGAGCACCCGAAACGCCAGCGCGGGGTCGCCCTCCGAACGGTCGTCGCTGGCATTACCCATGTCCAAAAGCGCGATGCGCAGGTTTTCCGCGTCGACGATCTGGCGATCGAGCTCGCCGCGAGCAGGCGCGTGCGCAGCGCCGTCAATATGTCATCGAGCCACTTCCTCGCGCGGATCGGGTCGAACACGCGCAGTTGCCAGACTACCTGTGCGCGGCTGGCGGTATGCGCCCCGCCAAGTGCGACATCGCCGATGTCGGGCGCCTCGACCGACGACAGGTGACGCTCCCACGCATCCAGCCACAGTACGCACGGAGCTTGTCGGCCGGCGAAACCGGGCGCACTCTGCTCGGCGCTGTCGTCAGGCGTCGGCGCATACGGCTGGCTGGCTAGCGTCGTGTGCTCACTGTTGTTCTCACACAGCATGCCGTCAACGTAAAAGTGTCCGGCCGACAGCGGCCAGTCGCCGGGCTTTTCCGGCAGGCTGGTAGCGCGTTCGGGCAGCATACTGAAACCATCACCGGCGGCCCAGGCCGGACCGGCCAGATCCATCGCCAGCGCGCGCAGCTGGTACCGCTGGATCGCGCCCTGCTCGGTCCAGTCCGCGTCCAGCACTACCCGGCCCTGCTGCTGCAACACCCGGCGGTAGTGCCGTGCCGGATCGAACGTGAAGCGCGTGAAGTCACCTTTCATGACGGACTCCGGAGCTTATTCGCGCAGCAGATCGGCATTGAGGGGAACGATTTCGGCGTAGACCAGGCGTCCTGCCGTGGCGTGGCTCGCCGAGATGAATTCGAACTCCTCGATGACCAGGCGATAGCGTCCCGGCTCCGGCACCTGCGCGAAGGTGACCGTGCCGGCCCACAGCGCCACATCGGGATTGGCGGCAGGCGCACCGTCGAACTCCGCATGGATCGTGGCGGCGCTGGCTGCCGCGTCCTGCCAGCCGAGGTCGCTGGCAATGGCCGGGGTGCGTTCCTGCAGACGTACCTGGATGCGGGTCGGGCGCGAGATGGACAGCTTGTGCTGCCGCGCGCCGCGCACCACGGCGGTGGGGCCGCGCGGCGCCACGCCGGAAACGACGACACGTACCGTGCGCGCATGATGGGGATCGGTGGTGACCAGCGCCGCCCGGGTCGGCGTGAGCTGCGCGAAATCGGCCAGCACCACCCGGGAGATCCTGGCATCCGGCAACGCGTGTGGCTGATAGCGCGCAAGCGCGAGCCGCACGAACGGCATGTAGGTATCGCCGGGCAGGTTCAACGTGAGGTCGGCGTACCAGAGTTTCCGCTCCGGATCGTAGGTAGTGGGAAAGCCGACGACATCGACGCGGCCGGGGGCACCACCGGGCCCGCTGATCTGCTCTTCAAGGGAAACGGCATAGTCGCAGCGGTTGTCACCGGCGAAGTCGCCGATGGCGGGCCAGCCCGCGAGCGCGCCGGTGTCCCAGATCGGATCCATGCCCCATTGCGTGATGTAGGGCTTGAAGCGGACCCGAAGCTGGTCCAGCTCGAGGTTGCCGAGCGCGCCGCTCCACAGCGTCACGCCCAGCAACTCGTCGGCGCCGGAGGAATACCACGGCCGATGCAGATAGACCCGCAGGCCACCGCCAAAACGCACGCTGCGCTGCAGATTGGTGTCGCCCTGGCGTTGCCAGCCGAACGTGGGCAGCACGAACGCGATGTCCGGCGCGAGCGGACGGGCGGATGCCGGCACGTCGACGCTGACCGGCGCACTGCGGCGGGTGAAGTCGAGCCCCTTGTCCTGCGGGAAATACTCCCGATAGCGCGACGCGGCAACCGCCGTGTAGCTGATGCGATGATGCTTCACGTCACCAATCTGATGGCGCGGCATGGCATCGTCGAACTGCATCAGCGGACGGCCAGGGTCACCAGTAAAGTCGCCCGCACGCACGAACGCCATCTGCTCGTGTTCCGGATCGTAATAGCCGCCCAGACGGCCATCTACACCGCTGGTGCGGAGATACCCTTCGCCGGTACCCGCCAGGTGGATTTCATCGACGGGCGAGGCATGGTGCGTCGTTTTCGGCGCGGGATCGGCGGGATCGTCCAGTGGATCGTCCCAACTGCAGAGCAGGCTCACCTGCTGCGTACTCGCCGCGTGGATCTTCAGGCCGCCGTGCAGATAGGCATCCGTGGCCCCGGCCACACGCCAGGCGGTGATCGGCGCCAGCTCCGTCGGATCGGCCCGGTTGGCGATCGGCGCGGTCTGCAGTTCCACGGTATAGAGCGGCGCCTGATGATTCACCTGCAACGCGGCGAACGCCGGTATGCCGAGCGGCTGCTGCACCGCATGCACCAGGGTGACGAGGTGCGGCGGAGTCAGCATCCAGTGACCGCCTTCGACCGCGCGCTGCAGTACATGGGCCATGCGATCGACGGCCCTACCCGGATCCAGTGGATCGGGCCGCGGTGAGGTCACGGCACGCTGCTCGACATATTCACGCAGCCACTGCCACACCCCCATCCGCTTGAGGTCATCCACGCCCACATAACTGCTGACCGGCACAACCTGCAACTGCCCCTTGGCCAGGAAGGCGGTAAGCACGCGCCCGTCGGGATCCCACTTCGGCAGCTGATCGGACGGCGCGGCGGGTTCGGCCAATGCCAGCCGGAAGCCACGCAAGCTCGTCCAGTCGGTCGTGGCGCCGAACGGGATCAGCGTGGCCGAGCCGGGACGCGGATTGGGATCGTCGAGCGCGGCGTAGGTCACCGGCCCGGCGGCGGCATCGAGCGCGATCCGCGCAACAGAGGCCTGCGGCGCGCCGGGCAGGTCGCGAATCGCGACGCCGCGTGAAAACGGATCGGGCAGGTAGGGCAACGTGTCGAGGTGCGCCGCCGTCACGAGCGGATAGTTGTCCTGCTTGCCGGCTACCACGATCTCGGCGACCGGCAGTTCGCCTGCGTCGCGAGCACCGATCAGCGCCCAAGTCGCCGCATCGCTCTTCAGCTTGCCCGCCGCGTCGTCGAACATACCGTGGCGCTCGCCCATCTCCACGCCGGTGCGCGGCGGTACCAGGTGGCGCTCGGCGGCATGTGTATCCGCCGGCTGCCCATCGTTCTCGACCGCATCGTTCCAGGTGCGGATCACCATGCGATCCAGCGCCGAACCCGGATCGGTTACCGCCGCCGCGTCACGCAGCACGATCAGGGGCGCAGCCACCGGCTCGTAGCGCAGGTAGGCAAACCCCTCCGGATCCTGTGGCAGCGCCCACACGCGGGAAACCGCGTCGCCAAACGCATCGCCGAGCGCAAGGCTGTTGCCGGCAAGATCGACGGCGCGCGCGCGGAACCGATAGCACCGCCCGAAGCGCAGCGCTGGCAAGGAGCCCGCTACCGGCTGATAGTTGACGCTCATCTTGAACGGCGTCACCGGCGCATCGGTTGCGTATTCCGCGTCGTTGTCCTTGGGAATCGCCTTCTCCGGATCGGCAAAACGGCTCAGCGCGCGGCCCGGCCGTGGTGCGCCCAGGCTCCAGCCGGCCCAGCGCGCGAACGCCTCATGCAGGTACAGATCCTTGTCGGCAGGCGTGGCGCCGGGAGCCGGCTGGGTGGCGGCCATCTGCACGAAGCCTTCCTCGTCCTCGGTATTGAACGAGCGAGCGCCGATGGTGTATTCGCCGCGGCGCCGATGCAGCGAATGCCACAGTCCGCTGCCCGCTTCCCACACATCGAGCCGATAGCCGCGCACCAGATCCTCGGCAGCGAACGGCCGTGGCTGCGGCGATCCAGCCTCCATCGCCTGGTTGAACGCCTTCGACTGCCCCAAACTCGCGAACAACGCCGCGCCACGCCGATCGGCGTACAGCGAAAAGCCGCCCGAGCGCAGCGATGGCAGCGTGGCACCGGGGTCGAACACCTCCGGGTGCGGCGCCGGCTCCGGGCTGACGCCAGCGGCCAGATTGCCTGCCGGGTCCGGAGCACGCACCGAGTCGGCGAGCATGATCGCCTTGTGCATGGCGCCATCCACGTCCACCTGGGCCACGCCGAACGCTTGCGCATCGAGCGCCAGCAGGCCGAGCACGGAGGATCGCGGCGCCGGTACGAACAGGCGCCACGGCCCGAGTACGGCATGCACGTAAGCGGTATCCAGTGCGGGTGTCTGCGTCGGGGTGCGCCAGTCGAGGTCGATGGAATGGATCGCAAGCGTGCCCGGCGCGTTCAGCGCTGTCTCGACGACGAACTGGCGCGGCAGTTGCAGATCGAACACCAGTCCGAGCTTGCGCAGCAGATCCGGGTACGCGCTCAACGCACTCAGTGCCTGATGGAAGTCCAGCACCTTGTCGCTGTCGAGCACGAGCGGATGCTGCTCGCGATCAGGTGTCGGCATGTGATGGAAAACCGAAAAATCCTGTGCCGCGGCGCGCAGGCGATCCGCATCGCGCGGCCCGGCGATCAGGCCCTCGTGATCCAGCGCGCGCGGGGCGTTTGCGTTGGACGCAACAGCGAAGCTGTCCGACCGATGGCTGGCCCGATTGATGACACGCCACCGAGATGCCAAGCGGCCATCCCAGTGCACGTCGAGGCCGTCGACCAGGTTGCGCAGCGCGCGACGGTTCACGCTGCCCTCCCGGTTGTGGACGTCTCCGGGGCGATCGGGCAGCGCCAGGGCGATGCCGGCCTCTTGGTAGATACCTTTCAGCGCGCTGAGCGTTTCCCGCACGGAGTAACTGATGATGCCGTGACCGGTGTAGTCGTCGTAGACATGCGAGCGAACGAAGGTGTCCTCGTTGAACAGTTGCTCCCACAGCCCGGGATCGAGCACGCCGGTATCGATCGGCGCATTGAATGACCGGCCATGGCAACGCACGGCCAACTGCGGCGCACGCTCCTGCAAGCGCCGGGTCCACGCCAACCAGTCGGGAAACAGGCCCAGGCGGTCGCCACCGCGCAGCCGCGGCGCGACCAGCACGGAAACCGGCATGTCGTCGCCCGTCACCGTTACCCCACGGGGAATGATGGTGAATAGAACAGTCTGATCCACGGCCATGTCCGGCTCCTTTCTCGTCGTCGCCAGCGCTCTCAGGCAAACGCCAGCGCGTACTCGTTCCAGCTCGTACCGGTGTCGTATTCATCCAGAAACTTCGGATCGCCGTTCGAGCCGCCGAAGGCCTTCTCCACGGTGAGCTCGACCGATTTGCTGAACATGAGCACCTCGACCTGCACGGTGAGCGTCGCGCGGCCGTAAGCCTTGCCGCTGCCGCCGTCCGCCTGGTAGGCAAAAGTCAGGTTGAACTCGACCGAGATCTTGACCAGGCCCAGGACGGCGAGCGAGCCGCCCATGCGCAGGTAGCCGGCCAGCGTGCAGGAGAGTTCGGTCTGCCCTTCCTTGCGCTGCAGCGAGAAGTAGATGCCCGCCATGATGTGGACCTCGCCGCTGGCCACCCCGATGTCGATTGCCGCGGCCGCACCGAACTCGAGCGCCGCTTCCAGTTGCTTGATTCCCGCGGTATCGAGTTGCAGGTGGAAAAAGCCCCCGCCGGCAAAAAACGCGACCGCCAGCTGAAACGGATGGCAGCGCTGCGACACGTTGAAATCGAACACCGGCTTGCCATCCAGGAACGGCAAGGTGAGTGCCGCGCCGAGCGCCACGTCCTTCAAGGCAAACACACCGATGGCCAGCGGCGGCAACGCCAACTCGAACCCGGCGCGAATGCCGGTCGGCGACAGGTCGAGACTCGGGCCGTCGCCGAACAAGCCGGGCGGGATCGCCTTGCGCAGCTCGTCGACAAACTTCAGGTCGCCCGCGAATTCCAGCGGCATGGTTGGATCGAGGCTTACGGTGATGTCCGCCTTCTGGCCGGATGTCGAGATAAACGAGAACAGCGCGAAATTGATGCGGACCGCATCGAGGATGCTGATCTGGAAATCATTCATCTTGCCGCTGAAGGTGGCAACGACGTCTCCGACCGCCGCAGCGTTGTCGAACTTGAGTGGCTTCTGGATCGTGCCGTGAATCTCCAGCTGGGTCGTGCCGCCGTGGTCTTTCTCGAACGTGGCGATGCCCAGGTCGACATTCTGGATATCGGGCGTCCAGTCCAGCGTCACCGTCAGCAACTTGCCGCCGGGGATATCTTTTGGAGCGGTCTGAATCTTCGGCGCGTTCCGGTCATGCGTGGAAGGCGGCTGTCCGGGGGGTACTTCCAGAAGTTTGGCGAGGTCGAAGCTGCCGAATATTCTGGCCAGGCCGCCCGGCGGGAAGAACCCGGCGGGATCGAACGTGTTCGAGGCTGCCTGGGTGACATCGCCAGCCAGCGCACCCAGCGTCGACGTCAGGCAGGACACGCCCATGTCGGGCGTGGCGAAGCCACCGGCCTTGTCCGAGGAAAACCCGACACCGAGCGTGCCCGCCATCAGTCCGGCAAACGGGTTCTGCGGCGTGTAACTCGCCGGCACCCGCTGCACTATTTCGGCGAACACGCCGGTCTGGTTGGCGGCGTCCTGCATGCCCTTGTCCAGATACTCCTGGAAGTAGCGAATGGTGGTCGGCGCATCGGTGTTCAGCAGCTGCTGAACCGCGGGAACGTTCACCTCCGCCAGCAGCATCCGCGGCGGGTTGCCCGCCGCATCCACCACGAAATTCAGCGTGCGCGCTGCGCTCGTCGAGCATCGCCAGCGCGTTATAGGCGTCACGGACCAGCGCCATGTTCGCTGGATCGGCCAAGTCACTGACTGACACGAACATCATCGGTACCGTGAAGTCCACGCTCGTCCCGGCGATGTCGTGGCCCACGCCGTGGAACGGAAATTTCTGGGGCGACGTACCACCCGTCAGCACCTCCACCCAGAATGATCGATGCGTCGTGCGGTACTGCGGATCGCTCGCGGCCAGTCCGTTGTTGATCGGCACGGGCTCGACGATCGAGGGCGTGACCCGCGTGGTCAGGCGCACCTGCTTGAACGGCATCCCGCGCTGGGCTTCGACGAGTCCGTGGTGATTGAGGAATTGGCGTTCGGTCACCTTGATCAGCGCGGCCTTGTGCCGGAACGGCCAGAGCTCTCCTTCATAGACGATGCGCACGTAGTGGTCACGCCCCTGCGTGGCGACATGCACCCACTCCGACAGATCGAGTTGCGGTGGCGTCTGCGCCGGTGTCGGCGACTGCTGCCCGAGCAACGCGGCGACGGGCTCGTTCAGCAGCGTCATCCGCTCCGCCGCCGGCGTGTTCAGCGGTGCTGCCCGCTGGATCAGCGGCTGCAATTGCGCGATCAGCGCGGCGAAGTCCCGC
>CAJDVA010000095.1_pt1 | contig 19527 bp, 18 predicted proteins | sample 7391241 | NCBI WGS metagenome assembly CAJDVA01 (sample SAMEA7055678, study PRJEB34461) | soil metagenome | biome: terrestrial ecosystem; feature: Peninsula; material: soil | place: Antarctica | collected 2016
GCTCATCCCGCAAAGCCTGACCCTGCTCAGCTCCCCCCGCGTGTACGTGATCTTCCCCTACCTCGCCGCCCATCGCAAAGCGTGGAGCGCACGGCGGCACGAGCGCAAGCTGCTGCGCTTGCGTCAGCGGCTGGTGCGCGCCTGACCGATAGATAGATCGGGTGGTGCACTTCAGAATTGAATCCGTCCTTGCGTCCACGCTTGGTACAAATGGAGATATCGCTTCATCGTAAATGTGATATCGTCAGCCTATGGCGCGAACACTTGTCAACTTGGATCCCGACGACAAGGCGTGGCTCGATCGCGAGGCGCAAGCACGCAACCTGCCGATGACCGAGTTGGTGCGCCAGGCAGTACATAGTTATCGCATCCGTCAGGAGAGCCGTGGTTTGAGCAGCTTGCAGAGTGCACTACGGCGCACCGCTGGTATCTGGCAACACGGCGACGGACTGACTTATCAGCGGCGCCTGCGTGACGCGTGGAACGAACGCGGGTGAAGTATCTGCTCGACTCAGTCATCGTCATCGACCATTTCAATGGCGTCGAAGCAGCCACCATCTTTCTTGCCGAGCACGGTAGCGTGTGCGCCGTTTCGGTCATCACTCGCGCAGAGGTGTTGACCGGTTTCGACGTGAAGACCGAATCACTGGCGCGCGAGTTACTCGATGTCTTCACCAATCTCCCCATCACCAGCGACATCGCCGACCTCGCCGCCTCCCTGCGCCGCAGCGAACATTGGAAGCTGCCTGATGCGTTGCAAGCAGCGGTGGCCGCGCAGCACGGGTTGGTTTTGGTAACGCGCAACACGCGGGATTTCAAGGTGGGCGGAAAGCTGGACGTGCTGTTGCCTTATCGGCTTTGAGCAGTGGTCATGGGTTTCGGCCGGATGGAAGGTGCTCGCCGCTCGCCACGCAGCACTTGCAGTCGGCGTGTCACGAGGTAGAGTGCGCGCCGGCGCGAGCGCAGGCTGCAGCGCTTGCGGCAGCGGCTGGCGCGGGCCCCGCGCGAATCACTCTCGGACGGGCCGCCTTTTGTAGGAGCGCACCCTGTGCGTGATGCGTACCGGGCCGTGCAGCGGATCGAGCAACAGCGGTTGCGGATCGACCAGCGTGCTGCCGGGTTTCGCCTTGCCGGATGTGCTGCGGCCGGGCCGCAGCCGCCGCAGCCATACCAGGTTGATCAGCAGGCGCGGCGGTGCGTCGTCCTTGGTGCCACGCAGCAGCACAGCGAACTGGCGCTCCGCGTCAGCCGCGAACGCTGACACTGGCGCGTGGTTGGAAGCCACGGTTTGCAGCCAGTGTGTCCACTCGCGCAGCGGGTCGCGCACCGGCGTTGGCGGTGGCGCCGGTGGGGTCAGCCCGTGCGCCTGCATGAGTAACGGCACCAGCTTGCGGACGTCCGGCCAGAACTCTGACGGCGTATTGGTGGCCATCATCAATACGGCGACGACATGCTTGCACTCCGCGCCCATCGGGCAGGTGCAACTGCTCGCCATGCGCAGTTCGCGCTGGTGCACGCTGAGCTGGATGACACAGCTATACGGCTGCCGTGTGCTGCCGCGCACCACGCCCAGCAGCGTGTCGGTATTGGCGCCCGGTTGGTGGCGCAGCGACATCACCCGGTCGCCGTGGTAATAGGCAGACCCGCGGCTGAGTGTGCGGTCGTCGAACGCGTCTTCCCACGGGTGAACGTCGAGCAACTCTTGCAGGTGTGGTGTATCCATTGGCGCGACGGGTTCCAGTCAGGCGTCAAACGAGACATTTTTGCATGGTGACGGGCACCTTGCTCACGCAGCGCGTGCCTGCGTGCGTGGACGTTGTGCTCACGTGTACGTCAGCAACGTGACGGGTCACCCGCCCTTTACCCGCACGCCGTTATTACTGGTCACTGTTTCGAGAGGCAGATATGTCCATGACCAGCGAGACCAGGAAGCCGGATTTTTCCGACGTACGCAGCGAGGTGCGCTCGCAGGCGGCAAACATGTCGCCGGCGTCGAAAGCTGATTTCAGTGACGTGCATTCGCATGTCAGTTCCACCGCGGATGCCGCCACGAATTACACGGTGGCCGCAGGCGACAGCCTGTCGAAAATCGCCAAACATTTTTATGGCGACGCCAACGCGTGGAAGCGCATTTTTGACGCGAACCGCGATCAACTCACCGATCCGGACAAGATCAAACCCGGGCAGATGCTGAAGATTCCCGCCAAGGCCTGACTCCGCTTTCTGACCCATTGCATTCCTGATCCACGGAGATACCTCCATGAAGATGATTACCCGCCCCCTTGTTTTTGCCGTCTCGATGGTGGCCGCGCTGGCTTTGAGCGCGTGCAACAAAACCGACGAGTCCGCTTCCGCGCCCGGCACGCCACCACCGGCGATGTCGGCCACGCCGCCGGCAGCGACGCCACCGCCGATGATGACTCCCGCACCGGCGGGCGACGCATCCGCCGCGGTCAGCGTGACGTCGGTGGATCTGGGCTCCAGCGTGGATGCGAGCAACCATATCGCTGCCGCCGGCAACAGTTTCGCGCCGAAGGACAGCATCTATGCCGCAGTCATGACCAGCGGCAGAGGCTCGGCCAAACTGGACGCGCGCTGGACTTACCAGGACGGCCAGGTCGTGCACGAGGACAGCAAGACCGTGGACGCCAGCGGTGAACAGGCTACGACGTTCATGATCAGCAATCCGACTGGCTTCCCCGTGGGCAGCTACAAGCTGGAGATCTCGCTGAACGGCAACATGGTGTCCAGCAAGGACTTCGCAGTGAAGTAGTGCGGTGCGCGAGGTGTGGTGAAGGAATGTCTGGATCAGTCGAATCCGCGCATGGTTCGACAGGCTCACCACGAACCGAATGAACGGCGTGTTCACACGACCGGAATAAACGGCGTGTTCATAGGACCCGAATGAACGGCGATCTCGCCGCGAACGAAATCACCACCTGCCGTTCGCCCTGAGCCTGTCGAAGGGCGCAGTCAAGCTGGCCCGGACATTCCCTCACGGCGCGGCGGGTTCGCGCCGTTTCTGTTGGATGGATTGGCGCGAACTCTGGCAGGTCGCGCAGTGCGGCGCTTTCGCTCACCGCCCCCATGCGACCTTTGCCCCCGCTGCGGCAAACCGCGACAATGGCATATTGCGATGTGCATGCTGGTTGGTGCGCGCATTGCAGCCCGTGTCCACTGCTTGGCGCCGCACAACGTGTCGGCGCCCGGCAGATCGGACCGCATCTTCCATTGCCGCCAGAAGGTCCCCTTCACCCATGTCGTCCACGCCTGCGCCAACGATCCTTTACACCCTGACGGACGAAGCTCCGTTCCTTGCCACGCAATCGCTGCTGCCGATCATTGCCGCGTTCACGCGCACGGTCGGCATTGGCGTGGAGACGCGCGACATCTCGCTGGCCGGGCGCATCATTGCGCAGTTCCCCGAGTTGCTGACGCAAGCGCAACGCATTCCTGACGACTTGACCGAACTGGGCGCGCTGGCGCTGACGCCGGAAGCAAATATCATCAAGCTGCCCAACATCAGCGCCTCGATGCCGCAGTTGAAGGCGGCGATCAAGGAGCTGCAGACCCAGGGCTACGCGCTGCCGGACTACCCGGACGAACCGTCCGACGCGCAGCAGAAAGCGCTCAAGGTGCGCTACGACAAGCTCAAGGGCAGCGCAGTGAATCCGGTGCTGCGCGAGGGCAATTCCGATCGCCGCGCGCCGTTGTCGGTGAAGAATTATGTGCGCAAGCACCCGCACAAGATGGGCGCGTGGAGCGCCGATTCGCGCACACATGTGGCACACATGGAGCACGGCGATTTTTACGCCAGCGAGCAGTCCGCACTGATCGCGCACGCCGGCAATGTGCGCATTGAATGGACCGGCAAGGACGGCAGCACGCTGGTGTTGAAAGAAAAAACGCCGGTGCAGGAAGGCGAGCTGATTGACACCGCCGTAATGAGCGCCCGCGCCCTGGCCGATTTTGTCGACGCGCAGATTGCCGACGCCAAACGCCAGGACGTGCTGTTTTCCGTGCACCTGAAAGCCACCATGATGAAGGTGTCCGATCCGATCATGTTTGGTCAGGTCGTCAGCCGCTTCTACGCCGATGTGCTGGCCAGCCACGCCGCCGTGCTGCAATCCGTGGGCTTCAACCCGAACAACGGCATCGGCGATTTGTACACGCGCATCGCCACCTTGCCGGCCGCGCAGCAGGCGCAAATCAAGGTCGACATCGACGCCGAATATGCGCGCCGTCCCGCGCTGGCGATGGTCAATTCGAGCAAGGGCATTACCAATTTGCACGTGCCCAGCGATGTCATCATCGACGCCTCGATGCCGGCGATGATCCGTGACTCGGGCAAGATGTGGAATCCGCGCGGCGAGCTGCAGGACGTCAAGGCGTTGATCCCCGATCGCAGCTATGCCGGCGTGTATCAGGCCGTCATCGAGGACTGCAAGGCGCATGGCGCGTTTGATCCAGCCAGCATGGGCAGTGTGCCCAACGTCGGTTTGATGGCGCAGCAGGCCGAGGAATACGGCTCGCACGACAAGACCTTCCAGATTGCCGCCGCCGGCGTGGTCAAGGTCGTGGATGATGCTGGAAAGGTGCTGCTGCAGCACACGGTGGAAGCGGGTGATATCTGGCGCATGTGCGAAACCCGCGATGCGCCGATCCGCGACTGGGTGAAGCTGGCGGTGAGTCGCGCCAGTCACACCCCGGCGGTGTTCTGGCTGGACCCGCAACGCGCGCATGACGCGCAGGTCATCCTCAAGGTGCAGCACTATCTGCAGGAACACGACCTGCGCGGTCTGGATATCCGCATCATGGATCCGGTCGCCGCCACGAAGTTTTCGCTGGAGCGCATTCGCAAGGGTCTGGATACCATCTCCGTCAGCGGCAATGTATTGCGCGACTACCTTACCGACCTGTTCCCGATCATGGAACTGGGCACCAGTTCCAAGGTGCTGTCCATCGTGCCGCTGATGGCGGGTGGCGGCTTGTTCGAGACCGGCGCCGGTGGCTCGGCACCGAAACATGTGCAGCAGTTCCTGCAGGAAAACCATTTGCGCTGGGATTCACTGGGCGAGTTTCTGGCGCTGGGCGCGTCGCTGGAGCAGGTTGGCAGTCGCGGTGGCGATGCCGGGATCAATGTGCTGGCCAAGACCCTGGATCTGGCCAACGGCAAGTTTCTCGATGCCAACAAATCCCCGTCGCGCAACGTCGGCGAGCTGGACAATCGCGGCAGCCATTTCTACCTGGCGCTGTACTGGGCGCAGGCGCTGGCCTCGCAGGATCTGCATCCGGGATTGAAGGCCGCGTTCACGCCACTGGCCGAGGCGTTGACGCAGAACGAGGCACGCATCGTCGCTGAACTCAACGCAGTGCAGGGCGCGAGTGTGGATATCGGCGGCTATTACCACCCGGATATGGATCGCGTCAGTCGCGCCATGCGTCCCAGCGCGACGTTCAACGCCGCCCTGGCCGCACTGCGTTAGCGCTGAGCGTCGAGACATGCGCGCGCCGACGCGGATTCTGCCCGCGTCGGCTGCTGCGCGGCGCGGCGGCACCGGCAACAAAGGTGCGAGTCAGGATCAGGCTGAGACAATGCGTGTCTGTTTCAGCCGGACGGCGTCCATGTCTTTGTCGCACGTGGTTTTCCTGTTGGCGCTGGCGCTGAGCGTCACCGCGCCCGCGCTGGCGCAGTCGAGCGCGAGTACGGCTGCCGCGCCACCGACGCCGGCGTCACTGGCCGCGCCGGCCAATGTTGCCAACCTTGCGCCGGTGGTGGTCAGCGGTGTGCAGCCGGGCCCCGGCTTGTGGCTGGTGTCGCGCGGCGAGCACGTGATGTGGGTGCTCGGCACGTTGTCGCCGCTGCCACGCAACATGCAGTGGCAGTCGCATGAACTGGAGCAGGTCATCGGCGCGTCGCAACAGGTGTTGCTGTCGCCGGCGGTGAAGATGAAGGCGAACGTCGGCTTTGTCGGCAAGTTGTTTCTGCTGCCGTCGGCGTACAGCGCGCGCAAGAACGCGGACGGTGAAACCCTGCAGCAAGTGCTGCCGCCGCCGCTGTACGCGCGCTGGCAAACACTGCAGAAAAAGTACCTGCCCGATGACCGCAAGGTGGAGCGTTGGCGCCCGCTGTTTGCCGCGCAGGAGTTGTACAGGAAGGCAATCAAGGCGCATCAGCTGAGCAATGGCGGCGGCATCAAGGAGCGCATCGACGCGCTGGCCAAGCAGCACGGGGTCGCGGAAACACCAGTCGAGTATCAAGTGGTCATCGACCAGCCGCGCGCGGCGATCAAGGCGTTCAAGCAGTCGGCACCCAACGACGTGACCTGCTTCAGCCGCACACTGGACAGTGTCGAGCGGGACCTGCCGGCGATGACCGCGCGTGCCAACGCCTGGGCCACCGGTGACCTGCAGGCCTTGCGCACACTGCCGGACAGCGACCGGCGTGATGCCTGTGTGGCCGCACTGACCAACGCCGGCTTTGCGCGCACGCTCGGGCTGAGCGACGTCGTGGCGAAGCTGGAAGCTACCTGGCTCACCGCCGCACGCACTGCGCTGAGCAACAACGCGCAAACCTTCGCCGTGCTGCCGATGGATGAGCTGCTGAAACCGGACGGCTATCTGGCCAAGCTCGAGGCCGAGGGCTATCAGGTCGATCCGCCCGGCGAGTGATGCGCGCGGCATCTGGCTACAGAAACTCTGCACCAGCCTTTATTTGTCATTCCGCGCAGGCCGAAGAGCCTCACCACGGCGAAGCTGGTCAATCGCTCGTTACCTGCGCGTGGTTCGCGGAGTGCTCCGCCTCTTTAGTTCCTCTTCCCGACTCCGGCCTGCGCCGGAATGACTGAGAGGGGACGGCTACTACTTCAGAGTGCCCCGGCGGTGGCAACCACGCACGGTCAGTGGTACTCGACGCGCGGACGGGTCGGCGGAAACTGCGTGTCCAGGTTGTTCAAGTCGGCGATCTCTGCGGCGTCCAGCGTCAGCGTCACCGCGCCGAACACGTCATGGAGTTGCTCGACGCTGGTGGCGCTGACGATGGGCGCGGTGAGGCCGGGTCGCGCGATCAACCACGCCAACGCGATCTGCGCGACGCTGGCGTGGTGAGCGGCGGCGATACGGTCGAGCGTTGCGAGCATGTGCAGCCCACGCGCACCCAGATAGCGCTTGACGGTGCTGCTGCGTGCGGTGCTTTTGGCGAGATCCGCAACGCTGCGGTATTTGCCGCTGAGGAAACCGCTGGCCAGCGAGTAATAGCTGATCACGCCGATGTTTTCGCGCCGCGCGAGCGGCTCCAACGTGCTCTCGTATCCGGCGCGATCGGCAAGGTTGTACAGCGGTTGCAGTGTTTCGTAGCGCGGCAGATGGTGCTTTTTGGACACGGCCAGCGCATCGGCCAAACGTGTCGCGCTGAAGTTGGATGCGCCGATCACGCGCACCTTGCCTTGCTCGATCAAGCGCGCAAAGCCGCCGAGCGTGTCGGCGAGCAACACGCTGGCATCGTCCTGATGGGCCTGGTACAAATCGATGTGATCGGTCTGCAGGCGGTGCAGCGAACCTTCCACCGCCTGCTGCAAGTTCATCGGCGACAAGCCTTGCTGGCGTGACCACTTGCCGACCTTGGTGGCAATCAGCACCTGCGTACGTTTGCCGCTGTGTTGCAGCCACTTGCCAATGATGGTTTCTGATTCACCGCCGCGATTGCCCGGCACCCGCGCGGAATAACTGTCCGCAGTGTCGATCAAGTTGCCGCCAGCTTCGACAAACGCATCGAGCACGGCGAACGCGCATTTTTCGTCTGCGCTCCAACCAAATACGTTGCCGCCGAGCACGAGCGGTGCAATGTGGAGTGCGGAGTTGCCGAGGTGACGTAATTGCATGGTGCGGGCTCGGGTCTGGATTTGGAGAACGGAGGGTGGGGAACGGGGAACGAGGAACGGGGAACGGGGAACAGGGAACAGGGAACAGGGAACAGGGAACAGGGAACGAGGGAACACGAATGGAGGACTGGCTCGTACCCTCTTACGCTCCGTCATCCCCGCGAACGCGGGGACCCAGCGTCTTTGGCTCTAACCCCATGCCGGCGAAGTCACTGAATGGCCAGCGTCGTTGTTGTGGGGCGCATTTCCGCTCCTGATTAGTGTCGAAGTTCCGCCACGCCATCGGCCACGCCGGCCTTTGCTCGTCATTCCCGCGTGCTTTTAGCGGGAATCCAGCGGCTTTCATTCTGGCTAAAGGCACTGGATTCCCGCTTTCGCGGGAATGAGGAGCTGAAATTGGACACTAATCAGATTTCCGCTTGAGTAGCCGTTCGGTCGTTGAAATCCGCTCGAACGATGGGCCTGGCGAGATCGATCTTGGGCCAGTGTCATGCGGGGCGGGCTCAGTCAGCGCTCGCCACGCGGATCAACAGTTTGCCAAAGTTGCGGCCCTTGAGCATGCCGATGAAGGCCTGGGGTGCGTTTTCCAGACCGTCGACGATGTCTTCACGGTAGTGCACTTTGCCTGCGCGCAGCCAGTCGCCCATCTCTTGCAGAAACTGCGGATAGCGTGCAACAAATTCACGCTGGATGAAACCGCGCACGGTCAGGCTGCGGCTGAGGATGTTGGCCATCAACGCGGGCGAGCGATCCGGCCCCGGTGGCAGTGCGGTGTCGTTGTAATGTGCGACCAGACCGCACACCGGCACGCGGGCGAATTCATTCAACAGCGGCAGCACCGCATCCCATACCGCACCGCCGACGTTCTCGAAATACACGTCGATGCCGTTGGGACACGCCGCTTGCAGTTGCGCGGCAAAGTCCGGCGCGTGATGATCGACGGCGGCATCAAAGTGCAGTTCGTCGCGCACAAACGCGCACTTCTGCGCGCCGCCAGCGACGCCGATGGCGCGCGCGCCACGCAGTCTGGCGATCTGTCCGACCGTGCCGCCAACCGGGCCGCTGGCGGCCGCCACCACCACGGTTTCACCAGGTTTGGGCTGGCCGATCTCGCCCAGCGCCGACCACGCGGTGAAGCCGGGCATGCCATACACACCGAGCGCCGTGCTGATCGGCGCAACCGCAGTGTCGAGCCGGCGCAGGATTTGCCCGGGTGTCACCAGCGCATGTGTCTGCCAGCCGGAATGGCTGAGCACGATGTCGCCGGGTTGGTAGTCGGCGTGCTTCGATTGCAGTACCTGCGCGACCGTGCCGCCATCCATCAGCTCGTTGATCTGCAGCGGCGGCACGTAGGATTTGCGCTCACTCATGCGCCCGCGCATGTACGGGTCCAGCGACAGGTACAACACGCGCAGCAGGATTTCGCCGGCGCCGGGTGTGGGCAACGGCAACGATTCGAGGCGAAAGTCGCTGGCCGTCGGCTCGCCCTCGGGGCGAGCGGCAAGCACGATGCGTTGCAGTGTGGAAGTGGACATGGGGACTCCGTCGAGGGGCTGACTGATGATGCACGCCGGCCGTCAGTGTGACTCGTACTTGGCGCAATGCACGGTGGGGATGATCGTGGCTGGCGCGCAGCGTGCCGCACCGCGGGTTCGCGCGTTGTGAACACACCACCGGTCAGCATGAGACATGGCGTATGTCCACCTTGGTAAGGAGTACACGATATGAAATCACGTGCTGCGGTTGCACGGGAGGCGGGCAAGCCGTTGTCGATCGAGCTGATCGATGTGGCCGGGCCGAAGGCCGGCGAGGTACTGGTGCGCATTGTCGCCACCGGCGTGTGTCATACCGATGCGTTCACGCTGTCCGGTGCCGATCCGGAAGGCGCGTTCCCGGCGATCCTCGGCCACGAAGGCGGCGGCATCGTTGAGGAAGTCGGTGCCGGCGTGACCTCGGTAAAAGTCGGCGATCATGTGATCCCGCTGTACACGCCCGAGTGCGGCGAGTGCGAGTACTGCCGTTCCGGCAAGACCAATCTGTGCCAGAAAATTCGCGCGACCCAGGGTCGCGGGGTGATGCCGCTATTGCATTACATGGGCACCAGCACGTTCAGCGAATACACCGTGCTGCCGGAAATCGCGGTGGCGAAGATCAACCCGTTGGCACCGCTGGACAAGGTGTGCCTGCTTGGCTGCGGCATCACCACGGGCATCGGTGCGGTGTTGAACACGGCAAAGGTGGAAGCCGGCGCCACGGTGGCGGTGTTTGGGTTGGGCGGCATCGGCTTGTCCGTCGTGCAGGGCGCGGTGATGGCCAGGGCCGGTCGCATCATTGCGGTCGATCGACATCCGGAAAAATTCGCGATGGCCGAGGCACTGGGTGCGACCGATTGCATCAACACCGCCGACTATCCGGATACGCCGATCCAGCAGGTGATCGTCGAGCTGACCCACGGCGGCGTGGATTATTCGTTCGAGTGCATCGGCAACGTGGACGTCATGCGCTCGGCGCTGGAGTGTTGCCACAAGGGCTGGGGCGAGTCGATCATCATTGGCGTGGCCGGGGCGGGGCAGGAGATCCGCACGCGACCGTTCCAACTGGTGACGGGCCGCGTCTGGCGCGGCTGCGCGTTCGGCGGCGCCCGGCTACGTCGAGCGCTATCTGGCCGGCGAGATCCACGTCGACGAGATGATCAGCGCAGTGCTGCCGCTGGAGCGCATCAACGAAGCGTTCGACTTGATGCACGGCGGCACGGTGATCCGCTCGGTGATCCACTACCACGACATGTGAAGTCGGCGCGCCTGGGCATGTCTGTGACGGCACGGATTCGCTACCATGCAGGCAGCATCGCCGCCGTCGCGCGGCAGCGGATCAATCACGCGTCAGGAGTGCAGGGCATGCGTAGCAACAACAGGCGGGTTGGCATTCGCGGCGTCGGCCACGAGAAACTCGCGGCGCTCATGATGGCGGGAATGGGGTTGGCGCTGTGCGCCGCAATGTTGTGGTCGACCAGCAGCGTGGCGCAAGTAGTGAGTAACGCGCCGACGCTCAGCGACACACCGGCCGGGGCCCCGGTACCACCAATCAATGCGCATGACTTCACTGCCACACAGATCGACGGCGTCCTCGCCGGCAGCTGGCGCAGCAGCGCGAACCGCGCGCGTGATGTGTACCGCCATCCCAAGATCACGCTGCAGTTTTTCGACATTCGTCCGGACCAGACGGTGATTGAAATCACCCCCGGCGGTGGCTGGTACAGCGAAGTGCTGGCGCCGCTGTTGCGCGACAACGGTCGCTACATTGCTGCAGTGGCCGCGGCGCCGAAGGATGGCGAGGCGCGCCGCGACGAGAGCGCACTGCAACGCAAATTTTCGGCTGACTCCACGCAGTACGGCCGTGCCGTCATCAAGGAATTTGATCCGCATGCGCCGGTGCTCGGTGCGCCAGCTTCCGCCGATCGCGTACTCACGTTCCGCAATGTGCACAACTGGGTGATGGGCGACACTGCGCCGGCGATGTTCCAGGCGTTCTTTGCCGTGTTGCGCCCCGGTGGTGTGCTGGGCGTGGTGGAACATCGTGCCGACGAGCATGCGTCGCTTGCGGCGGTGCGTGAGAGTGGTTATCTGCCGACCGCTTACGTCGTGCGGCTGGCCACGGCCGCCGGCTTCAGGCTCGCTGACAGCAGCGAGATCAACGCCAATCCGCGCGATACGAAAGACCATCCCAAGGGTGTGTGGACGTTGCCGCCGACCTACGCACTCGGCGCGCAGGACAAGGCAAAGTACGCCGCAATTGGCGAGTCCGATCGCATGACCTTGCGCTTCGTCAAACCTGCGCAGTCCGCGGCTCCCGCGGCGCCGAAGGCGTCGCGCTGAGTTACCGCGGCGTTTCCAGCGCGGCCATGTGGCGATGTTGATCGCGCTGAACAAGCCGTACGGCGTGCTGTGCCAGTTCACCGATGCACAGGGCCGACGCACGCTGTCCGCGCTGGTTTCGCAGAAAGGCGTCTATGCGGCTGGACGGCTGGACCGCGACAGCGAGGGTTTGTTGCTGCTGACCGATGACGGCGACCTTGCGCACCGCTTGACGGATCCGCGGCACAAACAGCCGAAGACCTATCTGGCGCAAGTGGAAGGCGAGATCGATGCAGCGGCGTTGCAGGCGCTTTGTCACGGCGTCGTCCTGAACGACGGTCCGACCCTGCCAGCCGCAGCGATGCGCGTCGATGCGCCGGACTGGGTGTGGCCGCGCGAGCCGCCGGTACGCTTTCGCCAAAGCATCCCGACCAGCTGGCTCAGCCTTGTCCTGCGCGAAGGCCGCAATCGCCAGGTGCGGCGCATGACCGCCGCCGTCGGCTTTCCCACCTTGCGCCTGATTCGCGTGCGCGTCGGTGAATACGCGCTGGACGGCTTGCCCCCCGGCGCCACACGCATCCTGGGGTAGGAGCAACGTGGGCACTCGCGTGGTCAGGTGGGGCGGTTCAAGGCCGCAGGCCGGAACCGCCGAGTTGCCTGGTTGGAGTGAGATGAGGGGGTGTGGCGGCGTGGTCATGGCGGCTCCTTCGCTGTGCTCCTTGAGCCGCCCTGCGCAAGTGGCAGGGTGCGCTTGTCAGGTCTCCGCGAGTGGCGGCAGACCAAAAAATGCCTCGGCGGTCGCGGTGCTGTTGGCCGCCGTCACTCCCACCGGCTCGTCGCGGTCGTGGGCAGTCTGCGCGCAGACCTGCCGCAGGTACATCGGTTCGTTGCGCCGGTGTTTCGGCTGCGGGCGTACGCTGCGCGGCAGCAGGTAGGGCGCGTCGGTTTCGAGCATCAGCCGGTTGGCGGGAATTTCGCGCACCAGTTCGCGCAGATGCAGTCCGCGGCGCTCGTCGCAGATCCAGCCGGTAATGCCGATGTGGCAGTCCAGCGCGAGGTAGTCGCGCAGCGCGTCGCCGGTATCGGTGAAGCAGTGCACGACCATGCCGGGTACGCGGTCGCGATAGCGCTTGAGCAGCGCCAGAAAGTCCGCGTGCGCGTCGCGCTGGTGCAGGAACAGCGGCATGCCCAAGTCGGCCGCGATCTGCAGTTGCCGCTCGAACGCCCGCAGTTGCGCGTCGCGCGGGGCAAGGTCGCGGTTGTAGTCGAGCCCGGTTTCGCCGATGGCGCGCACCAGCGGGTTGCGCCCAAGCGCGCGCAACGCCGCGTCGATCGCATCGTCGTACGCGGTCGCGTGATGCGGATGCACGCCTGCGGTGGCGAACAACACGCCTGCGTGTGCACTGGCAAGCGCCACGGCGTCGACACTGCTGGCGTGCGAGGCGCCAGTCACGAGCATGCGTTCGACGCCATGCGCGCGCGCACGTTGCAACACCGCATCAAGGTCCGGTCGGAATGACTCGTGGGTAAGGTTGGCGCCGATGTCCAGCAGTTGCATGGTTTTTTCCGCGAGGAGACAGAGCATTCTGGCAGACGCCGCGCCGGGTGCCGCGGGTGCGCGCGGCACACAGCGTCAGGAGCAGAAAGTCCACGATCTTCACATGCACGCGCTGCGGGCTTTTGGTGGCGATGGATGCTGGCGCGTATGGCGTTATGCTCACGGCGCCATAGCACGGTCGACCGGGATGGGTACATGCTACGGCGGGTAGAATGCCGTACCCGCTGGCCGGCATCTGCAGGCAAGCGCGGGCACCCGGGGTCGCCGGTTTTGTCCGCCTGGGTGATGTGTTACGGATACGTTTGTCTTGTGGGCGTCGGGGGGCGTCGGCGGTCTGTGCTTCAGCAGTGAGGTAAGCGGATGTCTGCGGTGATCGAGTCAGCGGCGCGTGACGCGGCAAGCCGGGTGGACGAGCGCGAGGTCGCCGTGTGCGCGTTGCTGGTTGCGCATGGGCACTTGAAGGACAGCGATCTCGGTCGCGCGCGCCGTCTGCATGAAGAATCTGCCGATGGCACTCTGACGACGTTGATGGCGCGGCTCGGGCTGGTGTCCGAGCGTGACTTGGCTGAGGCGTGGGCCGAACTGTTGCAGGTGCCGTTGCTGGCGGCGCGCGATGCGCCGGAGCTGCCACCGGCCGATCTGGAAGTGTCGCTGCGCTTTCTCAAGCAGCAGCATGTGGTGCCGGTATCCGATGGAGATCACGGGCTGGCCTTGATCGTGGCCGATCCGGCTGACCCCTATCCCTTGCAGGCAGTGGCGTTGGCGGCTGGCCGCCCGGTGACCTTGCGCGTGGGCCTGCGCTCGGAGATTGACGGGCTGATCGAGCGCTATTACGGCACCGGCCGTTCGGCGATGGGCACCATTATCGAGAATCTCGACGGTACTGCCGCCGAGGAGGACGACGTCGAGCATCTGCGTGATCTGGCGTCGGAGGCACCGGTGATCCGCTTGGTCAACCTGATCTTGCAGCGCGCCGTCGAGCAGCGCGCTTCAGACGTCCATATCGAACCATTCGAGAACCGGTTGAAGGTGCGCTATCGCATCGATGGCGTGCTGCACGAGGTGGAAGCACCACCGGCGAGTTCGACCGCCGCGGTGATCTCGCGCGTGAAGATCATGGCGCGCATGAACATTGCCGAGCGCCGCTTGCCGCAGGACGGGCGCATCCAGTTGCGCGTGCAGGGCAAGGAGCTCGACCTGCGTGTATCTACCGTGCCGACCAGTTTTGGCGAGTCGGTGGTGATGCGTATTCTCGATCGCGAGTCGGTGGTGTTTGATTTCGCCTCGCTGGGTTTCACCGACAGCTTTCAGCAGCGTTTTGTCGATGTGTTGAATCGCCCGCATGGCATCCTGCTGGTGACCGGCCCGACCGGTTCAGGCAAGACCACCACGCTGTACACCGCGCTGTCGCAGATCAATACCAACGACGTGAAGATCATCACCGTCGAAGACCCGGTGGAATACCAGCTCGAAGGCATCAACCAGATCCAGGTGAAGCCGCAGATCGGCCTGGATTTTTCCGGTGCCTTGCGTTCGATCATGCGCCAGGATCCGGACGTGATCATGATTGGCGAAATGCGCGATCTGGAAACCTGCCGCATCGCCATCCAGTCAGCGCTTACCGGCCATCTGGTACTGTCCACGCTGCACACCAACAGTGCCGCCGGCGGCATCACGCGCTTGCTCGACATGGGTGTGGAGGACTACCTGCTGGGTTCCACCATCAATGGCATTCTGGCGCAACGGCTGGTGCGCCGACTCGATCCGGAAACCGCGATGGCGTATGAAGCGCTGCCGGAGGTGGTTGCCCAGTTCGAGTTGGAAAAATACACCGACGAGCGCCCGATCCGGCTGTGGAAACCCGGCACCAGCGCCGCCAATCCCACAGGTTATCGTGGCCGTCGCGCGATCATGGAATTTCTCACCATGAGCGATCCGCTGCGCCGTCTGGTCATGCAACGCGCGAGCGAAGGCGACATTGAAAAGCACGCGCGCAGCGAAGGCATGCGCACGATGTACGAAGACGGCATCGCCAAGGCCATCGCCGGCATCACCACGCTGGAGGAGGTGCTGCGTGTTACGCAGGAAGGCTGACTCGTTGGCGTTCTTCAGCCAACCGTTCCAGACGACCCGGCCGCTGGCGTTTTCCAACGCCCGCGCCAACACACCGCCGTCATTCCTGCGCAAGCAGGAACCCAGCGCCTCGGCGTGCCACCGCGTGAAGTCACTGGATGACCGGCATCCGCCGTTGAAAAGCACTTCCCGCGTTCGCGGGAATGACGGGTTGGGTGGGCGGGTGGTGCGCGTCGGGCGTGGGCTTGCGTCGTATGCGGGCTTCGGGGCCGGTCGACTTGCCGGTGACGTGATTTCCCCGGGCGGTACAACCCGATGACCCAGTTCCGCTACAAAGCCATCAGCGCCTCCGGCGAGAAGCTGCACGGGCAGATGGAAGCGGCCAGCGTCGAGGAGGTCATCGGGCATCTGCAGGATCAGGGCCACACGCCGCTGCAGGCGCAATTGGCCAATGGCGCGGGTGGCGGCAGTGGTTTGGCCGGGCTGTTCAAGCGCGGGCCGTTCAGCGGTGATGAGCTGGCGCAGTTCACGCATCAGCTGGCGACGCTGCTCGGTGCCGGTCAGCCGCTGGATCGTGCGCTTGGCCTGTTGCTGGAGCTACCCGAAGGCGAACACGCGCAGAAGCTGGTGGGGCGGGTGCGCGATCGCGTACGCGGTGGCAACACGTTGTCCGCGGCGCTGGACGAGGAACACGGCGTGTTCCCGAAGTTGTACATCAGCCTGGTGCGCGCCGGCGAGCTGGGTGGCTCGCTGGAGGAAACCTTGCGCCGCCTCGCCGATTATCTGGAGCGCGCGCAAGCACTGCGCGGCAGTGTGATCAATGCGCTGATCTACCCGGCTTTTTTGCTGGTCGGCGTGCTTGGCTCACTGGTGCTGCTGCTGGCCTATGTGGTGCCGCAATTCGTACCGATCTTTGCCGACATGCAGGTGCCGATTCCGTGGATTACCGAAGTCGTGCTGGTCCTCGGCAACACGCTGCAGGCATGGTGGTGGCTGATCGCGCTGGTGCTCGGGGGCGGCTTCTTTTTCTGGCGAGCGCGGTTGCGCGACCCGGCGGCGTTGCTGGTCTGGCACACACGCGTGCTGCGCCTGCGCATGATCGGTCCGCTGCTGTTGAAAGTGGAAACCGCACGCATTGCGCGCACGCTTGGCACGCTGGATGCGGCGCACGAACAGGTCAAGGGCGGCTCCGGTTTGAGCCTGGCGCTGGGCCAGACCAAGCTGTTTCCGCGTCTGGCCATGCAGATGGTGCAGGTCGGCGAAGAAGCCGGCCAGCTCGACAGCATGCTGCTGAAAGTGGCTGATACATTTGAACTTGAGTCCAAACGCGCGATCGATCGTCTGTTGGCCGCACTCGTACCGGCGCTGACCATCGTGATGACGGTGCTGGTGGCGATCATCATGGCGGCCATCCTGCTGCCGTTGCTCAGCCTGACCAGCAATATCCAGTAACCGCGCGTTGTTTGCGCCGAGCCGAGGACATTCCATGCAGTACAGACAACCACGAAGCGCATACGCAAATGCCGGCTTCACCCTGCTGGAAATGCTTGCCGTGATCGTGTTGATCGGCATCATCGGCAGCGTGGTCGTCACCCAGGTTGGCAAGAATGTCGACAAGGGCAAGTACGGCGCGGGCAAGGCGCAGTTGATGACGCTGACCCAGAAAATCGAGAACTACGCGCTGGACAACGGCGCGCCCCCGCAGCAACTGCAAGGCCTGGTGGTGAAGCCGGCGGACGCGCCGAATTGGCAAGGACCGTATGCCAAGGAGTCGGAGCTGATGGACCCCTGGCGGCATGCGTTCGGCTATGAGTACCCCGGGAAGAACGGTAATTTCGATCTGATCTTCTACGGTCAGGACGGCAAGCCCGGTGGCGATGGTTACAGCAAGGACGTGGGGAACTGGCAGTAAGTCATGCGTAGCGCGCGCGCCAACGGTTTCACCTTGCTGGAGATGCTGGCGGTCATTTTGCTCATCGGCGTTGCCGTGGCCGCCGTGTCGATTTCGGTAACCCAGGGCCTGGCCAGTGCGCGCGTGCGCGCAGCAGGCAGCGAGATGGCTGGCGCGCTGCGCGCGACGCGGGCGCAGGCCATCGTGCGTTCGACCGAGCAGCACTTCGATGTGGACACTCAGGCCAATACCTATAGCGGCGTGCAGCGCGCCGACGTCGCGCTGCCCAAAGGCATGCGCGCGGGCATCACCAGCGCAGCGGCAGATGCACCGAACGATCACACCGGGCGCATCCGCTTTTTCCCTGACGGCAGTTCCACCGGTGGGCGCATCACGCTGCGTGCGGGCGAGCGGCAATGGCACGTCAACGTATCCTGGCTGACGGGCGAAGTGCGCGTGGTGGATACGGTGGCCACGCGATGAGCGCGGGCCACACAAGGCAGACGCCGCGTCGAGACGGGCGGTGGCCGCTATCCCTGTGCACGGCCGGCAGTCGCCGCACGCCGTTCGCCATGGCCCGATCGGGCCACCAGCACGGCTTCACCCTGCTGGAGGTGATCGCCGCGATCATGCTTCTGGCTATCGCGTTCACCGCGCTGATGCAAGTGGCCGGCGCCTCGATTGCGTTGACGCAAAATGCTGCGGCGCATAGCGCCGCGGCAATGTGGGCGCGCAGCAAGCTGGACAGCGCGTTCATCACCACGCCCCTGCAGATCGGGCGCAGCACCGGCCAGTTCGATCAGCAGTTTGTCTGGCAGCTCGACGTGACGCCGTGGGGTAACCAAGGCGTGCCGGTGGCGCCTACCTCGTTGCAGCTGTATCAGCTGGATCTGGCTGTGTCGTGGGGACCGCGCAGCCATCCGCGCTCGGCACATTTCCACACTTTGCGTCTGGCTGCAGCGCAGCCGGATGCTGGCGTCGGCGCGGCGTCGGGGCAGCTGCCGTGATGCCGCGCGCCGCGAGTGGTTTCACCTTGCTGGAGGTGTTGGCCGCGCTGGCGTTGCTGGCGTTGTTGATGGTGGGCGTGTATTCGGGTATTCGCACGGCAACGGTCAGCGTGCGCGCCGGCAGTGCGGTGATTGAGCGCAGCGATCAAATTCGTTCCGCCCAGCAATTCGTGCGCCGTGAGCTGGCGCAGAGTCTGGCCCAGCCGATTGGGCACACAGAGGATGGCGAGCCCATTGTGTTTGTCGGCACGTCGCGCGAGATGCGCTACGTCGCGCCGTTGCCCGGGTATCTGGGCAAACTCGGTCCGCAGTTGCAGCGCCTGCAGTTGGTTGACGATGGTACGGGCGGCTCGCGTCTGGAGTTGAGCCTGGCGCTGTTGCCGCCCGACGGCCGGCCGCCGCAGCCACTGGGTGAGCCGCAGGTGTTGCTGGATCACATCCTGGGCGGCGGTTTCAGCTACAGCGGCGCTGCTGGCGACGGCGACGGCGACGGGAGCGCGTGGGCGCCAAACTGGTCCGATGGTCGGCAGCTGCCGCAGCTGGTGCGCGTCGCGCTGCGCATAGGCGGCAACGAGAGCTGGCCGCAACTGCAAGTGCCATTGCGCGTCGCGGCGACTGGGGAGCCCGGCGGGACGGGCTCGCCGCGCATGGGGTTGCGCGCAGGGAAAGCGCGGTGATCCGCACAATTCTGGTGGCACGCAGCGCGCAACGCGGGGTGGCGCTGCTGCTGGTGCTGTGGGCGTGCACGCTGCTGGCGATTTTGCTGGGTGGTTACGCCGCGCTGGCGCGCACCGAAGGCTTGCAGGCGCGCTATCAGTTGGCCCAGACGCAGGCGCATTACGCGGCCGAAGCCGGCCTGATGCGCGCCGTCTACGGTTTGCAGGACCCGCAGCCGAAGCTGCGCTGGATTGGTGACGGACGCACGTACACGTTCGAGTTTGAACATGCACAGGTGCTGGTATCAGCCGTCGGCGAGGGCGGCAAGGTGGATATCAATGCCGCCACCCCGCAAGTATTGCAGGCGCTGCTCAGCGCCGCCGGCCTCGCACCGGATGCTGCGCAGCAATTGGCTGCGCAGATCGTGGACTGGCGCAGTCCGGTCGGTGTGGTCGGTGCGGCGGATAGCGCGAGCGTTGCCTACGCGGCGGCCGGGCGCCAGTACAGTCCGCGCCATGCCCCATTTGCCAGCATCGAGGAGTTGCAGATGGTGCTGGGCATGACGCCGGCGCTGTATCGGCAACTGGCGTCGCAGGTGACGATCTGG
>CAJDVA010000008.1_pt1 | contig 19365 bp, 15 predicted proteins | sample 7391241 | NCBI WGS metagenome assembly CAJDVA01 (sample SAMEA7055678, study PRJEB34461) | soil metagenome | biome: terrestrial ecosystem; feature: Peninsula; material: soil | place: Antarctica | collected 2016
ACTGCCCCACAGGCTCTTCATCGAACGAATGCGCAACGAGGTTGGCGCCAGCCCGAGCTGCGGCACATACAGCGCCAGCCAGCGCGATACATCGCGGCGGATCAATCCCTCCAGATGTGACGCCAACAACCCGCGCGCCACCGGCAACGCGCGCGAATGCGGGCGCGGAATCACCAGGGTCAGCCCGCCGTCAGCCGATTCGATCCGCGGATAAGGGCCGTCTACCCAGCTCAGCGTCACGCTTTCCCCGCGCAGCGTGAAATCCGTGGCGTGGCCAACACGCAACGCCGGCAGCGGCTTGGTGATCAGGTGCAGCTCATCCAGCTTCTGCTCCAACCAGTCCGCGTGACTGCGCAGAAACGCGTTGACCTGACCGGCATGCGTGCCTTGCGGATACGACACGCGCGCGCCATTGGGGGTCACCGTGAGACGCAGCTTGCGCGCGCGCGGATGTGCGGCTTTCAGCACCCGAATGGTGCTGCCGCCGGCAGTCGCCAGTTCCAGCCAATCGCCTTCCAGATGTTGCGCCATGATCCGAGCCCGTCTGCCCTCTGCCTTGATCGATCCGGAGGAAATCCGCGAACACGGCGAACGTCCTCCCGCAAGCATGCGCCGGGTGCGCGAAAGGCATTCTGCGGCCTTTTCGCGCACACCGTGCGCTCCCGCCACCGACTATTGCCCACCGGCGCGACGATGGTCGTCGTACCGGTCGGCGGATGGTCAGTATGCCGCGCTTGCCGTCCCAACGGGTGCAGAATTTCGTTCAGCTATCGGCCGGGCGCGGCAGGCCGAACCATTCTTCCAGTTTGCCCAGCAACCGCGCCAGTTCCAGCGTCAGCAGGGCGAAACTGGCGTCCATTTCGGCGCGGGCGTCGGTGTGGCTGTCGCCCAACTCGTCCATCACCACATCGAGGAATTTCAACTTGTGCACGACCAGATCCTCGCCGAGCACGAAGCTGATGCGCTCGTCGAACGTCAAACCCAGCAAAAACACCTGCTTGCCGTTGCGCAGGTGTTCCTTGACCTCTTCGGCATCCAGATCCTGACGGCGACAACGGGCGATGGCGCCGGTGGCGGTCGCCGGGTCGCGCAATTCGCATTCGTCGCCCAGGGCGAGACCCACCGGCAGGTTGCCATTGGCCAGCCAATCCGTCATCAGCACGCGCGGGCCTTCTTCGGGCGCCAGCGGCACGGCGGGAAAGCTGCCAAGCGCGTCACGTATCTGGGTCAGCGCGTTCTCCGCAGACTTGCGACTGGCCGTATCCAGCACCAACCAGCCATGCTGCTTGTCGACATACGCAGACATGCGCGAGGTACGCACGAACGCGCGCGGCAGCAACTCGGTAAGCAGGTCCTCCTTGATCCGCTTGCGCTCGCGGCCGCCCACCTTGCGGTCTTCTTCCTCGGCAATTTTCTGCACCTTGCGATGCAATTCCTCATTGACTACCTGCGCGGGCAGCAGCTTGTCCTCGCCACCCACGGTGAGCAGCGTGCACTGCTTGAGCACGTGCGTGAGCGGCTCGCCCTCGCCGCGCCCGACCGGCGGCACAAAACCCCTGGTGAACATTTCCAGCGGCCCGCACGGGCGCAGGCGGTGTTCGGCAAGCACATCGTCAAGGCGGTTAAGGTCGGCGGCAACGGCGGGAGAAAAACGGAACAGCGTGAGATTGCGAAAGAACATGAATATCCGATAGTGGTTGCCCAAGGGCAGGGTTTTTTTGCCGTCATCCCGGCGCAGGCCGGGACCCAGTGACTACGGCCGGCCGCAGGGTGCCGGGTTCCGGCTGGCGCCGGGATGACGAAGAGGAGTTTTCAGCGACTCACCGTCGCCACCGCAGCGGCCACCGCATCGAGCTCGCGAAGGCTGAGCGCAGCTACGCAAATGCGCCCGCTGTCGAGCGCATAGATGGCAAACTCGTCGCGCAGCCGGTGCACCTGCGCGCGGCTCAAGCCGGAGTACGAGAACATGCCCGCCTGCTGCTTGATGAAGCCGAACTGCGGCGCGCCGTGCGCGGCCAGACGCTCGACAAAGCCGGCACGCATGGCGTGGATCCGCGAACGCATCGCACCGAGCTCGCCCTCCCAGCGCGCGCGCAGCTCGGCGCTGCCAAGCACGCCGGCCACGAGCGCGGCACCATGCGTCGCCGGGCTGGAATAAATCGTGCGGATCGTCTGCTTCATCTTCGACAGCAGTCGCGCGGCTTCGCCGCGATCGGTACCCACCATCGACAGCGCACCGACGCGTTCGCCATACAGCGAAAACGACTTGGAATACGAATTGGCCACCACGAACGCCCGCACGGGCGACTGTGCCAGCAGGCGCAACACCAACGCGTCCTGCTCCAGGCCCTGATCAAAACCCTGATACGCCATGTCCACGAACGGCAACAAGTCGTGCTCGTGCAGCAGCTCGATCACTTTCTGCCATTGCCCCGCATCCAGATCCACGCCCGTCGGGTTGTGGCAGCACGCGTGCAACAGCACCACGCTGCCAGAATCCAGCTGCGCCAGATCCTCCAGCATGCCGGCAAAATCCAGGCCGTGATTGGACGGGTTGAAGTAGCGGTACGGGCTGATCTCGAACCCCGCCGCACGAAACACGACGTGATGATTACCCCAACTGGGATCGCTGATTGCCACTTTCGCGCGCGCGCCCAGCACCTGCTTGAGCACATCCGCACCGACGCGCAACGCCGCGCTGCCACCAATGGTCTGCGCCGTCGCCACGCGGCCGGCCGCCAGCACCGACGCATCGGCGCCAAACAACAGCTGCTGGGTGAGCTGGTTGTACGCCGGCAGCCCGTCGATGGGCAGATAGCTGCGCGGCGCAGCGGCCAACGCCAACGCCTGCTCTACTTCATGCACGGTTGCCAACAGCGGAATACGTCCCTGCTCGTCCAGGTAAATGCCGATACCGAGGTTGATCTTGTCAGGCCGCCGGTCGGCCTTGAAGGTTTCGACCAAACCCAGAATCGGATCACCCGGCGCCATTTCAACAGCGGCAAAAAAAGACACGGCAGATCCTCACGGGATGATGCACCACGGGTGCAGGGGAGACTGCCATTGTAGCGGGCCGGCGCCTGCCTTCGCGGCGACCCGAACCGCAGTAGACTACGGAGCTTCCGTCAGCTGCTGCAACGCCATGCAGGTTCATGACCACGCCGAGATCGCCCATTTGCTCGCCGAGCTGCGGCTGGAGCACCGCGACCTTGATGCAACGATCGAGCGCCTGGCGTCCGGGATCGGCCGCGACGAGCTGCAACTGAGCCGCTTGAAAAAACGCAAGCTGCTGCTGAAAGACAACATTGCGCGGCTGGAAAGCAAACTGATCCCCGACCTCGACGCGTAGGCTGACATCATCCGTGTCTGTTTTCACACCGAGCACGCTGCACGACGACTACGTCACACTGGAGCCGCTGCGACGCGACCACGCACCCGCGCTCGAAATCGCTGCCGCCGATGGTGAACTGTGGCAACTTGCCGTCACCAGCGTGCCCGCGCCCGGGCAGGCGCTCGCCTACGTTGAACGAGCGCTGCGCGGCCAAGCCGACGAGGGGATGTTGCCGTTCGTGGTGCGCGAGGCGAGCAGTGGCGAGATTGTCGGCACGACGCGCTATTACGAGCTGGAACCCGACTTGCCGCGCCTGGCGATTGGTTACACCTGGTACGCCAAGCGCTGGCAGAAGACCCACCTCAACACCGCGTGCAAACGGCTGCTGCTGGAGCACGCGTTCACTGCATTCGGCTGCGTCGCCGTAGCGTTCCATACCGACGTGTTGAATGAAGACTCCCAACGCGCCATCGCGCGCCTCGGCGCCCAGCGCGAAGGCGTGCTGCGCGCGCACAAGCGTCGCGCCGACCGCAGCATCCGCGACACCGTGTGCTTCAGCATCGTCGCCGCCGAATGGCCCGTCATACGCCAGGAGTTGGAGCAACGCCTGCAGCGGCTCGCGCCCCACGTTCAGGAGCGCATCCTGCGCGACAGCTCCTCATGACGTTCCTGTGCAGAGCCGTCGCGCACAGAGCCTGCCGCGGACCTGATCCGGGGTCCGCGCCTACAGCAAGCGATTGACCAGCCGGTCGAGTCGGGTGCGATTCAAGCGCTTCAGGTTCTTCTGCACCTCGGCCGGATACTGGCGCGGGCTTTCCAACGCGCGGTAATCAACCAGGCGCGTGGCGTGTTGACGCAACGCCGTCCATTCGGCCTGATGTCGGGCCTGCAGCAAGTGCGCGGGGTCGCGCAACACCAAGGCGTTTTCCAGATCCAGCGCCCACGCGCGCGGATTGAGGTTGTTGCCGGTCAGTACCGCGACGTCATCGTCGACAAACACACCCTTCAGGTGATAGCTGTTGCCGCCATCGCGCCACAGGTGGATGTTCAACTGGCCGCTGGCGATCTGTCTGGCACGATCCCGCGCAAACCGCCGCAGGTTGTTCTCATACAAGTACGGCAGCAAGCCGATGGTCTTGAACGGCTCACCTGGTGGAATGTAAAAATCACTGGCGGTCTTGTCACCGACCATGATGTCGATGGTGCAGCCGCGACGCAGCAACTGACCCAAGACGACGCGCACTGGCCGCGGCAGATTGAAATACGGCGTCAGCAGGATGACGTGCGCGCGCGCATGGCGCAACAGATCGAGCACGGCAGCATCCAGCGCATTGTCCGCGCGGCCGAAACCGAGCAGCGGAGTCACTGCAATGTCGGCAGCACCGAGCACGGCATGGGGTACCTCGTAGCTGGCTCGATGCAGCGTCAGACGCAACGCCCGAATGGCCGGCGCCAAAGCGCGCGTGGTCGGCACCTGCGTCCCGGTCAGGCGGCACACCGCCGCACTCGTGAGCAGGTGTTGTTGCACAAAACCGGCCAGCGAGTCGGCCAGCCCGGCGTGGTGCAACAGGTGATAGCGATCGAGTCGATAATTGCCGTGACGCGCCAGATACACGTCGTTGAGACTGGCGCCGCTGTACAGCACGGTGTCGTCAAACACGAAGCCCTTCAGATGCAGCACGCCAAACAGCTCACGGTTCTGCACCGGCACGCCATAAATGTCGACTCCCGGTCCAAGCCGTTCGGCATATTCGCGATACATGCCCGCGTTGCCGGCTGTCTTCTGCTTGCCAATCAAGCCGCGCTGCGCGCGATGCCAGTCGACGAAGACGGCGACCTGCAGTGCCGGCTGTCGCGCCTTGGCCGCATACAACGCGTCCAGCACCTCGCGCCCGGCATCGTCATCCTGCAGGTACAGCGCCACGATGACGATGCGTCGGGTGGCCCGGGCAATGTGCACCAGCAAGGCGTCGCGAAATGCCGACGGGCTCGGCAGCAGTTCAATCGCCGCCGCCGGCAGGGCAAATGCCGGCCACTCGAGTGCTGGCTGCCGACGACGCGGCGTCAACAATCGACGCGCCAGGCGCGCCGGCGCCGAGATCATCCGGTTCATGCGTGCCGATCACCGCCCAACACGCGCCTCAACCTCCGTGCACCGGAAACGTCTGCGCATTGCCGGGCGCGGATTTCGCTGCAGGTGTGTTCGGCGAGCGGATTGGCGCTATCACCCGGGTACCGCACTGGTAGGCGCCCCACGGTTGCGAGCCGGCAGAGGGTTCGGCCAGCGGCTTGATGGTATCCGCGTGCATCTTCGCCGCCTCGTTGCGCGCCAGCACCTCCAACTCGTCGCGCACGGTGATCTCGTTGCGGTCAACCGGGCCCATGCGGTCCATCACCGAGACCGTGACCTTGCCCAGCTCGTGGCAGGCGGAGACGTCACCGCTCCACGCGGTGCGCACGTTCTTCGCCGCGCTGTCGAGCGTGATGCCCCAGCTGCAGGCACCGAGCAGCAGGACAGGGGCGAGCAACAACAGGGTCTTGCGCATGGGCAGCTCCGTGGCAATGCATGAAACGGTGAATGAAAAGAGGCCGGACGTTGCCGTCCGGCCTCCATCGTAACGCGCCACCATGTGCACGTGCTGTACGCCAGCTGGCTACGGCACGTGTGCGGATGTCACTTCACCGCATTGCCGTCGGCATCGACTACCTGCACGTCGCCGAGTTTCAACGCGCGCACCGGGGCCTCGATCTTGCTGAGGTCCCCGACGATTACCCAGGTCATCGCGTCCGGCTTGACGATTTCCTTGATCGCGGTTTCGGCTGCCGCCGGCGTCACCGCTTCCAGCTTCGACTTCAGCGTCTGCACGTAGTCGTCGGGACGGTCGTACTGCACGATGCCACTGATCGCACCCAGCACTGCGCTGGTGGTTTCATAGCTGCCCGGCAGCGCGCGGATACGCTGATCCTTGATCTTCGCGATCTCGCCGGCGGTCAGCGGCTTGTCGCCGATCACGGCCCGCGCCTCTTTCAGCACCTCGTTCGCCGACTCGGCAGTCTTGTCGGTCTGCACCGGCGCGAAGAACAGGAACGGCCGCTGACCTTGTGCATCCATCAGCATGCTCTGCGCACCGTATGCCCAGCGTTTGTCCTCACGCAGGTTCATGTTGAGGCGCGAGGTAAAGGTGCCACCAAACGCACCATTGGCCGCCTGAATCGCCAGGTTGTTGTCGGCACGCGTGGATGGCGCGAGCAGACCCGCCAGAATCAGCGATTGCGGTGCATCCGCTCGATTGATCAGGAACACGCGCGGCTTGGCTTGCGCAGCCACCTTGGCGATGTTCTTTGACGGGATCGCGCTGGTCGGTGCCTTCCAGTCACCAAACGCCGCGTTCAACTGCGGAATGATGCTGGCCAACGTGGTGTCGCCGGCAACCAGAATCTTGACGTTGTCCGGACGCAACCAGTCGTGCTGGAACGTGGTCAGGTCGGTCGCGGTCAGCGCCTTGATTTCACTCTCGGTGCCAGTGCCGGTGAATGGAATGCCATAGGCATGGTGCGCGCCATACAGCAGCGGCGGCAACGTGCGCAGCGCCAGACCGGTCGGCTGGGTTTTCTCTTGCGCGATACCGGCCAACCACTGGCTGCGGATACGATCAATGTCGGTTGCCTTGAACGCCGGATTGCGCACGATGTCAGCGAACAACGTCAGCGACGGCTGCAACTGATCGTTCAACGCATCCAGCGAAGCGGAGCAGACGTCCAGTCCGCAACCCACGTCAGTGATCGCGCCCAGGCGCTGTTTGCGCTTGTCGATTTCGACCGAGTCCAGATCCTTGGTGCTTTCGTTCATCAGCGCCGAGGTGAAACTGGCGGTGCCCAGCTTGCGACCCTGATCAGCCGCATAGCCGGAATCAAACAGCAACCGCACCTGCGTCACCGGAATGGTGTGGCGTTCGGCCAGGATGACCTCGATACCGTTCGCCAGCTTGCCCCGCTCCAGCTTGGGGAAGGTCAGCGCGGGAAATTGGGTGACCGACGGAACACCGGTGCTGCGATCGAGATCGCTCCTGGTCACGCTGTACGCATGCTTGGCCGGCGACTTGGCTGGCGGGCGGCCCGATGCTGCGGCCAGTGCCACTACCTTGGCATCTTCAGCCGCCGGGTCGAACGCCTTGTCTGCCGCCGGCAACACGGTGAGCAAGTAATCACCCCTGCTCAGCCACTTGCCAGCGGACGCCTTGACGCTGGCAACCGTCGCGGACCCGGAGCGCGCAAGGTCTTTCTTGTACGCGCCCGGGTCGCCGCGATAGACCTGACCTTCGGCCAGGATTACCGCCTTGCCGCCGAAGCCACCGACCTTTTCCAGGCCGCGCACGAAGCCGGCGCGATTGGCCACTTGGGCGCGACTCAGCTCGTCTTGCGTCGGACCCTCAGCAAGGAATTTCTTCAGCTCCTCGTTGATCACCGCCTCAACTTTCGCCGGGTCCACGCCCTGCTTCACGTCGGCCTGAATCTGGAACTGGCTGGCCAGCGCAAACGGCCCAATGCTGGCGGAAACGTCATCCACCAGTTTGTCCTGATAGACGAGACGCTGGTACAGCCGCGAGGTCTTGCCGCTACCCAGAACGGTTGATGCAAGGTCAAGCTGGATCGCATCATCGCTCCCCAACTGCGGCACCACCCAGGTACGAATGATGCGTGGCTGCGCCACGTGATCATGCTGCACGCCGCGCGTGGATTCGGCCAGCGGTGTGATCCACGGCTGCTGGCGCGCCACTGCCGGACCGGCCGGAATATCGCCGAAATACCTGGTCGCCTTGGCTCTCGCCTCGGCCACCGTGATGTCGCCGGCCAATACCAGGGTGGTGTTCGCGGCACCGTAATTGTTGTTGAACCACTGCTTCACGTCGGCCAGCGACGCGGCATTCAAGTCCGCCATCGAACCGATCGTGTCGTGCTGATACGGATGGTTGGCCGGATAAGTGTTGGCCAGGATGTTCTCATCCACGCGACCATACGGGCGGTTTTCGCCTTGGCGCTTTTCGTTCTGCACGACGCCGCGCTGGGTGTCGAGTTCTTTCTGCCCGATCGCGCCAAGCAAGTGGCCCATGCGGTCGGACTCCATCCACAGCGCCATATCCAGCGCGGTGGTCGGCACGGTCTCGAAATAGTTGGTGCGATCAAACCAGGTGGTGCCGTTCATGTCGGTGGCACCGGCCTTTTCAAACGGGCCGAAATACGTGCCCTTGCGGTTCTCCGAGCCGGAAAACATCAAGTGTTCAAACAAATGCGCGAAACCGGTCTTGCCCTTCGGTTCATCGCCGGAACCAATGTGGTACCAAATGCTCACTGCCACCACCGGCGCCTTGTGATCCTCGTGCACCACCACGGTCAGCCCGTTGGGCAGGACGAAGCGGGTGTAGGCGATATCCGGCACTTGTTGCACGGCAGACGCGGCGCTGGGCGCGGCCACTGCCAGCGGCACGCCACCGGCCAGTGTCAGCATGCCGGCAATAAGCAGGGCGAGCGGTTTCTTTGCCACGGTGAACTCCTTTTTCACGGGTGAACTGACGAGGCTAGCGGCGCCACGCAGCAACCGCAAATGACTTTGGTCACGCCAGTCGCCGTGCCGTCCCGGCGCTGCACCGGCGCGGCGCGGGCGCCACAACGGTGCACTCCGTGCGGCGCCCGCAAGTGCTGTGCCGACGGCACTTCGCCACCACGCCTGCCCTGACGGCTATGCTGCGCGCATGTCGTTCAGCCGGGAATTCGTCCCGTGAAACCCTGTTCACCCCTTTCGGCTGCACGCCCGCTGCGGCTGTCCAGCGCGTACGTCGAAGTATGCCTGTTTGGCGTGTTTGCGTTGCTGATGCTGGGCGTCGGCATCGGCCTGCGCGATCCGTGGCCCTCTGACGAGCCGCGCTTTGCGCTGGTGGCGCACGCGATGGTGGAACACGGCCAGTGGCTGTTCCCGCATCGCGGCAGTGAGCTGTACGCCGACAAGCCGCCGCTGTTCATGTGGCTGCAGGCCGGCGGCTACCTGCTCACCCACAACTGGCGCATAGCCTTCATGCTGCCCTCGCTGCTGGCCGGACTCGGTGCACTGGCACTGGTATACGACCTGGCGCGCCGCCTGTGGAACCATCGCAGCGCGTTGCTGGCTGCGGCCACGCTGCTGCTCACCATCCACTTCACCTACCAGATGCGCAACGCACAAATCGATCCGTTGCTGCTGGGCTGGATGACGCTGGCCAACTACGGGTTGCTGCGCCATTTGTTGCTGGGGCCGGCGTGGCGCTGGTTTGCACTGGGCTGCTTTGCCGCCGGGCTGGGCGTCATCACCAAGGGTGTCGGCGTGCTCGCGCTGCTGATGCTGGTGCCGTATGCGCTCGCCCGACACCGCGGATGGCGGCAGCTCGCGGACTTGCGCGGCGGCTGGCGCTGGTCGCTCGGCGCACTCGCGTTTCTGCTGCCGGTGCTGGCGTGGCTGTTGCCCATGGTGCTGGTGGCGCGTGCGGATGGCGACGCGCAACACGCGGCGTACATGCAGGACATCCTGTTCGGGCAGACCGTGCACCGCTATGCCACGCCCAGCGGCCACCTGCATTCGCCGCTGTATTTCCTCGGCATCATTGCGGTCGACTGGTTGCCGTTATCGCTGTTGCTGCCGTGGGCGCTTCCGGCATGGTGGCGACGCTTGCGCCGTGGTGATGCGCGCCTTGCATTGCCACTTGGCTGGTGTCTGCTGGTGCTGCTATTTTTTTCCCTCAGCCCGGGCAAGCGCGATGTCTACATCCTGCCAGCGCTGCCGATGGTTGCACTTGCCTTGGCGCCCCTGCTGCCCGGCCTGTTGCGCAGGCGCGGCGTACGTCTGGCGCTATTCGTGCTGACCGCGCTGCTGGGCGTTGTGCTGACACTCGCCGCGACGCTGGCTCTCGCCCGTCATCCGGCGTGGGCGGTGCGCATCGAACAAAGTCTCGATCCGCACATCTGGTGGTTGCTGCTTGGCGCCGGCGGCGCCGGACTGGTCATAGCCATCTGCACGCGCGTACGGCACGCGGTACCGGGTTGGGTGTTGTTTGCCAGCGTGCTGTGGGGCCTGTACGGGCTCTGGGCGTATCCGCTGCTCAACGGCGAACGCTCGGCGCGTGACGTGATGGCGCACGCACGCAGCGTCGCCGGCCCCGAGGCAAGCATCGGTCTGCTGGCGTGGAAGGAACAAAACCTGCTGATGGCGACCGGTCCCGTCACGGAATTCGGCTTCCTCAAACCGTGGCCGCAGCAATACGCGCAAGCCACGGCATGGCTGCGCGCTGATCCCGCACAGCGCTGGGTGTTCAGCCTGGACGAGGCCATGGGCACGTGCGTGGATCGCCAGGGCGCGCACTACATCGGGCACGCAAACCGTCGGGACTGGTGGATGTTTCAGATCGGCGCGGTCATCCCGGGTTGCGTGCCGCGCGCCGCAGACGCCAGCGCGGACAGCGACTGAGTCGCGCGCGGTCAGGCCCGACTCAGCGGATGCTGGTAGATTACTGCAGCGCACAAGATGGCACTGCCGGAATACTTCGGGGATCGGCGCCCCTTCCACTGCGCACGACCGGCATACCCGTCTGCTGAAGGCTCCCGCGTGCAAGCACTGTTGAAACCATGGCAACCGTGGGTCCTGTCGATTCTGCTTGCGCTGATTCCCCTGTCGTTGGCGATCGACCAGCGCATCAAGATCCTGCCCGCCGCGTTGCTGTTTGTCGCAGGATTGTGCTTTGTCGCCACCAGCCCACCAACCCGGCGCAGCTATCGGTACGCGTGGTTGGTCGTCGCCGCAGCCATGTTGCTGCTCGGCTTCATCGGGTTGAACGTACTGATTCATCAACTCGGCTGGCGTCCCATGGACCGCGCCGCACACATCCTGCTGTACTTGTTGATTGGCGCCGTATTCACTCGCGCGCTGCGGCTGCCGGTGATGTGGGTTGGTTTCAGCCTGGGCACCATCGCGCTCGGCACGGTGTGCCTGGCGCAGCATTACGGACAAGGTATCGAGCGTGCATACGGACTCAACGGCGGCCCGTCCGCGTCCATCGAGCTGGCGACTTTGCTGCTGGGCCTGTCGCTGGTGGCATTGGCGCGGCTGATGGACACGCGCGCCGGCGTCGCCGAGCGGGTGCTGCACATCACGGCCATGATGTTTGGCATGTACGGCGCACTGCTGACACAGAGCCGCGGCCCGCTGCTGGCGTTTGCCCCAGCGTTTGCGCTGTTGGTGCTGCTGCGCGCACGACGCAGCGGTCATCGGCGTCTGGGCGTCCTGCTGCTGATTGGTGCGTGCGTCGGCGCCACGCTGGCAACGTACACAATGCGCGACGAGATGGCCGAGCGTTTCGCTGCCATCGGGCCGGAGATGACCTCGTTTGACCATCGCCACGACGCGCGCGGCGCCGTGCGCGAACGGCTGGAAATGTGGCGCACTGCGGGGCGCGCCGTAGGCGAGCATCCGCTGGTGGGCATCGGCATCGGCGAATTCAGTCAGTACGTGGCTGGCGAAATCACCGCCGGTCGCAGCAATCCTTCGATCGGACGCTACAACCAGCCGCACAATGAATACGTGGAAGCCGCGGCCACCGGCGGCATACCCGGCCTGCTGGTGCTGCTGGCGACATTCCTGTTGCCACTGGGTTATTTCGCCCGCCACGTGCGCGATGCCGACGAAGCCGTGGCCATGCCCGCCGGCACGGGCGCGGCGCTGGTCGTCCTGTATATGTTGTGCGCACTCACCGACAGCGTGTTCTATCGAGTGATGCCGCAGTCATTCTACTTTTTCATGGTGCTGGGCATGGCGTTGTTGATTGGGCGACATCGGTCATCGCCGAGCGCCGCCGACTGAGGCAAGGTGGCGCGCGCCAACACCATCTACGACGCCACGGCCAGACGTCCTGGCGCCGCCATCGCTGGCACACGAACCTGTGGTGGCGCCGTGGTCTTCCCCGTGCGCAGATCCAGCGGGGCGTGTACAAACTCAGCCAGATGCTGATCCACACCCCAGCGGCAACGCAGCAGATGCCGGTCGCGGGTGTCCTGCAAAATGCGGTCGTTCGGATTGTCGCGCACGTCGTGCTTGCGCGTGGCGTGATAGAGATGGGTGGCCAGTGCGCTGAAGCGCACATCGCGGCGCAGCAGCCCGGCATGAAACGCACGCACGGCGAGCTCGGTGTCCTCGCGTCCCCAGCCAGTCATCGCCTCATTGAAGCCGTTGACGCGCAGCAAGTCGTCCTGCCAGAACGCCATGTTGCAGCTTTTGATGCCGCCCTGACGCCGGCCGGGACGGGTACTCCAGTACGCCAGTGCGGGCATGCGCAAAGTGTGCCGGCGACGTTCGATCCCGCGCGAAAAAAAGCCCGGCACAGACGGCATGAGTTCACCGTCAAGCATGCGCGCGGACAACGCGGCATCACTCAACACACGCGAACCCTGTACAAAGCAGCCGCGGCGTGCAAACGCACGATGGTCGGCGATGAAGTGACGGTCGACCACCATGTCGCCATCCAGCAGCACCAGGTAATCCCCTTGCGCTGCGGCGATCGCGCAATTGCGCGCGCGACTCATGCGCGCGCCCTCGTCCGGCTGCCACAGATGCACCAGACGGGTCGGGTAGTCATGCGCCAGACGCAGCAGCAACTCGCGTGTAGCCGGTTGCGAGCCGTCATCGGTGACGATGACCTCGTACGGCAGCTCGGTTTGCGCCGCCAGCGCGCGCAGCACCAGCTCCAGGGCCCGGGGCCAGTTGTAGGTAATCACGGCGACACTGATGCGCATCAGTGAAGATTCCGGCGTGCGATTCGGCAGCTTCATTTGCGCAACCCCCAGCCACGGACGAGGATACTCAACGCACGTTCCCATTTTCGCCACGGCGGCCACACCCGTTGCATCATGACCAGACGGACGTAGCGTTTGGTTTCGGACCAGGGCGGATGCGGCTTGGTCTTGTATTCGAGCTTGCACAACTCGATGGCAGCGCAGGAATCGTCGATCCCGGCCATCCGTGCATAGTGGCCAATCAGACTGCGCGAACGCAAAAGGTTGTGATAAGCCTGTGCCGGACTGCGGTTCGACGACCAGCCGTTGTTGCCGTGAACCCGATAACCGACACAGCCAGTCGGAAGGTAATACTTGTGCGCGCCGAGCACGCTGCTGCCATAGACGAGGCAATTGTCTGCCGACAATCGCCACGTTGGCCGGAACGATTCAGGCAGGTCCAACACCTGACGGGCCAGGGTCATGCGCATCGACAGCGCCGAGGTGGGCGCGCCATACCACTGCGTCAGCACCCAGGTGCTGATGGCCGTATAGCCCAGATCGACCGCCATCGAGTGAAACTTCATCACGCCGTTTTGCTGGCCAAATTGCTGCATGTCGGAAAACACGAAATCGACGTCCGCACGCGCGTCGTACAACGCGCCGAGATTGGTCAGATACTCCGGCTCCCAGCGATCGTCCGAATCGAGGAAGCAGATCACGTCCGCCTGCGCCAGCGCGGCACCGCGTTGAAACGCGGCCAGCTGTCCGCCATTCGTGGCGCAGACAAGCACCACGCGTTCGTCGCTGCCATAGCGCTCGCGCAGCAATGCATCAGAGCCGTCCGTCGAACCGTCATCAACCACGATGACCCGGACTGGCCGGCGCTGTTGCGTCAGCGCGCTTTCCACTGCTTCCAGCACGAAATCGCGATAGTTGTAGCTGGTCACGACCACGGCAAAGCTCGTCACGCGGGTTGCCGCAGGACGTTCAACAGTCACGCGCGCCGCTTCGCTCAGCAGCGGCCGCGCAGGACATTCGGAAAAATTGCTGCGCATGCTTTGGACGACTCGCACCATCACTCCCCCGAGGAATGTTGCCATGCGTGATGTGAGATCCCATGACCTGGTTGGCGCGCGTCCCTCACGCCATGTGCTCACTATAGCGAACTGCGACAGCATTGCGCATCAACGACCCCCGCACGTACCGAACGCGCGCAACGGGCACATCAGACCAATCAGCTAGAATCCGGCGCATGTCCACCCTGCCATTGAGCCTCGCCGTCATCACTCACAACGAGGCGTCGACCATTGCGCGGTGTCTGGACAGCGTGCCGTTTGCCGTCGACAAGCTGGTGGTGGACAGCGGCAGTGACGACGACACGGCGGTCATTGCCCGTGCCCACGGTGCACGCGTGGTGCACCACGACTGGCCCGGCTTCGGTGCGCAGCGCAACTTTGCCAGCACGCAATGTCAGCACGACTGGATTCTGGTGCTGGATGCGGACGAATACCTCAGCCTGGCGCTGGCCGCCGAACTGGAAGCGCGGTTACCGGCGTTGATGGCCGGCGCAGCGCCGGCCGCGTATCTGCGCCGGCGCACGATCTACATGGGCGCGCCGATGCGCTGGTACCGACCCGCCGTGGGCGAAAAGCTGGCGCGTTTGTACCATCGCCAGCGCGCACGCTGGACTGATGCGCGTGTGCATGAGTCGCTCAAATTTGATGGCAGCGCACCCACGTTTCGCGCGCCGTTCGAGCATGCCAACAACCCGACCCTCGTGCACAAGCAGCTCAAGGTCTTGCGCTACGCCGAGTTGAAATGTCGCGACTGGCGTGACCAGCGCAAACCGGTACGCATGTGGCAGACGCCGCTCGTGTTCGTCCTGGCGTTCTGCAAGGACTACTTCCTGCGGCTGGCATTCATGGATGGCTGGCGCGGCTTCATGGTCGCGCACACCGCCGCCAGTTACGCGATCTACAAGCGCATGCGCTACTACGAAATGCTGCACAACCCCGATTCGGTCAGCGCCGCGGCAAGCGCACTGGAAAAGCACGCCATTGAGCGCTGACTGCACTGCCGGTGCCACCGATGCTTGCTCGTCATGCGTGCAACGGCATGCCTGTTTCGGTGTCCTCGCCGGGATGAACCTCGCGCCAGTGCACGCTGCGGGATAATCTCCACGCCGCTTGAACCCCTCTGCCCAGGTCTCCATTCAACTTGAAAAGGCACTACCTCCTGTACGGTTCCGAGCGTTATGCACTGGCGATCCTGCGGCCGGTGCAGACGGCCATCCGCGCCCGCGGTGACGAAGCCGCGTGGTTTTTTGACGGGCCCGGTGCGCAGGACCTGGTTGCCGGCGAGCGTCTGCTCAGCGTGGCCGAAGTGCGCGCATGGCAGCCGATCGCGGTGATCACACCCAGCAACGCGGTGCCGCATTTCTTTCCCGGCGTGAAAGTGGAAACGTTCCACGGCTTCGATGCCGGCAAGCCGCGGCACATCTACATTCGCGGCTTCTTCGATCTGTACTGCACCACCGGCCCGCGTGACACCGCGCAGTTCCAGGCTATCGCTGACCGCCTTGGCCACTTCACGGTGACCGAAACCGGCTGGCCCAAGCTCGATCCTTTCATGCGCGACATCGCCGGCGCGCTGCCTGTGGTACGCCAGCCGCCAGTCATCCTGTACCACTCCACTTTTTCCCCGGCGTGGAGTGCAGCCGACATCCTGTACGAGGAAGTGCGGCGGCTGTCGCGCGACGGCCGCTGGCGCTGGATCGTCACCTTTCATCCAAAGATGAACGCCGACACGCGCACCCGCTACCAGGCGCTGCAGAATGAGTACCTGACGTTCGCGCAAAACGACAACATCCTCGAACTGTTTCCGCAGGTCGACATGATGTGCTCGGATACTTCCTCCGCGCTCAACGAATTTCTGCTCACCGGCAAGCCCGTCGTGACGTTCAAGAATCGTCGGCCGGGCCCGCAACTGATCGACATTGACGACCCGACGCAATTCGAGAACGCGATTGAACACGCGTTGCAACGGCCGCCGCAATTGCTGCAAGCGATCCGCGAGTACGCCGACACGATCCATCCGTACCGCGATGGTCGCTGCAGCGAACGGGTGCTGGAGGCGATTGACGCGTTCATCGCCGCCGGCGCGAAAAACCGCAAGCGCAAACCGTTGAATCTGTGGCGCAAGTTGAAGATTCGCCGGCGCATCGGGTATTGGGGCCCGGCCTAGAACGCTGGCGGACGCGCGCAGTCCGATCGGGAGCCTGATCCGTGCGCGGCATGCGCAACGCACCCCACAGCCGGGCAACCTCAAGCCCAACGTCATGCGCGGCAATGCAGCCACTGGTGTTTTCAGCATCGTTGCCGTCACGCGCAGGCTAGAATCCACCTCATCCGCCGGAGTCCTCGCGTGCCCGCCACCCCCTACAGTCGTTCCGAACATGTGCGCGCCATGTGGCCGTGGCTGCCGTTATGGGCGCTGGTGGCGCTGCTGGCGATCTTTTCGCACGGGCCTATGCCGCTGTATTCCACGCGCACACTGGCGGTCGCCTGGGAGATGTGGACGCACGGGCACTGGCTGGTGCCGTACATCAACGGCGTGCCGTACAGCGAGAAGGCACCGCTGCTGTTCTGGCTGATTCACGCTGGCTGGTTCGTGTTTGGCGTCAGCGACATCTGGCCGCGCGTGCTTGAGGTGTTGTTTGGCGGCACACAACTGGTGCTGATCGCCATGCTGGCGCGACGCCTGTTTCCGCGACACCCGTGGGTGGCCAAAGCTGCGCCGTGGATGCTGCTGGCGCTGGGCTTCGCGTTCCTGTTTGGTCTGCAGATCATGTACGACGTGCTGCTGGCGGTGTGGACACTGGCCGCACTGCTGTGTCTCACCACCACGCCGCACCGCGCCGAGCCGCGCTGGCTGCTGTTTGGCCTGTGCATTGGCCTGGGCCTGTTGACCAAGGGACCGGTGATGCTGTTGCACGTCGTGTTCCCATGGCTGCTCGGTCCGCTGTGGAGTGATTGGGCCAACCAGCATCGCGCGCGCTGGTACGGCCGTGGCGTGTTGTCACTCCTGCTGGGCGCCGTGATGCTGCTGGCGTGGGCGCTGCCAGCCGGCTTCAGCGGCGGCGAGGCGTACCGGCAACGGCTGTTTTTCACGCAGACCGCCGGGCGTGTGGTCAAGGCCTTCGACCACGCCGAGCCGTGGTACTGGTACGTTCCGGTGTTGCCGCTGTTGCTGTTTCCGTTCAGCGGCTGGCCGCGCATCTGGGTTGCCCTGGCCACGCTGCGTCGCCCGTTGGAGTCGGGCGTGCGTTTTGCGCTGTGTTGGCTGATACCGGTGTTCGTGACGTTTTCGCTGATCAGCGGCAAACAGCTGTATTACCCGCTGCCGGAGTTTGGCGGCGGGGTACTGCTGATGGCCGGCGCCATCGTCGCGCTGCGCGAACGGCGGCCGGCACTGGCGCACAACCGCTGGCTCGGCACGTGGCCACTCGGCGTGTTCGGGATTGCGTTCGCCACATTCTTGTTTGCGTTGCCGCTGCTGGTGGTCGGCAACCATCTGCACGGCGAATGGCTGGATGCCGCCGCACCGTACAGCCGCTACTTCAGCGTGATTTTCCTGTTGCTCGGCATCTTGCTGCTGCTGCGCGGCCGCGGCGAGCTGCGCCGACTGGCCGTCGCCGGGCTGATCGGTGCGCTGGCCCTCAACACCTTGTTCACCCTTACGTTGTGGCCGCGCTATGACCTGGCGCCTACCGTGCGTCTGGTCCAGGCTGCTGACCACAGCAATCGGCCGGTCGCGTATCTGGGCGAGTACGAGGGCCAGTTCCACTTTGCCGGCCGACTGCAACACCCGATCACGGAACTCACCGAGGGCGCGATGCTGCAGAACTTTGCACGCAAGCATCCCGATGGCTTGATCGTGACCCACCCGGGCAGCCTCAATGCGAACGACCTGCGCTACTCGCTGCTGGTGCAACCCTTCCGGTCATCGTGGATTGTGGTGTGGTCAGCGCATTCGCTGGCCGACTTGCACACCGGTCACGCGCCGCCGGAACCGACGCTGCCGACGCATGTTTATCCAGACACTGAAGGACGGCGCACGCAGCCGTGACCACGCCGTTGATCGCCAGCTTGCGCCAGCAATGTGACGGTCCGCGCGATGGTGCGCTGTTGCGTTTTTCCCTCGGCAATGCCCTGCGCGACGCCGGCGATCTGCCCGCTGCGATCGACGAGTTTCGTCGCGCGCTGGTATTTGATCCGCTGTATTCCGCCGCGTGGAAACACCTTGGCGCCACCTGTCTTGCTGCCGGCCAACACACCGTTGCCGCCGATGCATGGCGTCACGGTATTGCCGCCGCCACGCGGCGCGGTGACAAGCAGGCCGAAAAGGAAATGGCCGTGTTCCTGCGACGGCTGGAAAAGACCCAACCCTGACGAAACCTGGGGGAGCGACTTCAGTCGCGATGCTTCTTCGTGACCATCGAGCAACAGCATCGCGACTGAAGTCGCTCCCACAAAAGCAGCCTGTACCTACCGACCCTCGCGATCATACGGACTGGGCCGGCCATTCGCGGAGTAGCGCTTGTACTGCCATTGGTACTGGGCAAACGCAAGCTCCACACAATCCTGCACACCGCGATTCAATGCTGCACAGGCCACGCCCAGATCGCGGTCGGTCAAGCCGGCAGGCGCCGGCAACAGATGAATGCGGTAGCCCGCGCCGCGCGGCAAACGCTCGGCAAACGCAAACAGCACGCTGGCACCGGTGCGCGCGGCCAGACGCGGCAGCAGCACCATGGTCAGCGCCTCGCGGCCGAAGAACGGCGCGAACTGACCCTCGCCCTCGCGCGGCTTTTGATCGGGCAGGATGCCGACCGTCCCGCCGGAAGCCAGGCGCTTGTACAACGTGCGCACGCCGGCACCATCGGCACGTACCTGGGCCGGTGCCAGCGCGCCACGCACCTTGCGCAACAAACCCTCGAGCGCGGCGATGCGTGGCGGCCGATACAGAATCGCCATCGGTGTCTTGTGGCACAGCCAGTAGTTGAGTACTTCCCAGCAGCCCAGATGCGGCGCGGCGATGATCACGCCGGCGTGCGCCGCCAGCGCGGCATCCAGTAACGCCTCACCGCGCACCTCGCGCACCAGATCGAGCGCGCGCGCGGCGCCACCGCCCCAGATCTTGACAATCTCGCTGGCCGACCTGCCGCCTTCTTCCACCACTGC
>CAJDVA010000010.1_pt1 | contig 19264 bp, 14 predicted proteins | sample 7391241 | NCBI WGS metagenome assembly CAJDVA01 (sample SAMEA7055678, study PRJEB34461) | soil metagenome | biome: terrestrial ecosystem; feature: Peninsula; material: soil | place: Antarctica | collected 2016
GCGTTGCCAGCTGCACTGCCGAGTTGGGTTTGGTCTCGGAGTCGCCCGCCTGAACATTGAGGGTCTTGCCCAGCACACCCTTCTTGGTCAACGGCGATAACCGGCGTATTTGCGCGGCACCGGAGTTCAGCTGCTCAGCCGCAAGCTCGTATCCATTGCGTTCCTCCTCGCCTTGCGCCGAGTACGGCCCGGTCAGGTCCACCGTAAGGCCGGCAAACACAGTGTTGCCGCTGACGCCAGCCGGATAGTTGCCTATGGGAGCTTTGGACTGCGCCACCGCGCTGAACGACATGCCAGACAAGATCGGCACCCCCACCACAGCCGCACCCACTGCGCCAGCCAGTCCTTTCAGCACCAAGCGTCGCGATGGCTGATCAACGGTATTCCCATTGTTCTTGCGCTCGTTCATTGCATCGTCTCCTCAGGTATATGGCGCGCATCAAACTCGACGAAACCAAGCCCGCTCGGCCAAAAGGCGATGTCAAATTAAACGCGTGACGGTCAGACGACTGTATTGTCTGACAGATGGGTTACCGGTTCTCAATCTTGGAACCGGATGTTTCGAAAGTCCGAGTCCGCTGACGATTGCAAATACGAGCAACCGGCGACACATGTGTCCTTGCCTCCCGGTCATGAGATCTACCCCGGAACGACAATGGCCCTGAGCATGACGACGCCTCCTGCACACCGCCATTAGACGATAGTCGATTACCGACCATGGTCCAGCGCGCACGGAACTGCGCAGCCTCTTCCGCCGCGCTGCACTCGGGTGCATCGGCTGGCGTGCGGTAGCACCCCCTCGCGCACCATGCGGCATGCCTCTACCGATCCGACGATCGAGTTTCATGGCTAACATCCTCATTGCCGACGACCCCGCGCGGTGCAGATCGCGCTGTCGCAGGCACGCGTGCATGGCGCAGTCGACGTGCACGGGTTGCTGGAGCTGACCGAAGCCTTCCCCCGATGCAGAGTTGTGCTGCTCAGCTATGTGATGCGAGCTGCTCCAGGTCACTACGACGCTCGAGTGCGCTGCTGGTGACGCGAACCTGGTGGTTCAGGTAAAGACCGGACTCGGGCGGTGCTTTGGCGACTCAAGCAAAGCGCCGTACAAAGCAACTTCAATCCGAAAACACCCGGTGCGCGAGCGTTCAACGCGGTGATGGTGCAGCGCGCTATCGACGAGTGGATCGACAAGAAGACGAAGTCGCCCGCCAAGAAGAGTGGCCCGGCGTGGGGCGTTCTCGTGCACGGAGACCGCATCCTCTCTACGTTGGCATTTCGGGCACTTGGAGTAACGCGCCTCGCTGAACTGATCCTGTGGTTCGCTATGACCTCCATAGCGAACTTGATGCACCCCTTGAGGCGACACGTACCAAAATGACCGACGCCACCACCAAATGCTGCGAGGGGCTCCACCTGGTAGCTCTTTTCAAGAACTCGCCGATGAGCAAGAACGTATTTGACCTGTCGTGATGAAGCGCGCAGTCGTCATATCGAGAGCACACGTGCTCAGCCGGATAACTGATCGCTGCGGCTGACGCGGTAGCTCAGATCTCCATGTGACGTTCGAGTCTCCACTCGCACGGTGGGACCGCGACGCAGGCAAAACTGCGGGATTTTTGGGTTATCCGCCCTCGCGAAAGAGGACTGGCGCCAGAGGCCGGTTCGGGTCGACGTCAGCCGTCCGTTGCCAGTCAGCACCAACGTGCGCAACCGCTCGTGACTGCGGCTTTGGGCACCACCCTTGGCGGGATACCTACTTGACGGACGCCCACGCCGGAGGCCTATCGAGGTTTGCCCTCTTCGGTCAACCACGCCACGCTGCGCGACGCCACCCGGCATGCCGCATAGACCTGTACGTCAACCCATGCCAAGTTGCACTTGGCGCCGTGTGAGCGCGGCGGTAGCGTGACGGCTTTGCACGCTTCGGAGCTCGCACCATGTCACATCGTCTGCCCCTCGGTATCCCGCTGCTGTTGCTGGCCAGCATGCTGACCCCTGGTGTCGTTGCTGCCGCAGTTACACCGAGCGCAACCGACCCGCGCATCGAGTCGCTGCTGGCCGATCTGGCGAAGGCGCAATCCATCGATGCGGTGGCCATCTCACCGGACGGCGCGCAACTGGCTTGGGTGATCGAGCGCGACGGCAAGAGTGCGATCACAGTGGCATCTGCCGATGGTACGCATGCACGGGCCGTCAGCGCTGCAGCAAAGCCGGGCACGTGCAGCGAGTCGGGTATCGCCTGGGCGCCGGACTCGCGGCATCTGGCGTTTGTCTCCAACTGCAGCGTCGACCTGACCAGCACGCAGCCGATGCACAACGACATCTATCTGGCCGACACCACGAGCACCGCCACGCCGAAGCAGCTGGCGCAACTCACCGGCTATGTACGTGCGCTGCAATGGACGGCTGATGGCAAGTCGCTGGGCTTTCTTTACGTGCCCGGCGCAACACGGCGCGCCAGTGCCGTGGCCGCGGCCAAACCGCTGGTGGGCGAAGTGGGCACGAGCGGTGTCGAGGTGCAGCGCGTGGCCAGCGTGGATGCCGCCAGTGGCGCGCTGCGCGAGTTGACGCCGGCAGGCATGTACGCCTACGAATTCAACTGGTCACCGGACGGCTCGCGCATTGCCTACACCGCGGCGCACCCCCCGGGCGACAACAATTGGTGGGTGGCCAGACTGTATGCGCAACCGGCGCGCGCCGACGCCAGCGCGACGCTGCTGGTGGATCCTGCCGCCGCGAGTAGCGGATCGCTGCGTGGCCTGCAGATTGCGCTGCCGCGCTGGTCGCCCGATGGCACGCGCATCGCTTTCATCGGCGGGCTGATGAGCGATCAAGGCGCCACGGGTGGCGACATTTACGTGGTGGCGGCCAGCGGTGGCGCACTCATCAACCTGACACCGGGCATCCACGTCACGCCCGCGTGGCTGAGCTGGACCGGGCCGCAATCCATGCTGGTCAGCCAGATCAGCAACGGCCAGAGCCAGCTGGCGAATTACCAGGTGGGCGCCGATCGCGCGCAACAGCAACAGCTGCTCTTCACCATCGCCGCCAGCATCAGTGACGGCAGCGCCTCGATGGCCATGTCACTGTCGAGCGACCGCCAGCGCGTCGCGTTTCTGCAGAGCTCGTACGCAGCGGCCACGGAAGTCCACGCAGGTGCGTTGGGCACCGCGCCACCGGCGGCGGTGACATCCATCAACGCAGCGCTCAAGCCCGCGTGGGGCAAAGCCGAGTCGGTGGAGTGGAACAACGAGGGCTTCCACGTGCAGGGTTGGTTGCTGTACCCGGCCAACTACGACGCCAGCAAGACGTATCCCATGATCGTCGTCGTGCATGGCGGCCCGTCCAGCGCCGTCGTCCCGCGCTGGCCCGGTGTCGGCTACGGTGGCGCACCGCTGTCTGCACTCGGCTATTTCGTGTTCATGCCGAATCCGCGCGGCAGCTTTGGCCAAGGCGAGAAATATGTGCAGGCCAATCGCCAGGACTTCGGCTACGGCGACCTGCGCGACATCCTGGCCGGGGTTGACGCGGTGGAGAAAAAACTGCCGGTGGACGACAAGCGCCTCGGCCTCACCGGCTGGAGCTACGGCGGTTTCATGAGCATGTTTGCCCCGACGCAAACGCGGCGCTTCCGCGCCGTGGTCGCCGGCGCCGGCATTTCCAACTGGCAGAGTTACTACGGGCAGAATCTGATCGACCAGTGGATGCCGCCGTTCTTCGGCGCTACGGTGTACGACGACCCGGCGGTGTATGCCAAAAGCTCGGCAATCAACTTTATCAAGCAGGTGCAGACGCCCACCCTCATCGTCGTTGGCGACCGCGACGCGGAATGCCCGGCGCCGCAATCGTTCGAATACTGGCATGCGCTGCGTGCGCAAAACGTGCCGACTTCGCTGGTCGTCTACCCGAACGAGGGCCACCATTTCGTCGATCCGGCGCATCAGCGCGACGTGTTGCAGCGGGCCCTGGGTTGGTTTCAGCAGTACCTGCCCGTCGGCGGCTGACCGTCCCGGCGGATGATCCAACCCGGCGCCGTGTCGGAGTGGACGGCCATCACGATTCCGGCGGATCGCGTCGACGCGTGTGGGTCACCGCGCCGACGATGCCGATACCCAGCAATACCACCACTCCGACGATGGTCCACTGGGTGGACGCATGCAGCAGAAAGGCGGCGTAGGCAAGTCCGCCGATCACGACGATCATGCCGAGCAGATAAAGCGCAAATGAGGACATCGTTGCCTCCGTGTCTACCGGATTCTGTCGCAGCAAAGCCACGCAACATCGAATGTGGCCGATTGGTAACGATCCATTGAACTCGTGTTGCCATCAGCAGCGCGTGAAGCCCTGCAAGTGGGATCGGTCAGAACAATTCGCCCTGTGGCGAAGCCTTGCGCGGCGGCACGAAGTGCGTGGTGTCGAGCTGCAGCTCGCGCGCGCGGCTGAGGCCGCGCTTGCGGCAGGCCACGTCAAAACGCCGGCGCAGGAGATCGGCAAACACGCCCTGGCCGTGCATGCGCGTGGCGAAGTTGCTGTCGTAGTCGCGGCCGCCGTTCATCTGCTGCACCACACTCATGACGTGCTCGGCACGTTGCGGTGCATGCAGGGCCAGCCATTCGCGGAACAACGCTTTCAACTCGTGTGGCAGGCGCAGCGTGGTGTAGCCGGCACTGCACGCACCGGCCTCAGCGGCCTGCGCGATGACAGCTTCCATGTCGCGATCATTCAACGCGGGAATGATCGGCGCCACCAGCACGCCGACGGGCACACCGGCAGCGCTCAGCGTGCGGATGGCCTGGATGCGCCGATGCGGTGCACTGGCGCGCGGTTCAAGCTTGGCGGCGAGGTGGTTGTCCAGCGAATTGACCGAGACAAACACCTGTACCAGATGCGCGCGCGCCATTGGCACCAGAATATCGAGGTCGCGTTCCACCATCGCATTCTTGGTGACGATGGTGCACGGATGCTGGCACGCCGCGAGCACTTCGAGCGCGGCGCGAGTCAGCCGCCAGCGTTTCTCGATGGGCTGGTACGGATCGGTATTGCTGCCGATATTGATCGGGCTGACGACATAACCCGGCTTGGCCAACTCGGTGCGCAACACCTCGGCCAGATTGACCTTGGCCCGCAACCGGGTTTCAAAGTCGAGGCCGGGCGATAGCCCAAGATAGCTGTGCGATGGCCGCGCAAAACAGTAGATGCAGCCATGTTCGCAGCCGCGATACGGGTTGATCGCCTGCGTGAAACCAATGTCCGGCGAATCGTTGCGGCTGATCACGCTGCGCGCGCGCTCCGCGGTCACTTCGGTACGCGGACGCGGGCTGTCTTCATCCAGCAGCGCGTTTTGCCAGCCATCGTCTTCGGCCCGATGACGGATGGACTCGAAACGTCCTTCGGGATTGGATGCGGCGCCACGACCCTTGATCATGCGTGCGGGCTGCGCGGTGTCCGGCGCTGGCGGCGATGAGTCATCCATCCACCTAGTCTGGCGCGAACGTGTCTCAGATACGGCGACATCATGCGGCGAGACGGTCGGGCCCGTCGTTTTGCCGGTGGCGTCGCGGCGCAGATACCCGCCGGGCAAAAGCGTGCAAGGCCGACGCAACAAAACCACCGCGCTCAATCACAACTTGTCCACATGCAAACGCCGATGGTTGCCGGGCGCGGTTCGGGGCACCGCGTGGTCGTCCACTGCCTCGTCAGACACAAGGAATCCGCGATGACTGCTACCAGTTTGATCATTCTTCTCATCATCGGCGCGATCGCCGGCTGGCTCGCCGGACTGATCGTGCGCGGCTTCGGCTTCGGCCTGCTCGGCAATATTGTCGTCGGCATCATCGGCGCGCTGCTCGCCGGCTGGCTGTTGCCCACGCTGGGTGTCGGTTTCAGTGTGGGCAGTCCGCTCATTACCAGCATCTTGTACGCGCTGATAGGAGCGATCGTGTTGCTGGTGATCGTCGGCTTGTTCAGGCGCGCACCGCGCATCTGATCGAGTGCTGCGGCGGGGACGAGCAATGGCCCGGCAAGGCGTTGACGGGCCATTGCCGCCGGTCGTTCGCCCACCGCACGCGCTGTTTGACCGTCCGGCTGCCTGGCGGCCGCCGGGCGGTCAGTTCTGGAAGCCCTTCACCAGGCGGTCAAACAGCAACCCGTACGCCACCGCCAACGGGATCGAGACAATGGCTGCGGCCGCCATCAGCGACTGCCAGAAATAGATGTCGCCACGGATCAGCTCGGTGGGCACGCCGGCACTCACCGTACGGGCCGCCGTGGAACTGATGAACACCGCAGCGTAGATGTAATCGCTGATGGACAGGGCGAAGGCAAACACGATGCAGGTAGCAATACCCGGGCCAGCCAGCGGCAACGCAATGCGCCGGAAAGATTGCCAGCGACTGCAACCGTCGATCAGCGCCGACTCCTCCAACTCGCGTGGCATCGACTTGAAGAAACCCAGCAACAGCCAAGTACAAAACGGCACCGTGATCGTGGGGTACACAAGGATCAGCGCCCACACCGTGTTGGTAGCGTGCAGGAAGCTGACGATCTGGTACAACGGAATGAACAGCAAGGTTGGCGGGATGAGGTAGACGAGGAATACCGCAATACCCGAGCGTTCACCCCAGCGCCCCACCAGCCGCGCCAAGCTGTATGCCGCCGGCACTGCCAGCAGCAGCGTAATGAGGACTACCGCCACGCCAATGAGCGCGGAGTTCCACAAAAACCGGGGGAAATTGGTGTCGGTAAACAGGAAGGCGACGTGCTTGAACGTCGGCGGCAGATTGTAGATGAAGGGGTTGTTGGAAACATCGTACAGATCGCCGTCTTCCTTGAAAGCGGTAATCACCATCCACACCACCGGGAACACCGCGAACACGGTGAACAGCAGCAACCCAAAATAGAACCCCGATTTGCGCAGTAGTTTTTTCACGACGGGGCCCATCAATTCGAGTCAGCACGGTACGCCATGCGCAGCGCCAGGACGGCACCGGCCAGCAATACCGGAAACATGAACAACGCCACGGCTGCGCCTTCGCCAAGCGCGCCACCCTCAATGCCTTTCAAGTACGCCCAATACGGCAATAGCTGGGTGGCGTAACCCGGACCACCACGCGTGGTCAACGCAACCACGGCCATGTCACCAAACACCAGCAGCGCCGTGAACATGCCGGCCACCACCAGCAACGGCAGCAGGGCGGGGATGGTGATGCGGAACAAGGTGCGGAAGAAACCGGCCCCATCCACTTGGGCTTGTTCAAAGATTTCGTGCGGAATCGCCGAGCGCCCAGCCAGCACGATGATCGTGGCCAGCGGCAACAACCGCCACACGTTGATCATCGTCACCGCACCCAACCCGAGCCACTCCCTGCCGTAGTAGTACAAGTGATTGGCAGGTCCCCACGCCGTTCCCGGCCCCAGCAGATGCATCTGCCGCAACAACCAGTCGACCGGGCTGAATTCGGAATCGAGCAACCACAGCCAGTCCACCGAAGCCAGCGATACCGGCATGGCCCACGGCAGGATCAGCAGGATTTGCAGCAGCCACTTGCCGCGGAAATCGTGCACCAGCAATTCCGATTCCGCGGTAGCCAGCACCAGGGTCAGGATCAGGGTCCCGAACGTGACAATGATGCTGTTGCGCAACGCCAGCGGAAACGCCGATTCATGCACGGCGCTCGCGAAATTGGCCAGGCCGACAAAACCGTGAATGCTCGGATCGCCGATCGTGGCGCTACTCATGCTGAGTGCGATGGCGAGAAAGAACGGAATGCCCACCAGCGCCGCGATGTACACGAACGCCGGCGCGATCATGAGCGTGCCGAGCAGACCTTCGCGATCGCCCAGGCTGGCGTGTGCCACTTGTTCAGTGCGGGCCATCATCGACTCGCAAGCCCGTAGCCGGGTCAAAGAAACGCAGGCGCGCACGCTCCACGCGAAACTCGCGCAGCTCACCTTCCTGCAGCGTGCCGGCCACGCTCGGCGGCACCTTGGAAAGAATCTTCTCTTCTTGCGCGCCGCCTTCGAGCAAGCCGTAAATCAACCAGTCGGCGCCAAGGAATTCCAGACGCTTGACGCGCACCTGCAACGCGAACCCGCCAGCGTCGGCAGTCCCCGGCGACGCCGGCAACAAGTGTTCGGGACGAAAGCCAACGATGCGGCCACCGCGCTCCAGCAAGTTCATCGGTGGCGAACCAAGAAAGCCCGCCACGAAAGTATCGGCGGGACTGTCATACAACTCCTGCGGCGTACCCAGCTGGCGTACGCGCCCGCGTTGCATGATGGCAATGCGGTCGCCCATGCCCAGCGCCTCAATCTGGTCGTGCGTGACATACACCGTGGTGACGCCGGTACGGTCATGCAGCAGCCGCAACTCGCTGCGCGCCATGGTGCGCACCTGCGCATCCAGCGAGCTGAGCGGCTCGTCAAAGATGAACAAGGCCGGATCACGCACCAAGGCACGGGCCAACGCCACCTTCTGCTTCTCACCACCGGACAGTCGCGCCGGCTTGCGCTGCAGCAAGGGCTCGATGCCCAACATGCCGGCAGCCCACTTGATCTTGGCATCACGTTCCGCTTTCGGCACACCGCGTGCCTTGAGCGGAAACGCGATGTTTTCCGTCACGGTCATGTGCGGATACAGCGCGTAACTCTGGAACACCATGGACACGTTGCGCTCGCGCGGCGGGAGATGCGTGACCGGCTTGCCACCGATCAACACCTCCCCCTCGCTCGGCACTTCCAGGCCAGCGATCATGCGCATGGTGGTGCTTTTCCCGCACCCGGACGGCCCGAGTATGGCCAGGAACTCCCCTTCCTTGATGGCGATATCGATGCCGTCCACAGCGTAGATGCTGCCGTACTTCTTTTTCAGACCGCGTAGCTCAAGCGTTGCCATGAATCATTCCCGTCTTTCGTCTTGCGCAATGTCTCAGTTGGCTGGACAGCCGATGTAACCCTTCGTCTTCCACTTGGCAACGATGTTGCCGATCTGCGTGGCCGTGGCCTTGACTGCCTCCGCCGGGGTCTTCTGACCGCGTGCCGCCTGCGACATCATCGTGGACAACAGGTGCGTGTTGTAGACCTCGCTTACCGCAGGGTTGGCGTAGCCCGGATAACCTGGCCATGCCGTCCACTCGACCGCATTGCGCAGCACTTCAAGCTTGTTGGGCGGCACCGAGCCAAACGGGTCACGCTCCAGCCAGCCACCCTTGGCCCACAGCTGCGGCACGGCCTTGCTGTAGGCCGGGAAGTCGTACAACTCGCTTTCGTAGGTACCCCAGCTGGCGTTCGCCGTCAGATCCAGCAGGAACTTCTTCGCGGCCAACGTCTGCTGCTTGTCCGTCACATACTTCGGCAACGTGTAGATGAGCCACACGTGCGAGGTTTGGTGTACCTGACCGGTCGGTCCCTTGAGGCCCGGACTGAATCCGGTGTCTTCAGTAATCTTCGGGTTCGTCCGCTGCCCTGTGCGGTAGAACGAGATGGAGTTTTGTATGTAAGACGCCTGGCCAGAGATATACGCCTGGTTGTTCGAGGCAGCATTCCAGGCGAAGACTTCAGGCGTCTCCGCGTTCTTGAACAGCTTGGCCTGGAACTCGACTGCCTTGAGCACCTGTGGTGAGTCGAGGGCGACGTTTCCACACTTGTCGAACAGCGAGCCGCCATAGGACCAGATCAGCGAGCGCGCATAGAATTCCGAGTCAAGCTCTGGCGACATGCCGACGCCCACCGGAATGCCGGTCTTCTGGAATATCTTCACGCCGCCGGCGTAGAGATCATCATAGGTTTTCGGGCCGTTCGGATAGCCTGCGTCCTTCCACAGCGACACGCGGTAGTCACCCGGATCCGGCACCCAGCCGTGGCAGTAGCCATACCAAGTATTCTTGATCGGCAGATAGGTCTGGCTGGCGCAGACCGTCTCCTGCTTGCCAAAGGCCTGCTCTGCCGCGTGGTTCACGTCAGTGAGATCCTGCAAGCCTTCGACGAAGGACGCCGGCGTGGAAACCGTCTCAAACAACGTTGAGCCCTTGCCGGCAGCGATCGACGCGGCCAGCGTCGAGCCCAGATCCGCCAGGTTGATGTGCTGCACGGTCACCTTGACGTTGTTCTGTTTGCCCCAGTCCTGCGCGTACTGATCAAACCACTTGTCGTAGCGCGGAACGAAGTGGCTCCATTGGGTGATGGTGAGCGTGGTGCCGGCGGGAAATGTCGTCGGGAAAGTCATGGAGCCGAACTTGGACGGGAACTGCTGCGGCGTGGGCTGCAAACCCGGCGTCGCCGCCGGTGGAGCTGCCGCCATCGCTGCGCCCGACAATGCCAGCGCGAGCGCACTGACCACGCATTTGGATAAATACCTGTTCATAACCGAACTCCTCAACTGAAGGAATGTCTGAATAAGCTCCAATCCGTCATTCCGGCAACTTTCAACTGCCGGATGGCTGGTGAAGCCGGAACTCGGCGCCTTCACGAACTTGCCGAGTCACTGGATCCCGGCTTCCGCCGGGATGACGACTTGTTCAGATGTTCCTGAATGTGTAACCACACAACCCCGTCTTTCGTTCCCGGTGACGCCACTTGCGCAAGCGGTATTCAGGACGTCTGCGCCTGAGCACCTGCCCGAAAGCCTTGCGCGTTACGCCGTGATGTCCACGTCCTTGGTTTCGGCCACGAAGAACAGGCCGATTACAAACGTCATTGCCGCGATGATCACCGGATACCGCAAGCAAGCCAGAGAAGAATGATGGCCGATGATGACCGCCAGGGAGCCGTACAGATAAAAGTCGTACCACTCGAAGACCGTGCCCAGGCTGGACGCGACGATGATCTTTGCGTAGCCGGCGCCGTGCGCGGAGCCGTCGTCGATTGCCGTTGTGACCATGGTCAATCCCCTTTCAGGGTGGTGAACTGAACGCTGCCGCGTACCCGCCACAGCGTTCAGATGGTGCAGATCACCCGGCGCGCCGGAGGCAGCGCTGGCTCGCGTCGCGCGTCAAAAGTGATACAGCGCGCTCACGCTCAGCTGGTTGCCATCGGTACTCTTGCGATCCACACCGTTGCTGGTGGAATCCAGCTTGTCGTGCATCCACTCAATACCCAGGTCATACGCACCGCTGGTGTATTGCAGGTTCAGCGCGGTCTGCCGGTTGCGCAGCAACCCCGTGGAGCCGTGGTCCAGCCAGGTGATGACGTCGCCCGCCTTGGGTTTGACCATCGAGTAGATCGCGTTGGCGCTCCAGTTCGGCGTGAATTTGAAGCCGGCCTGCACATAGCCACCGGTTTCCTGGATGTCACCAAACTGCGCCATCGCACCAAAGATCTGGCCCAAGGCATTACCCGAATACACCAGCCCCTTGAACACCCACGGGCCGGGGTTCCAGCTGGCGCCCACCTCGTAGCCAACGCTGGTGATCTTTTGCTGGATCGGTGTCGGCGCACTGCCACCCACACCGCGCAGATCGATGGCGCTGTACCGCGCCGAGACAAAGGCCAGCCATGTCTTGTCCTGCACGTGCAGTCGCGCTTCCAGTTGCGGGCGGAAGCCTGCATTACCCGCGGTCAGGAAATTGATGTTGTTGCCCGGGCCGCTCCACGCGCCCTCGAAAGCGCCCAGATCCAGACGCCACGCCGGCCCGGTCGCGCCGTGGTTGAGATCCTGCATCCACACCGCACCCGGAAAGCGCCAGCCGATCATGCCGGTGCCATAACCCAGCGGAAACGCGATGTGCGCAAGTGAAGTCGTCCCCATGTCCAGCGGAAACATCAGATCCCACTGCTGGCCAATCATCACCTTGCTGCCAACGTCGGGATTGGCCAGGGTCATGTACGCCTGGCGCAAGCGCGGCGTGGCCTGCTGCTGGCTGTACGCGCCGGTGCCGTTGAAGCCGCCAAAGAAATCGGCTTCGATGCGTCCGCCACCCTGCCACACGCCGGCAAACTTGGCACCGCTGAAATCAAACCAGAAGCGCGAGTTGCGTACGTCCACGCCGCTCAGCGAGCCCCTGGAGCCGACCACCGGCCATTCGGCATTCTGCCCATTGCCAAACACAAAGGTCTTGTCCTGGTTGAACGCGGTGGCGCTGATGAAACCGTGCATCGCCACCGACACACCGGGGGCGCTGCTGAACACTGGCGGCTTTGCCGGCGTAGCGGGTGCCGCAGCCACATTTTGTGGTGTGGCGTTTGGTGCGGGCGTGACCTGCTGCGCCTGGATCATCTGCTTCAATTCATGTAGCTGCTGTTCCAGCTGCGCCACACGCTGCTCCAGCTGCTGCTCGTGCGTGCCGCTTTGTGCGTGCGCCGCGAGCGGCAGCGCGAGTGCGCAGGCCAGACTCAACGCGAGCGCCTTGTGGCAGTGGAAAAGTTGACCGGCCATGCGCGAATTCCCCCAGGTAGGATGACGGGCCGAGCATGGCCATGCTGCGCTGCGGACGGCTATTCGACGTTAGTCGAACCTCGACCAAAGTCGACAGCGCGCGACTCCGCCGGTTGCGAGGATCGGGCTACACTCGAACGCAATCCGCCAGTGCGCCATCGTGGCGCCGCGCGTGACGCTTTCACCATCGTTTTGTGTTGAGCCCGCAGGAGGCAATCATGTCCAAGGTTTACCCGGTTGATCCCCACTTCGCCGCTGCAGCGCGTGTGCGCAAGGACGACTACTCACGTCTGTACGCCGAGTCGATCGGCGACCCGGAAAAATTCTGGGGCCGCATCGGCCAGCGCCTGGACTGGATCAAGCCGCCGACGAAGATCAAGGACGTTTCCTTCGATGCAAAGGATCTGCACATTCGCTGGTATGAGGACGGCATGCTCAACGCGTCAGCCAACTGTCTCGATCGGCACCTGGAAAAGCGCGGCGACAAGGTGGCGATCATCTTTGAAGGCGACGATCCAAACACCTCGCGCAAGATCACCTACCGCGAACTGCACACCGAGGTCTGCAAGTTTGCCAACACCCTGAAACATCTGGGCATCGTCAAGGGTGACCGGGTGGTGATCTACATGCCGATGATTCCCGAGGCTGCTGTGGCAATGCTGGCCTGCGCACGCCTGGGTGCGATCCACTCGGTGGTGTTTGGCGGCTTCTCGCCCGACTCGGTGGCCGGGCGCATCGCCGATTCACAAGCGAAGCTGGTGGTCACCGCCGACGAAGGCCTGCGCGCCGGCAAGCACATCGCACTCAAGGCCAATGTGGACGAGGCGCTGCAGCGCCCGGGCACGAACAGCGTGGAGACGGTGATCGTGGTGCGCCACACCGGCGGTGCGATCAACATGCAGTCCCCGCGTGATCGCTGGTATCACGTGCTGATGGAAGGCCAGTCAGCCGACTGCGCGCCCACGCCGGTCGAGGCCGAGCATCCGCTGTTTGTGCTGTACACGTCCGGTTCCACCGGCAAACCCAAGGGCGCGGTGCACACCACCGGCGGCTACATGGTGTTCGTCAGCTACACGCACGAGGTGGTGTTTGACCTGCACGAAGACGACATCTACTGGTGCACCGCCGACGTCGGCTGGGTCACTGGCCACAGCTACGTGGTGTACGGACCGCTGGCGAACGGTGCGACCACGGTCATGTTCGAGGGCGTGCCCAACTACCCGGACTCGCGCCGCTTCTGGCAAGTGGTGGACAAATACAAGGTCACCATCTTCTACACCGCGCCGACCGCGATCCGCGCGTTGATGCGCGAGGGCGAGGCGCCGGTGAAGGCCACCTCACGGGCTTCGCTGCGCGTGCTCGGCTCGGTCGGCGAACCGATCAACCCGGAAGCGTGGGAGTGGTACTACCGGGTGGTCGGCGAAAACCGTTGCCCGATCGTGGACACGTGGTGGCAGACGGAAACCGGCGGCATCATGATTTCGGCGTTGCCCGGTGCCATTGCCACCAAGCCCGGCTCGGCGACGCTGCCATTCTTTGGCGTTGCGCCATCCATCGCCGACAGCGATGGCGTGGTGCACGACGGCGTCACCGAAGGCAAGCTGCTGATCGGGGCCTCCTGGCCGGGTCAGGTGCGCACGATTTACGGTGACAACCAGCGCTTCATCGAGACGTACTTCACTGCCTATCCTGGCTACTACTACAGCGGCGACGGCGCACGCCGCGACGAGGACGGGTATTACTGGATCACTGGCCGCGTGGATGATGTGATCAACGTCTCCGGGCATCGCCTGGGCACGGCCGAAGTGGAGAGCGCGCTGGTCGCACACCCGAAAGTCGCCGAGGCAGCCGTGGTCGGCTGCCCGCACGACATCAAGGGTCAAGGCATCTATGCGTATGTCGCGCTGGTCGCGGGCGAAACCGGTACCGACGCGTTGCGCAAGGAACTGATCGCCTGGGTACGCAAGGAAATCGGCGCTTTCGCCACCCCGGATTACATCCAATGGGCGGCGGACCTGCCGAAGACGCGCTCGGGCAAGATCATGCGCCGCATTCTGCGCAAGATCGGCGAGAACAAGCCCGATCAACTCGGTGACATCACTACGCTGGCCGACCCCAATGTGGTGAAGAAACTGGTGGATGAACGTCTGATCAAATGACCTGTGGGAGCGGCTTCAGCCGCGGTGCTTTTCGCATGTCCGAAGAGCAATCGCGGCTGAAGCCGCTCCCCCAGGGTTATCGCGCCGTAGTTGAATGGATCGCATGCCCGACATTCTCATTGCTGACGACCACCCGCTGTTCCGCGACGCGCTGGAACAATCGGTGCTCGTCGCGTTGCCGCATGCGCACGTACACGCTGCCGACAGCGTGCATGCATTGCTGGCGCTGATCGAAGCGTTGCCCGATGCCGAGCTGCTGTTGCTGGATCTGCACATGCCCGGCGCACGCGGCTACTCCGCGCTCGCCCACATTCGCGGTCAGTATCCTGAGCTCCCGATCATTGTGGTTTCCGGTCATGAAGAGGCGTTGGTTGCGCGCCGCACGCTGGCGCATGGCGCAGCCGCATACATACCCAAATCGACATCCGCCGCCGACATCGTGGCGGCGATCCACAGCGTGCTGGACGGTGACGTATGGTTGCCGCATACCCTGCTGGGCGACGACGTCGAACTCAACCCCGAAGAGGCAGATGCCGCCGCGCGCATCGCCACTCTTACGCCCCAACAGTTTCGCGTGATGACCATGCTCGCCGACGGCCAGCTCAACAAGCAGATTGCGTGGGAGCTCAGTGTCTCCGAAGCCACGGTCAAGGCGCACATGACGGCGATCATGCGCAAGCTCGGCGTCAACAACCGCACCCAGGTGGCGTTGGTCGCCAGCCAGCTCGCCGTCGATCAGGAAGTCATGCCGCCGCTACCCGATGAGGAAGACTGAGAACTTCCACGCTCAGCCAGAAGCGGCTCCGACCCGAATGGCACTTCGCATCTTCCAGCCACCTTGCACCGGTCGGGCGTAGGGCAGCTCAGGGAGCGCAGCGACGGAGCCGCCAACCGTGGCCACCACGCCGCGCACAAGCGGCGGTTCCGGCTTGCGGCCTTGAACCACCCCACGTAATCATGCGGACCTGACAAGCGCGTGATGGCGTTGTATCCCGCGCAAAGCGCAGAGTGCGCACCGCAGCCAACGCCTACCTGCGCACCAGTGCGCTGAGCAACGCACGCAGCGCGGCCGGACGCACGGGTTTGTGCAGCAATGGATAGCCCAGTGTGCGCGCGCGTTGTTTCAGCTCGGTGCTGCCATCGGCAGTGATCACCACTACCGGCGGCAGCGTTTCCACCAGCGTGCGCAGGTACTCCACCGCTTGCAATCCATCCATCGCGTCGGTCAAGTGATAGTCGGCGAGGATCACGTCCACCGCGCCGCGCTGCATCTCGATCTGCGCCTGCGCCACATCCAGCGCCACGCGGCAATTGACGCCCCAGCGTCCAAGCAGTGCACGCATGCCATCGAGAATGGCCGCGTCGTTGTCCAGACACAACACCGTCAACGGCAACTGCTCGCCGCTACCGCTACGCTGCACCTTGCGGCGCCGCACCGGAACCGCGGCGTTGCGCGGCACGCTGACGACGAAGCAACTGCCATGGCCGATTGTCGAGTGCAAATCAAGCCGATGTCCGAGAATGCCGGCCAGACGATCACAGATCGACAAGCCCAGGCCCAGGCCCTTCTCGCCCCATGGCGAAGGCTGCTCCAGCCGCTGGAATTCATCGAAGATGCGCGAACGTTGCCCATCGGGGATGCCCGGCCCGGTGTCCCACACCTCGATGCGCACGTGGTCGCCGTCACGCCGGGCGCCAACCAGCACACCGCCGTGGCGGGTATAGCGCAGCGCATTGGAGATCAGGTTTTGCACGATGCGGCGCAACAACTGCGGATCGCTGCGCACCGCCAACCCGGTGGCCACCACGCGCAAACGCAAGTCGCGCTGCGCAGCGATCACGGCAAACTGCGCTTTCAACGACTCGAACATGTCCGCCAAGGCAAAGCCACCCACCTCCGGGTGATAACTGCCCACATCCAGACGCGAGGTGTCGAGCAACGCGTCCAGCAAACCCTCCGCAGCGCGGAACGACGCGTCGATGCGCTCGGCCAACTCGCCAGCCTCGGCGTCGAGGCCGGGCTGCTGGCGCAGCGCCGAGGTAAACAAGCGCGCGGCATTCAATGGCTGCAGCAAATCGTGACTGGCGGCGGCGAGAAAGCGCGTCTTGGAAATATTCGCCGCCTCCGCCGCCTGGCGCGCCTGCGCGGTGGCGACCAGCGCTTCGGACAACTCGGCCGTGCGCAGCTCGACACGCTGTTCCAGCGTTTCGTTGGCATCGATCAGCGCCTGCTCGGCGCGCTTGTACGCAGTCACGTCGCTGTAGGTGGTGACGTATCCCCCGCCGGGCAGCGCGCGCCCAAGCATCTCGATGACCGTGCCATCGGTACGCACACGCCGAAACAGATGCGCCGATCCGGCATGCATGTAGTCAATGCGTTTGGCCACATGGCCGTCTACTTCACCGGGGCCGCACTCGCCCAGTTCGGCGTTCCAGCGAATCAGGTTTTGCACCGGTACACCGACGTGCACCATGCCCTCAGGATAATCGAACAACTCCAGATACCGGCGGTTCCACGCCACCAGCTGCATCTGTGCGTCCACCACGCTGATGCCCTGCGATACATTTTCCAGCGTGGTGGACAGCAACTCGCGATTGAAGCGCAGCTCCTGCGATGCCTCATCCATCAAGGCCATGGCCTCGGCCAGATCCAGTCCGCTGCCGGACAGCGCTCCGATCAGGATGCGCCGCGCGTTCGCCGCGCCGACCGCCGAGGCCAGCAAACGCTCGGTGTACTGAATCAGCGCACGATCCGCCGCTTCGCCGGCGAGCAGCACGCGACCGCGGCGCTGGCTGTACTCATCGAATGCCCGCGTGGCCGAGCGCTCGCCGACGATGCGCTCGGCAATCGTGCGCAGGTCGGCCACCGCCACGCGGCCGCGCCAGTCGCCAGCGCCAGTGCGGCTGGCCGGGTTGGCGTCAATGAAGACCGCTGCGCTCAGGCGCTCGGCCAGACTGGGACGAAAGCGCAGCGAGATGAACAGCAGACAGCCGACATTGATCAGCAACGACCAGAACGTGCCGTGCACCACCGGGTCCCAGCCGAACAAGCCGAACAAGCTGTGCGGACGCAGCCAGTCCCAGCCAAACGGGCCGTCCTGCACCCAGTGCTGTGCGCGCGACAGCGTCGGCAACAGCAGCGTATACAGCCACACCGCAAACCCGCCAAGCAAACCGGCGGCCACGCCACGGCGACTGGCGCCGCGCCAGTACAACGCGGCGATCAACGCCGGCGCAAATTGCGCGACCGCTGCGAATGCAAGCAGGCCGGTGGTCGCCAGAAACTCCTCACCGGCAGCCACGCGGTAGTACACATACGCCATGACCGCCAGAGCGATGATCGCCACCCGGCGCACGCGCAACACCAGACGCGACAGGTCGCTGCGCTGCTCCAGCCGTAACCGGCGGACGCGCAACAACGCCGGCATCACCAAATCGTTGCTGATCATCGTGGACAGTGCGATCGAGCTGACGATCACCATGCCCGTCGCCGCCGAGAACCCGCCGACAAACGCCAGCAGCGCCACGCCCCGATCACCATGCGCCATCGGCAACGTCAGCACCCACGCATCGGCGATCCCGTCGCGCACCTGCGGCAGCGCCGCACCGGCAGCCACGATAGGCAGCACCGCCAGGCTGATGATCACCATGTAGATCGGCAGCAGCCAGCGCGCGTGCTTGAGATCACCGGCGTCCTCGCACTCGACCACACCAATCTGGAACTGCCGCGGCAGGCAGAACATCGCGCATAACGCCAGCATCGTCTGGGCGAGGAAACCCGGCGGCAGTCCCGCGCGCAACTGCGTCGCCGGCAACTGCACACTGTGCAGCAGGCCCGGACCGTGCCACACCGCGTACACGGCCAGCGCGACAAACGCCAGCAATTTGATCAGCGACTCCAGCGCAATGGCCAGCATCATGCCGTGGTGATGTTCGGTCGCGTCGATGGTGCGTGCACCGAACAAAATCGCGAACACTGCCAGCAACACCGCGCACCACAACGCGCTGTCGATGCCGCCGGTCACGACCGCGCCGTGCTGCGCACCGCCGAGCACACTGAAGGACATGGCCACCGCCTGGAACTGCAGCGCGATGTACGGCACCACGGCAGTCACTGCGATCACCGCGACCAGCGCCGCCAGGCCGTGGGATTTGCCAAAGCGCGCGCCGATGAAATCGGCAATCGAGGTGATATTGCGCTGGGCCGCAATGCGCACCAGCCGCCGCAGCAAACCAAAGCCGAACACAAACAGCAGGATCGGCCCCAGATAAATCGGCAGATACGCCAATCCGTCACGCGCAGCCGTACCCACCGCACCGTAAAACGTCCACGACGAGCAATACACGGCCAGCGCCAGGCTGTACACCACCGGCCGCAATCTTGGCTGCATGGGATACAACGCGCGCCGATCACCCACGTAGGCCACGGCAAACAGCAGCCCGACGTACAGCAGTGACACCAGCAGCAGCAACCAACCGTCGATCAAGCCTGAGTCTCCCCGTCAAACACGCCGCCATACTGATGAACACGTCGCTTCGCATACGAGTGGGTCAAGACCCGCGCGCGCATGCAGCACCGCGCGCCATACCACTTGCCTGTTGCGACGTGCGCGTATGCAGTTCGCACCCGCTGCAGAGCGTAGCCGAAGTGACGCCGCCGCAGGTCAGTCCACACCATTGGCCGTCACGCCGCAACTAGCCACCCGCAATGGCAAGAACGCTCGCCAAGGGA
>CAJDVA010000012.1_pt1 | contig 19234 bp, 16 predicted proteins | sample 7391241 | NCBI WGS metagenome assembly CAJDVA01 (sample SAMEA7055678, study PRJEB34461) | soil metagenome | biome: terrestrial ecosystem; feature: Peninsula; material: soil | place: Antarctica | collected 2016
CGCCTGAGTGATTTTTACGCGATTGAGAAAAATGGCGCGCGCCGTGTCGTCATCGATCCGGGCCTTCCAACCCAAGGGACTCAGTGTCCAAGTGCCGTGTTTACCATCATCCAGCAAACCCTCCCACACCAGGTACTGGCGCGCCCATTGAACCTGGTTGTGGAAGCGATAGCCGCCGGATTTGAGTGTGGCCTCGGTAACCGCTGGCGGAAGTTTCAGCTCGTGCGCAATCCAGCTTGAAACTTCCTTTGGCTTTGCCGACCCTCCGAGTGCGCGCAGGCCGTCCAGTAGCGGCCCCATCCATTGCACAAACTCAGACGTGCCCTTCTTCGACTTCGGCATGTGAAACGCTCCGTGCAAGTACAAGAAACGTGCTCGCCAGCCGCCGAATGGCTGTACGCCAACTACCGCGCCGATCTGGTTGCGATTGACGTAGCAGTTGCCGACGCGCGCGTGAGTCTGGATGTAATTGACGGTGTCGTTGATGCGGCTGTGGATACCCAGGGTCAAGCCGTAGCCGGTGGCGTTGATCTGTTCCACGACCTGCGGCAACTCGCTGCCTTTCCAGCGAATGACGTGCAGCACCGGGCCAAACACTTCGCGCGTGAGGGTGGCCAGGGAGGGGATCTCGTAAGCCCGCGGCGCGAAGAACGTGCCGTGCGCAGTATGCTCGGGGTTCATCGGCACTTCGGCGATCTTCTTCGCTTCCTTGTCCATGCGCGCAGCGTGTGCGACGAGGAGCTGCAGCGCATCGGCGTCGATTACCGGGCCGACGTCGGTAGACAACTGCCCGGGGTCGCCCACTTGCAGTTCGGCCATCGCGCCGGAGAGCATGTCGAGCACCTTGTCGGCAATGTCCTCCTGCACAAACAACACGCGCGCGGCGGAACAACGCTGGCCGGCGGATTGGAATGCGGCAGCGATGACATCCTTGACGATTTGTTCGGGTAGCGCCGAGGAGTCCGCGATCATCGCGTTCTGGCCGCCGGTCTCGGCAATCAGCGCGGCGATCGGCGCGTTGCGGGCAGCCAGACTGCGGTTGATCGCCCACGCCGTGTCGGTGGAACCAGTGAACGCGACGCCCGCCACGCGCGGATCCCTGGTCAATGCCGCGCCGACGATCACGCCGTCACCGGGCAGGTATTGCAGGACGTCCTTTGGTACGCCGGCAGCATGCAGCAATTGGACGGCTAGATGGCCAATCAACGAAGTCTGCTCGGCCGGCTTGGCGATCACGGCGTTGCCGGCGGCGAGCGCGGCGCTGATCTGGCCGAGGAAAATCGCCAGCGGGAAGTTCCACGGGCTGATGCATACAAACACACCGCGGCCGTTGAGAAACAGTTGATTGCTTTCTCCGGTCGGGCCGGGCAGTTGCTCGGGCTGGCCGAACAGGCGGCGTGCCATGGTCGCGTAATAGCGCAGGAAGTCTGCTGCTTCGCGTACTTCGGAGATGGCGTCGGGCAGGCTCTTGCCGGCCTCGCGCACGCACAGCGCGATGAACTCGCCACGGCGGGCTTCAAGCTGTTCGGCAGCGTATTCCAGAATGGCGGCGCGGCTGGCGGCAGGCAGACGATCCCAGTCCGGCTGGGCCGCGACGGCGTTGGCCAGCGCCTTGTCCACACTGGCGCTGTCGGCAGGGATATAACTGCCCACCGTCTGCCGGCGATCGGCGGGATTGGTGACCTGGATCGCGACTGAAGGCGCTCCCATAGACGCTCCGGGCACCAGTGGGCCGGCGCTCCACGGGCCGGCGTTGGCGTTGACCGCGTCGGCCATGACTTTCAGTTCGTTGTCGTTGGAAAAGTTGACGCCCATGGAATTCTTCCTGGATACGAAATTTGAATTCTGCGCAAGCGCAGAATTCTCACCGTAGAGATTGACCGGCAGCGCAATGTGCGGGTGCCCCATATTTGACTGGTTGCGGACTGCAAAACCGCGCACCATTTCGCACGGATCGGCGACCAGTTCACGCACGGGTACGCTCTCGTCCACCACGCGGTTGACGAAGCTGGTGTTGGCGCCGTTTTCCAGCAGCCGACGCACCAGATACGGCAACAGATCCTCGTGCGTGCCGACCGGCGCGTACACGCGGCACGGCACATTCAGCCCGCCCCCGTTGGCGCTCGGCGGCCCGATCACTTCGGCGTACAGATCCGTGCCCATGCCGTGCAGACGCTGATACTCAAACGCGCGGCCCTGCGCAATGTGATGCACGGCGGCGATGGTGTGCGCGTTGTGCGTGGCAAATTGCGGATAGATCAGTTCGGCGCCAGCGTCGAACAAGCGATGTGCGCAGGCGAGGTAGGACACATCGGTGTTCGGCTTGCGCGTGTACACCGGATAGCCGGACAGACCGGTCTCTTGCGCATGTTTGATCTCGGCGTCCCAGTACGCGCCCTTGACCAGGCGCACGTACCAGCGGCGCCCACTGCTGCGCGCGCATTCGATCGCCCAGTCGATGACGAATGGCGTGCGTTTGGAATACGCCTGGACGACCAGACCCAGACCGTTCCAGCCGTGCAGCGAAGGATGCACGAAGACTGCGCCAATGATGTCCAGCGACAATTCCAGGCGGTCCGCTTCCTCGGCGTCGACCGACAGCGCGATGCCGTACTTCATCGCCAGCTGCGACAGCTCCAGCAGCTTGGCGGTGAGCTCGCGCCGTGCGCGCTCGCGCTGTGCCACTTCATAACGTGGATGCAGCGCGGACAGTTTGACCGAGATCGATGGCGCCTCGGTGTGGCTGGCAAACGGGCCGCGCGCGCCGATGGCGGCAATCGCGTCGCGATAGTCCTGCTGGTAGCGCTCCGCGGTGGCGGCGGTGAGCGCAGACTCGCCGAGCATGTCGTAGGAATAGCGATACACCGCGTATTCCTTCTTGGCGCAGCGGTCCAGCGCCTCATCGATCGTGCGCCCCATGACAAACTGGTGGCCCATGATGCGCATCGCCTGACGCACAGCCAGTCGGATCGCCGGCTCGCCCGCGCGCCCAGCCAGACGGCGCAGCGCGCCAGTGAAGTCACGCCGCGTTTCCTCGGCCAGGTTCACCAGGCGCCCGGTCAGCATCAGGCCCCACGTGGACGCATTGACGAACAGGGATTCGCTTTGACCGAGATGTTTCTTCCAGTCGGCATCGCCCAGCTTGTCGCGGATCAGCTTGTCGGCCGTGCCCTTGTCGGGGATGCGCAACAGCGCCTCGGCCACGCACATCAGCAGCACGCCTTCCTCCGAAGAAAGGTCGTACTGACGCATGAACGACTCCACCGCGCTTTGATCCCTGGCTCGCGAGCGCACGCGCGTGACCAGATCGGCGGCGCGGCCGATGACTTTTTCGCGCTCGACTGGTGGCAGGCTGGCTTGCGCCAGCAGGTCGTTCACTGCCTCGCTTTCATCGCGCAACCAGGCGGCGGTAATGCGTTCGCGGGACGGCGTGGCGCCGGTGGGAAGTTCGGGGCTGAGAATGGGCTGGGTCACGGGTTTGTCGAAAAGTTGCCGGCCGGAGGGGAACGCGGGATTGTACGCTGTGGCACTACGCGCGGTACGCGTTTGTGCTGATGCATGCGTCGCGCTTTCAGGTGTCGGACACCAGCACGGCGTGTGCCCGGCGCGCCATACAGCATGGCCTTGATCCAGATCAAGAGGGCGCGGCATTGTTGCCGCCTGCGTCGTCGCGGCCTATCATTTGCCTGCTCAAGGCGCGCCGGACTATCCATGATCGTGCTTCGACCAGCTTCTGCAGAGCTGCGCTGCGCGACGATGTGGCTCACGCCAAATCGCACGCTCAGTCACCGTGGCCTGCGTCGCGTGATCATGGTGCTGGTGGCGTTGGTGTTGGGTACGGCGGCTCTGGGAGCATGGCAGGGGAACGTGTTTGCACCTCTGTTTGCTGCGCTGGAATCAATCGCCATGGCGTGCGCGTTGAGCATCGCCTGGCGCGCGGGTGATCGGGGCGAGCGCATTGTGCTGGACGCGTCGTCGCTCGAGGTGCAATCGTTGCCGGCTCGACATTGCACGCGCTTCCCGTCGTATTGGGTGCGTGTGCTGCTGGAGCCGGGCAGTGGGCGGCAGCGGTTGCTGTTGTCGTCACATGGGCAGGCGTTGGAAATTGGCGTTTTTCTGGCGGAAGCCGAACGCGTCGCGTTGTCGAAGAAACTCATGGTGCTGCTGATCGAGTTTCATCATCAGTCGCACGAACAGGTTCAACAAAGGTGCAAGACATGACATCTGGCGGCATCAGGCGATCAATCAAGGCAAGCGTGGCGTTCGCCCTCGCGATGCTGTGCGGTGTGGTGCAGGCGGCTCCCGGTCCGTGGCAGATGAACATGGAGCGTGGGGCCAGTACCTGGTCCGGTGTGCCGTATTCACTCAACAATATTGCGTTGGGCGTGTGCATCGTCATCGGCATACTGGTGTTTGGCGCGATGTTCATCGCGATCTTCCGCTTTCGCAAATCACGTGGTGCAGTCGCCGAAAAGTGGGCGCACAACACCACGGTTGAAGTGATGTGGATAACGATCCCGGTGCTGATCCTGGCCACGTTGGCCTACATGGCTACCGGCGGTCTGGTGTCGTGGGCCGACACCACCGGCTCGCAGATGACGGTCAAGGTCACTGGCTATCAGTGGAAATGGCGCTACGACTACGTTGAGTACATGGGCAAGCCCATCGAGAAGGTCGGCTTCATGTCCCGGCTTGACACGCAGAGCGACCAGACCCGTCAGCTCGGTTCGGGCATGAATCCCTACGCGGTAAAGGAGGGTGCAGAGAGCACCTATCTGCTCGACGTGGACAAGCCGTTGGTCATCCCGGTGGATACCAAGGTACGTTTCGTCATCACCAGCGGCGATGTCATTCACTCATGGTGGGTGCCGGCGATGGGCTGGAAGCTGGATGCCGTCCCTGGCGTCATCAACGCCGCGTGGACCAACATCACCGTGCCGGGCACCTATCGTGGCCAGTGCGCAGAGCTGTGCGGTCAGGACCATGGGTTCATGCCCATCGTGGTGGTCGCCAAGTCCAAAACAGATTTTGCCAAGTGGTTGGCGCAGCAGGAGGCCGAAAGTGTGGCGCCCGCTGCTGCGTCGTCGGCAGCCGAGCCAAAGGCCATCACTGCCGCACCGGCAGCGGCGGGCGTGAGCCTCGCAGCCGGTGACAAGCAGGGCTGATTTTCGCAGTACATACCGTTTCATGTCGTTGCTTTCACAACAACAAGTTTCAGAGGTGCAAGGCCATGTCCTACGCAGCCACCAACGATCAGCATGACGAGCACCACGGCGCGCCGAAGAGTTTCTTCCAGCGCTGGTGCATGTCCACCAATCACAAGGACATCGGCTCGCTGTATCTGATCTTTGCGCTGACGATGCTGTTCATCGGCGGCAGTTTTGCCATGCTGATCCGCGCCGAGTTGTTCAAGCCCGGCATGCAGCTGATGCAGCCGTACTTCTTCAATCAGCTGACGTCGATGCACGGGCTGATCATGATCTTCGGCGCGATCATGCCGGCGTTCGTGGGCCTGGGCAACTGGATGATTCCGTTGATGATCGGTGCGCCGGACATGGCGTTGCCGCGCATGAACAACCTGTCATTCTGGATACTGCCGTTTGCGTTTGTCCTGCTGCTGTCGTCAATGTTCCTCCCTGGTGGTGGCCCGGCCGGTGGCTGGACGATGTACCCGCCGCTGTCGCTGCAGGGTGACTCGTTGCCGTATGCGGTGTTTGCCATCCATCTGATGGGTATCAGCTCGATCATGGGCGCGATCAACATCATCGCCACCATTCTCAACATGCGCGCGCCCGGCATGGATCTGATGAAGCTGCCGATCTTTGTGTGGAGCTGGCTGATCACGGCGTTCCTGCTGATTGCGGTGATGCCGGTGTTGGCCGGTGCGGTGACGATGCTGCTCACCGACAAGTATTTCGGTACGAACTTCTTCAACCCGGGCGGTGGCGGTGACCCGGTGCTGTACCAGCACATCTTCTGGTTCTTCGGGCATCCCGAGGTTTACATCATGATTTTGCCGGCGTTCGGCATCATCTCGGAGATCATCCCGACGTTCGCGCGCAAGCCGATCTTTGGTTACAAGGCGATGGTGTTTTCCATTGCCTGCATCGCGTTCCTGTCGTTCATCGTGTGGGCGCATCACATGTTTGCGGTAGGCATGCCGACTGGTGCCGACATGTTCTTCATGTATGCGACCATGCTGATTGCCGTGCCGACCGGGGTGAAGGTGTTCAACTGGGTGGCCACGATGTGGGGCAGCTCGATGACCTTCGAGACGCCGATGCTGTTCGCGATCGCGTTCGTCATCTTGTTCAGCATCGGCGGCTTCTCCGGCCTGATGATGGCGCTGGTGCCGGCTGACTTTCAGTATCACGACACCTACTTCATCGTCGCCCATTTCCACTATGTGCTGGTGACCGGTGCGTTGTTTGCGATTCTCGGTGCGGCGTACCTGTGGATGCCGAAGTGGTCTGGGCACATGTACAACGAGTTCTGGGGCAAGGTGCACTTCTGGAACAGCTTGATCTGGGTGAACGTATTGTTCTTCCCGCAGCACTTCCTCGGTCTGGCCGGCATGCCGCGGCGCATTCCCGACTACAACGTGGCGTTTGCCAATTTCAACATGATCAGCTCCATTGGCGGTTTCCTGTTTGGCGCCACGCAGTTGATTTTCCTGGGCGTATTGATCCACTGCGTATTCTTCTCCAGGAAGAAGGCCACGGACCGCGTGTGGGAAGGGGCCAAGGGCCTGGAGTGGACCGTGCCGTCGCCGGCGCCGTTCCATACGTTCTCGATTCCGCCGGTGGTCATTGACAATGACTTGGCGCACGGTCACATGGGCGACTAGTCGGTCCATGCGCGCGCCCACCACACCGCCGGTACTCGATGATCATGCTGTCCAGGTGCGACGCAGGGGTGTGCGGCGCACGGTGACCCTGCTGGTGGCAGTGGTCGCCGTGTTTTACCTGATCGCGTTCATGCAGATCATCATGCTGAAGTAGATACAGAGAGTCGCCAGTTGCCCTGCGTTTCACCGCAGACGCACTGGCTCAGTACGCAGTTCCTCGCGCGTCACGGCGGGGTGAGTTATCAGGAAATCCACGGGGTTCACCATGGGTCAGCAGCACGACGTTTACTTTGTCCCAGTCAAGAGCCATTGGCCGATCGTGGCCGCGCTGGTGATGTTCATCACCGTGTTCGGTGCTGCGCACTGGATGAACGCGCTGAACAGCGCTGGCGACACCAGCTTTGGCAAGATCGTGCTGACGGTTGGCGTGCTCGGCATCTTCGGCATGTTCTTCGGCTGGTTTCGCTCGGTGATCAACGAATCCCTGGCCGGCAGCTATAACGATCAAGTGGACACTTCATTCCGCATGGGCATGTTGTGGTTCATTTTTTCCGAAGTGATGTTCTTCGGCGCATTCTTCTGCGCGCTGTTCTACATTCGTACGTTTTCGCTGCCGTGGCTTGGCGGTACGGGCCATGGGGTGTTGACCCACCAGTTCCTGTGGAGTGACTACACCACCGCGTGGGGTTCCAGCGGCGGTAATGGCCCGGAGCAGATGGGTGGGGCGTTTCGCATCGTGCCGGCGTGGGGCCTGCCGCTGCTCAACACGCTGATCCTGCTCAGCTCCAGCGTCACCGTCACCATTGCGCATCATGCCTTGCGCGCAGGTCACCGCGGCCGGATTCTGCTGTTCCTCGGCTTTACCGTACTGCTTGGCGCCACGTTCCTGTATTTCCAGGCGCACGAGTACATCGAGGCCTATCAGGACTTGAACCTGACCATGCGCAGCGGTGTGTATGGTTCGACGTTCTTCATGCTTACCGGGTTCCACGGGCTGCACGTGACGCTGGGGACGATCATGCTGGCGGTGATCTGGCTGCGCGTGCTCAAGGGACATTTCAACAAGGACCATCACTTCGGCTTCGAGGCTGTGGCGTGGTACTGGCACTTTGTCGACGTGGTGTGGCTGGGCCTGTTCATGTTTGTCTATATTCTTTGAGCGCAGCGCTTGGCGCTGGCGTGTACGAAGAAGCCCGCCGATGGCGGGCTTTTTTTGAGTATCCATCGCGAGCCAGGTCATGCAATTGCGTGGGCGGGCGCTGCTCTGCCGTGCCAATGCGTTCGCTTGTCGGCCTCGCCGTGTATGCAGGTGTATGGCCGGGCCAGTTAGGCGCGACCGGCGGCAGCCGCAGGTACAATCACTGGGCGATGTCGTGCGGATGCAGCCAACCCATCCATATCCCCAGCACGACCATGGCGATGAACAGCAATGACAGACCGATGCGGCGGGTCAGCGCCCAAGCGGTACGCCGGTCGTCATCCTTGTCGGTCATCATGAAGTACAGCGCCTGGCCGAGATTGAAAATCACGACCAGGAACAACCCCACCAGTACGTATGTGTAGACGGTTCCCACTTGACTGATCCGATCCATTCCGACCTTGGCAGTATAGCGACCGTCACCGGGGGTACGGCGTGATGGGCCTGCGCCGCCCGCCGTGGTGGGCGATCGCCTTGACGGCGGTTGGAATGGTGCTGTTTGTGCGTCTGGGCGTCTGGCAACTGCAGCGCGCCGACTACAAGGATGCGTTGCTGCGGCGCTATGCCGCAGCGGCTTTGGCGCCGGTGCAGCCGTTTGCCGCCGTCGCCGATGCCGCCCCCGCAGACGCGTTTCCGCGCGTTGAAGTGCGCGGTCATTATCTGCCCGACCGGCTGTATCTGCTGGACAACCCGAACCATGATCGGCGCGGCGGCGTGGAGGTCTTTGCGCCGTTCGTGGTGTGTGGCCAGTCGCGTGTGCTGCTGGTTGATCAGGGCTTTCTGTCTGGCGACGGCAATGGCCAGACGTTGCAGATGCCGCCGTTGCCAACGGAGGAGCTCAGTCTGCACGGAGTCTACGTGCCGCCGCCGCCGATTGGCTTTGAAATGGGCGGCAATGCGCTTGTGCAGCAAACGCGTTGGCCGAAGAACAGCATCTACCTTGACCTGACGCAGGTCGGTCACGACCTCGATCGCGCACTGTATCCTCGCGTGCTGGCGCTCGATCCCGATCTGGCCTCGATCTATGTCCGCGTGCACACGCTGGACTTCTCCTCGATGCCGCCGGCGCGACATCGTGCGTATGCCTTTCAATGGTTCACGTTTGCGCTCGCTGCGCTGGTGATCCTGCTGGCGGTGAACCGCAAGAAGCGGCCGCGCCGACGATGACTTTGAACACGGGACATCCGCATGACCACTGTTGACCCCGCTGCGCGGCGCAAGAGCCGCCTGTACTTGCTGCTGATCGCTCTGGTGTTTCTCGCGCCGCTGCTGGTGGCTGGCGTGCTCAGTGTGGCTGGCTGGCAGCCGGGCGTTGCCGGCGAAGGTCAGCCGATCTTGCCGCAGCGCAATTTTGCGCAGGAGAACGTGCGGGTATTGCTGGACAATGGCCAGTATTGGGCGTGGCGTGACAGCAAGCCGCGACTCACCCTGATCGCCCTGGCCGGCCCTGATTGCGCGACCCGATGTCTCGATGCACTGACCAACCTGGCCAAGGCGCGCGCCATGCTCAATCGCAGTCAGTCACGTTTGCGGCTGCTGTATCTGGGCCGGGCGCCAGCGTCTGCCGAAGCTGTGGGTATGCGCAATTACTGGCAGATCGGCACGGATGTGGATGGCCGTCTGGCCGTCTATCGTCCGACCATGCCGGATAGCGTCAGCGCCGTCTTGGTGGAATCCAACGGTACCGCGCTGTCGTTGTATCCGGCTGGCATGGACGCAGCCGGCCTGTTGCGCGACATGCGCAAGGTGATTCGCTGATGCACTCGCGTCCGGCAGGCATGTTGCGCGGCTTGGCCGCGTTGGCGGCGGTGTTCGCTTTGGGTCTGGTGATGTTCGGCGGCTTTGTGCGTCTGTCCAACGCCGGCTTGTCGTGCCCGGACTGGCCGACCTGCTACGGCGAGGTGACGTGGCCGGAGCATGCGCACGAGATTGCTCGCGCCGATGCAGCATTTCCCGACCGTCCGTTCGAAACGCACAAGGCCTGGCGCGAGCAGGTGCATCGCTTCCTTGCCGGCACGCTGGGTGTGCTGGTGCTGATGCTGGCGCTGCTGGCAAGCTGGCGTTCGCGTAGCGCACGCGCCGCCGTGTTCGCTGGCGCGGTGTTTGCCGCTGCCGGTTTGGCGCTGTACATGCGCGGAGAGCACGTCTGGTCGTCCGCAATGGCAGCAGGTGCGATTGCACTGCCGCTGTTTGCCGCAGTGGGATTGCGCCGTGCGGGCGCGTGGAAGATCTGCGTGTTGGCCCTGGCGGTGATCATCTTCCAGGCCATGCTGGGTATGTGGACGGTGACCTTGTTGCTCAAGCCGGTGGTGGTGATGGGGCATCTGTTGGGCGGCATGGCCACTTTCGGTCTGCTCGCGTATGCCGCGCTGCGCTTTGCCGGCGTCGGCGCGGTGGACGAGCGCCTGGCCGGTCTGCGGCGCATGACGGCGTTCGGTATCGTGTTGCTGGCGGCACAAATTGCGCTGGGCGGCTGGACTTCGGCGAACTATGCGGCGCTGGCCTGCGGCTATGGGGTCGGCTCGTTTCCGCAGTGTCTGGGGCAATGGATGCCGCCCACGGATTTCCACGAGGGCTTCGTGCTGTGGCGCGGAGTGGGCGTCAATTACGAGGGCGGCGTGCTGGATATGGCCGCGCGCACGGCGATCCAGATTGCCCATCGGTTTGGCGCGCTGGTGGTGTTCTGCTACGTCGCCGCGCTGGCGCTGCGCGCGGCATCGCGCGGACTGCGCGGGTACGGCATGCTCATGGCGCTGGCGTTGGTCAGCCAGGTGTTGCTCGGTATCAGCAATGTGTACTTCGGCCTGCCACTGGCCGTGGCGACCGCGCACAGCGGCGTGGCTGCGGTGCTGTTGCTGACGCTGCTGGCCACCTTGGCGCGTACGCAGCGCCGGCATGATGACGCAATGTTTCTGTCGTTGGGGCGACGTTGAAATGAACCTGCTGCATGAGTACTACGAATTGACCAAGCCGCGCATCGTTGCGCTGCTGGTGTTTTGTGCGGTGATCGGGATGTTTCTGGCGGTGCCGGGCCTGCCGCCGTGGCGCGCGCTGGTGGTCGGCACGCTCGGCATCTGGCTCGCATCGTCCTCCGCTGCCGCGTTCAATCAGCTGATCGATCAACGCATCGACAAGGTGATGGTGCGTACCCTGCACCGACCGCTGGCCACCGGCACGCTCACGCCGCGTCAGGCGTTCGTGTTTGCGCTGAGCCTGGGCGTCGCCTCGATGGTTGTACTGGCGTTGTGGGTCAATACGCTCACCGCGGTGCTCACGTTTGTCGGCCTGATCGGCTACGCGGTGATCTACACCGCATTCCTCAAGCGCGCGTCGCCGCAAAACATCGTGATTGGTGGTCTCGCCGGCGCGATCCCGCCGGTCCTGGGTTGGACCGCAGTCACCGGTGCGCTGCACCCGTACGCGCTGCAACTGTGCCTGATCATTTTCGTGTGGACGCCGCCGCACTTCTGGGCATTGGCCATCTTCCGCCGCGACGATTACGCGCGCGCCGAGATTCCAATGCTGCCGGTTACGCACGGCGTTGTGTTCACGCGCTGGCACATCCTGTTCTACACGATCCTGTTGGTGCTGGTGACTTTGCTGCCGGCATTGACTGGCCTGAGCGGCTGGATTTATCTGGCCGGCGCGATCGGTCTGGATCTGGGGTTTCTGTGGTATGCCGTGCGCCTGCTCAATCCGCCCGACGAGCTGTACGCGATGAAAGTGTTCAAGTACTCGATCTGGTACCTGATGCTGTTGTTTGCGTTTCTGCTGGCCGACCACTGGCTGGTCCATCCGCTGGTGCGGCCGATCTGACGCTCATCGCTGGTTGTTGCCCGGGTTGAGATGCGGGTGCGCCGCCATGCCGACGCACCGCAGCTGAATCCTTGGTTGCGGCTGCGTCGTGAAACGCATGCGTGGCGTTGACTAGCCAGGCCTCGCGCCGCAGAATACGCGCGTCCTGTGGCGCGCCGCGCCCCATCGACACCCAGTCCTGACAAAACAAGGCATATGGACGTTTACCCTAGTCGCAACGTCGGCATCCGCTCGCTTCGGGTGTCGGCTATGCATCACGTGTTGAACGCTTGCGGTCTGCGCATGCGGTCGGCTGGTATTTTCCTCAGCTAGGGAAACTCCGGCCCACCCCTGACGACGCCGCGGGCGTCGTTACGAGGAGATGGGCCCATGAAGCTCCTTCACGAAGTTGTTCGTTTGTGCGCTGCTGGCATGCGCGGTGCGTCCGGTCGTGGCATCACTGCGCCACGCGAGTTCCGTGTGACGGTGCCGGCGCCGCTGGCCAAATCGGGCGCCGCAGGTGTGGCGGGCATCGCCGCGCCGCGGACCGCCACGATCCACGCCCCGACCCCGCGGCCGGAGCCGACGGCGTTCCCGCAAGCACCTCGGCACCTGCGCCAGGTTTCCCGCCGTTGATGTACGCCGTTGCCCAGTGCAAGCGCTGGCCTCCGCCAAGCGCGGATGGCCAAGTTCTGCGTGGACCGCGATGGCGGTTGAGACGCACGGCGTAAGGGCCGGCTGAAGCCGCCCTGCTGTGCGGCACAAGCACTTCGACAGCAAAGAAGCAACGCATGAACAAGATATTCGCGCCGGCGACGGTCGCCAGAATGGTGGGTAAAAGCGCGTCGGCGCCGGCACCGGTGCTCGTTACGCGCGAGGCGTTTCGCCCAGCCGACGAATTGCTGGCAGCGCTGGATACCACGCTGGGCGGGCTGGATGCTGAGCAAATCGAAAACCGGCTGCATCACGATGGTCCCAACGAGGTTTCGCACGAGAAGCCGCCACACTGGTCGCGACAACTGCTGCGCGCGTTCAAGAATCCTTTCATCATCGTGTTGCTGGTGCTTGCCGGCGTGCAGTTGGCTACCGATGGCGGCGATCTGACCGGGCCAATCATCATCGCGGTGATGGTGGCGATCAGTGTGTTGTTGAGCTTCAGTCAGGAATACCGATCCTCGCGCGCGGCCGAGAGCCTGAAGGCGATGGTGCGCAATACCGCGACGGTGACGCGCCGAGCCGAGGACGGGCATAGCGAGCAAATCGAAGTACCCGTGGTCGAGCTGGTCGCCGGTGACATCGTGCATCTGGGTGCTGGCGACATGGTACCGGCCGACCTGCGCGTGCTCAGTGCGAAAGACTTGTTCATCAGCCAGGCGATTCTTACCGGCGAATCACTGCCGGTAGAAAAGTCCGCGCCAACGTCCACGTCTGATGGCTCTGACAAGCGCAGCAGTCCGCTGGATCTGTCCAGCATTTGCTACATGGGCACCAACGTCATCAGCGGTACCGCCAGCGCGGTCGTGGTGGCCACCGGTGCGCGCAGCTATCTCGGTTCGCTGGCGCACAGCATGACCGGCCGACGCGTACAGACCAGCTTTGATCGCGGCGTGCGCAGTGTGAGTTGGCTGCTGATCCGCTTCATGGCGGTGATGGTGCCGGTGGTGTTCCTGATTCAGGGCTTTGGCAAACACGACTGGACCGAAGCGTTTCTGTTTGCGTTGTCCGTCGCGGTTGGGCTGACGCCGGAGATGTTGCCGCTGATTGTCACGGCCAATCTGGCCAAGGGCGCGCTGGCGATGTCCAAGCGCAAGGTGGTGGTCAAACAGCTCAACGCGATCCAGAACTTCGGCGCGATGGATGTGTTGTGCACCGACAAGACCGGCACCCTGACGCTGGACAAGATCGTGCTCGAGCGCCACCTCGATATGGATGGCGAAGAGTCCGAGGAGGCGCTGGAGTTCGGTTATCTCAATAGCCGCTTCCAGACCGGCCTGAAAAACCTGATGGACAAGGCGGTGCTGACGCACCGCGATCTGGAATCAGCGGCGACGCGCTATCAAGTGATCGACGAAATCCCGTTCGACTTTCAGCGCCGACGCATGTCGGTGGTGGTGGCGCGTGGCGACGGTGAGCACTTGCTGATCTGCAAGGGTGCGGTCGAGGAGATGCTGGCGATCTGCGCGTTCGAGAAGGACGGCGATGCTACGCCGCCGCTGACTGACGTGCGCCGGGCCGAGATCAAGGCGATGACGCATCGCCTCAACGAGGATGGTCTGCGCGTCCTGGTGGTGGCGGTGCGCCGCGAACCGAGCCATACGCGTCCGTACAGCGTAGCTGATGAGAACGACTTGATCGCGGTCGGCTGCTTGGCATTTCTTGATCCGCCGAAGGACTCAGCGGCCACCGCCATTCGCGCACTGCATGGCCACGGTGTCGACGTAAAAGTCATTACGGGAGATAACGAGGCGGTCACGCGCAAGATTTGCCGCGAGGTCGGGCTCGACGTCACGCACTCTGTGCAGGGCAAGGATATCGAGTCGCTCGATGACGCGGCGCTGGATGCGCTCGTTGCGCGCGTCACCGTGTTCGCCAAGATGTCGCCGCTGCAGAAGGCGCAGGTGGTGCGCTCGCTGCAGCGCCAAGGCCACACGGTGGGCTTTCTGGGCGATGGCATCAACGACGCGCCGGCACTGCACGACGCTGATGTCGGGATCTCGGTGGACACCGCCACCGACATCGCCAAGGAGTCGGCCGACATCATCCTGCTGGAAAAGAATTTGATGGTGCTGGAGGAGGGCGTGCTGGAAGGGCGCGCCACCTTCGGCAACGTCATCAAGTACATCAAGATGACTGCCAGCTCGAACTTCGGCAACGTGCTCAGCATGCTGGTGGCCAGCCTGTTCTTGCCATTCCTGCCGTTGCTGCCACTACAGATTCTGGTGCTGAACCTGTTGTACGACATCTCGCAGCTGTCGATTCCGTTTGACCGCATGGACGACGACTACTTGAAACGGCCACAGCGTTGGGATGCCGGCGACATTGGGCGTTTCATGGTGTGGGTTGGCCCGGCCAGTTCGGTGTTTGACATGACCACGTTTGCGTTGTTGTGGTACGTGTTCGGCGCCAACGGCGTGGCGCATCAATCGTTGTTCCAGTCCGGCTGGTTCATCGAGAGTCTGTTGACGCAAACGCTGGTGGTACACATGATCCGCACGCGCAAGATTCCGTTCCTGCAAAGCGCGGCCGCGGCGCCGGTGCTGGGGCTGACCACCGCGATCATCGTGATCGGCATCCTGATTCCCTACACCGCCATCGGCCCCCAGCTCGGCATGATGGAAATGCCGCCGATGTATTTCGCGTGGCTGGCGGCAACGGTGGTGGGTTACTGCGCGCTGACGCAGTTGATGAAGGTGGTTTACATCCGGCGCTATGGGCGCTGGTTGTAGGTGGTGGCGGGGCGCCGAAGGGTGTTTATGGTGGAAGCGTTTGTGGGGGCGACTTCAGTCGCTTGTATGTCCGTCCGTGGCGAGTCAGAAATGGCTGGTCGGAGCGGAGGGACCGCGAAATCGAGATGCGCCTCAGTTGGCACCCCGATGGTCATCAACGCCCGCGCGAGCACCTCGCGCCGCGTATCGACGTGCCACCACGGCACAGACCATCAACTGCAGTTGGTGAAAAATCAGCAGCGGCAGCACCAAGGCACCGAGGCCGCCGAGTTGGCCGACGAACAGGATTTTTGCCATGGGAATACCGCTGGCCATGCTCTTCTTGGAGCCGCAGAACACGATGGTAATTTCGTCCTCACGGTTGAAGCCCATGCGCCGCGCGGCCCAGGTAACCAGCATCATCACGATCCCCAGCAGCAATGCGCACACGGCCAGTGTCGCCAGCAACGCGGAAACGGGTGTGTCGTGCCACAGGCCATCGACCGTCGCTGCGCTGAACGCGGTGTAGACCACCAGCAGGATCGTGCCTTGATCGGTAATGTGTACCAGCGGGTGGTGGCGATCCACCCACTCGCCTATCCAGTGCCGCGCGAAGTGGCCGAGCGCGAACGGCAGCAGTAACAGCAGCACGATGTCCAGCACGGCATGCCACGATGTGCCGGTGCTGCCGTGACTGGCCAGCAGCACGCCGACCAGCAGCGGGGTCAATGCGATACCCAGCAGGTTGGATACCGACGCGCTGACTACCGCCGCAGGCACGTTGCCGCCCGCCATCGAGGTGAACCCAATGGATGACTGCACCGTTGATGGCAGCGTGCACACAAACAACACGCCCAGATACAACGACGGCGTCAGTAGCGCATGGCCCAGCGGCTGCAGCATCAGGCCGAGCAAGGGAAACAGCACGAACGTGCTGGCGAATACGGTCAGATGCAAGCGCCAATGCGCCGCTCCGCGCAGGATCGCCGCACGCGACAGCTTTGCCCCGTGCAGAAAAAACAGCAGCGCGATGGCCGCGTTAGTGGCGATGTCAAAGACCTGTGCCGTGCGTCCGCGACATGGCAGTAATGATGCCAGTACGACGGTGGCGAGCAGGGTGACGGTAAACGCGTCCAGATGCAGATGGCGCCACAAGTTTGACAGCCGGTGCGCTACTCGTCGCGCTGGCTTAGCTGCCATCGCATGCTGCGTGGCTCGCACGGCGGCGGCGATGCCACCACAGCGTCAGCAACACCGCCACCAGCAACCCGCCCAACACCCACAGGCTGCCCTGGCCGCGACGTATCCACTTGACCAGCCACTCGTGGTTGTTGGCGCCGAAGTATCCGAGGTATACCCAGAACGGCACGCTGATGCATGCGGCCAGGCCATCCAGCAGCAGAAAGCGCAGGAAGGAAACGCGATGCGTCGTGCCGGCCGTGATGTAAACGGCGGTGCGCATGCCGGGCAGGAAGCGCGCGAAGAACATCAGGCGATTGCCGTAGCGCTCGAACTGGTTTTGCACTTTGGCGTAGCGTGTTGGTGGTAGCAGCCACGCAACGAGACGCCACTTCAGGATGCGTGCACCGAAATGGTGGCCCATCAGAAACATGCCACTGTCACCAATCAACACGCCGACCATCGCCACCGCCAGCATCACATGCACGTTGGCGTAGCCGAGCCCGGCAATGACACCGCCGGCGACCAGCGTGATGTCTTCGGGCAAGGGCAGGCCGACGCCGCAAATCATCAGCGCGATGAACACCGCCGCGTAACCGTTCTGTGCGAATACGTTGATCAGACTGTCAAGCAAATTCATCGGCATCTCGATGATTGGCGCCGGCGTTTGCTGGCCACGACAACCGCCCATGGTACGAGTGCGCGAGTGTCGTGGCGATGGCTGTGCTGCAGCTGGCGGCGCTGGTCGTGATCACGTGGACGCGGTCGGTGGCACACGCGCTGCCAGCAGTTGGCGCATTTCGGCCTTCTCTGCCGCGTCGAGCACGCCGGAACGGCTCTTGCTGGTCAATGTGGCGCGACGTTGCGCCACGGCCTGATCCTGCATGCGCAACAGCGCCTCGTGGAACTCGACCGCCTGGGTCTGCGCGTCGCCGGCCGTGCTGGCGATCATCAGCTTCTGCAGGATGGGGTACTCGGGCCGCTCGGCAAAATGCTCCGCCAGCATGACCGGGTTGATACCAGGCCGCGCGCGTGCCAGGTCCAGCAACTCGGCGAGCACCGCCACGCCGGGCTGGTCCAGCGCGAGGAAGGCGTACGGCTTCTCCACTTGATCGGCCAGCCCGGGCTGTGCCAGCAACAGCGTGATCGCGCTGCGCACCAGGCTGCGGTGCGCCGTCGGACGCTCTGGCGGGCGACGGGCGGCCGGGTTGCCGGACGACAGCGCGCGCGCGCCCGAGCGTTTTTCCAGTTCCTGGCCCATCAAATCGCGGAACGCGCCGTCAGGCAGTTTGGCGATCAACGGTCGCGCGCGCTCGGCCAGGCGCGCGCGACCATCGAGGCTGCTCACGTCGACGTCGTGCGACAGTTCGTGGAAGAAGTACTCCGACAGTGGCACGGCATCCTTGATGCGCTGCTCGAAGCCCGCCTTGCCTTCCTTGCGCACCAGGGAGTCGGGGTCCTCGCCATCGGGCAGAAACAGGAAGTAGGCCTGGCGTCCATCGCGCAATCGTGGCAGCGCCGCATCCAGCGCCTTCCAGGCGGCGGCACGGCCGGCGCGGTCGCCGTCGAAACAGAACACCACATCCGGTGCGGCGCGAAACAGCACTTCGGTGTGCTCCGGCGTGGTGGCCGTGCCCAGCGTAGCGACCGCAATCGGCAACCCGGCCTGATGCAGTGCGATCACATCCATGTAGCCCTCGACCACCACGATGCGCACGAGGTTGTTGTTGGCCTGTTTCACCTGCCACAGCGCGAACAGCTCGCGGCCCTTGTGGAACAGTGGCGTCTCCGGTGAGTTGAGGTATTTGGGCGAGTGCACCTGGGCCGATGCCGGCGCTGGTATGGCCGTCTGCTGGCTGTCGTGCGGCGGCTTTTCCTGCAATATCCGCCCGCCAAACGCGATCACCCGACCACGACGGTCAAGGATGGGAAACATCAGCCGTTCGCGGAAGCGGTCGTAGCTGCCGCCACGCTCGTTGCTGGCAACCATGCCGGCCTCGGTCAACAGCTGCATGCGCCGCTCGTTGTGGCCGAGTGCCTTGATCACGCCGTCGTACCTGGCCGGCGCCCAGCCGAGGCGGAAGCGCGCGATGGTTTCCGCATCCAGACCGCGCTTGATGCAATACGCCTGTGCTTCGGTGCTGTGTGGCAGCTCGCTGGCGTACCAGTTGGCCGCGGCGTCCAGCAGCGCGTACAGGTCGGTCTTGTCCTCGCGCGGTGCGGCATCACGGCTGGCTTCGCGCGGCACCTGCATGCCCACGGTTTGCGCCAGTTCCTCGACGGCGTCGGGAAATTCCAGACGGTCGTACTCCATCAGGAACTTGATCGCGCTGCCGTGCGCGCCGCAGCCGAAGCAATGGTAAAACTGCTTGGCCGGGCTTACCGAAAACGAGGGCGAACGCTCGTTGTGGAACGGGCAGCATGCCATCCATTCCTTGCCGGCTTTCTTCAACGGCACCCGATGCTCGATCACGTCGACGATGTCGACGCGGGCAAGCAGGTCATCGATGAAGCTGTCGGGAATCAGGCCGCGCATAGGCGGCCTATTCTACTGGAGTGCCGCGTTACGTCGGCGCTGGCCTCAGCCTAGAGCAGGTGCAGCACGCCCACGACGGCCAGAATGGCAAGTACAAACAGCACCACGAAAATACCGAACAGCACCTTGGCGATCATGGCTGTGGCGCCGGACAAACTGCCAAAGCCCAGCCAACCGGTTATCAGCGAAATGATCGCAAAAATGATGGCCCACTTCAGCATGGCGCTTCTCCGGCAGCAACGGTAACCCGTGGA
>CAJDVA010000011.1_pt1 | contig 19089 bp, 17 predicted proteins | sample 7391241 | NCBI WGS metagenome assembly CAJDVA01 (sample SAMEA7055678, study PRJEB34461) | soil metagenome | biome: terrestrial ecosystem; feature: Peninsula; material: soil | place: Antarctica | collected 2016
CCGCGCGAGGATTCGGAACGACCGATGTTGTTCATGGCGGGCGGCACCGGCTTCGCGCCAATCAAGGCCATCGTCGAACACTTCATTGCACTGGGCACGCGGCGCCCGATGCATCTGTACTGGGGCGCGCGCAGTGCGGCCGACCTGTACTTGCGCGCGTTGGCCGAGCACTGGGCGCGCAACGTACCAAACCTGCGCTTTTGCGCCGTGGTCTCCGACCCGGAGCAGGCCGCCGGGCTGCGCTGCGGCCTGGTGCACGAGGCGGTGCTGGAAGACCTGCCCGATCTGTCCGCCCATGACGTGTACATGAGCGGGCCGTCGGCGATGGTCGATGCCGGACGGCAATTGTTTGTCGACGCTGGCGCGCCGGAATCGCGGCTGTATTTCGATTCGTTCGATTACGCCCCCGATGTGCTGGAGCAAATCATCGCCGCCCGGGCCGGGTTCAGCGCCGCGTAATCGCACACCCCGCCCAACGTTCGACTATTTGTTGCCCTTGGCCACGGGCAACTGCGCCTCACGCCAGGCCAGCGTGCCGCCGGCCAGCGTGTGTACCTTGGCGAAGCCCGCCTTGACCAGACGCTGCGCGGCCTTGGTCGCGTTGCCGCGACCATCGCGGTCGATCACCACCAGCGGCAGCTCCCTGGCCTTGAGCAGATCCTTGTTCTCCGGATCGAACTGACTCATGGCTACGTGCCGCGCGCCGGGCACGTGCATCTTTTCGAAATCGGCGATGGCCGACAGATCGATCAGCAGCGGGCTTTCGCGATTGATCAGAGCGGTCAGACCGGCCGGCGTCAGCTCGCGGGTCTTGCTGAACAAGCTCGCCACTTGCATGACCAGCAGCGCCACCAGCAGGATCACGAACAGTACCGACAGGGCCAAATGGTTGCCCACAAACTCAGGCAACTTGTGCAGAAAATCGTTCATCGTCATTCCACGGACGCGGTGACCGCGCCGGCTCAGGTGAATCGGGGATTATACGGACGCAGCGCCTCGGCGTACGCCCACGGCGCCATGGCATCAGACGTGGTCGCCGCCGAAGCGTGGCTATGGGCGGCCTGCGCGCTGGCGGCGAGCGTTCAGTGGCAGGTCTGAAAGAGACAGATGTAGCGACCCGTGGTGGCCGCGGCTCAGTCTTGCGTGATGTCCGGCAGCCCGCTGGTCAGCCACCAATGTTTGCTTGCCGCGTCGTAATGCCAGGTCTGCTTGTCGCTGACGGTGCGCTCGGATTGTGTGTTGACGTTGACCAGGCTGATGCGCACCGTCTGGCGCACTTCCATGTCGTTGACCGGCACCGGTCCGACATCGTCGTTGTACTCGGTGACGCGCACTTGCTGATAACGCGCCATGTCCAGTGCACTCAGCGGGTGTGCGGTGCGCGTCGCGGGGTCGACAAATTGCGCTGCGCTGGAAAAGTCACCCCAACGCACCGTGCTGGCGTAGGCCTTGAGCGTGTTGGTCAGTGACTCGCTGCGCGTCTGCGCGGCGCAACCGGCGAGGGCCAGGGCGGCAAGCATGGCAAGAATGCCCAGAGTGCGACGCATGATGATTCCCGCAGTGATGACTGCAGGCATTCTGCCTGAAGTAAGCGCTGGCGGCTCAGGGCCGACGCTTGGCGACAAAGCGCGCGCTCAGCGTGGCTGCGCTGGCGCCGTTGTCACCAGGCACCAGACAGTTGACTTCGATGCGGGCCTTGCCGCGTGCCGCGAGGGTGGCAAAAAATGTTGTCCAGCTGCTGCCATCGGCCAGGCGCGCCTCGCTGCGAAAATCCTGCCACAGCGGCGCCAGGTAGTGCACCGTCGACTCGCCGACAAACAAGTCGCACGCCTCGCCACGCTGGCGCAGCGCCAGCTCCACCAAGGCCCAGCCGTTGAGCGTCATCAGGCTGACCAGGCTGCCGCCAAACGCGCAACCCTTGTCGTTGACGTTCGGTGCCAGCGGGGTGCGCAGGCTGATCATGTCGTCTGTGCACGCAGCCAAGTGCACATCCATGGCGCGCGCCAGCGGAATCTTCTCGCGCATGAATTGGGTCAGCACACGTGCTGCGGCAGTGCGACCGGTGGGGATGCACGGGGTGTCAGAAACGGAGGGCGAGGTGCACACAGTGTTCACGGCGACGGCAGATCCTGGGCGGCAAAGCTGCGTAGTGTAGGTCGGCCGCTACACTGGAGCCAGTGTGATCAGCTCGGGAGGTGCGCGCGTGCGGCGGCAATTGGCAGGGTCTCATCCTGGTTTGGACGGCCGCAGCGTGGTGATCACGCGCCCGGTCGGCAGCGCCACGGCGCTGGTGCGACGCGTGCGCGCCGCTGGCGGCATGCCGGTGTTGTTGCCGGGTATGGCGTTGCGCGGGGCACCCGATGTGACTGCTGCACGCGCTGCGCTGCTTGCGGCGTTCGGCGATGAACTGCTGGTGTTCACCAGTCCGGCGGCGGTGCGTTTTGCCGCGCAGCTGGCGCCGCTGCACACGTCGGCTGGCGTGCTCGCTGTCGGCCAAGGTACCGCGCGTGCGCTGCGCCGACATGGGGTCGGCGCACCGCTGGTACCGCGCCAGCAGGATAGCGAGGGTTTGCTCGGACACCCGGCGTTGGCGGCTGTGCGTGGCCAGCGGGTGGCGTTGATTGGTGCGCCTGGTGGTCGTGGTGTGCTGCATCGTGAGTTGACGGCACGTGGCGCGGCCTTGCGCGAGGTACACGTGTATCGGCGTGTACCGGCGCGGCTGGATCGCCGCCACGTCGATGCGCTGCTGCGCTTGCCGGCGTCGGCGTGTGTGTTGTTATCCAGTGCGGAGGCGTTGCACAACCTGTGTCAACAGTTGCCGCCGTCCGCACTGGCACGGTGGCTGGCGGCAACCGCTGTGGTGAGCAGCGAGCGTCTGGCCGCGGCGGCGCGCAACGCTGGATTTGCGCGCATTGTGCCGGCCGCCTCGGCGCTGTCGGCTGATTTGCTGGATGCCGTGCTGCGCGCGGCCTGAGCGCGGTGCTGGCAGCAACCGCGGGCGGCAGTCTTCACGCGCGCTTGCTACGAACGCGCAGGTGCGACTGCTAGCATGCGCGCATGAGCACTGCAGACACGTCCACACCTGCGCCCGAGGGCGCTCGCCATCCACCGCTGCCGGTGACGCCGGGGCCCACGCGCGCGGTGCGTGAGTCAGCACCTCGTGGTAGTGGCGGCACGCTGGCGCTGGCCTTGTTGCTGGCGTTGATCGCGGTGCTGGCCGCCGGCTATGTGGGTTGGCGGCAGTGGCAACAGGCGCAAGGCAGTGCGGCGGACAGTGCCGGCCTGGCCAGTGTGCAACAACGCGTCGCCACACTGGAATCATCCTTGACTGCCGTCAGCGGCGCGCGCGCTAGCCTCGATCAGCGCCTTAGCGATGCCGCGCAGGTCAACCGCGCGTTGCGCGAGGAATTGCTCGGGCAGAGCGAACGCACGCGCCATCTCGAAGACGCCGTCGCGAAGCTCGCCGAAAAAACCTTGTCCGGCCGCGATCCAATGCTGCTGGATGAAACCGAGTCGCTGTTGCGCATGGCCGACGAACGCTATCGCCTGTTCAACGACGCGCAAGGTGCGCAGGCCGCCTATGAGCTCGCCGACCAGACGCTGGCGGCCGTCAACGACGGCGCGTTCAGCGCTGTGCGTCAAAGCATCAGTGCCGAGCGCGACGCGCTGGCGAAAAGTCATCCGCCGACACAGGTCGCCGCGTTGCAACAACTGCAAACTCTGCGCGGGAGTCTGGCTGCCCTGCCGCTGAAGCCGCTGGATCGACCGGCCGCGGCGGTGGCAGACAGCGCGTGGTCGCGCATGGGTCGCGCGCTGGCCGGTGTAATCACCGTGCAGCGTGACAGCGGCGCACCGCTGACGGTGGCCGATGCGCGTTTTGCGCGCGAGTTGGCCGCACTGGATCTCGCGCAGGCGCAAGTGGCGTTGCTGGCATATGACCGTGATGCGTACGCGGCGGCGCTGCAACGCGTGGAGTCGAGTTTGTCCGCGCAGTTCGACACCAGCGCAACGGATGTACGCCAGACGCGCGCCACGTTGCAGCAACTGCGCGCTGCGCTGCCGGCGGCAGCGCCCGTTGCCTTGGGTGCGGCACTGACCGAGCTGCGCAACTTGCGCGCGGTGCATGCGCTGGCGCCGGCATCGGCCAGCTCGGCAGCAGCGGCGCCCGTACCGACTGCGTCGGCGGGTGAGGCGACGCCATGAGGCTGTGGCGCTGGCTGTTGTTGCTGGTGATTGTCGCCACTGCGGCGGCGTTCGGCTGGCATTGGGTGGCCGATGACCCGGGTTATGTGTTGCTGCGTCTGCGCGGCTGGCGCGTGGAGACCACGCTGGTTGCGGCGTTGATCATCCTGCTCTTGGCGTGGGCGCTGCTGACAACGTTGTGGCATCTGCTGCGCTGGCCGTTTGGCGCGTTCACCCGGCGGCACCGGCGCGTGAGTCGGCAGCGCCTTGGCGCGGGCTTGATCGCGTTGATTGAAGGCCGCCACGGGGATGCCGAGCGTGATCTCAATCGCGCCTCGCAGCTGGACAGTCTGCGTGGGCCGGCCTTGTTGGCCAGTGCCGAGGCGGCCTTGCGCCGCGGCGAATCAAGTCGCGCGCTGGAAGCCCTGGATCAAGCCGCGCAGTCTGCACCGCTGGCCGCACGCACGCTGCGTGCCCGCGTACTGCGCCGTGATGGCAAGCCGGCCGAAGCATTGGCGTTGCTTGCGCCAGAGGCGGACAAAGGCAGTTTGACCCCGAACGGCTGGCGCGAACTGGCACTGGCCGCGCTGGCCACGGGTAACCCGGCGCGCGCACGCAGCGCACTCGCGCCGCTGCAGAAAAGCGGTGCACTCGGCACACGTGGTTATGCGGCGCTGGAGGCGCAGGTACTGGTCGCGCTGATCCAGGCCACGCCCGACGGGGCGACACTGAATGCGTTGTGGCCGCAGTTGCCCAAAGCGCAACGCCGCGTGCCTGCGGTGGTGGATGCGTACGCGCGGCGCGCGGCGGGCTTCGGCCTGACGCTGGCGGCGATGGACGAACTGGAGTCCGCGTTGCGCCGCGAGTGGTCGCCACTGTTGATCGACACCTACGGCGCGTTGGTCGGCGAGGATGTTGAAGCGCGTTTGCAACGCGCGGAAGGTTGGCTTGACGCGCATCCCAACGATGCCGCGTTGTTGCTGGCGCTCGGCCGCATGTGCGTGCGTCTCAAACTGTGGGGCAAGGCCCGGCAATACCTTGAGCGCTCACTGGCGCTGGCGCCGAGCGCTGCCGCGTGGGAAGTGCTTGGTGATGCGTGGGCCGGCGATGGCGATGCCGCGCGCGCGCAGCGCAGCTATCACAGCGCATTCGCGTTGGGTCGTGGCGAGACCGTGGCCGTACCCATCGCCGCCAATCCGCATCCGTTGTATCCGGACACGCACCCGGTCGCGATCGAGGAACGTGACGAACACGGCGTGCCGCGGCTGCGCGAGTAGCGGCAGCCGCGGTGTCTGTCCGGTGACGTCGGATTGAATTACGCGACGACTGCCGCCCAGACCAGCAGGACGAAACCGACCACGGCAATCAGCGCGTGACCGTACATCAACGGCAGTGGCAGCGGCTTTTGCTGCCATTGGTAGCCGAGGTTCATCAGCACACCACCCGCCGCCGCGATGATGAACAGCAACAGCGCCCATGCCGCGAGTGCAGGCAGTCCGCTGACGAAGTACATCAGCAACAGCAACGTCAAACCGGCACCGGCCAACAGGCCATGCAGCAGCGCCAGCCATGCCGGTGGATTGCGTTGCGCAAACGCCCGCACGCCAGCCATGACCAGGCCGCCGGCGGCCGCGATCGCGAACAGCGTGATGCAGATCAGCAGCATGCCCTGAATACTGATGTTCATGTCTTCTCCCCTTTAGTGATCGAAAGATGCAGCGCATGTACGGGTGGTGTCACCCGGCGTTGCCGCGTGGTGCGGCGCTGGCTGTGCATGCACATGCCATTTGACCATACTCCGCACGGAGCGATGCTGCGTCAGCTCAGTGGCCGAGCAGGCGACGCAACCAGTCGAGCAGCACCGTGGGCAGCAGCTCGGGTTTGGGCAGCAGCGCGTACTGGCTGGCACCAAACACGTACGGCAGATAGTTCGCGGCCTGACGATCGATGGTCAGGCAAAACGGCGAGATGCCTTGCAGTTTGGCTTCGGTCACCGCCTGGCGCAAATCTTCCACGCCATAGCGGCCTTCGTAGTGATCCATGTCGTTCGGCTTGCCGTCGGACAGCAGCAACAGCAGGCGATGCTGCGCGGGTTGCTGCATCAGTCGGCTGCTGACGTGACGCACGGCGGCGCCGGCGCGGGTGTAGTTTTCCGGTTCCAGCCCGGCGATGCGCAATGCGACGGCGGAGCTGTATGGCTCATCGAAACGCTTGACCTCGCGCAGGATCACGCCTTGCGCGCTTTCGCCGGAGAACGCCTGCACTGCATATGGCTGACCCAGTCCTTCGAGCGCGATGCACACCAGCAGCAGCGCCTCGCGCTCCACGTCGATGATGCGCCGGTTGCCGACGATCCAGCCATCGGTCGATCCGCTGACATCGATCAGCAGCATGATCGCCATGTCGCGCTGCACGCGGCGCTGACTTTGATACAAGCGCTGCGGCAGCGGCAGACCGGCGCGGTAATCGGCACGGCCCTCGATATACGCTTCCAGATCGACCTCGTCGCCGTCGAGCTGCCGGTGCACGCGTACCCGCCGTGCGCGCAGCATTTCAAAGCGGCGGCGGATTTCGTGCAGCATGCCGCAGTGTGCGTCGAGCGTGTGGTCGACCCACGCTTGCGGACCGATCGCCGCTGGCAACAAGTGCACCGTGGCGCCGGACGCGTGATAGGCGCGGAGGCGATAGTCCCATTCCGGATAAGTCAGCGTGTGCTCCGCGGTGGACGTCTGTGGCGCCTCGGCGCGCGCGCCGGGATCGGGCGGATCGTCCGACAGCAACACTTCCTTGGGCCGGCCGGGCCGCGTCAGCAAGCGGGCTTCGGGCAGTTCGGACAGCGCGTCGGCGTATTCGTCTGCGGCGGTGGCGTCGTCGCGATCGGTCGGGCGTTGCAGGCCGCCGGGATCTTCTGCCTGCTCGTGCGGTTGTGCGGTCTGCACCATCCATGCGCCGGGACGATCGTCATCTTCCGCGTCGTCAGTTTCTCGCACATCGGGCCGGCGTGCCAGGCGCGCGCTGCGGGTGGCCTTGCCGTCCGCAGCGACCGGGTCGGCGTTGCCGGGGAGTGTTGCGTTTGTGGGGTGTTTGGGTGGTGCGCGCAGTTCGCCAGTCCACAGGTCTTTCAGCAGCGGATGGGGACCCCAGTCTTTTTGCGCTGACGACGCACGCAGGCGCGCGGCGAGGTGTCGTGCGCGCAACAAGGATTCGGCGGGTGTCGCGCAAGGGAGCCCGAGGCTGGGGATTTCCTGATCGACCGTCAGCGGTGCGCCGAGCGCGCCACGCAGCCACGTTTCCAGCGGCCGCAGATGGGTGGGGAACTTGGCCAGTGGCGGTCGCGCGTGTAACGCTTCGGCGCGAAGCGTCGCCAGTGTCCCGGCCGCGCCCGGCAACGTGCGCGCCAGCTCGCTGTCGGCAGCGACGGCTTCGCACAACAGATACAGGTCGCGCAGCAGTGGGTCGTGGGCATCGGGTGCGTTGGCTGCGCTGCCGCGCATGGCACGTGTTGCCTGCTGCAGCGCGAACGCGCGGTAGCGCAGCGAAGCCTCGCCCGCGTTCAGCCGGCCAAGGTTGGTCGGCAGCCAGATCGACCAGCCGTCGGTGGCCGGCAGCGCGGCGCGGTGTACTGGCCCGCGGCGATGGCGCAACAGCAGGGTCAGGAATGTTGGCGGTGCCGGTGTTTGCGCAGTGCGCAGCACGAAGCTGCGGCCGCACAGCGCGGAAATCAGCAGATCCAGTCGCGGCGCCATGTCGGCCAGTGCCAGTGGCGGGGCGTGGTGCACGGACGGGCGATGACGCAACCACAGCGCGCGTGCATAGATGGTCGCATGGCGTGCGGCGTCGACAATGACATCTTCAGCTTCAGCCATGACTTGGCTCCCGCGCGCGGCCGAAAGTGGCCGCGCGCGCCATCAGACGAACGTGGCGTCCACCAGATCATGCATGGCCCCGACCAGCGTGGCTTCATCGGACAATGGCGAGACGATGGCCGCGTAGCATGCCTCGCGCACCGGGATGCCGCTGGCAATCAAGCGCGCGGCGGCAATCAGCAGGCGCGTGCTGGGCACTTCCGCCAGCCCGCGATCCTGCAGACCACGCAGACGCTGGCCCAGCGTCACCAGCGCATGCGCCGTGGCGTGGTTGGCCGCGCCTTCGCGCTCGACAATCGCCACTTCGGTGTTCAGCAATGGAAAGCTGAAATCCAGCGCGACAAAACGCTGCCGCGTGCTCGGCTTCAGATCTTTCAGCATGCGTTGGTAGCCGGGGTTGTACGACACCACCAGTTGAAAGCCCGGTGCCGCTTCGAGCGTTTCGCCGGTTTTGTCGATCGGCAGAATGCGCCGATAGTCGGTCAGCGGGTGCAGCACTACGACAGTGTCCTGGCGCGCTTCAACCACTTCGTCGAGGTAACAGATGGCCCCTTCACGTACGGCGCGCGTCAGCGGCCCGTCCTGCCATACGGTGCCGTCGTGACGGATCAGAAAACGCCCGACCAGATCGCTGGCGCTGAGGTCGTCGTGACAGGAAATCGTGATCAGCGGCCGGCCGAGACGCCACGCCATGTACTCGATGAAGCGCGTCTTGCCGCAGCCGGTGGGACCTTTCAGCATCACCGCGAGCTTGTGCGCGTGGCACTGCTCGAACACGGCGATCTCGTTGCCGGAAGGCAGGTAGAACGGCACTGCGTCCGCGTTCACGGCATCGTCGGCGAAAGCAGCGCGAGGCTCAGGCATCCGGCGCGGCGGGGTCGAGTTTGCGCTCGGCCTCATCGGTGACGACGAAGCGCGGCGGGTAACGGAAGAAGTCGAAGATGAACAAGCCCACGCCGATGGTGAACACGGTGGCCGTGGCGATCAGCATGACGAAGTGGATCTGGATCTTCAGCTGGGTGTCGAGATAACCCAGGCCCAGGATGCGCTCCAGGTACACCTGCGCAATGCCGGCGGTGCCAAACGACAGGGTCATGCCGAACATGCCACCCAGCTGCATCCAGAACGCCCAGTAGCCCACCGGCGAGCCAGCCTCACGGCGCCCGGAGGTGAGCGATGGCAGCGCATAGACGATCATCGCCAGCACGATCATGGCGTAGGCGCCGTAGAACGCGGCGTGGCCATGCATGGCGGTGATCATGGTGCCGTGCGTCCACTTGTTGACGCTGGGGAACGTGTGCGCCAGGCCCAGCAGGCCGGCGCCAAACAAGGTAAACACGGCGCTGCCGACCGTCCAGTGCAAGGCCAGCACGTTCGGATGCTGCAGGCCGGAGCGGCGGATGGCGGAGTACGCATAGACGGCCATACCGACCAGGGCGACCGGTTCCAGTGCGCTGAAGATGCCGCCGATCGGCAGCCAGTAATGCGGCACGCCAACCCAGTAGTAGTGATGTGCGGTGCCGATGATGCCGGCGATGAACACCAGCCCGACGATCACGTACAGCCACTTTTCCATCACCTCGCGATCCGCGCCGGACAGGCGGATCAGCAAATAGGCGAGGAAGCCGCCCTGGATCATTTCCCACACACCCTCGACCCACAGGTGGATCGTCCACCAGCGGTAGAAGATCGATACCACGTAGTTCTGGTAATGCAGCAGCGCGGGCAGGTACAGCACCGCAGCCAGGCCCAGGCCACCCATCAGCACGCCTTCGGTGGTGGTAAAGCGACCGGAGCGTTTGATCGTCATGAAGATGTTGTAGAGGAACATCAGCATCACCACGACGATGATGATTTTCGATGGCAGTGGTTGTTCCAGCAGCTTGTTGCCGGTGCCGTAGCGGAAGAAGTAGCCGAAGATCGTGGCCAGTCCCATCGCCGTCCACAGCACCAGTTGCCAGAGCGCCAACTTCACGCTGTACAACTCGGTGCGTGATTCGTCCGGCACCATCCAGTAGGTGGCACCCATGAAACCGGTCAGCACCCACACGATCAGCAGGTTGGTGTGGATCATCTTGGTGACGTCGAACGGCAGGATGTACAGCAGCGGATCAGGGCCGAGGTATTTCGCCGCCGACAACAAGCCGAACACCAGTTGCAGGCCGAACAACGCCATCGCCACCGCGAAGTACCAATAGGCCACTGACTGGGATTTGTAACGCATGGCGCCTCTCCGTCGAATCGGTTGGCAGAACAATCGCGTTGTTGGGTCCGTTGCAGCGCCGCGCCGCGCGCCGCAGCCGGGGTTGCGCGCGACTTACTTCAGGGTGGACAAATACGCGACCAGCTCGTCGACTTGGGCGGGCGTCAGTGCCGCGGCATAGGTGTCGGGCATGAACGAGGTGCCACCGGCCGAATACATGTCGCCCGGCTCCAGGTAGGCGCTGGGGTGCACGATCGATTCATGGATGAAGCCCTTGACGTCCTTCGCTTCGCCCTTGTACATGCCCGATGCCAGGACCTTTTCCGCGTGCGCGCTGATCCCGGCCAGCGACGGCCCGGCCATGTTCACGCCCGGCGCCGTCGAGTGGCAGGCTGCGCACGGCGGCGCAGCGGAGTGGAACAGGCTTTCACCCAACGCAATCGGATTGCTGCCTTGTGCGGCGGGACTCGTGGCTGCGGCCGGGGCATTGCGCTCTGGTGGCGCGGCACCGACCGCCGACATCCCCGGCAGCGACGAGCCGCTGACCAGCAACGGGCGCGGCGGCCAGCCCTGGTTGTCGACCTTGCTGACCCAGTCGAGAAACGCGATCAAGCCGGTGATATCGGCGTCGCTCAGGTTTTGCGTGGGCATCAGCCGGCGCACCTTCTGCTCGTCGTAAAACTTTGACGGATCGTGCAGGTAGGCGCGCAGGTAGGCTGCGCCACGCAGCTGGGTGATCTTGGTCAGGTCCGGGGCGTAGTACGCGCCTTCACCAAACAGCGTGTGGCAGTTGATGCAGTTGTTCTTGTGCCACACCTCGTTGCCAAGCGTGACCTCCGGCGTGATTTTGTCGGAGTGGGTCAGTGCGGGAAATTGGCGGTGGCTGTCGACCGTCATGCCGAGAAACAGGAGTCCTGCGAACACGGTGCAGCCGATCGCAAACAGACGAGTCTGGCGCTTGTTCATGAGGCTCTCCGCCTAGACGGCAATGCCGGTCCAGTACTTCAAGGTGATGAAGCCTGCATACGCGATGGCTGCGGCCATCAGCAGCAGAACGGCGTAGCTGAAGATCCGGAGCGATTTGCCGACGGTAGCGCTGTGCATGTTCATCCCCGTTGCATGACCCCGTACCCGCTGCAAGTGTCGCACGCGTTCCGTGACGAGGGCATCACGTGCGACATTGCGTACGCGGAATGTTTGCGCAGTTCGAAGATGCGCGCCAGTGGCGAGCATGTATCAGCGCTCGCTCGGTCGAGATCGGCTTGCTGCAGTGTGATTGACCAGCTTCGCTGTGGTGAAGCTCTTCGGCGTTCGCCGGAACGACGGTCGGAGTGTGGCGCGCGGATGGTGACCAGGCGCTCTTTCGTCAGCATGGCGAGAGTGTTTCGTTCGCGCGCTTACAGCGCCGTCAGATTCGCGTACGCGGCAACCAGCCATTTGCTGCCGGCGGCTTCAAAGTTCACCTGCAAGCGGGTGTGCGCACCGCTGCCTTCGGCGCTGATCACTACGCCCTCGCCGAAGCTTGGGTGGCTCACGCGCTGACCGAGTTTCACCGGCAAGGTTTCGTCCAGTGACGCACTGCCGGTGTAGTGCATGCCGCCGGCGTACAGCGGGCGCACGACATGCACGCGGGGGCGGACTTCATCGATCAGCTCGGCCGGCATTTCGCCGAGGAAGCGCGACGGCCGTGCCAGCATCTCCGTGCCGTGCATGCGTCGCGATTCGGCGTGGCTGACGAACAGTTTTTCGCGTGCGCGAGTGATGCCGACGTAGGCGAGGCGACGCTCCTCCTCAAGCCGGCCTGCGTCGTCCACCGAGCGCTGGCTGGGGAACAGGCCTTCCTCCATGCCGACCAGAAACACCACCGGGAATTCCAGCCCCTTGGCTGAGTGCAGCGTCATCAGTTGCACGCAGTCGTCGGTGGCTTCGGCCTGGTTTTCGCCCGACTCCAGCGTGGCGTGCGCGAGGAACGCCGACAGCTCGCTCAGATCGAGTTCGATGTCCTCGGCCGTGCGCTCGAAGCGGCTGGCGACGTTGACCAGTTCGTCGAGATTCTCCACGCGCGTCTCGGCGTGGCCGCGGCTATCCTTTTCGAAAAAGTCGCGCAGGCCGGTGTGGGTAATGGCGTGGTCGATTTGTTCGGCCAGGGTGAGGCTTGAAGCCCTCTCCCCCAGGCGTGCCGGGGGGAGGGGGCTGGGTGAGGGCGGCTCTTGACTGTCAGGTGAGAGCGCCCCCTCACCCCAGTCCTCGCCCCCCACGGCGTTGGGGGAGAGGGGGTTGAAGGCACGCGCCATCTCGTCGATCAACACGAGAAACGTCTTCACCGCATTCTTCGCGCGGCCAGCCAAGTCACTGCCAGCAGTCAGTTCGCTCAACGCCGACTCCCACAAGGACGTGTTGTTGGCGCGTGCCCGTCGGCGCAACACGTCGAGGGTGCGCTCGCCGATGCCGCGCGGCGGCGTGTTCACCGCGCGCTCGAACGCCATGTCGTCGTGCCGGTTGGCGGTCAGGCGCAGATAGGCCAGCGCGTCCTTTACTTCGGCGCGATCGAAGAAGCGCTGGCCGCCATAAACGCGGTACGCAATGCTGCGCTGGGCCAGCTGTTCCTCGAAATTGCGCGACTGCGCGTTGGAGCGATACAGGATCGCGCAGTCCCTGGCGTTGCCGCGCTCGGCGATGAATTCACGGATGCGCTCGATGACGAAACGCGCTTCATCCTGCTCGTTGTAGGCCGTGTACAACGCAATGCGCTCGCCGTCTTCGCCGGCGGTCCACAGTTGTTTGCCCAGACGGCTGCCGTTGTGGCCGATGACGCTGTTGGCGGCTTTCAGAATGGTCGAGGTGGAGCGGTAGTTTTGTTCCAGCTTGATCGTGCGCGCGTCGGGGAAATCACGCAGAAACTGCGCCATGTTTTCGACTTTCGCGCCACGCCAGCCGTAAATGGACTGATCGTCGTCGCCCACCGCGAACACGCTGCCGGTGGCGCCGGCGAGGACGCGAATCCACGCGTACTGCAACGTGTTGGTGTCCTGGAATTCGTCGATCAGCAGATGCCGCCAGCGTTGCTGGTAATGCTCCAGCACCGCGGGATGCTTCAACCACAACTCGTGGGCGCGCAGCAGCAGCTCGCCAAAGTCGACCATCCCGGCGCGGTGACAGGCGTCTTCATAGGCCTGATAAATCTGCACGAACGTGCGCGTGATCGGGTGGTCGCGGTGTTCGATGTTGCCGGGGCGTTTGCCTTCATCTTTCCAGCTGTTGATTTGCCAGGCGGCTTGCCGATGCGGATACCTCGCGTCGTCCAGCCCCAATCCGGCGATGACGCGTTTGACCAGGCGCAACTGATCCTCGCTGTCGAGAATCTGGAAGCCTTCCTGCAGTCCTGCTTCGCGCCAGTGGCGGCGCAGCAGTCGATGCGCGATGCCGTGGAAGGTGCCGACCGTCAGGCCTTGCGTGCTGCCGGGAATGAGCGCGTCCAGCCGGCCGCGCATTTCGCCGGCAGCCTTGTTGGTGAAGGTGACGGCGAGGATGGCCCACGGTGGAACCTGTTCGGCCTGCGTCAGCCAGCCGATGCGGTGGGTAAGTACGCGAGTCTTGCCGGAACCCGCGCCGGCCAGGACGAGATAGTGGCCAGGTGGGGCACACACCGCTTCACGCTGTGCGTCGTTGAGCGGGTCCAGCAAGTACGAGACATCCATGCGGTCAATTGTAGTGGCAGCCGCTGGAGACCGCTGTCGGAGCCGAGGTTTCCGCTGGCGCGAGCTGCGCTCAACGCGGCTTGCTGGCGATGCCACCCACCAGCAGCAAGCCGCCGATGACGATGCCGCCAATCCCCAGCCATTGCGGCACGGCCCTGGTGTGAGTGGTTTCAATCTTCGCCGGACCGAGCTGTGCGACGGTGTCGGTTTGCTTGTAGCTACCGTTGCCGATGGTGACCCAGAGGCCCGCGAGCAACAGAATGACACCGGCGATGAGAAGTCCTGCACGCATGGATGATCCCCGTGTTGAATGTGCCGCAAAGTATGCCGGATGCGCATGTGCACGAAAGGTGGACGTGGTGGCACCACGCAAAAAGAGGCCCCGAAGACCAGGGGATAGTCTTCGGGGCCGGGAACCGGACGCGAAGACCCAGGGGAGGAGGTTCGCGTCCGTGGCGGCTTTTGAGGGAGTCCGCCGTGGATGCCGTTGCGTGCATCCGATAACTATGAACACTGCCAGCCGGGAAAGTTGCACGCTGGACGAAAAGATTTTTTTGTCAGCACGCTTTCATGAAACCTTAACGCCACTGCCGAGACGGTGAAAGCAGCCTCCGACACTTGGAGCGCGGCGGCCTTCGAAGCCCACGCTGCGCACGTGGTGTGCCCGGTGTCTGCGGTGTGCAGGGATTGCGCGAACGACGCAGACTTCGGTGCCGCTCAGTGCGCCTCATCCCAGTTCGCGCCCACGCCGACATCGACGATCAATGGCACGGCCAACTGTGCCGCCCCGGACATGCGTTCGATCACTGCCATGCGCACGATATCGACGGCGTCGGCGCGCACTTCAAACACCAACTCATCGTGCACCTGCATCAGCATGTGCGCGTCGTCGCGCCCGTGCAGCCATCCGGCCATGCTGATCATGGCGCGCTTGATGATGTCAGCCGCCGTGCCTTGCATCGGCGCATTCACTGCGGCGCGTTCGGCGCCCTGACGCAATGCGTGATTGCGTGAGGTGAGGTTTTCCAGATACAGCCGGCGGCCAGACAGGGTTTGCACGTAGCCGTCGCGGTGTGCCTGTTCGCGCGTGGTTTCCATGAAGCCATGCACGCCGGGATAGCGGGTGAAGTAGCGCGTCATGTAGTCGGCCGCTTCGCCGCGATCCACGCCCAGTGCGCGCGCCAGGCCGAACGCGCTCATGCCGTACATCAGACCAAAGTTGATCGCCTTGGCGGCGCGCCGCTGGTTGGTGGTGATGGCTTCCGGTGGCACACCAAACACTTCGGCAGCGGTGGCGCGGTGTACGTCACCGCCGGTGTGGAATGCGCGCAGCAAACCTTCGTCACCGGACAAGTGCGCCATGATGCGCAGCTCGACTTGCGAGTAGTCCGCCGCCAGCACCACCCAGCCCGGCGGCGCAATGAACGCCTGACGGATGCGCCGGCCTTCCTCGGTGCGCACCGGAATGTTCTGCAGATTCGGGTCCGATGAGGACAGCCGCCCGGTGGCCACCGAGCCCTGGTGATAGCTGGTGTGTACGCGGCCGGTGCGCGGGTTGACGATGCTGGACAGCTTGTCGGTATACGTGGACCGCAGCTTGGCCAGCGTGCGGTAGTCGAGGATCACGCGCGGCAGCTCGTGCGTGTCGGCAATCGCCTCCAGCGCTTCTTCGTTGGTCGACGGTTGGCCGGTGGGGGTTTTCAGTTTCGCCTGCAGACCCAGCTCGTCGAACAGGATCGCCTGCAGCTGTTTGGGTGAATCGAGGTTGAACTCGTGGCCGGCCAACGCCTGCGCCTGCGCCTGCAGTTCCAGCATGCGCTTGCCCAGTTGCTGGCTTTGCCTGCGCAAGGCGTCGCCGTCGATCAGTACGCCGCGGCGCTCCATTCCGGCGAGCACCGGCACCAGCGGCATCTCGATGTCCGCATACACTTTTTGCAGTGCGGGCACGCTTTGCAGCTTCGGCCACAGCGCAGCGTGCAGGCGGAAAGTGACGTCGGCGTCCTCGGCGGCATAGCGGCACGCGGTGTCCAGATCCACTTGCGAAAACGAAATCTGCTTGGCGCCCTTGCCAGTGACGTCGGCATATCTGACCGTGTCGTAGCCGAGGTATTTCTTCGCCAGCGAGTCCATGTCGTGGCGCGTTGCCGTTGCGTTCCATACGTAGGACTCCAGCATCGAATCATGCTGCACGCCGCGCACGGTGATGCCGTAGTACGCCAGGATGTTGATGTCGTACTTCGCGTTCTGGCCCAGTTTTGGCCGCGCCGGATCTTCGAAGATCGGCTGCAACGCGTGCAGCACGGCGTCGCGATCAAGTTGTTGTGGCACGCCGGGATAGTCGTGCCCGAGCGGGATGTAGCACGCGATGCCGAGTTCCACCGAGAAGCTGATGCCGACGATGTCCGCACGCATCGCGTCGATGCTGGTGGTCTCGGTATCAAATGCGATCAGTTCGGCGTGCTGCAATTTTTCCAGCCACGCGTCGAGTTGGGGCGTCGTGGTGACCAGCTCGTATTCGCCGGTGAAGGCCAGGTCGGGGGTGCCACGAGAATTCGCTGCTCTTGTGGGAGCGACTTCAGTCACGATGATCTTTCCGTCATTCGCGGCGGGTGCGTCGCGACTGAGTTCGCTCCCACCGATAGTGGCAGCTGTCGCGCTGTCCATCTCCTTCAGCGCGGCCTTGAATTCATAACGCGTGTACAGCGCGCGCAGCAGCGCGGTATCTTGATCGCGTTGCGCCAGGTCGGTTGGTGCCATGGGCAGGGCCACGTCGGTCTTGATGGTGACCAGCGCACGCGACAACGGCAGGCGCGGCAGCGCCTCGCGCAGATACTCGCCGATCTTGCCGCCGATCTTGTCAGCATTCGCGATCACGCCGTCCAGCGTGGCGTACTCGGCCAGCCATTTCGCCGCAGTCTTCGGACCGCATTTGTTGACGCCCGGTACGTTGTCGATGCTGTCGCCGGTAAGGGTGAGAAAGTCGATGATTTGATCCGGGCGCACGCCAAACTTGTGCATGACGCCGGCTTCATCCAGCGTGCTGTTGTGCATGGTGTTGACCAGCGTGATCTGCGGCGTCACCAGCTGCGCCAGGTCCTTGTCGCCGGTGGATATGAGCACCTCGATGCCTTGCGCCTGCGCTTGTCGTGCGAGCGTGCCGATGACGTCGTCGGCCTCGACCCCGCTCTCGCACAGGATCGGGAAACCGAGCGCGCCGACCACGTCCAGCATGGGTTTGACCTGCGCGCGCAGATCGTCGGGCATATGTGGTCGGTTCGCCTTGTACTCGGCGTACATCGTGTTGCGGAACGTCGGGCCAGACGCGTCGCAGACAAACGCGAGATAGTCCGGTTTCGCGTGCAACGTCGCGCGCAGCATGCTCACCACGCCATACAGCGCGCCGGTGGGTTCCCCCAGTGCGTTGGTCAGCGGTGGCAGCGCATGAAACGCGCGGTACAGATAGGACGAACCATCAATCAGGATCAGTTTGGGCATGGTGGGAGACCGGTAACGAGGTGGTCGGCGTGGCGTGTCCGCACTAACCAGTACAGCGCATCATTCTCGCATGCACAGATGGTCGCACTTCACGTTGAGCGCGCGAATGCGCTGCTATGCTTTCGCCATCCGCTTGAGGTTGCCGTCATGAAAACCGCCGCACTGCTGGCTGCCGCCAGTGTCCTGCTCGCGTCGAGCTTGATGGTTTCCATCGCTTCGGCGCAGACGTCGCCGCCGTCGGGTAACGTGCGGCCGCCGCCCGGTATCAACGACCCGGGTGCGCACGCAGTGGCACCCGCGCATGCCGCTACGGTGCGGGCGCCTGCAAGTGGAAATGGCTCAAGGTCCGCGCAGTCGACAGCCGTGCCGTCGATGCATGATGCCGGCGCCGCACGCGACGCCCGTGGCGAGCCGCCACCGGAGATCAGCGTGCATCAGCGCGGCGAGGACAGCGTGCAGGAATACCGGCGCAACGGTCAGGTGTACATGGTGGTGATCACGTCCAAAGCCGGCATCGCGCAGACCTACATGGTCGATCCACAGGGCCGGTTGGTGGATGAGCATGGGCAGAAACCGGTGCGTCCGGTGATGTACAAGGTGCTGGAATGGGGCAAGAGCAAGCCGGCATCGGCGCAGTCAAGCACGCCGCCGGGCGACAGAGGCCATTGAGCTGCGTCGCGATGGACGTTGGCGATTGTGGGGCTGGTGTTTCTCAGCGAGCGGCCCAGCTGGCCGCTGTTGACCGGCGGCGAGTTGATTGTTTGCGGCGCGCTGGTGGTCGCGTGGTGCTGGACCGGCGGGAAGCGCGCACGGTTTCGCGCGGCGCGATGAAGGCGCCGTAGCCGGCGACGACGGTCAGGCTGGATCGTCCAGCTTGGCGTAGTGACGAAAGATGCCGTTCTCGTTGAATGCCAGACGGCGTGGCGAGGTGAGATAGGCGGCGATATTCGGGCGCTTGGCGATGCGCTCGCGCAACGCGCACAGCCGTGGCAACTTGCGCTGCAGTCGGCGCATGGCACGCGGGAACGCGTATTCAAGGCCGGTCATCAGCTGAAACAACGACAGGTCGACGTAGCTGTGTTCGCGCAACGCGTAGCGCCCATCGCCGCGCTCCAGCACTTGTTCGAAGTAGCCGAGGAACCTGGGCAGCCGCGTCGTGCGCAGATCGGCCGCACGTCGCTGCGCTGCGGCGCGTTGGTCGGCGTAATACAAACTGCTGGCAATCGGGTGGTGGCTGTCGTGCACTTCGGCAACCAGATCGGCAATGGTCAGCTGCAACTGATGCGCGTACAGCCGCCGGCTCTCGTTGTCCGGCACCAGACCCAGCGGCGGGCCAAGGTATTGCAGGATGTTGGCGGTTTGCGCGATGACCAGACGGCCGGCCTTGAGAAACGGTGGCGCAAATGGCAGCGCGCCGGCACGGTCGCCATCGAGAAAATGTGCGATCGCGGCGTCACCTTGCTCGCGCGCTACATCGACGTAGTCGGCGCCCGCGTCTTCCAGCGCCAACCGGATGAACTCGCCGCGACCCTGAATGCCGCTCCAGTAATACAGCGCGTAGTGCATGACCGTCTCCGCAGAAACCCGATGTTGTGTCCACTCCGCAACAACGCGCAGGAGCGCACCCCTGGATCGAGTCCGGGGC
>CAJDVA010000024.1_pt1 | contig 18976 bp, 14 predicted proteins | sample 7391241 | NCBI WGS metagenome assembly CAJDVA01 (sample SAMEA7055678, study PRJEB34461) | soil metagenome | biome: terrestrial ecosystem; feature: Peninsula; material: soil | place: Antarctica | collected 2016
CGCCGCCGTTGCAGCGTATAGCGCTGTTGCTCGAATGGGGCACGGTGCCGGCCAACATCTTTCACGCGAACGAGCCGTTGTTACCGCAGTTGACCGATCAGTCCAATCCGTATCCGAATTGGTCGCGGAATTGTGCAGCGAATTCGGCGTAAGTGAAGCGTTGATTTTGTGTGCCAGGGTAGGCGAGTTTCACCGCGCCCATGAGGGACGCCATGCGGCCGACGGTCGGCCAGTCCTTGCCGCGCATGATGCCGAAGATCATGCCCGCGCGGTAGGCGTCGCCGCAGCCGGTTGGATCCACGATCTCGCGCTCGTGCGCGGGTGGGATATGATAGGTCTCGGTGCCGACATGGATGACGGAGCCGCGTGGGCCCTGGGTGACGATGTAGGCGGTCACCTGCGAAGCGATCTCGTCGGCGCTCCATCCGGTACGGGTTTGCAGTAGCTGGGACTCGTAGTCGTTGACGATCACGTACGTCGACTTGGCGATCATCGAGCGAAATTCTTCGCCGTTGAACAGCGGGATGGCCTGGCCCGGGTCGAAGATGAATGGCACGCCGAGCGCCGCAAATTCGTCCACGTGTTGCAGCATGGCTTCGCGGCCATCGGGCGCAACAATGGCGAAATCGATGTGGGCGATATCACGCACGTGGTTTTCCTGCGCACTGGACATCGCGCCGGGATGAAACGCGGTGATCTGGTTGTTGTCCAGATCGGTAGTGATGAAACACTGCGGTGTGAATTGTTCGTCGAACTCGCGCACGCCGTCGAGGCAGATGCCGCATTGTTCCAGGTGCTTGCGATACGGCCCGAAATCCTGGCCCACGGCCGCCACGGGCAGTGGATCGCCGCCAAGCAACTTGAGGTTGTACGCGATGTTGCCGGCACAACCGCCAAACTCGCGACGCATCCGTGGCACCAGGAAGGACACGTTGAGGATGTGCATCTGATCGGGCAGGATATGGTTCTTGAATTGATCCTGGAACACCATGATGGTGTCGTAGGCGAGAGATCCGCAGATGACAGCAGACATGGGATGCGGTTGGCCTTTGGTGTGTGGAAAAGCGGAGTTGGCAGCGGGCTCGGCTGCATCGATACACGCAGCCAAAGGCGTTCATCCTAACGCGTGACGTGCCTCTTGGCGACACGCGTGCGCCTGCCGGAGTTCAACGATTGGCGCACCAATCGCGCATATGTTCGTGTTGTAGAAGGATTTCTTAACGTCGTCGTCCTTGCGCGCAGTAGCTGTGCTGACTAGACTGGCGAGCTACTTTTCAGCCAAGCCGAACCACGGCGGACCCATGTTCAAGAAGTTTCGCGGGATATTTTCCAACGACATCTCCATCGACCTCGGCACGGCCAACACGCTGATCTATGTGCGTGGTCAGGGCATCGTGCTGAACGAGCCGTCGGTGGTCGCCATTCGCCAGGATCGCGGCCCCGGTGGTCCGCGCACGATTGCGGCTGTCGGTACCGATGCCAAGCGCATGCTCGGGCGTACCCCCGGCAACATTGCCACCATTCGGCCGATGAAGGATGGCGTGATCGCCGACTTCACGATGACCGAGGCGATGTTGCAGCACTTCATCAAGCAGGTGCACAAGTCGCGCTTCCTGCGCCCGAGCCCGCGCGTGCTGGTGTGCGTGCCGTGCGGTTCGACCCAGGTCGAGCGCCGCGCAATCAAGGAATCAGCCGAGGGCGCCGGTGCGCGTGACGTGTTCCTGATCGAGGAACCGATGGCCGCGGCGATCGGTGCCGGCATCCCCGTGCACGAGGCGCGTGGCGCGATGGTGCTGGATATCGGCGGCGGTACGTCGGAAGTGGCGGTGATTTCCCTCAACGGTATCGTCTACTCACAGTCGGTGCGTGTTGGTGGCGACCGCTTCGACGAAGCGATCATCAATTATGTGCGACGCAATCACGGCACACTGATTGGTGAGTCCACGGCCGAGCGCATCAAGCTGCAGATCGGTTGTGCGTTCCCGCAGAGTGAGGTCAAGGAGATCGAAATCTCCGGCCGCAATCTGGCTGAGGGCGTGCCGCGCATGTTCACGATCAACTCCAACGAGATTCTTGAAGCGCTGCACGAACCACTCGCCGGGATTGTTGCGGCGGTCAAATCCGCGCTGGAACAGACCCCGCCCGAGCTGTGTTCGGACGTTGCCGAGCGCGGCATCGTGCTCACCGGCGGTGGTGCACTGTTGCGCGATCTGGACCGCCTGGTGTCCGAAGAGACCGGCTTGCACGTACAGGTGGCGGATGATCCGCTGACCTGTGTGGCGCGGGGCGGCGGCAAGGCGCTGGAGTTGATTGATCAACACGGCAGTGATTTCTTCGCGCCCGAATAACGCGCGCTGATCGGGGGCCGGCATGGCGCGCGCGCGGGACGAATCCTCGCCTTTGTTTGCGGGCAATTCTGCCGGCACGCTGCGCTTGATCGTGTATCTGGCGCTGGCCATGGTGCTGATGGTGCTCGATCAGCGTAATGGCTGGCTGTGGCACGTACGCTACAGCGCGGCGATGGTGGTGGAACCGATCTATCGACTTGCTGGCCTGCCTTCCGCTGGCATACGTACGCTCAGCGTGGCGTTTGCCGACCGCCAACACCTCACGGTGCAAAATCAGCGCCTGCGCGAAGACCTGCTGCTGGCCAACGCGAAGTTGAACCGCATGGCCGCAGTGGCCGAGCAGAACGTGCGGCTGAAGGAACTGCTCGACACCCAGCACAGTCTTGACCTCAACGTGCAGCTGGCGCGGGTGATCGGCGTGGACTTGGGTGCCTACCGCTATCGGTTGACGCTGAACGTGGGCGCGCGCGATGGCGTCAAGCCTGGCCAGCCCGTGATCGATGCGCATGGCGTGCTGGGACAAGTGCGCGAAGTGCTGCCGACGACCTCCATGGTGATGTTGATCACCGATCCCACGCACGCGTTGCCGGTGGTGATCGAGCGTTCCGGGTTGCGCACGGTGGCTTATGGTTCGCGTGATGGCGACATGTTGATGCTGCCCAGTATTCCGTTGGCAGCCGACGTGCGGGTGGGCGATCGCTTGCTCACCTCCGGTCTTGGGGGGCGCTTCCCCCCAGGTTTCCCTGTTGGCGAAATCCGCAGTGTGAAACCGGCTTCCAGTGGAATGTTTCTGGAAGCGCATGTGCAGCCGGCCGCGAATATTGACCGTACGGATGATGTATTGCTGTTGCATGATCTGGCCGAACCGCAGGGTCCGCCGGCGCCAGTCACGCGGATGGGGCCACCGGCGGATCTGGCGCCGCCGGGCGGCGCGGCGCCTGCCGCCAGCGCCTCACCCTCCCCGAGATCGGCGCCGCTACCCGCCCAACCATCACCGAGAACGCCTGTCACCGGAGTCCAGCCGTGAGCCGGCAACGCACCGGCACGTGGTGGTTTGTCGGCACGCTGGTGTTCGCGCTGGTATCCATGCTGGTGCCTTTGCCGGCAACGCTGGAGCCATTCAAGCCATACTGGCCGGCGTTGCTGCTGCTGTATTGGGCGCTGGAATCGGAGGACCGCGTCAGTCTGGGGTTGGCGTTCGCCGTGGGGCTGATTGCCGATTTGCTGGTGGGTGTGGTGCTGGGTGAGCAGGCGTTGCGCCTGTGCGCGTTGGTGTTCATTGCGCTGCATTTCCGCTCGCGCTTGCGCTTCTTTCCGATGTGGCAGCAGACGCTTGCCGTCCTGGTATTGCTGCTGAACGACCGTCTTCTGCTGTTGATCGTGCGCATGTTGTCAGGCGGATCGCTGCCGCCGGCAAGTTGGTGGATATCACCGTTGGTGGGCGCCGCGCTGTGGCCGTTTCTGTTCCTGTTGCTTGACGACCTGCGCACGCGTGCGCGCATCCAGTGATGCGGTTGCGCGGCTCCATCAAGGACACGCGACGCGAAAGCGCGTTGTTCCGTCGCCGCGCCGTGGTCGGCTTTGTGCTGATCGTGCTCGGCTTGCTGGCGTTGCTCAGCCGCTTTGCATATCTGCAGGTCGTTCGGCATGACGAGTTCGCGACGCGGGCGCTGAACAATCGGGTCAAGCCGCTGGCGATTCCGCCGGCACGGGGGCTGATCTACGACCGCAATGGCGTGTTGCTGGCTGACAACGTGCCGGCGTTTCGTCTGGAAGTGGTGCCCGAACAGGTGCGCGATATGCCGGCGCTGCTCGTGCAGTTGGGCGCCGTCGTGCCACTGGGTAGCGATGACTTGGACGCGTTCCACAAACAGCTTCGGCAGAGCCCGCGGTTCGAGAGCGTGCCGCTGAAGATGCACCTGACCGAGGACGAGATTGCGCGCTTTGCGGTCAACCGCTGGCGTTTCCCTGGTGTCGATGTGGTGCCGTATCTGGTGCGACGCTATCCGTTGGGTGAGCAGTTTGCGCATATTGTCGGGTACGTCGGACGCATCGATGCAGAGGACGTGGAGCGGCTGGACGCGGCGCGCTACAAAGGCACCAGTCACGTCGGGCGCAGCGGTCTGGAGCGCTCCTACGAAGACGTGCTGCATGGCACGCCGGGCTATCAGTTGGTTGAGGTGAACGTCGACGGACGCACGCAGCGCGTGCTGGAAACCCATGCGCCGACGCCGGGGAAAAGTCTCTATCTGAGTATCGATGTACGTTTGCAGAAAGCGGCGGAAGACGCCTTTGCCGGGCGCCCGGGCGCGGCGGTGGCGATCGATCCGCGCACCGGTCAGGTGCTGGCGATGGTCAGCGTGCCGACGTTTGACCCTAACCTGTTCGTCAATGGCATCAGCCAGGCCGACTACCGCGCGCTGATCGGGGCAGAAGAGAAGCCGTTGTACAACCGCGCGTTGCGGGGTGTGTATCCGCCCGGGTCCACGGTGAAACCGCTGATGGGTCTGGCCGGGCTGGAGTACGGGCTACGTCGAGCGGAAGACACGGTGCTGTCCACTGGCGTGTTTTATATTCCGGGCCAGGCGCGTGGTTACCGCGACGATGTGCGTGGCGGCAGTGGCCGCGTCAACCTGTATCAGGCTATTGAGCAATCGGTCAACACCTACTTCTACCGGCTGGCGATGGATATGGGCATCGACCGGCTCAGCGCGTACATGGACAAGCTCGGGTTTGGCCGTCCAACCGGGATTGACCTGATCGGCGAGTCGTCCGGCGTATTGCCCTCCAGACAGTGGAAGGCGGCGCATAGCAAAGAGCCGTGGTATCCCGGTGAAACGGTGATTGCCGGCATCGGCCAGGGCTATTGGGCCGTGACCCCAGTGCAGCTTGCGCACGCCATCGCCACGTTTGCCGGGCATGGCATACCGCACGCGCCGCGCCTGGTGATGGCCACCCGCAGTGCGATGATTGCAAACCGGCAGATACTGGCCAATCCGCCGAGCGGACCCTCGCTGATCCGCACGCCAGCTGATTGGGACGCAGTGAACAAGGGTATGCAAATGGTGATCTATGGCAACCGTGGCACCGGCCGTCAGCTGGGTATCGGTTTCCCGTATCTGATCGCCGGCAAGAGCGGCACGGCGGAACGGTTCTCGCGTACTTCCGATGCGTACAACACCAACCGCAACGCCGCGTATCTGGCCACGCGGCACCGCGCGTGGTTTGTCGCCTACGCACCGGCTGACAACCCGCAGATCGCGATTGCGGTGTTGCTGGAATCCGGGGCGTGGGGCGCCAGTGACGCCGGCCCGATCGTGCGCAAGATGCTGGACACGTGGCTGGCCACCCATGGTGGGGTGCTTGAGGGCGCGCAGCGTCTGCTCGTGCCGCCGGTGGCGCCTGCGACAGCGACGTTGCCGGTGCCGGCGTCCACGGCGGCGTCCCCGGCACCAACGGATGATGGCGGAGCCGCGCCCGACGACTTTCCGGCGCAGAACGCCAGCGGGGCGACGCCATGATCGGTTCGCTGCATGCTCGCGGCATGCGCTTGCTGCGGCGCATGCTGGCCCGTCCGCGTATCGACCTGCCGCTCGCTTGCGGGTTGGCGTTGTTGGCAACGGTTGGTTTGGTCACGCTGTACAGCGCGAGCAACGGCAGCATGACGACGGTCGGCGGGCAGGCCATGCGCTTCGTGCTGGGCGCGGTGCTGCTGCTGGTGATCTCGCGCATCCCGCCGGCGGTGTTGCGTGGCTGGACGCCGTGGCTGTACGCAGTCAGCACGGCGTTGCTGATGGTGGTGGCCGTGCTGGGTGAGGGCCGTGGCGCGAATCGCTGGCTCGACCTTGGCGTGATGCGCTTTCAGCCGTCTGAACTGCTCAAGCTGACCATGCCGATGATGGTGGCTTGGTACCTGCATCCGCGCCAATTGCCACCGGGCTGGAAAGATATTGCCACGGTCGCCTTGCTCATTGCGTTGCCGGCGGCGCTGATCGCCGAGCAGCCGGATCTGGGCACGGCGCTGCTGGTGGCGGCCGCCGGCATGTTCGCGTTGTTCCTGTCCGGCATGGCCTGGTGGCGCATCGGCCTGGTACTGGGGGCAGCGGGCGGCATGGTTCCGCTGGGCTGGCACTTCTTGCACCAATATCAACGCGATCGCGTGCTGACCTTGCTCAACCCGGAGTCCGATCCACTGGGCAATGGCTGGCACATCATCCAGTCGCAGATTGCCGTGGGCTCCGGCGGAATCTTCGGCAAAGGCTGGCAGCACAGCACACAGTCGCGGCTGGATTTTCTGCCCGAACACACCACCGATTTCATCTTCGCGGTGTTTTCCGAGGAGTTTGGTCTGGTCGGTATTGCCGCCTTGCTGGCGTTGTACGCGTTCATCATCGGCCGCTGTTTGTGGATCGCGATGGAGGCGCGCAGCACCTACTCGCGCCTGTTGGCCGGTGCGATCGGCATGAGCTTCTTCGTTTACGTGTTCGTCAACGGCGGCATGATTGCCGGCATGCTGCCGGTGGTTGGCGTGCCGCTGCCGCTGATCAGTTACGGTGGCACGTCGGCGGTGTCGTTGCTGGTGGGTTTTGGCGTGTTGATGTCGATCCATGCCAATCGCAAGATGCATGAATGACGTGCCGGCGGCCAGCCGGATGAGACTGCGTGTTAGGCTTTTGCGGATGTCGTCACTGGATCATCCAACCCCTGCCGTGATCATCCGCCGCTCGCTGCGCTACGCGCATGGCGCCGGCATTTTCGGTGCGCTGCTCTTGGCGCTGCTGTTTGCCGCGCCGACGCTGGCAGCGACGCACCCGGGGCAGGACGCATTGGTGCGCGAAGTGGTGCAGGCCACCGGCAAGGACCCGGTCGCCCTCAACGCCCTGCTGGATCGTGCGGTGCGTCAGCAAGGCATTCTTGACGCCATCAGCCGTCCGGCAGAAAGCAAGCCGTGGAAGGATTACCGGCCGATCTTTATCACCGATCAGCGCATCAATGATGGCGTCGCGTTTTATCGCGAGCATCGCGCGCTGCTGGAACAGGTGGGTCGGCAATATGGCGTGGCGCCGCAGTACATCGTGGCGATTGTCGGCGTGGAAACCAGCTACGGCCGCAATACCGGCAAGTACAAGGTGCTCGATGCGCTGGTCACGCTTGGCCTGTATTACCCGCCGCGCGCGAAGTTCTTTCGCGAGCAGCTGAAGGAATTGCTGGAGATGCCGGACAACCATCTGGCCGGTCCGCTTGACACACTCACTGGCTCGTATGCCGGCGCGCAGGGCTGGGGTCAGTTCATGCCCACCAGCATCCGCGATTTTGCCGTGGACGCCGATGGCGATGGGCGCATTGATCTGCGCAATTCGCTGCCGGATATCTTTGCCAGCGTGGCGAATTATTTTGCGCGGCACGGCTGGGTCAGCGGCGGCCCGGTGGCGGCGCGCGCGCAACCGGATGCGGCGGCCAAACCGATCACGGTCAAGGACAGCACGCCGCAATGGCCGCTGGAGCAGCTGGAGGCCTGGGGCTACGCACCGCTGCAGACGCTGGCGCCGGGCGAGATGAGCAGCTTGCAAACCTTGCTAGGTGAACATGGCGACGAATACTGGTTCACGTTCCAGAATTTCTACGTGATCACGCGCTACAACCGCAGCCCGCTGTATGCGCTGGCGGTCAATCAGCTGGCTGCGGCCATCAGCGATGGCGTACGTGCTGCGGATGCGCAGCCATGAGACGGATCGTCGCGGCGCTGCTGGTCCTTGGCCTGGCTGTGCTCGTGGGCGGATGCGGCAGTCAGCGCACGCGGCCGGCGCATGCATCCACCAGCCGGCATGCGGACGCTTCGAGCAACAACAGCCGGCAGCGTGTTCGCGACGACACCAGCCGGCCGCAGAACAGCCGCTATCGCGACGACAACGACAGCGTTCCGGATGGCCCACCGCCGGACATCAGCAAGTTGGTGGAGCCCGTGCCCCACGTCGAACCGCGTGCGCTGTACGGCAACAAGTCGCCATATACGGTGCTCGGTCAAACCTACAACGTGCTGTCCAGCGCGCGCGGATATGACGAGCGCGGCATCGCCTCGTTTTATGGCAACAAGTTCCACGGCTACAAGACATCGAGCCTGGAGGATTACGACATGTACGCGTTTACTGCGGCCAGCAAGACGCTGCCGTTGCCCAGCTATGCGCGCGTGACCAATCTGGAAAATGGCAAAAGCGTGATCGTGCGCGTGAATGATCGTGGACCGTTTCACGACAATCGCGTCATTGACCTGTCTTATGTGGCGGCGGTAAAAATCGGCGTGTGGCCGAAGGGTACTGGCCTGGTCGAAGTGCGCGGGGTCGATCCCGCGCAAGGCACGCAGGAACTGCCGCCACCGCCTGTGGTCACAACTGGCGTACACCCGGGGATTTACCTGCAGGTGGGCGCGTTCTCGGATGCCGGCAATGCGCAGCGGGTTGCCGGGCGCTTGCGTGGAGCCAACTTTGCGCCGGTGCAAGTGCTGGAGGCCGATGTGAATGGTCAGCGCGTGCGCCGGGTGCGGGTGGGTCCACTACCGGATGTGGATCGGGCCGATGAGGTCAGCGCACGGATCGAAGACATGGGCCTGCCGCGTCCGCAGGTAGCAGTAGACTGAGCAGGTTTTTCCGGCGCGTTGCGCCACCTCTCCACCTCGTGCGACGCCGCTGGGCCGCGCCCGAAAAACCGGACTGAATACCACGATGAATTTTCTTCACAGCGCTCTGCTTCCGTTTGCCGCCATCACCTTGCTCGTCGGCGTTGCCTTTGCGCAGACCCCGTCGCGTCCCGCGCCCGTGCCACGCCCGGTGGTGCCGGAGGCGCCCGTTCCGCCGCCGCCGGATGTCGATGGCAAGAGCTGGGTGCTGATGGATTACGCCACCGGCCAGATCCTTGCCAGCAAGGAGCCGGACCTGCGCGTGGAGCCGGCGTCGATCACCAAGATCATGACCGACTATGTGGTTTCCGCCGAGGTCGCCAACGGCAAGATCCACATGGCCGATCCGGTGACCATCAGCGAGAACGCATGGCGTGGTGGTGGCGCGGGTACCGATGGTTCCACCAGCTTTCTCAAGCTCAACAGCCAGGTGCCGCTGAAGGATCTGCTGTACGGCATGATCATTCAGTCCGGCAATGACGCGGCGATGGCTCTGGCCGAGCACGCCGCTGGGTCCGAACCGGCGTTTGCCGGGTTGATGAATGCTTATGCCAAACAGCTGGGCATGGTCAACTCCAACTTCCAGAACGCGTCCGGTTACCCGGTCGCGAATCACTACACGACGGCGCATGACGTGGCGCTGCTGTCGCGTGCGCTGATCCATGACTTCCCTGACGACTACGCAATATCTGCAGTCAAGGATTTCGAGTGGAACGGCATCAAGCAGCACAATCGCAACACGCTGCTGTGGCGCGATCCGAGTGTGGACGGCATCAAGACCGGACATACCGCCGGCGCTGGTTACTGTCTGGCGGCATCGGCCAAGCAGGGCGAAGCGCGCATGATCGCGATCGTGATGGGGGCCAGCAGCGAGAAGGCGCGCGCCGATTCGGCGATGGCGCTGCTCAGCTACGGTTTCCGCTTCTACGAAACGCACAAACTGTACGACTCCAGCAAACCGCTGGCCACGCCGCGACTGTGGAAAGGCGCGAGCAACACGCTGCCGCTGGGCGTCGCCGAGAATGTGCTGGTCACGGTCAAGCGCGGTGAGTACGACAAGCTCAAGGCGACGATGGACATCCCGGCTACGTTGATCGCCCCGTTCAAGAAGGGCCAGCAGGTAGGTACCTTGCGCATCACGTTGAACGCCCAGCCGGTGCAGAGCGTGCCGCTGATTGCGCTGGACGCGGCGCCACAGGGCGGCTTTTTCTCGCGCTTGTGGGACTCCATCTTGCTGTGGTTCCACAGCAGCAAGAGTGATACCACGCCGGTCGCGGCCGCGAAGTAATGGGTCCGATCGACTTCAGCCAGGCGCGCGCGGAGGGCAAGGGCTTCCAGTTTCCCGGGGAGTTCGAGATCACCGCGGTGGGCAGTGCCAGCGCCGATCTGCCGACGCAAGTACCGCAACTGCTGGAGCGTGCCGGCTTGAAGGTGGTACACGAGAGCGTGCGCCATCGCCACTCCGGCGCTGGCAATTTCGTCTCGGTCACCGTCAGCTTTCATTGCGATGATCGCGCGCAGTACGAGGCGGCGCACGTTGCGTTGCGCGAGCATCCGGATATTCGTTACACGTTGTGAAGTGCGGGAACAGGGAGCGGGGAATGGAGAGCACGCGGCTTCTCACTCCTCCCTCCTGATCTCTCGTTCCCCGCTCCCCATCCCCATTCCCCATTCAGACCTGTCATGTCGTTGCCATTGAATATTCGCCACCTTGGTCGTCAGCCGTACCTGCCCGTGTGGCATGCCATGAGCGCGTTCACGGATAACCGCGTGGCGACCACGGTGGACGAGCTGTGGCTGCTGGAGCACGACCCGGTGTTTACGCTGGGTCAGGCCGGCAAGATGGAACATGTGTTGGCGCCGGGTGGCATTCCGGTCATTCCGGTGGATCGCGGCGGCCAGGTGACCTACCACGGGCCGGGTCAGATAGTGGCTTATCCCCTGTTCGACTTGCGCCGCATCGGCGTGGGCGTGCGTGATCTGGTGCACGGCATCGAGCAGGTATTGATCGATACGCTGGCGCTTTGGCAGATCGACGGCGTGCGTCACCCCGGCGCGCCCGGGGTCTACGTGGGAGCGGCGAAGATTGGTGCGCTTGGGCTGCGTGTGCGCCGCGGTTGCAGTTTCCACGGTCTGGCGTTCAACGTGGCCATGGACATGGAGCCGTTTCAACGCATCAATCCTTGCGGTTACAAGGGTTTGGCGGTCACGCAGATGCTAGACTTGGGCGGTCCGTCAGCACTGGCGGAGGTTGAAGATGTGCTTGTCGATGCGTTCTGCCGCCAGTTCAGGTTTCACGCCCAGGCCGCCGATTCCGTTATCCCCGAACTTCCCGCGCGCAGCACGGGGCAAGCGTCGTTGGTCCAGGCTTGATTGATGAGTGATGCGCCCGCTGTGCCCAAACCTCCCTTGATGCGCCGCGAAACGCGTTTGCTGCCCGCTGGTTTACGCGCTGCTGACATCGCCATCGTCACCATCGCCCGATGCCTGCAACCCACGCTGTGTCACCGTTGGCCACGACGCCACAAAGCGCGCAGGGGTGGGTCGCGTTGCCTGCCGCCGGTGCGGGGCCAATTTTTCCGTCACTCGCTTCCCATCCGCTGTTGTGGTCGTCCCTTCCTGCCGATAGGTACACGTGTGCCCTTCGCATCACTTGAGTTCGTCTGAGAACATCCATGACTTTTCGTCCTACCCTGGTGCTGTTGCTTGCCCTCACGGCGACGTGTGCGTTCGCACAGTCCGCGGCCGACCTTGGCGCCGGCAACAGTTCGCGCAAGGCTGCCGTGTGGCCACTCACGCCCACGACTAACGAGGCGCAGGCAGCGCAACTGTCCGCACGCTTTCTGACGCGTTTCCATTACGACGCGCAGCCGCTGGACGATGCGATGTCCGGGCGCATCTATGCGGCGTACTTCAAGTTGCTGGATGGTGAAAAAGTGTTCTTCACCCAGGCCGACATGGCCAGATTCGCGCCGTTGAAGACGAAGTTCGACGACGCGATCTGGAACCAGGATTTGTCCGGCCCGTTTTCCGTGTTCAATCTGTACGTGCAGCGTGCGGCGGAGCGCATGAGCTATGCGCGCGGGCTGCTGGCGAAGGGTTTTGATTTTTCGGCCGGCGAAAGTTACACATTCGATCGCAAGGACGCCGCGCTGCCGAAAGATCAGGCGGAGCTCGATGACCTGTGGCGCAAGCGCACGATGAACGACTGGTTGCGTCTGAAGCTCGCTGGCAAGGCCGACGCCGACATCCGCAAGACCCTGGAAAAGCGTTACGCCAGTTACATCGAACGCGTACGTCAGCTGGACGGGGCGGATGCGTTCCAGAGTTTCATGACTGCCTACGCGCAGACCACCGATCCGCACACGGATTATCTCGGCCCACGTGCGGCAGAGAACTTCGACATTGCCATGAAGCTTTCGCTGGAGGGTATCGGCGCCGTTTTGCAGCCGCGCGATGATTACACGCAGATCCGCGAGCTGGTACCCGCAGGCCCGGCGGCCAAGTCCGGCAAGATCGACGTGGGCGATCGCATTGTCGGGGTCGGCCAGGGTGAGAACGGTGCGATTGTCGACGTGATTGGCTGGCGGCTGGATGACGTGGTCAATCGTATCCGCGGCAAAAAGGACACCATCGTGCGGCTGGAGATACTGCCCGGCGATGCCGGCCTGGACGGCAAGCACGAGCTCGTCACCCTGGTGCGCAAGAAAGTCAGTATCGAGGAACAAGCGGCAAAGAAGAAGATCGTTGAAATCAGGGACGGCGCGGTCACGCGCAAGATCGGCGTGATTGATCTGCCCACGTTCTATTCCGATTTTGGTGCGCGCAGCGAAGGTGACAAGGACTTCAAGAGCGCCACGCGCGATGTGGCCAAGCTGCTCGGTGAGCTCAAGGCCGCAGGCGTGCAGGGTGTGGTGGTTGACCTGCGCAACAATGGTGGCGGCTCGCTGGCCGAGGCCAACGCGTTGACCGGCTTGTTCATCGATCAGGGTCCGGTGGTGCAGGTGCGCAGTGCCAAGGGCCAGGTCGAGGAGCAGGGTGACGACGTGGCGGGCATGGCCTGGAGCGGTCCGTTGGCGGTGTTGGTCAATCGCGGTTCCGCGTCGGCTTCGGAGATTTTTGCTGCCGCGATCCAGGATTACCACCGCGGTCTGATCATCGGCGAACCGACGTTTGGCAAGGGCACGGTGCAGAACCTGGTGGATCTGGATCGCTTCAGCCACAGCAGCGGCGACAAACCGCAGTTCGGTGAGCTGAAGATGACCATTGCCGAGTTCTTCCGCATCAGCGGCGGCTCGACCCAGCTCAAGGGTGTGACGCCGGACATCGCGTTTCCCAAGAACGGCGACGACAAGGACTTTGGCGAGTCCACGTACGACAACGCATTGAAGTGGACGCGCATCGCACCGGCGCAGTATCAGCCGGTTGCCAATCTGGCCGCGTACCTGCCGCATCTGGAGCAGTTGCACGCGGCGCGCGTGGCCAAATCGGCGGCGTGGAAGCTCATGCTGGATGAGTTGGCGCAATTCAAGCTGATGCGCGACAAGACTTCGATCTCGCTGAACTTCACCGCGCGTGAAGCCGAGCGCAAGCAGCAGGACGCGTTGCAGGCGAGTTTCCGTGCGCGGCACAAACTGATCGACGGCACCGATGCGCTGGCTGATGATGACGACAGCCGGCTGGATGACGGCTTGAATGCGAACGAGCGCAGTCTGAAGAGCGAGCTCAAGCAGGAGAAGGACGCCAAGAAGGCCAAGGACGTGCAGCTTGACGAGTCCGCACATGTTCTGTTCGATGCGGTTGGCGCGATCAACGCGGATCCGAAACTTGCCGCCGAGGTGTTGCCGTATGGCGGCAAGTCGACCACGGCCGTCGTGAGCACCCAGCCGACCGTGCCCGAGGTGTCGCCGCAGCGGCATTGAGTTGGGGTGGACGAAAAGAGGCAGTGCTTGGTACTGCCTCGTTTATGCGGTGTAGCCGAGGCGATTGATCCACGGCCGCAGCACGGGCAGCACGGGCTCAAGCTGTTCGCGATAGTTCTGCCAGCGACCGACCGCCTTGCGGTGGACGCCTTCGGTGACTTGCGCATAGCTGGGTGTGCTGATGAAACGCTTGTCCCGTGCAAGTGGGTCATGGGCGACGCGTCGGCGGTTTCGAGGAACTGCCCCAAGCGCGCGACCTGGTCGTCGAACTGGCTGACGACGGATTCGTAGCGCCACTCCAGCACGTGTGGAGCAAAGGCTTCGACATCGCGATACCACTGTTCGAAGGCTTGCGCGTAGCCCTGCGCCAGACGTTGCAGCGACGAGCACAACACCATGAAGGCCGGGGAGCGGAACGCTTGCATGCTGCAGCTGAGCAGCACGTCACACGGGTGGCGCAGGCACAAGATGATGCGCGCGTGCGGAAACAGCCGCATGATCATCGGCAGGCACCGCATGTTGAGTGGATTCTTGTCTACCAGGCGGCGTCCACCCAGATCGGGCAGTACGCGGCCGACCAGCCGCCAATAAGTGTTGCGCAGTTGATCCGCGTCTTCTTGGCTCAGGCTCGCCAGATCCTCCGGATAGCGCTGACCAACCAGCTGCATGCCTTCGATCAGATCATGGATGTAGGCACGCTCGTCCATGGACTGGAAATCTGGGTGCGCATCGAGCATTTGCTCCAGCAGTGTGGTGCCAGAGCGAGGGAAGCCGACCACGAAGACTGGGCTTCGCTGTGCGCTGGGTGAAGACAGCGGCTTCCAGGCGGCGTAGTTGCTTTGCTCGCCGCCGCTTGTCCTTTGCAGTGATTGAGTGTCTGCTGCCAGCAGTTCCGGAACCACGTTCCGGGCGATGTTGAGTTGTGCCGCATGCGCGTTCTGCAAGGCCTGCCAAGCTTCATGGTGCCGCCCTAGCCGGTCAGAAGCGGAGGCCAGGCCGAAACTGGCGCCGGCCTGGCTCTCGTCATCGGTGGCGAGGGCCAGGACGCGTCGGTAAAGCGTCTGGGCGTCGGCGTATGCGCCTGCGCGCATCGCCAGGGCGGCGTGCGCGCGCCAGCCGTCGGCGCGGGTTTGTTGCGCATCCGGCGCCAGTGCCTCCAGTACGGCAGGTGGCAGCTTGCGTAGTTCGTGCTGCGCTGCGTCGACCAGGTTGTTTCTTTCGTACAGCAGCGCTCGCTGCGCACTGATACGCAAGCGCAGCGCCGCGGCTGCCGGTGCGTCGGGCACTTGCGCTTGAGCCAAGGTGTGCAGGGCTGCGTCCAAGTCACCCTGGACAGACAGCATCGAAGCCAAAACCAGAGCTTGCTCGGCAGGGTGCGCTGGCCAGTCGATGGCTCCACTCAGCATCGTCTCCTGGCTTGTACTATCGCCACAGACGTAACACGCGTAGGCCGCCTGCAGCCGGGCTTCAATAAAATTTGGGGACAATTGCACGGCGTCCAGCAATGCTTGCCGGGCCAGCGGCCAGTGCTGTTGCTGGGTGTAAAGCAGGCCCAGGTTGTATTGCACCTCGGCATCGTCCGGGGCGAGTGACCGGGCCGTCAGCAGCGCCTGCTCGGCATGCGTCAGGTCGTCCGCCTGCCGGCAGGCCACGCCGAGGTTGTTCCAGTAGGCGGAGACGTCTGGCCGCATCTGCGTCAGCCGGCGGAATGTCGCTGCAGCTTGCGGGTGACGCAGCGTGGTCTGCTGGGCCAGACCAAGCAATAGCAGAACGCTTTCGTTTTCCTGGTCGATGGTGCTGGCCTGTGTGGCGAGGGCGATGACCCGCTCCGTTTCGCCGGCATTCCATGCGTCGGTCATCGCCTTGGTGAGGTCCGTGCTTGGAATAGTGAACATGCCTTCTCGATCAATCGCTTTCCACACCGCATTATGCAAGAAGGCCGCGGATGTGCTCGCGGCCCTCTTGCCTGCTCCGGAGTTTCCGGATGCTGTCTACGCGGTCAGATGTCAGAACTTGACCGTTGCCCGCGCCCAGTAATAGCGCCCGAGCACATCGTACGTGGAAGTGTCCACGTTGTAGTTGGAGCCGTTCTGGTACATCAGCGGCGGTGCCTTGTCACTGAGGTTGTCGATGCCCACGTCGAACCGGGTGTGGATCGATGGCACTGCATAGCCCAGTTGGATCGAGTGGTAGGTAACCGAGGCAATGGGGATATTTACGCCAGCGAAGCCAGCATCGGCATTGAGCAGGGTCAGCGAGTTGACGTAGCGCGACTGCCATTGCGCATTCCAGTTGCCCTTCTCCCAGTTCAGCGTGACCGTACCGCGCCAGCGTGAGATGTTGCCGAATTGCTGGCTGTAGGTGCCGGCGTAGTCGATCGACTCTGCGCCCGGCTGCCCGGGTGTGGCGCTGTTCTTGTAAGTGGAAGTGTAGGAGGTGCTGAGGCCGGCCCGGAAGTTACCCGGGTCCATGCTGCCCAGGTTGAAATGCGGCAGCTTGTAGCGCAGCGTGTAGTCGATACCGGTGGTACTCAAGTTGCCCAGGTTGACCACCGGCGTGTTGATCAGGAACACCTGACCCGGCTGTTTACTCGTGCTGTCTTCGCGGTGGATAAACGAGCAATACGGGCTGCTGGCGTTGTTGTAGCAGGAGCTGACCACCGTATCCCCCTGGATCGCCGTCAGCGTGTCGGACAGGTAGATGTGCCAGAAGTCGACGCTGGTGGACACACCAGGCAGCCAGTCTGGGTCATAGACCAGCCCAAGATCGATGGACTTGCCCTGTTCCGGTTTGAGCGTCGCACCCACCGTGGCCGCGCCTGAGTAGAACGTATTGACCTGCGCCGGCGAATTGCCGGCCCAGTCCGGCGGCACAAACTGGCAGGCGACCGGGTGTTGCGCGAGCTGCGCCGCGGTCAAATGGACGCAGGGATCGTTCAACGTCGGCTGGACCAGCGTGCGACCGTCGTAAAGTTCATTCAGGTTGGGTGCGCGGAACACCTGGGATACGGTGCCGCGTACCAGCAGGTCGGCAATGGGACGCCATTCAATCGCGATCTTCTTGTTGGTGGTCGTGCCGGTGGTGCTGTAGTCGGACGTACGGATGCCCAGGTTGAGATTCAGCGAGTGAGCCCATGGTTGGTCGGAAAGCAGCGGGATCAGCGTTTCGGCATACAGCTCCTTGACGTTGAAGCTGCCGCGACCGGGCGAGCCGCAGGCTTCCTGCAGAATCTGGCAAGTGGTAGTCACCGGATCAAGAACGGCGAAGGAGCTCACGGTGTAGTTCAAGAACTGCTTGCGGTACAGCGCACCGGCAGAGAGTTGCATCGTGCCGGCGGGTAGATCCCACAGGTCGCCGCTGGCATCAAACTGCGCCTGCTTGGTGGACTGGGTCATGATGTAGACCGGTGTCTGCACGCCCGCCCTCAGTAGCGCACTGACGGCTGGGTCGGCTTGGTTGAAGATGTTTGCGCCGCTGTCGACGGCTGCCTGCAACGCCGGGATGTCTACCTCGTTGGTGTCGCGCTGGTCACGTTTGGTATGGCTGTAGTTGACTGATGCGTCCCAAATCCAGCTGCTGTCCTGACCGAAGTTGCCGCGCAACCCGGTATTGATTTGCCCGGTATCGGTTTTGTAGCTGTGCACGCGCGTGCCGGCCCCGGTGAGGCGGGTCTGGAAGTTGAAGCCGCTGTTGGGGTCGCCAGCGACGGGGTTCTGGCTGAACGTAACGCCAAACGGATTGATGGGATTGCTGGAGGGGATGATCAAGCCGTCCCCGGTGCCGACCGGTGAAGGCGCATCCTGACCACTGGATTCCGTGCGGTTGTAGAACGCATCGACGAACGCGGTCACGTTGTCGGTCAGCTTGTAGCTGCCGAGCACGAAGCCGTTGGTACGCTTTTGCGCAGTCTGGATATAGTTGAGCGCAGCGTAGTTGTAGGTATCCGAGCTGAGGCGACAACGATAGTCGCCCAAACTCGACCCGTTGCCTTGGGCTCGGGTGACATTCGCGGTACCACTTGAATTGATGGTGCAGCCGTACTGGTTGGCGATCGATGCCGGTAACTGGATTCTGCCGGTCGGGATCGAACTGGAACCGGCCTGTATGACCGAGCCGCTGTACAGGTACAACTGCTGCTTGGAGAAATCGCGCCTGGATCCGAGCACCGCATCGTACTTGTTGTAATCGAGGCCACCGACGATGTTGAACTTGTCGCCGGTCGCACCCGCACTCAGGTTGAATCCGCGACGCTGGGCGTCGCCGTGGCTGGAGATGCCATCGTTCAGGCTGAACTGGACGCCCTTGAAGTCCTTGCGCAGGATGAAGTTGACCACGCCGCCGATGGCGTCGGAGCCGTACACCGTGGAGGCGCCCTCGGCCAACACGTCAACCCGTTCGATCATGTCTGGCGGAATCAGGTTGATGTCGGCGTTGGCCATGCGCTGGCCATTGACCAGCACCAGCGTGCGATTGATGCCCAAGCCGCGCAGCGAGACGCGCGACGCACCACCGCCAGCTTCGAGCAGTGGGCTGGCCACGCCGCCGCCGTTGCTGTTGTTCGACGGATTGGTTGCGTTGCCGGAAATGCTGGGCAGCGCCTGCAACACATCACCCAGGACGGGCTTGCCGGAGTTGGTGAGGGCCGCGCGGTCCAGCGTTACCACCGGGCTGGCCGTCTCGACGTCAACACGCCGGATCAGCGAACCGGTGACGACTACCGCCTTCAGGGTTTGCGCCTTGCTCTTGGACGGTGGCGGCGTGGTCTGATCTGTCGACTGCGGGTTGTCTGCCGTCGACACCTGCGCTTGCACCACGCCTGCTACGGTGAAAATACCCGCAGTCAACGCCAGACGCACTGCCAATGACAAGTGATTCATGTGGTATTTCATTTGGTTTCCCCGGTGGATGTTGGTACCGCCCCGTGCTTTTCGAGCGCGCCGAGTACGTCCCCTGTCACGTACTCGGTCACGCTGCAACAAGCATCTATCGTGCAGCATCTATCGTGCTCAACGGTCGAAAGATTACTCTATGAA
>CAJDVA010000031.1_pt1 | contig 18700 bp, 20 predicted proteins | sample 7391241 | NCBI WGS metagenome assembly CAJDVA01 (sample SAMEA7055678, study PRJEB34461) | soil metagenome | biome: terrestrial ecosystem; feature: Peninsula; material: soil | place: Antarctica | collected 2016
GGTGCACGGGTGCGCGGCTCGGGCTTGCCTTCGCCAGCACTCTTGCTGTCGCTCTGGCTGACGGAGTCAGGGGTATGGTTTTCGGTATCAGACACGGGCAATCCTGGCGGGAGCCGTTGCGTTGCGAGAGGGAGGATGTGTGTCGCGCGGAGCGCGCGGGGGACAGAAAGTCCCGACAGACGGGGTGAATCTAACACCCGCCGCGTGCAGCCGTAAAGCGCGGCGGGGTGCCACGGGGTGAATCAGATGGCGCGATCGATCATTTGCGCCAGTTGGCCCTTGCTCACGGCGCCGATCTGGGTGGCCTCGACCTTGCCATTCTTGATCACCATCAGCGTGGGAATGCCGCGCACGCCGTAGTTGCGCGGGGTCTGCTGGTTTTCATCAATGTTGACCTTGACGATGCGCAGGCGGCCGGCGTACTCGGTGGCCAATTCGTCCAGCGCCGGGCCGATGGACTTGCACGGTCCGCACCATTCAGCCCAGAAATCCAGCAGCACCGGGGTTTCGGACTTCAATACTTCCTGCTCGAAAGCCGCGTCATTCACATGCGTAATCAGATCGTTCACCAGAACCTCCGTGCGTGCGGCACCAGCCGCAGACCAAAAAAAGGGATCATCAACAGATAAGGTGGGAATGCGAACAAAGCAAGGTGGCGCGACCGCGCGACCTTCCATCAGCTACACTCAGACGCCCACGATACGCGGGTCGAGCCGTTGGGACGTGTGGCGATGTCCCATTCCAGCGCAACTACGGGCATGATTCAAGGGCGGCTTGCACGTGTCGCCTGCCTTCGGTGGATGCCACCGATCCTGCGCAGCATGCTGGGCCAGCCGTGGTGGATCGTTTGCTGTGCCGTTGATTCCCGTCCTGCCGCCTGACGTCGCTCCGCGACGACTTGTGGTGGCAGTGCTTTATGCCGCCATTTGGCGAGGTTACCCATTCATTTATGTCACAAACTGTTCTCACTGATACTTTTTTTGCCTCCTTTGATTTGCATCCGCTGCTGCAGCAGGGCATTGCCGACAGCGGATTCACCCGTTGCACGCCGATTCAGGACATGACGCTGCCGGTGGCACTGATCGGGCGCGATGTCGCCGGTCAGGCGCAAACCGGCACCGGCAAGACCGCAGCGTTTCTGGTCGCAGTCATGAACCGTCTGCTGACCACGCCGGCCGTGGCCGAGCGCAAGGACAGCGACCCGCGTGCGCTGATCATCGCGCCGACGCGCGAGCTGGCGATCCAGATCGAGAAGGACGCCGAGGCGATTGGCCGGCATACCGGTCTGCGCATGGCGCTGATTTACGGCGGCGTCGACTACGACAAGCAGCGGCAGCAGCTGCAGAGCGGCTGCGACATCATCATTGCCACACCGGGGCGCCTGCTCGATTACTACAAGCAGAATGTGTTTGGTCTGAACGGCGTCGAGGTGATGGTGGTCGACGAAGCAGACCGCATGTTTGACCTTGGTTTCATCAAGGACGTGCGAAAGGCGCCAGGTGCTGCTGTTTTCCGCAACGCTCAGCTACCGTGTGCTGGAGCTGGCCTACGAGCACATGCACAACCCGGAAAAGCTGGTGGCCGAGAGCGACCACGTCACCGCGGACCATGTGCATCAGTCGGTGTACTTTCCGGCGCGCGAAGAAAAGATGCCGCTGCTGCTGAACCTGCTGGATCGGCTCAAGCCCACGCGCAGCATCATCTTCGTCAATACCAAGGCGGCCGCCGAACACATCACCGAGCGCGTACGTCGCCACGGTTGTCGCGTCGGCGCGGTGTCCGGCGATGTGCCGCAACTCAAGCGGCAAAAACTGCTGCAGCGCTTCAAGGCCGGGCAGCTGGATATTCTGGTGGCCACCGATGTTGCCGCGCGCGGTCTGCATATTCCCGATGTCAGCCACGTGTTCAACGCTGCCGGATATCGAGACCTATATCGGTCAGAGCATTCCGGTGGCGCACATGGACCCCGAGCTGTTGGTCATGCCCAAGCCGCGTGCGCTGGATCCCGAGTACGCCGCGAATGTGGCCGCCGACAGCGCCGCGTTTGGCGATGTGGTGCCACCGCGCCCGGGTGACCCGCCGCGGCATGGACATGCTGGTGGCGCGCTTGCCGGCGAGCGCCGCGGCGCGGGCGCGGGTCCAACACGCAGCAGTCAGCCGCGGCGTACCGGCGGGGCCATGGCAGATGGCAACGTCGCTGCGCGCATCGCGACGGAAGGCGCGGCAGCGCCGGGCGTCGCGGTTGCCGCTGGCGCATCGACTGCGGCGAGCGATCCGGCGAAAGCCGAATCGGTGCGCAAGCCGCGCCGCCATCGCGGCGGTCGTGGTCGTACGCATCGCACGGATGATGCCGCGTCGGTTGAGGCGAATGCAGCCAGCGCTGGTAGCGCGTCGGCATCCACGTCGGCAAACCGCACGCCGCGCGGCCCGCATCGCTCGCAGCGTGAACGGGCGGACGCGTCATCCACGCCGGGCGTGCATCGGCCGTCACGCCAGGTGGCGGTGACCGCGGGCGCGCCCAGTGCTGCGCACGCCCATCCGAAAAAGCCGGGTCTGTTCCGGCGCCTGACGCGGCTGTTCACCGGGCGTTGAGTTGGCGTCATCGTCGCGGTGTGGACGCCGTGACGATGACCGGGCGGCACATGTCGTGTACGGAAATCCTTCCATCGCCGGCTGCTTCGCTTATCCTTGGTGCTGACGCAACAGCAGCAGGCATGGTGAGTCGCGGTGATCCATTTCGATCAGGTCAGCAAACGTTACGCCGGCGGCCACGAGGCGCTGTCGCAGCTGTCGTTTGAGGTGGCCAGCGGCGAGATGGCGTTTGTCACCGGCCATTCCGGCGCCGGCAAGAGCACGCTGCTCAAACTGCTCGGTGCCATCGAGCGGCCGTCGCAAGGCGTGATCACGCTGGATGGGAAAAACCTGGGGCGCATTCGCCGCCGTGGCATTCCCAAGCTGCGCCAGGGCATCGGCATGGTGTTTCAGGATCACCGCCTGCTGATGGAGCGCACGGTATTTGCGAACGTCGAGCTGCCACTGGTGATCGGCGGCATTGCCCGTCAGCAGCGCGCGGCGCGTGTCCGGATGGCGCTGCAGAAGGTCGGCTTGCTGGCGTACGAGCGGCAATTGCCGGACACCTTGTCTGCGGGCGAGCAGCAGCGCGTGGGCATCGCGCGTGCGATCGTGGCGCAGCCGACCTTGCTGATTGCCGACGAACCGACGGGCAATCTCGATCCGCAGCTGGCGGTGGAGATCATGGGTTTGTTTGCCGAGTTTCAGGAGGCCGGCACCACGGTGCTGGTCGCCAGCCACGACTTGCCGTTGATCAAGCGCATGAAGAAGCGCGTGATCGTGCTTGATCACGGCCGCCTGGTGGCCGATCTCGCCGCACAGGAGGTGTTGTGAACACGCCTGGTGAGAACACGCCTGTTGAGAGCACGCCTGGTGGAAGCCGGCCTGCGGAGAACACTGCCGTTGCGAACCCACCACTGGATGCGCCGATGCGCGCCGTGGCCGGTGTTGGTTCGCCGTACCGGCATGGTCGCCGCCGGCGCTTCGTCAACTGGTGTGAACATCATCGCTGGAGCGCATTCGCCAGCCTGCATCGGCTCGCGTCGCGCCCGCTGGGCAGTTTGTTGACGGTGGCGGTGATGGGGCTGGCGTTGGCGTTGCCGCTCGCGTTTTTTCTGTTGCTGGGCAACGTGCACAAACTCGGTGACGCGCTTGGACAAAACCAGGCAGTCAGCGTGTTTCTGCAGCCAGGGCAAGGCACGCAGCAGGCGCAGTTGCTGGCTATCCAGCTGGGCGCGCGCGCAGATGTGGCTGCAGTACACATCAAGACGCCGCAGCAGGGCATGGACGAACTGGCCGGCATGCAGGGTTTCTCTGGCGCGTTGAACATGCTTGATCACAACCCGCTGCCGTACGTGTTGCAGCTGCAGCCGCGCGCCGAGGTTAACGCGGATGCCATCATCCGCTTGATCACCGACGTACGCGCGATGCGTGGTGTCGACATGGTGCAGGATGTTGGCACCTGGCGGCAGCGGCTGGATGCGTTGCTGGGCGTCGGCAATCGTGTCGTGCTGGTGCTGGCCTCGCTGCTGGCGCTGGCCGCACTGCTCGTGGTCGGCAATACCGTGCGCGTGGACATCGCCAGCCGCAGTCAGGAGATTGGCGTATTGCTGCTGATCGGCGCCAGCTCTGCGTTTGTGCGTCGACCCTATGTGTACGCCGGGGCGTGGTACGGGCTGTTTGGCGGTGCGCTGGCCGCGTTGCTGGCGGTTGGCATTGAATGGTCCCTGGTGGCACCAGTGCGGCAGTTGAGCCACGCCTATGCCGGCAAGCTGCAGGTGCAGAGTCTGCCGTTGTGGGTGCTGCTTGGCGTGCCGGTTGCTACCGCCGCGTTGGGTTGGCTTGCAGCACGACTGGTCAGCGCCTGGCAACTGCGGCGAACGCAATGAGCGTGCTGATCGTCGTCGATGGTGACGGCGGTCGCAGCAGCCACGCCTGTCGCCAGTGCATTATGGTGGCCTTGCTAGCTTGGGAGACGCGAGGTGTTCATGGCGGCTCGGGCCGCTACGCGGGGTGCAGGTGAGTCACGCATGAGTGCAAACATCAGCCAACGTCTGGTCACCGCCGCGCCACGCGTGTTGGTGGTCGATGGCTCGCGGGTCGTGCGCCAGTTGATCACCCGTGTGTTGCACGCTGATCTGCCCGGTGTGGAAGTCGTGGACTGCGGCACCGGCGCACAGGCGCAGACCTTGCTTGGCGATGGTCTGTTCGACTTCATCACGATTGCGCTGCGTCTGCCTGACATGGATGGCCTTGAGCTGGCGCGTTTCGTGCGCGAGTCGACCACGCAGGCGTACGTGCCGGTGGTGGTGGTGTCCGGCGATGTCGAGGACCGTCTGCATCGGCGCTCGCTCGGCGAGGACGTCACCGACTATTTCGACAAGGCGCTGGGCTTTCAGGCGCTGGCCGAGTTCATTCGTGGCTATGTGGCCCCGCCGGGCAGGGCCAGCGGCGAAGTGTTGTACGTGGAAGACAGCCGTGTCGTCGCGCTGGCCACGCGGCGCATGCTGGAAAAAGTCGGGCTCACCGTACGTCACGTGATCAGTGTGGAAGACGCGCTGGCATTGCTGGAAACGGCCAGGGTGCAAGGCCAGATTGGTGCCGATCTGGTGCTCACCGACGTCAGCCTGAAGGGCGAATTGACCGGCGGCGATCTGCTGGATCGCATCCGCGGCGAGTTTGGTTACGGCAAGGGCCGTCTGCCCGTGCTGGTGATGACCGGCGACGAAAACCCCGCCAATCAGGCGGCACTGATCAAGGCCGGGGCGAACGATCTGGTGGAGAAACCGGTCGACGAACGCTTGCTGGTGACCAAGGTGCTGTTCCAGTTGCGCGTGGCCCAGCATTTGCGCGAGCGCCAGGCGCTGGCGACGTTTCTGCGCGCAGAGAAGCACTCGGGGAAACGTATCTATCCGCCGGGCGCGGAGATCTTCAATGCGTTTGCGCACACGCCGTTTGCTGCAGTACGCGTGGTGATCCTTGGGCAAGATCCCTATCACGGACCGGGCCAGGCGCATGGCTTGTGTTTCTCCGTGCGCCCCGATGTGCGCATACCACCTTCGCTGGACAATATTTTTCGCGAAATCCAGCGCGACCTCGACATCGCGCGTCCCGACCACGGTTGTCTCGCGGCCTGGGCTGATCGCGGTGTGCTACTGCTCAACAGTGTGCTGACGGTGGAGGACGGTCGCGCCGGATCGCATCAGGGCAAAGGCTGGGAGGGCTTTACCGATGCCGCCATCGACGCGCTCAATCGCGAGCGCGAAGGCCTGGTGTTTCTGCTGTGGGGTGCGTATGCGCAGCGCAAGGGCGGGTTGATCGACAGCCAGCGCCATTGCGTACTGAAGTCCGTGCATCCCTCGCCGCTTTCGGCGCATCGGGGATTCATCGGCTGCGGGCATTTTTCTGCAGCCAACCGCTATCTCCAGGCTCGTGGTCAAGCGCCGATCGACTGGTCGCTGCCGGCGCGGAGTGCTTGAACACGCGCGCGTCGCTCGCGCGTCGCTCGCAGTTGCCTGCAAGCTTCGGCACCGCGCGTACACGGCACAAGCCATGGACAGTTCAGCGTCGAATGGGCAGGATGGGGCATGGCCAACGAACCGCTTGCGCCAAGCCGCGACAGTGCCATCAACCGGCACTGGCCCGAGCGCACACAGCGCTTGGTCGGTGAAGTTGTTGCCATCGGTGATGATTGGTTACGCGAGCCGTTGCGCACTTGTCTGCTTGACTTTGATCTGCGCCTGCCCGAGCACGCCGGGGCGCTGGGTAACGCTGCAGATCAGCGAAGCTACCAGACCACGCGTCGGCGCCTGGTGCAGGTCGGCGACACGTTCGCCCCGCATTTTGTGGATCACCTGCATCGCGCTTTTGCCCAGCTCGGTGTCACGTCCGCGGTGCCTGAGTCGCCCACGTTATCCAGCACGCAAACCCTGAGCCTGCTTGATCCACTGGACCATGAGTTGGACACCGCGCTGGACCAGCTGGTGCAACGCAGCGAGTTGCAGGGTGGGCCGATACTGGTGGAGATCGGCTATCGGCTGGCGGTACTGGTTGCAGCACCGCCGTTGGAAGGCAGGGCGCTGCCGCTCGCGCCGCCTGCATTGATCGCTGCATTTCGCGCGGCGAGCAGTCCGCTGGAACTTCCTGCCGGTCAGCAACTTCTGCTGGCGCAGAGTCTGGACAGCGCGGTGATGGGTCACCTGTCCGCCTTGTACGCCGCGGTCGATGCCTGCTTGCGGCGTGATGGTATTTTGCCGCGACTGCGTGTGTTTTCCGTGCCGCGCTCACCGCGGCGCAAGACGCGCGCTCGGCTTGCCACGGATGCGGACGCCCCCGTGTCGACCCCGCTTGTGGCGGAGGCAGCGCCGCCGGCTCTCTCCGACCTGCCGTCCGCGGACCGCGTTAGCCGGGTACAAGTCGCAGTTGACGGTGCTGCAGCCGGAGGTGCGCCCGCCACTGTCTCCAATGCAGAGTTGGGGGCGGCGCTTGACGCCATGCAGTGGACGTTTGCCGATGCCGCGCATGGCCGTGGTGGTGCGGCGGGCTGGCGACACCTGCATGCGGCGTTGCTGCGCCAGCTCAACGTCGCCGGCGCGAGCGCTGCCGGCGACGCCCACCTGAGCGCCGGTCAGGCCCGGCTGATGGCGCAGGTGGTGCGCTGGTTCCGCGAGGCGCAAAGCCAGTTGCCGCACAGCGAGGCGATGGAGACGTTGCTGGGTGACTTGCAGTGGCCACTGCTGCGCGTTGTGCTGTCCCGTCCGGATTTGGCCGCGCAGCCGGGGCACCCGGCCTACCGCCTGCTGCGCAAGGTGGTCGAGGTGGCGCGGGATTGGTTGGCATGTGGTGCCGATGGTGAGGTGGATGCGGTCGTGCGCACCCGGCTCGATCAATTGCTGGAGCCGATTATCCGCGAGTCGGCGGACGCCGCCGTGTGTGACGCGGTGTGCGATGAGATCGAGCGCTACCTCGCCCAATGGCGTGGCAAGGCGCGGGTCGCCGAACGCCGCCACGTTGAAGCCATGCGTGGTCGCGAACGCCTGGAACGCGCGCGACATCGTGCCGCTGACTTGCTTGCGGTGCGGCTTGCCGGCGCGTCGGCGCCCGATCCACTGCGCGCGTTGTTTGACGATGCATGGGCTGATGTGTTGGCGCTGGCATTGCTGCGCCGTGGAGAAAGCAGCGACTTGTTCGCGACGCTGCTGGTGATCACCGACCAGTTGCTTGGCCAGCTGCCCATGGGTGACCGGCAACGTTTGCAACAGGATGTGGAGGCCGGGCTGCAGCAAATTGGTTTGTACGGTGAGGAAGCGGTGCGTATGGCGCGTGCGCTGATCGATACGTGCGTTGCCGCTCGCGATGGCCATGTCACCGTCCGCGCCCAGTTGTCGCGCCCGCGGCGGCCGCTGTTGCGTGAGCCGGAGTCTGGTGATGCATCCGCTGACGGCTTTTTTGCAGGATTTGCGCCAGGGTCACCGCAGGACATTGTGCTGCAACGCTTGCGTGAAGCGCGGTTTGGTGGCTGGTTCGAATTTGTGGATGCGCACGACGGTGTGCCGCGCCAGCGCAGGCTGGCATGGTTTTCCGCGCTTTCAGGGCGTTGCCTGTTCGTTACCCGGCGCGGCCAGCGCGCCGCCGAAATGGATTTGCACCAGTTGGTCGACGCGATTGTCGCCGGAAGGGTGCGCGAGTTGCGCACTGACGCCGACGCCGAATCCGCCTCGTAGTGGATGGCGCGCGAAGTTCCGCACCGCGCCGGCATGCGCTGTCACCACTACTTTCACGTCAGGCTGAGACTGGCTTTGCAACCATTGCTGTTCGGGTTGCGGTGACCGTAGACATCCTTGGTGTATATGTGTACGATGTAGTACATTAAATACCGATCACCCATCGGATTGAACCAAGATCGTGTTTAGCACTCCTAGTAGTCGAGTGCTAAACTTGCAAGCCGTACAGGAGGCTTCTTTCATGTCCCAGGCGTTGGTGACTGCAAATTTCCCCCTGCCGAGTCTCGTCGGCAGTCTGGACGCATATATCTCTGCTGTGCATCGCATTCCGGTGCTGAGCGTTGAGGAAGAGCAGGAGTTGTCGCGCGAGTATCTGGCCGATGGCGACCTTGCGGCCGCGAAAAAGCTGGTGATGTCGCACCTGCGTTTCGTCGTGCATGTGGCGCGCGGCTACAGCGGCTATGGCTTGCAGCTTGCCGACCTGATTCAGGAAGGCAACATTGGTCTGATGAAGGCAGTCAAGCGCTTCGATCCAGACCACGGCGTGCGCCTGGTCAGCTTTGCGGTGCACTGGATCCGTGCCGAGATGCACGAGTTCATCCTCAAGAACTGGCGCATCGTCAAAGTCGCCACGACCAAGGCGCAGCGCAAGTTGTTTTTCAACCTGCGCAAGAACAAGAAGCGTTTGGGGTGGATGAATGCCGCCGAGGTACGCACCGTGGCGAAGGATCTGGGCGTGCCTGAGGCGACGGTGCGCGAGATGGAGTCGCGGCTGTCGGGGCGCGATGTCGGCTTTGAGGCGCCCGTGGATGCAGACGACGATGCCAAGCCGGCGCCGGCCGCGTTCCTCATTGACGATGGTGCTGACCCGTATGAAAACGTGGCCGACGAAGACTATGCCGACAATCAGTTGCAGTCGTTGACCGACGCGTTGTCGCGTCTGGACAAGCGTTCACGTGACATCATCCAGCGTCGTTGGTTGAACGACGACAACAAGGCCACGTTGCAGGATCTGGCTGATGAGTATGGCGTTTCGGCCGAACGTATCCGCCAGGTCGAGGCGAACGCGATGAAGAAGATGCGCGGTTTGTTTGCGGCGTGAGTGGACCCGCCGCGCCGAGCGCGCAGACTTTCTTGACACCAGTAACGGCCCGGGAAACCGGGCCGTTGGCGTTTGCGCAGGCTGCAGGCACGGATGCACCAGTGAGTGCCGTTGCCGGCCGATTGTGCGAGCGGTCTGGAGATCGTCGTCCGTGACCTCGCCGCCGCTGACGATCTGCCGTGGCGCTGGTGCGTCCCATACGCCCACGTCCAATCCAGCATCATCACCAGACGCTTGCGACAGCCGATAAAAAAGTGGATGTGCGCCAGCAGCCACACCGCCCACACCGGGAAGCCGGACAACCGCAGCTTGCCGAATTGCGCCACGGCCGCCGTGCGCCCGATCGTCACCAGTGACCCATCGTTGCGATAGCGGAAGTGGCGTGCGCCCGGGATCACCACCTGCGGTGCCTCGACAGTTGGGTGAGTGGGCGCAGCCATGATTTCAACCTGCAGGCAAACGGACGCGAAAGTGTGCACGCGATGGCGCTCGCGTCACGTCAACGCAGCGTCGACCATCGATGCTGCGGCAGCCCGCCAACGCTTGCCGTACTGCAGGTCAGGCGCCCGCAGGTCACTGGCGACTTGCGGCCCGGTGCAACGTGGCACGTACAGCGCGACCGTCGCTCATGGCCGTGGTGCTGGAACGCGACCGAGCGCCATCCCCTTGAGTACGTTCAAGCCCTGCGCCAGCGCATAGTCGCGGGTGGCCAGTTTCGCGTCGGCGGCGTCATCGGCGCTGCGGTCGGCGACGGCGGCCTTGGAGTTTTCGTTGACCAGGTGGTTCGGCAGATCAGCCTCCGAGCTGATCAATGCCTGCGCCGTGTCGGCCTTGCTTACGGCGAGGTCGCCGAGGGCGATGTCCGGGCGAATGCCTTCGGCCTGAATCGACGTGCCGTTGGGCGTGTAGTAGCGCGCGGTGGTGATCTTGACCGCATGCTCCCCATCCAGCGGCAACACGGTCTGCACCACGCCCTTGCCAAACGTGCGCTGGCCAATGATCAGCGCACGGTGATTGTCCTTGAGCGCGCCGGCGACAATCTCTGCCGCTGACGCGGTGCCGTTGTTGGTCAGCACGACCATTGGCGCGCCGTTGAGCTGATCGCCCGGGTGCGCCTTGAAGCTCATGTTGGCGTCCTGCAGGCGTCCGCGTGTGGTGACGATGACACCGCTGTCAAGGAAGTCACCGCTGACCGCCACGGCCGCCGTGAGCAGGCCGCCCGGGTTGTTGCGCAGGTCCAGCACCGCGCCTTTGGGCGCACCATACTTGGTGATGAACGCCGCCAGCTTGCGCGTCAGATCGTCGGCGGTGTCGTCCTGAAACTGGCTGATGCGCACATAGACGTAGCCGGGCTCCAGTTCGCGCAGCTTGACGCTGCTGATCGCGATGTTCTCGCGCACCAGATTCAGGTTGATCAACTTGTCGCTGTGGGCGTGCACGATGGTCAGCGCAATCTTGCTGCCGGGCAGGCCGCGCAACTGTTTGAACATGGCATCGACGTTTTTCGCGTCGACCACGGTGCCGTTGATCTTGACGATATTGTCGCCGGGTTTGATGCCGGCGCGCGAGGCCGGCGTGTCGTCAATCGGCGAGACGATGCGCAGGCCGCCATCCATCTGCAGCACTTCAATACCCAATCCGCTGTACTGGCCGGTGGTGTCCTCGGTGAGTTGCGCCAGACCATCCTTGTCCAGGTATTCGCTGTGCGGATCCAGTCCGCTGAGCATGCCGGTGATCGCCGCTTTCATCAGCGTCTTGCTGTCGACCTTCTCGACGTAGGCCTGACGCACCACCTCGAACACCCGGCTGAAATTGCGGATGTCGTCCATGTCCACCGGATCGGCGGCCGCTGCACTGGCGGTACTGGCTGGCAGCGCGACCGCTGCTGCCGGGGTACTGCTGGCAGCTGCGGGTGGTGGCGTTTGCGCCGAGGTCGGCGGCGCGGTCAGTGCCAGCCCGATGATCAGCACGGCGGTGAGCTGGACGCAAGAGGAAAGACGCATGCAAGTGGCTCCGTGCAACAAGCGGTTGTCGCGCACTGCGCGGCGGGGATGGGTGAAGCGCAATGGCAATCCGGTACGGGCGCTATTCATGTGAACGCTGCTGCCACTGACAGATTCCCAGTCTGCGCCAACCGCGTCAACGCCGCTGACTCAGCCAGCTGCGCGGATCGACCGGCTGGCCGCCCTTGCGCAGTTCGAAATACATGCCGGTGTTGACGCCGGTAGGCGGGCTGGCCGTGCCGATGGCAGCGCCCGCCTCGATCTGCTCACCGACGCCGTGCAACAGTGCTTCGTTGTTGCCGTACATGCTCATCCAGCCATTGCCGTGGTTGAGGATGAGCAGCAAACCGTAGCCGCGCAGGAAGCCGGCGTAAATCACCTTGCCGCGTGCCACGGCGTGTACTTCGCTGCCGCCGCTGGCCTTGATCAGCACACCGTTGCCGTAGCTGTGCACCACGCCGCTGGCCGGCCACGGCAGATTGCCGCGAATGTCTGCACTGGCCGTGCCCACTTCGACCGGCGGCGGGGGTACCTTGTGCCCGGGGCGTTTGCCGCGCTCAGCCTCACGCGCCGCCGCTTCGCGGCCTGCGGCAGCGCGCGCGCGCGCTTCACGCGCGGCGTCATCGATGGCCTTTTGCAAGGTCGCGACCAGCGTGTTGAGCGCTTGCGCGTTTTGTTTCAGTGCGGTCAGTTGTTCGGCCTCGTTCTTGTACTGCGCGTCCGCTTCTGCGGCGAGTTTTTGTTGCGCAGCGCGTTGGGCATTGAGCGTCTTGGCATGCTTCTCGCGCTCCACCCGGTCTGCTTGCAACGCCTGCTGTTTGGCGGTGATGTCGGTTTCCAGTTGCTGCAGATCGGTCAGATCGACCATCAACTTCTGCACGCGCTGGATACGGTCACGCTGAAAGTATGTGGAATACACCAGCGCGCGCGAAATCCGCGCCACGTCTTCATCGCCAAGCAGCAGGCGCAGGTCGGAGCCGCGGCCCAGCGCATAGGTTGCGCGCAGCAGTTCGGCGATCGCCGCGCGCTGTCCATCAAGGTGTTGCTGCAAATCGCCGCGTTGCTGCTGCAGTTGCTGCAGTTGTTGCTGGCCGGCGGCGATGGCGGCGTCGGTTTCGCGCACGGCACGCGCGGCACGGGCTACAGCATCGGCCTGCTGCGCCAGTTGTGCGTTGAACGTGTCGCGCCGCGCCGCAGTGTCGGCTTGCTGTTTGCTCAGCGCCTCCATCTTGTTGTGCACGTCGAGCAGTTTCTTCTTCGCCTCGACCTGTTGTGCAGTCTGCGTCTGCGCGATGGCGGGCATGCTGGCTGCGCTGCACGTCAACGCCGCGGCAAGCAGGCAGTAACGGATGGGGGACACGGCGAGGCGGGAGGAAAAGCGCATGCGTCGATTATCCCCGAGCCGGGCGTCGGTAGCGAGATGGCAGTGCGCGTGCGGCGTGCGGGTGGCGTGGCGCGTCGCACGTGGCAGTCGGGTGGTCTCGCTGCACCCGGACGCGGCGCGCGTATGCTGAGCCGGCACGTCGCGCATGGCCCGCGTGACCGTCACCCGTCCCCGAAGTTGCCGGTGAACCCATGTGCCTGATTGCCTTTGCCTGGAACGTGCATCCGCGCTGGCGGTTGGTGCTGATCGGCAACCGGGACGAATTTCATGCGCGCCCGAGCGCGACGCTGGCGCACTGGCCGGGCAGTCCGATCCTGGCCGGTCGCGATCTGCAGGCTGGCGGCACCTGGCTGGGCGTGACTGCTGCGGGACGCTGTGCGCTGGTGACAAATGTGCGTGACCCCCAAGCATCGGCTGCGGGTGTGTCGCGCGGTTTGCTGGTCAGCGGTTATCTGCTCGGAGCGCGTGGTGCCCCGGCACATGCCAGCGCATTGTTGCGTGATGCCGCGGCGTATCGGCCGTTCAATCTGCTGGCGTTCGACGCGCACAACGCGCTGTTCCTTGGTAATTACCCACGGCCGCACCTGCAGGCGCTTGGCCCCGGCGTGCACGCATTGTCCAATGCCGATCTGGATACGCCGTGGCCAAAAGCCTGTGCCATCCGCCGACGTTTGCAGATGTGGGTCGACCGCGCGGGCGACGATCCACTGTCGCTGCTTGCCGCGCTGGCCGATGCGCACGTCGCGCCGGATGCACGGCTGCCGGACACCGGGATCGGGTTGGAGCGCGAACGCTGGCTGTCATCGGCGTTCATCCGTGGCGAGCGCTATGGCACGCGTGCCAGCACGATAGTGGCGATCGCGCATGACGGCAGCGGCATGATCGTCGAGCGCAGCTTCGGGCCACGCGGCCGTGCTGGCCGCGAGGCGCGGCTGGAGTTCGGCGTGCAGTCATCGCCTGCACGCGTGTAGCGTTTGGCGCCATTCGTCGGCTTTGATCTCGCAGCCAACGGCACCCAGCGCCTACGCCGCGTGTCGGCGTTCGCGACTGTCGACATGGAAAACTGCGCGGTAAGTTGCCCGCAACGAAGATGCAACGGAGTGCGCCGTGGACCGTCGATGGCTGCTGCTGATCGCTGCGGGCGGTCTGTGTACCGGCGCCGCACAAGCCCAGGATTGCCCGCACTGGTCAAGCGCGCAGGCTCGGCAGGAAATGGCCGCACTGGCGAAGCGCGTCGACGGCTGGAACCACGCGTATCGAGTGCACGGTCGATCCCCCGTGGATGACGCGGTTTACGATCAAGCGCTGGATCGTCTCGACGTTTGGCGTGGATGCTTTCCAGCGCAGGCATCGGCGCTGCCGCCGCACCTTGCCGACGCCGGTGGTGCGGTGCAGGCACCCGTCGCGCAGACCGGCCTGGATAAATTGCCCGATGGCGATGCGCTGGCGCAGTGGATGCGCGCACGTCCTGTCGGCGACTTGTGGGTGCAGCCGAAAGCCGATGGGGTCGCAGTGACGTTGTTGTATGTAGACGGCCAATTGCGTCAGGCGATCAGTCGTGGTGACGGCGTGCGCGGCAGTGATTGGAGCGCCAAGACCGCCGCCATCCACGCGATACCCAAGCGCCTGCCGAATGCACCGGCGCGTGTGGTGCTGCAAGGCGAGCTGTACTGGCGCATCGCCGATCACGTGCAGGCACGCGATGGTGGCGCCAACGCCCGCTCTGCGGTTGCCGGTGCGTTGGCGCGCGCGACGCTGGATGCAGCCGTCGCACAACGTATCGGCCTGTTCGTGTGGGACTGGCCGAGTGGGCCGCCAGACATGGCGCAGCGTCTGGCCGGCTTGCACGCGATGGGTCTGGAGGACAGCGTGACCTACACGCATGCGGTCACCACGCTGGCCGACGTGCAGCGCTGGCGCGAGCAGTGGTATCGCCACGCCATGCCGTTTGCGGCCGATGGAACGGTCGTGCGTCTGGGCCATCGTCCGCCGGCATCGAGCTGGCAGGCCCGACCACCGACATGGGCGGTGGCGTGGAAATATCCCGCCGCCCAGGCACTGGCCGAGGTGCGTGCGGTGACGTTCACCGTGGGCCGCAGCGGACGCATCACGCCGGTGCTGGAGTTGCATCCGGTGCAACTGGATGACCATCGCGTGCAGCGCGTCAGCGTGGGATCGCTGCAGCGTTGGCGGCAGCTGGATATCCGTCCCGGCGATCAAGTCGAGGTGGCGTTGGCCGGCTTGACCATTCCCCGCCTGCTGTCGGTGGCGTGGCGTGCGCAGCAGCGCGTACCGGTCGCGGCGCCGGATCCGCGCACGCACAATGCGTGGAGTTGCTGGCAAAACACGCCAGGTTGCGAACAACAGTTTCTTGCCCGTCTGCTGTGGCTGGGCGGCAGGCAAGGTTTGCAGCTTGAGGGTGTGAGTCGGGAGACGTGGCAGGCGTTGATCGACGCCGGGCTGGTGCATGACTTGCTTGACTGGTTGCGCCTTGCGCCGACGCAGCTTGCCGCCGTTCCGCAACTCACGCATCGCCGTGCGCAGGTCTTGGCGCGTACGTTTGCCGCTGCCCGTCAGAAGCCGCTGACACGGTGGTTGCTCGCGCTTGGCGCGCCGGCCGGTGGTGCGTTCGATTCGACCGATTGGCGCACCTTGAGTGCGCGCGGCGTGGGTGATTGGGGCCGCGTCGCCGGCGTCAGCGCCAGTAGCGCGCGGCGCCTCGCACAATTCTTTGCGCACCCCAGCGTGCGCATGCAGGCGGAGCGTTTGCGTGCTGCCGGGGTGCCAGGCTTCTGACTATCTGTTGAGTTGCGTTGGGTATGCGTATGTGAGTGCGGTGTACCGGATCAGCTTCGTTGATTGGTAGTGTTGGCCTTCGGTCGAATGCAGCCGGCGGGCAGTGCTCGCCCTGCGCGACCCAAGCCAGCGTGACGTTTTCGTAGATACTCTGTTGCCCGCCAACGTCGGTCGCATGGCCAGTCGCGTGAACTTCGGCGCGAGGCAGGTCAGCTTTTGAGTTCGCCATCGACGTAGTACCAACGCCCGGCTTCACGCACGAAACGGCCGATCTCGTGTTGGCGCTGGGCGCGGCCGCCGCCGAGGCGATAGCGCGCGATGAACTCCACGGTCGCGTGCTGTGCATCGATGTCGCGCTGTGCACGAATGTCCAGGCCGAGCCAGGTGGGCGCCGGGAGCTGTGCGGCCAGAGACAGCGCGGCGGGTTGTGTGTCAGCGTGCCAGGTAGTCAGCAGATAGTCTTCGCGCTTGAGTACGTATGCGCTGTAGCGCGAGCGCATGAGTGCCTCGGCGCTGGCTGCAGCGGCGCCGGCGTGCAGTGGCCCGCAGCAGCGCAGGTAGCCGGCGGGATTGCCGCAGGGGCATGGCGGTACGGTTGCAATGGACTTCATGTGGCCGTTGTACGCCCGATGCTGCGCGGCGTGAAGGCGCGGCCCGCGACGGTTCGCGTTTGCCCCCGCACCGGCCGAACGTCGCGCAGTAGCTCACGCATGACGCTGCCACACGCGGCAAAGGTTGTTGGCGGGCATCGCGATGTCCGTGAGCAGGGTGAAGCCGGCGTGGCCGGCCAGCGCGTCGACGGCTTCGGCATCGCGGATGCCCATGCGCAGATCAGTCGCTTGCAGCGACTGGTCAAATGCCGCATTGCTGTCGCTGGTGTAACGCCCGCGCAGGTTGAACGGCCCGTAGATGACGAGCTTCGCGTCGGCGCTGGTGAGCGTGGGCAGATGGGCGAACAGCTGTTGCACCTCGGACCAGGCCATGATGTGTAGCGTGTTGGCGCTGAAGATCGCGTCGAAGCATGTCGTCGGCCACGGCCCTTCGTTGACGTCCAGTGTCAGTGGCGCGGGCGTGTTGGGCAGCGCCGCATCGTGCAGCCGCGCGCGGATGCCCGGCAGGTTCTGCGCGCGGTCCGAGGTCTGCCAGATCAGTAGCGGCAGCGCGGCAGCAAAATGCACCGCGTGCTGGCCGCTGCCACTACCAATTTCCAGCACACTGTGGCGATCGGCAAAGTGCGTGCGCAGTACGTTGAGGATGGGGTCGCGATTGCGCTCGCATGCGGCGCTGTACAGTTTGACCGTCATGTCGGAAAGCGCGCGACGCTCACACGGGTCGACCGCGCAGCACGCGCGCCGGCAGCATCAGCAGCGCATGCAAAAACGCGAACACCGCACCCACGGTGATGCCGACCAGCCGCAGCGGCAACGTCAGCAACCACACTAACGGATACAGCACCAGCGCCAGCAGCGCGAGCGGCCAGCAGAACACCAGCAGCAACAGCCACAACAGCAAACCGGTCATGGGTTGTCCCTCAGCGTGGTGAAGATGGGCCGCACTGTAACCCACGCCGCACATCGCGCGCAGGTGCCTTCCGCCACCCGTGTCGATGCGCTGCGCTTGCTTACGCGAATGGGTTGACGCCGATCCACCACAGATGCAGCCAGAACGCGAACGCGGCCCACGCGGCTACGCCGATGATCAGCGTCGTGGCATCACCGCCCGGCGTGCCGGCGGGGTACGTTGTACCCGCAGCGCGATCACGCCGACGCGATACGACAAACAGCACGACCGCCCACAACAGAAATGCACCGAACACCACCACGTCATGCAGCATGCCGGTAGCCAGCAAGTGGCCGAACCCCCATACCTTCACACCCGCCAGCATGGGATGACCGAGCTTCGCCTTCAGGTGATTGCGCGGAACGTAGGCGGCAGCAAGCAACACGAATGCGAGCAGCGTGAACAACGCATTGAGATGGCGCAACGCCAGTGGTGGGACATACAGCGGCAGCGGTTGCTGGCGTGCCAGGCTGAAGCCCCAGCAAATCAACACGAACCCAGCCAGCGACACCAGTGCAAACAAGCCCTTCCACGACTTTTCGCCGAGTCGCAGGATTTGTCGGCCGCGCCAGTCGTCGGCAACGATGCGCAGCGAGTGCGCGCCGAGAAAGATCAGCAGGCCAAGCAGCAGGAGGGGCATGGCGGGTGCCTGTCGACAGGATCGGTCGAGTATAGGCGACTATCGTCGGCTTTCAGGTGGCGTGGCGTTCGACACGCACGACGAGCACCACAGTATCAGCGTGCAAGGTGACCTCACACGCGCGAGGAGCGGTCGGTCGCCATGCATCGCCGGCATGCAGCGCACCGTCGACGGTGTCGATCCTGCCGCGGGCGCAGTAGATGAGCGCGATGGCCGGGTCGGTCACGCGGGCGCCGGGTTCGCGCCACACCTTCAGCTCTCCATGGGCCAGCGCGCGACGCACCATCAAGTTGAAATCGCGGGTCGGTCCGCCGGCGAGTTGCACGCTGACGCCGGCCTCCCCGGGAAACGCGAAGGGCGCGAACAGCGTGGTCAGCGTGTGCACGCGGTCACCGTCCAGCGTCATGCTGAAGCCGGCGCCCTCAAGCAGCACGATCGTGCGATCGACGCCGGGAAACGCCGAGAATGGCACGGCGGTATTCACCTCGGCAATGCTCACCCGCCACAGAAAGTCGCTGCTGTTGGCGGCGGACGGCTGGACGGCTATTTCACGTGTCCGTGATCGTACCGTACTCCATGACGGCACTCGCGTTGGCAGGCTCACCCGCTCTCCGGCACGCCAGGAATAGCGCACCCCCGGCCGCCATGCTCCGTTCGTTGCGTGCGAGCGGAGGTTGGCGGCCGGGGGAGCCCTTGCAGTGAGAAGGTGCCCCGTGCTGGCGGAAAAGATTAAGAGCTGCCCCCACACCCTCTGGGTTGCGGGGGAGAGAGCGTGGTCACGGCTGCCTGCGGAATGCTCAGCTGCTGCGTTCGATGACGCGTCGAAACGGCGGCAGCGCTTTCAGCATGCCGCTGCCGTAGCGTTTCGTTACCACACGGCGGTCCAGCAGCACGATGCGACCGTGGTCGGTTTCGTTGCGA